>JGI2173J19968_10000073_pt1 | contig 30879 bp, 28 predicted proteins | sample DeeMarSWOR136_30_FD_19968 | JGI IMG/M metagenome (IMG submission 19968) | reverse complement strand
CCGTAATGGTCTGGCCATATATCATCCTCTGCCTAACACGTGCACGTGCAAGAGAACCCTACCATACATAATGTCCTTTTTCAAGGGCTGACCCCTCCTTGCTAAGATTTTGCTTGACACGATTTCCCTTAGCTTGATAATTACGGTTTATTATCCGTGATAACCATCCGTGAGGGCGAGATTGAAAGTCCTTAGGGGATGGGAAAAGGAGGTGGAAAATGGCAAAAGTACTTCGATGTAGAGATGTCGGCATGGACTGCGACTTTGTGGCACGAGCTGAAACTGAAGAAGAGATTTTGAAGAGAGCGGCTGAACATGCTGACACAGTACACAACATGAAGGAGATTCCGGAAGAGATCCTCGCGAAAGTGCGTGCAGCCATTCGCGACGAGTAACGAGAATGGAAACACCTGCGATACGGTCACCAGTGATTTACAAGGGGTTCCTCTGTACCTGATATTGGGTCGGCAGCCTTTAACGACGGGTTGTCTTAGGAGACATTCATAGTAAAGGAACAGCAATCATATTGTTAGAGGGATTACGATCCTCATGCACAGGAGGACGTGATGGAGAGGGACAGCTACCAAAAATTAGCTCAGCATCTAGACAAACTACCGGGTGGTTTCCCGCCTAGTGACAGCGGTGTGGAATTGAGCTTGCTCAAAAGGTTGTTCACGCCTGAAGAGGCAGAGCTGGCCGTGCATCTGACCCTGGATCGTGAAGAAGCCACGACTATCGCCGAACGGGCGGGGCTTGACCTCGCCCAAGCAGAGCAAATGCTTAAAGAGATGGCTCGCAAGGGGCTCATCTTTTCCATCGAGCCGGAAGGCGGCCCGGCTCTCTACCAGGCCGTCCCCTGGATGGTCGGTATCTATGAATTCCAGGTCAATAAGCTGGATGAGGGCTTCGCCCAAGATGTGAACAAGTACATCCGCACAAGGGGTAAGGTTTCGCGGCCGCAACCGATCCCCCAATTGCGCACAATTCCTGTACGGCGGAGCATCGAACCCCACCTGGAGACCCTACCTTATGAGAGGGCTGAGGAGCTGGTCAAGGCCCAGGAAAAGTTCGCGGTAGCCCCTTGCATCTGCCGCCGCAAGGCCGAGACAATGGGCGCTGGCTGCGATGCGCCTAAGGAGACCTGCCTCATATTCGGCGATTGGGCGGATTATTATGTTCGCAATGGCTTGGGCCGCTACATCGATCAAGCTGAAGTGATGGAGATCCTCACCGAGGCCGATAAGGCCAACCTTGTTCTCCAACCCAGCAATTCCAGGGACATCGCTCTTATGTGCTGCTGCTGCGGCTGCTGCTGCGAGGTTCTGACCCGTCTCAAGCGCCATCCTAGGCCATATGAAGTGGTGGCCAGCCCCTTCATGGCCAGGCATGAGCCCGAAACCTGCGAGGGCTGCGGGGTTTGCGTGGACCGATGCCAGATGGATGCTCTAACTCTTGAGGACGACCACGTGGTCCTGAACTCCACTCGTTGCATCGGCTGCGGGCTGTGCGTGTCCACCTGCCCAACCGGCTCGTTAACCCTGATGCGCAAACCTGCGAGCGAGCAGATTAAGGTGCCCATCACCATAGATGCTACCTGGCGAGAATTGAGCCAGGTCTGGGAGAAACGGGAATAGGGTGATTAACAGCCCCTTATACTTCGAGAATCCTAGGCGTCAGGGCAAAAGAACAGTATTTTTTCCCGAGCATTTAACTCAGAGCTAACAACTACTGCTATCTATTTGTAGTTTCCAGCCCTTCACAAACGTTTCATTACGATTTTCTTATCTTCACCATAGGTATTCTCTTTTGCTCAACTTGGTCTGGTCACTATGGCCCACTTTTTTCTGTTCCTGGGGTGCAAGATCAAGATGTATTCGTTCATCCTGGGCCGATCCCGATTATGCAATGTTTCTCCCGCAAATTGTCAGTTTTGGGGTAGGCTGGCGGCGATCGAATACAGATGGGGGCGGTTACCGGCTGTGGCAATTACCATTCTATTTCCGACCCAAAAGAACTGACCTAATCTATTGTTTCATGAAATTCCTTATTCTTTCTTTAGGCAAATACTCAAAACCCGGTAGTTCATCCATCTGTTGTTCTAAATCTCCAGAAGTAACGCCCAGTACCACATAATCAAACTAGGTCATGTCAAATATTCCATCGGCATTTTCATCCAGGATAAAGAAAAGCGTATATATGCCGGTTGGTAAAGTGTCATTAAAGATAGAAAATGAAGAAAAAGTAAAAAGTGGGTATTGGCCAACGTAAATTGGGCTCTCTGATTTTACTCAGTTCCGTTGTGGATTCAACCAGTATGTCCCAAATGGTGTTAAAACACCCCCCCACCAATCACAGCTTCGTCCCTCCATATAGCCAGGAACAAGTGCCACAGTAATATTAATGAGGTCCTCTGTTGAGTCATCTTTTAAAATAAAGAGTGCAGTATCCTGTCCGTTCGCCTTAATATCTGGAACGGGTTCTGGCGGAGCGGTATTGATGGCAACGAGCAAGCCGTCAGCTCCGGCAATATAGAGGAGCGTACGTTCACTGATGGCAAGATGTCCGGCCGCGAGATAGGACCAGACTTGATCATGTGTGACGAGGTCAACGGCATAAACATCGCTGGAGGTGTGAACAAAAAGGTGCGAATCGGTTACAATGATGGTACCTTTTAGATTGCCTGTGGGTGGCTCCCACCCCCAGAGTAGAGCGCCGGTCATTTGATCGCGCGCGTTCAGAGCCCCTGACGCTATCGAATAGATCACACCATTTGCCACGGATGGTTGCCCCGAGAAGTTTTCCTCCAACTGCCAGCGAATATTTTCGTTCACAAGATCGAAACTAATCAGGCGACCATTGTGGATTGCTATAACGTCGTCCATACTACCCAGCACTGGCGCAAGGTTCTTGCTCCAACCGCTCCAATTGAAATTTGGGTCCGGGATCATAAGAACAGGATCACCGGTGAAAGGGTTGAAAACATAGAGACCAGGGGAAGATAACAGGGGATATCTCAAGAAAATCTGAGACTTATGAGGTTTTATTGGCTTTGGCTAAGGCCGTTCCGAAAACTCTCAGATGGACGAAGCCAACACCCTTCCGTCCGCTAAAAATCCACCCACCAACGCTTCATATTATAGGCTGTTTTTAAGGGAATCTCGTTTAATCTCTGAAATATTTTCATATCGGTATGAAAATATTATCCGGATTTGATCGAAATTGTCTGTACGATATTCTGATTTTACCGCAAATTCAATATCTTACTCTTGAAGTGGTATTTGGCATGAAATGTGCGTTCAATTGCATAAATGTTCTCTTTTGGTAAAATATGGCAGGTAAGGAAAATAGAGTGAGGTGTCTCATGATTTCAAAGAAGTCAATTCTCATCATTCCCTTTCTTATTATTTCGTTGTCCTGTCTGGCTCATTCCGAAACGATCTATGAGTGGGTTGACGACCATGGTTACAGACATGCCACCACTGANTATAATAAGGTTCCCTTAAAATACAGAAACCAACTCGAGAAACAAGTCGAGAAACCAGAGAGAGTTAAGCCAACTTATGCAACAGGTGAAACTGAAGCGGAAAAGGAAGGAGTCAGTCCGCCCGCTGTATCTACCAGAGACGTCGCTGAAACCCCTTACTATTTTACCTTGAAGCTCGGAGTCTATTCGCCCGAGTCAGATGAGTTAACGGATGATAGGCATTTTTATACGGGGTTGACCGGAGAAATTTCATTTGGACGTTATTTTCATCGAAACTTCGCAGTTGAACTCGGGGTAGGGTATCTTGAGGCAGATGGGGAAGATGCCAATCTTCAAGCTCCTCGTCCCTGGGTGGCAGATTTTGACATCAGGGCCATTCCCTTAACACTAACAGCCAAAGGTGTTTTGCCACTGAGGAATGTGGACCTATTTGCGGCGGCTGGTGTCGGACTATATTTCGTAAGAGCCAAGGTAAATTTGACAATGCACCCTGTCGGTAGCGATTCCTTTGATGACGATGATATTGTCTTTGGATTTCATGGAGGACTTGGTGCTAACTTCAATGTCACTCAGAACATATTCATCGGGATGGAAGGAAAATATCTTTGGGCAAGGCCTGAATTTGAGGGGCCGCTTCTCGGGAAGAGACGGGAATTTGATGCTGATCTCGATGGATTCACTATTACAGTTAATATAGGGTATAGGTTTTAAGAGCTGATCGAATTGATGACAACGGCCGTCTTTTTGTCGAGTCAGGGGGAAATGGACCGGGGTTAGATCTTTAAAATCCAAAAAACTAAAGTGGAATGCTGAAAAGCAGGGTCGGCGATGACCCTGCTTTTTTCTTGTGAATCTCCTTCTCCTCTGCTAGCATAAATTCATGAGGTGGGCTAACCGCAAGCGGGAATTCGTTGCAGTTTAAATAAATCGTTTCATTGTCCGATTTGCTATAGGAGAATCTCAAATGTTTATCCTTAAGAAGGCGTTAGCTCCCTTCCTCCTGCCACCAGGAATATTCATATTATCACTCATAGTCTCCGGTGTATGGCTGTTATTCAAAAGAAGAAAAACTGGGATAGCCAATATCATTATTGGTTGCCTTATATGGGTGTTTTCAATATCCCCAGTCCATAACGCACTGTATAGGGGCCTTGAATCGAGCTTTTACGTGTCAAGAACTATAGAGGGTGACGTAATCGTCCTTTTGGGTGGCGGTGTGTATGATAAAGTGGCCGACTTAACCGGTATTGGTGCTCCTTCGGAGGAAATGTTTGGAAGAATTGTTACGGCCGTAAGGCTACAAAAAAGGCTTAATGTTCCAATAATCGTTTCGAGTGGTAAGGTTTTCGAGCATACGAGCGCAGGAGCCCCCATTGTCAAACGATTCCTTTTCGACCTTGGAGTTCCTGCCGATGATATTATTATTGAGGATAGGAGCAGGGACACCTTTGAGAACGCAATATATACGCGAGAGATCTGTTTAAGCCTCGGCTTCAAAAACCCCATAGTGGTAACATCGGCTTCGCACCTGAAGCGGTCCGTCATGATCTTTGAAAAAGTTGGTTTAGAAGTCTTACCAGTTCCCGCCCTCTTCAGATCCTGGCGAGAAAGACACTATGGATGGGATGATTATTTGCCCGGTACTCTTAGACATACAGAAATTGCCATTCACGAATACCTGGGTTTAGTGTTCTATAGATTTGCTTATTAGAGAGGAAAAGAGTTTCCCCCCATTGGCCCAATTACGTTTCCCTAAAATATCAAGTATTCCAAATGCTTATAACCTGATCAGCAGTTATAATGGAAAATCTTTAGCACTTTTCTCACTTTTTCTTCCCATTTCGCTTGATTTATAGCACATTCCTCCAGCCCTATCATTCAAAATAATCTAATATTTATAAACACTTAAGCTAAATCATCTTCACGCTTGAAATCCCGGAACGAACTTTGCTACGATAAACTCTGTCTTATTCTCCGACAAGGCCAAACCACCCGGAAGGGTGGGACGGAAAGCCACGGGTCTAGCGGGGGAGGCCTCAGAGGTTTTCTAGACAGCCGGGTTGCCGAAGCGAATGGGCAACTCGGCTTTTCTGTTTTATGCGCGACAAAGACATATCTGGTTTCCTGATGGTAATGGGTGTGGATGGTGAGGAAGAAGATTTGATTTTGAGGTGAAGGAGGTTGGGAATGAGAAACAAATGGGCTTATTGGTCCCTCATAATCCTCTTAATCCTGGCGATTCTCTACTTTTCAATTGGGATCGTCAGGGCCGGCGAGTATCAATGTCACGTTCTTACTGACACGGGCACGTATAAGATATACAAAGCTCCGTGGTGGGAGCTACAGAAGGAGTTTAACAAACGGGTCCCTCAGCATAAGGGGCTTGTCGTTTTCGCGTTCTCAGACTTTGATCGGAAGGAGATCTGGTATTCAGAGGATGCGCTCGATACGGCTATTTCAAGAATTCCTGGACTTCATAAATTATTTAAGCATCCCTTAGAGGCAGAGCTCGAGAACGTGCTGAGTTACAGAAATCTACTGAGAGCTCTTCACCGAGATAAGGAGAATTTGGCGAGAACAAGCGAAAAATCAATATTCGATTGGGCTAAGTATAGTACGCTAAGGTAAAGGGCCTGATTGGCAATCACGGCATGTATATCGCGAAAAAGGGGAGTGAGACTATGGATGTTCGAGGCGGGAAGACTTTCAGGCTAAGCGTGGAAGATGTCAGGGACCTGATGGGGTATCTGGAGGAGAATAACGGGCCGAATCGATTCTCCAAGGCGATTGAGAAGAAATTGGTGGAGGAATTTGTTGAAAAGGACTGGGAAATCAAGAACTCACCTGTGTCTGGATTTGAAACAAATCTCGAATATCTATTTTCTCTTATTCCGGAGCTCTATAATCTTAGTAAAGAGCTGAGCGAAAACGCAGAGGAATTCGCCTCATCCTTAGCGCACCTATTGCGCTCCTGTCAAAAAAAGAATTCCCCCCAGCCCAAGAGAGTCTTGCATTAGAGAATTGTGCCCGCCGATGAACCCCGCGCTTTAACTGAAGCGCCTCTTCTTTGGTTCAGCGATTATTGATGATAAACAATCCGTCCGCTTACAACGGTCATTTCTACTTTACAACCCGGAATTTCCTCAGGCGATAATCTCGTCGGGTCCTTTTCAAGAACTACTAAGTCAGCGATTTTCCCTTCCTCCAGGGTCCCGCGCTCCTTCTCCTCAAAGGAAAAATACGCCGCCTCCCTGGTATAAAGGGAAAAGGCCTCTTCAGCCGTAATGCACTCAGGGGGCCCAATGTCCTGTCCGCTCGCTGTCCTCCGGCAGATGGCGTCTCGAATTCCTATAAGAGGGTTGGGGTCTGCCACGGGGCAATCGGAAGAGAGGGCAAGCTTGATCTTTCGCTTCAGAAAGGTCCCAAATCGATAGAGCTCTTGCGACCTAACCGGACCGTAGGCCTCAATGAACCCGTCGCCGAGGAGGGAGAAAAAATTGGCCTGGCTGACAATGTGAAGCCCCAATTCCTGAACTGTGTCAATCTGTGAAGAGGTTAGATTACCCGCATGGACGATATGATGGCGCAGGGGATTGCCCTTTCTCATGACACGTCCAAAAGCCCTCAGGAGTGCCTCGAGAGCTCGATCCCCTTGGGCATGAACGGATATCTGGTATCCAGCCCGATCAAATTTCTGGATTTCCTGGTTGATCCCATCTTGATCGTAATTCAGTATTCCCGTACCACCGCCCCCTCCCACATAAGGTTCAAAAACAGCAGCGGTCCGGCTACTCATACCTCCATCGAGAAATATTTTGATGGCCCCGATCTTGACCCACTCCGAGCCGAAACCGCGATTGATGCCTGCTGAGATCAGGGGATCAGCCCAATAGTTACTAATGTAGGCATAAAGACGAAAGGGAAACCGTCCGGCATCTGCCACCTCCTGGTAGGTGCGGAGTGTTAGGGAGTCAACGAATGGGTCGTGAGCGCCGACAATGCCGAGCTGATGGTAAAGCTCCGCACACCGGATCATCATCTCAGCCCGTAACTCCTTTTCGTATCCGGCTATCATCTTAGTGTAAATGGAAGGGGTTTCGAAGAATAGGGGGCCCATGAAGGCAGATTCGCTTAAGATCCCGTTTGGATCGCCGTTTTCGTCCCTATGGATCTCTCCGCCGGGGGGGTCAGGAGTTTCTCTCGTGAAGCCCAACTCTTTCAAGGCGAGGCTGTTGACAACAGCACCGTGCACAGAAACGTGGACTAAGCAGACGGCATGTTCTTTTGTCGCACGGTCCAGATCCTCCCTGGTTAGATCTTTTTTATCGTCAAGCAAATAGGGTGCATACCCCCAGCCCATAATCCATTGGCCGGGTGGCGTGTTTGCCGCTTTAGCACGCAAGGCCTCTACCACGTCGTCGCCTCGAACACATCCAGCTGCCGGCCTACAGTCCGCCTGGTCAGTGAGCAATGCATAAAGGCAGAAATGATTATGGGCATCGATGAAACCCGGAAGCAGCGTTCGGCCTCTCAGGTCGATAACCTTTGTTTCGGGTGTGGCCAGTTTCTCAATGTCGGCTGTCCTACCAATCTTGTATATGCGGCCGAACTGAACGGCCAAAGCCTCAGCTCTGGGAGTCTTGTGCTCCATGGTCAGAATATTCCCGTTCCTGAAAATCTTATCCATTGGAACCCTCTCATACGTTGGCATGTCGATGGCTGGCTTCTTATACCACAGTATGGTAAAAGGAGTCAAAGCTATTTCGAAATCAAGGGGGAAATCGGAAATCGTGAGACCCTGAAAAATGGGGAGAAAGGGTTTGACGTATCGTGTTAGAATAGCAGATGTACGAACTCGCTGAAAAGCTCTACATCCGAGAGGAGTAGTATACATTGGAGACTATTTATCTTTCTCCTCCCATTTTTTTGGTCATCGCATTCGTCTTTGCGATGATTGGATTGGGCGGGTCGCAACTGTATATTCCAATTCTGTTCTGGCTTGGCATGGATTTTAAGACGCAGGCAATACCCCTGGGTATGTTGTTAAATGTTATAAATAGTTCTTCGGCTGCCTGGACATATGGGAGAAAAAAGATGATTGAGTGGAGGGTGGCCATCCCATTTGGTGTCTCCATGATTTTGTTAGCGCCCCTTGGCACCTGGATCAATGTGAAATTGCCCACAAAACCGATTATTGTGATATTCGCATTGTTCACTGCTACGGCGGGTCTGTTGATGCTCAGTGGCTGGAGACCAAAAAGCGGGGGGCTTTCATCCCGACAGCGGATTTTATTAGGGATCACAGCGGGGAGTGTGCTCGGCTTTTTTGCGGGGTTGATAGGACGCGGGGGTGGTAGTTTTGTTGTTCCTCTGCTCTACATGGCGGGGTTAGAGGCAAAAGTAGCAGCGGCGACTTCGGCTATGGTTGTAACCTTCTCAGGGGGTTCCAGTTTCATCTCGCATATTGCCGCGGCCGCGCGGCCTGTTTGGCGTGTTTGGATCCTTTGCGTTATTGCTGTATTCTTAGGCAGCCAGATAGGATCTCGATTGATGGCAGAGAAGTTGAGGTCACAATCCGTAAAGCTGATTTTCGGTTGGGGCCTCTTGGGAGTAGCTTCCCTGTTGATTGTAAAGGATGTGCTGTTAAAATGAAGAGGGAATCGGACTTCCGTGATGCGGTTGGCCTGGTTTTTCTCATTGCAAGCTGACACTCAAACCCAATTCCAACCTTATGACCTTGATTTCACTAAAGCAGGCATTTCTTAAAACAATTCAAAGTTTCGAGAGAAGCCTTCCGATTTTGCTGGGTATCTTAATGCTTCTCTCACTGGCATCTGCTACGATCCCGAAAAGTCTTTATAGCGCAATCTTCACGGGGAATCAAATCGTCGATCCTTTGATCGGCGCATCGATGGGAAGCATCGCCGGTGGCAACCCCCTGACCAGTTATATCATTGGCGGTGAGTTGAAGATGCAGGGCATTAGCATGCTCGCCATAACGGCTTTCATCGTGGCCTGGGTAACGGTGGGGTTAATCCAGCTTCCAGCAGAAGCGCTCATGTTGGGGAAGAGGTTTGCCTTGGTGCGGAATGGAATCAGCTTTGTCACGGCCGTCATTATCGCCGTGCTTACCGTTCTGATACTGGGGTGGACATGATAGGAAAAATTACGGAAAGAGTCGAAGCCAGCTGGATCTTCCTATCCTCCGTTCTCGTTATCTACGGTATTTTGGCGAGTATTGACCTTGAGTTGGTTCGAAATACCCTTCCCGTGTTTGGAAAATTAATTCTCAGGATCTTCCCCATCCTGATACTGATCTTCGGCATCATGTTTCTGACCAATTTGCTCTTTGAGGCTAAGAGCATCGTTAAAATCTTGGGCAGAGCATCGGGATTCCGGGGATGGATCCTTGCCATTTCAGGAGGCATTATCTCATCAGGCCCTATCTACATGTGGTATCCCCTGCTCGGAGACCTGAAGGAGAGGGGAATGAAGGATTCCCTCATCGCCGCATTTCTATACAGCCGCGCTATCAAAATCCCCCTCATTCCCATGATGGTCCATTATTTTGGGTGGCCTTTTACCATTGTCCTTTCCGTGTATATGGTCCTTTTCTCCGTCATAAACGGACTCGCCGTGGAAAGGTTAACCGGGGGAAAGCCATGAAAATAGCTATTGCATCAGTCGGCCAGGATGAAAACGCTGAGATCAACCCGAGACCTGGGAGAGCACGTTTCTATCTGCTCTTCGATGAAAGTGGTAACCTTTTGGAGGTAATCTCTAATCCCTTCAGCCGGGGCGGTGGCGGGGCCGGGTTTGGCGTGGCCAAAATGCTTGCGGACAGAGGCGTCGATATTGTGGTGGGCGGTCAATTCGGCGAAAATATGGAGGGAGCATTGAGGGGGAGAGGCCTGAGATACTACGAAATGGCTGGAAATGTGAAAGAGGGACTCTTACGGGTCATTGAGCAAACGGATGAGTAATCTACTTCACTGGGCGAGGGCATGCCTTTCGGGGTTTGTTATTCTTCATCGTCAGAATTCCTCGGCCCACGTAATTGCTTCTGAGAGCTTTTCTAAAACATCCGTTGCCGTAAAATAATACCCCTTCTCCTTTTGGACGAAATCTCCCGATAAACCCGTCACAAAGGTAGCCGCTAAGCACGCCTCGAATGGATCATGTTCAGCGGCAAAGCCGGCGATCGCCCCGGAGAGGACATCGCCTGTTCCGCCAGTGGCCATTCCCGGATTTCCGGTGAAATTGAACTTGGTCATTGTTCCATTTGAGACGATATCGACGGGTGCCTTCAGGACCACGATGCATCGGTATTTCCTGGCGAAATCGGTCACATTCTCGGCAGTGGGTTCCTGCCCAGATAATTTCCTGAATTCCCCCCGGTGAGGGGTCAAGACCACGTTTTCTCGCAAGATATCCAGATCTTCCACGATGACGTTCAATCCATCGGCATCGATAACGATCTTTTTATCCTTCAGCTCTTTGACTAACCCGATGACCATCTTCTTGGTTCCATCCTTTATTCCTATCTCGGGACCGAGGCCCAAGCCAGGACCGATCAGAACTGATTCGCACCGATATGTATTTACCCTTTTGAGGATCTCCGGCAGATGACCCTCGGCCAAAAATTCACCATCGAGGCACGTGCCGAGAAAATCCGGCACCTTCTCCACCGCCCCCGCGCAGGGCTGAGGTGAACAGTGGTAGACTAAATCGACGATCTTGGCCGCCGCCTTCCCAGCATACTCCAAGGCCCCGCGAAAGAAGGAAGACCCGCCAACTACCATTACCCTTCCCGCTTGGCCCTTATGGGCCTCTGACATCCTTTTTCTTAAGACCTGCACATCTCCCGGTCCGATTCGGTTTTCCATGTCGTGAGGTATGCCCAGGGTCAAAACCTCAGCCCCGTCGCATTTCGGGAAGTGGAAGCTCAGGGTTAAATCGGATTTTACGGACACTTTTGAAGCGTAGCCAGTGGGAATATCGATACAGACTTTCTTCGCCTTGGTTTGGTTTACTGTAAGGATGGCGCTCTTGTAAGGCTCCCTTGGCGCCCCGGCCATACCCGTACCAAGCATCCCATCAACGATGACATCGAGCCGGCCAAAATCATACTGGGCTAGATCCGTTGAGTCCCGGACATAGATTCGCTTGAGATCGGTGTTTTCCAGAACCCCCCAATTCCTTCTCGCCTCCTCGGTAGTGATCTCCCTGGGATTTCCAAGCAGGTAGAGGGTAACATCATTATTACTCATTAAATGCCTGGCAACGACAAACCCATCGCCGCCGTTATTACCGAGGCCACAGAAGATGCCGATTTTCTTCCCATCTCCATATCTTCGAGATATCTCATCGGCTACCCCGCGGCCGGCGTTTTCCATCAGAACCAAGGTTTCCAGCCCGAAATACCTCGCATTAACATCCAAGATCTTAGTTCTCCTTGCCTCTTCCTCTAAATCGATTTTGCTGCTCGCTTCTGGCATTTTTCCTCCTCCTCCTTCATGACCGCGGTGGCCGCCTCAATCGCCCATTCTCAAGACCCCTGCTCCTTGAATTTTTCCTTGCTTGAGTAGGATTAAAGCCTTATTGGCCTCTTCCAGCTGGAATTCTTGGACTTCTGGAATGATGGGAATCTCAGCAGCCAAGGGGAGAAAATCCTGGAGATCTTTTCTCGTAATATTGGCTACGCTCTTAACCTCCCTCTCGTCCCATAAGTGTTCACCGTAGTCCAGAGGGGGGATAGGGTTTCTCTTGCGAATTACCGCCAACACCAGTCTTCCACCCTTTTCCAAAACCCGTAAGGCTCTCGGTACTGTTTCTCCAACCGGGGTAAAGTCAATGGCACAATGGAGTTTTCGGGGAGGTCGGTCATCCGGTCCGCCCGTCCAGGAAGCTCCGAGTTTCTTAGCCAGGTCTCGATGCTCCTGGCTCCTCGTGAAGACAGATACCTCGCAACCCCAGTGCCTGGCTACCTGGATGACGATATGGGCGGAGGCTCCGAACCCAAAAAGCCCCAAAGTCTGGCCCTTCTTGATGCCTGAAAGCCTTAAGTCCCTATAGCCAATTGCGCCCGCACACAGAAGGGGGGCGGCCTCGCAATCGGAGAATCTCTCGGGGATGGGGAATGCGAAATCCTCTGATACCACGGTATACTGGGCATACCCCCCATGAGCGTGGCAGCCAGTGCCTCGGAACTCCAAGCACAGATTTTCGTTTCCCTCCCGACAAAATTGGCACTTTCCACAGGCCGAATGTATCCAGGCAATTCCCACTCGATCTCCCGAGCTGAATTTCGTCGCCTCTGAACCCGAACTCTCGACGGTTCCCACGACCTCATGGCCCAGAACTATGGGGAGTTTCGGTTGAATCCTTCCCTCAATTTCGTCGAGCTCCGTATGGCAAACTCCACAGGTGGAAACCCTAACTAAGACCTCCTCGGGGCCGGGAACGGGTTTCGGCAAATCCATCATCTCTAGGGGCTCTTTTTCAGCGGCCGAAATTTCCTTAAGCACCATCGCCTTCATTTTTTCTCCTTGCTTTTCATGATTCTATCGCATAGACATCCGCTCCGCCCAGGATTTATTAACATATCAAACATTCACGGATTGGGAAACAGAATTTTAGGCAGTACTGATGAGTTTAGCCTTGGCCGATTGGACCTTCGTATTTCCGCAGCCAATCAATAAATTCGACGAGCTTTCCAACCATATATTCGTGGTACTTCCGTCCCTTCTCCGGCGAGGCTTTGGAAGAATCCGAGAAAGAACCGGTAGGGGCAAAGCGCCTTTGCTCCCTGCTATTCCAAAAAACCTCAATAGTGTCGGCGCCTTTCCCTAAGAGGTCCCTGTGAACGAAGGGGGACAGAATAGGCTCCAAGTCGACGTGCTCGGAAGTAAGTTTGTCGGACCTAATCAGGTGTGGGTATTTATGCCACACGTGGGAGATTTCCAGTTCGCCCGCATGGTGTTCAACTGCTTCCTTAATATGTGCTACGCCCCTTGCTAAATACATGGGATCGACCAGGGCCATGAGCACGTCTGGCAGCTCATACTGATGCAGGGATCGACATGCTGCCGTAAGGGCCGCGATATTCGTGCCCTTGTGGCCGTTGACCGTAATTACCTTCTTAAAGCCGTTCTTGGCGAGGCTGCGGATGACATCCTTCGCTACGGCTGCTAATGTCTCGGTCCTCAGTGAGATAGTGCCTGGAAAATCCAAATGATGTGGGGAATCGCCGAACCATAGCGGAGGCGTGACTAACACACCGGCTTTTTCTGCCGCGTCTTCGACTAACGCTATGGCAGCATAGCTATCAAGGCCTAAGGGTCCGGCAGGACCGTGCTGTTCTGTGCTACCGACCGGAAAGATCACTATATCTTCCGTCTTCAAGTAATCTGCAACGTCCTCCCACGTAAGTTCCTGAAGCCAAATTGATCGTAGGCGAGCCATTTTGAATCCACCTCCTTTGGAATTGTTTCGCGGCGACAATCCCGCTCATACCAAGAGCACTTAAACCGTGCAATAAGGACATTGATTCCAACATGGTTCAAAACGTTCCCGATCGCGGGAGTATGTGCCTCTCTATCACATGGACATATACGATTCCGGCAAGTCAAAGTCAACGCCGGAGTTTCCGGCTCGTTTGACTCAAGCTCCTCGGTCTTGTATATTCCCTTGCTGGAAAGAGGGGATTCCAGCTATGTGATGTGGGAGCTCATTGTTGTGCGATTTGGCTTTCCCTACGTATAAGGAGGAATAGTCATGCGAATTGCAGAGCTTACAGCCTATCCAGTCTCGGTCCCCGTGCCGCCCGAACACCAAGTGAGCCTGGGTGTCGGCCGGATGATCAAGCGGGATGCGGTGGTGGTCAAAGTGGTCACGGAGGACGGCATCGTTGGTTACGGTGAGTCCCATCACGGCCGATGCCCCGGCGCCGTCGCCCACATAGGAAACACCACACTTCGCGATCTCGCTACGGGGATGGATGCCACGGATGTGGTGGGGATATGGTCCAAGATATACAAGATGCAACTGGCCAGCCACGGGATGGGCGCGGCTTGTGCTATGGCGATGAGCGGAGTCGATATGGCGCTCTGGGATATTCGCGGCAAGGCCGTTGGATGGCCTCTATACAGGCTGCTTGGCGGCAGCCAGCGCCCCATCCTCGCTTATGCGGGGGGCGTGTCCCTCGGGTATCAAGCACCCGATTCTCTGGTCGATGAAGCCCGTCTCCTTGTGGAATCGGGTTATAAGGCCCTCAAATTGCGCATAGGTGATGCTGCCGATCGCGATATTTCCCGGGTGAGAGCCGTTCGAGAGGCGGTCGGAGACGACCTGGTGATTCTCACAGATGCGAACTCGAGATACACCCTGGAGGATGTGCGGGCCGTCATGCCTGCCCTGGAGTCGCTCGGCGTCGGCTGGTTGGAGGAACCGTTTCCAGCCCACGACCATCGATCCTATGCGGATGCATCCGGGTTCGGTTCCGTCCCCCTCGCCATGGGGGAGAACACGTACACGCGCTTCGAGTTTACGCGAATTATCGAGGATGGCGTGGTCCAAGTTCTCCAGCCCGATCTTTCAAAGGCCGGCGGCATTACCGAGGTCCTCCGGATTGCGGCGATGGGCTCGGCGTGGAAGCTGCCGATTCATCCGCACACCTCCATTACGGGGCTCAATATGGCGGCATCCATTCACTTCCTCGCCTCCATCGAAAACGGCGGCTACTTCGAGGCCGATGTCTCGAAGTATAACCCGTTGCGGGACGAGCTGGTGAATACGCCATTTGAGATTGCCCCTGATGGGTGCGTACGGCCCCTGGACAAACCGGGCATTGGCCTTGAGGTGGACGAGAAATTCCTGGGCAAACACCCGGTCATCGACGGTCCGGGGTACGTCTAAGGGGAAATGTGAGTTTGTCTCGACGGCCGGGCATAAGGTTGACATCCCCTGGACTGTGTGATATCGATCTCCAAAATTCTATTTAAGCATTAAGGTATACGGCTTCTTTACCCGGGTATGAATCGGCTTCTTATTCTCACGACTGATGCAGACGATTACAGCAGTTTGCTCCGTGACTCCCATCTCCACGATCTAGAGATACTCTCGTGTTCTCGTGCGGATGACGCCCGAGAAGTTATTCAGAACTGCACTATTGTGCTTGGTGACCCCGCGATGGTTGCGGCTGTTCTTGAGCACGCGAGGAGTCTGAGATGGGTCCAGTCAATTGTTGCCGGAATTGATCCACTCTGCGAGAAAGGCCTTCGTCGTGACTATATTCTCACAGGAGTGAAGGGCATTTTTGGCCCGCTTATGAGCGAGTATGTGTTTGCATATGTTCTTGCCCTCGAGAGGCATCTCTTCGAGACGAGGGAGAACCAGAGAAACAAGTCCTGGATCGATATGCCCTACCGAACTTTACGGACACTGACGATGGGCGTATGCGGGTTGGGGTCAGTCGGTGAACGCATTGCGCAAACAGCTGCTCATTTTGGAATGCGCGTACTTGGGTTCAAACGCACTCCGGCTGGCTGTCCGTATGTAGAGAAAGTCTATACCGGCCCTTCCTTCGGCGAGTTCCTCGAGTCGCTCGATTACCTCGTCGTCGCGCTTCCGCGCACCCCCGATACAAACCGTCTCATCGATTCGGCAGCCCTTTCCAAGATGAAGCCTTCAGCGGTCCTCATCAATGTTGGTCGCGGGAACGCCGTTGTCGAATCCGATCTTGTGGACGCACTCCGGGACGGCACGATTCGTGCGGCGGTGCTCGATGTGTTCGAACAGGAGCCGCTACCTCCGGACAGCGCGCTGTGGGAGCTTTCAAATGCGTTCATCACTCCGCACAACTCTGCTCTCAGCTTTCCAGAAGACATCGTGCAGATTTTTTGCGATAACTACCGACGATTCCTGGATCACCGATCGCTTCACTATGTGGTTGACTTCGAAAGGGGTTACTGAGCTTCGTGGAAGGCGTATAATTAACGGCTGCATCCGACGTCGCGAACGCGCCGTGGCTGAGCCTCAGCGGTATGTGGCAAAGGAAGGGATCGTGAAATGAGGACCGTCTATCTCAGTGGCCCGATTATGGATGAGCACGAGGGTGCGGCTCGTAAGTGGCGAGATGTTGCGAGGTCTCTGCTTTCATCACATTTTAGACTGCTGGATCCAATGCGGAGAAATTTTCGCGACAAAGAGGTAGATTCGGCCAATGAGATTGTTGAATTTGATCTACAGGATATTCGTGACGCAGACATTGTCCTTGTGAATTATTGCAAACCGAGCATAGGAACAAGTATGGAGGTTTTCTACGCTAGCCAGGATCTCGGAAAATTCGTGGTCGCGTTCTCCCCTCTTTCGTTTAAAGACTGCAGCCCATGGATGGTCAGATACTGCACAAAAATTTTGCCGAGCCTCGAGGCGGCCTGCAAATACCTCGAGACCCATTTTATGGATAGAGCGTAATTGTGATAAGGGCCGAGGATTATGGCAGCCTTGACTATGCCGTTTTTGGCTACAGTGGAAATATGGACGATCGAAATCGTACGAAAGGGGGGATGAGAGATGCGATATCTTCTCATTTTTTTCGCCTTACTCTCTTTGGTCATTGTGAACGAGTTGACTTCAAATGCCGGTAGTGGGGCCGATACGGCCGCGCAAAAACCCGCTTCGGCTCCCGTAGCATCCGCAGAAACACAGCCTGTTTATCCCATTGCCCCTGGGGTATGGTATCCGGGTGATCCTTTGCCGGAACAACCGATGCGTTACTATAGAGTAAGGTGCTTTCCCGGTTGCCATCGTGGAAGCTCACATGGCAAATACCCAAATGAGCCGCTGAACATGAAACCCATATTTCCAACTCGATCGATAGATCGCTGACCCCCTGCCACGACCGGCGCGAAATGAGAAAGCGAATTTCGCTCATGGGCAACGGTGTCCCTTGGGAACTCGGGAAACGCTGCATTAGATTCCTGTTGACAGGGGTGCAGTATTGGGCGAAGATACTTTGGCCTAACGGTTTTTTTCGTTGGGGTAAACGTGCTGTCGTCAGGCCATTTGGAAAGGAGGTGAGGAGGTTTTCTAAAGGAGTCGTAGTTTTGGGGTTGAGAATTGTGAGTATCTCGTCATGGAGGATTAACCAATCGATTCGAGAATATAAGGAGGGCTGAGACATGAGAGTCGCGAAATTCTTAATGCTCGGCACCGTCATTGTCATACTGGCCTGCATCCCTGCCAGGGGTATGGCGAAGGAGACCCTGGTATATGGGACCACTGAGAAGGTTATCGATATGGATCCCGCCAATGCCTACGATTTCCACACGTGGGAAATCTTCTACAATATCTATCAGGGCCTTCTCAGGTATCCCCCCGGGAAGACGAACCTCGTTCCGGGGCTGGCCAAATCTTACGACATCAGTGCCGACGGGAAGGAATATACCTTTAAGCTGAGAAAAGGCCTGAAATTCAGCGACGGGACCCCTTTTGACGCCCACGCGGTCAAGTGGTCCATCGATCGGGTAATCGCGCTCAAGGGAGATCCCTCTTGGCTCGTCACGGATTTCGTCGATCACGTGGACGTTGTGGACAAGTATTCGGTCAAGTTCGTTCTCAAGAACCCCGTTGCGTATTTCCCATCCTTGGTCGCCTCTGTCCCTTACTATCCGGTAAATCCAAAAATCTATCCCCAGGATAAGATCATTCGAGATCCCTCTGAACTCAAGGGTGGAAAACTCGTCGGCTTGGGTCCATACACGGCGGTTTCATTCAAGAGGGACCAGGAGATCGTCCTGGAGGCCAATCCGAATTTCTATGGGGAGAAACCGAAGAACGATCGCGTTGTGATTCGATACTTCGCCGATGCGACCACGATGCGCCTCGCGTTGGAAAAAGGGGAGATCGATTTCGCCTTCAAGACATTGAATCCATCTGACATCAATGACCTGCAGAAATCTAAGAAGCTCCAAACAATAAGGGCACAGGGGCCCTACATACGGTACATATGCTTCCTCTGTGACACCCCTCCCTTTAAGGACAAGGTGCTTCGCCAGGCGGTAGCCGCTGCCATCAACAGGCCGCAGGTCATCGAGAAGGTTTTCCTCGGGCAGAATGCGCCCTTGTACTCCATGGTGCCCATGGGGATGTGGTCTCACATCGATGCGTTCAAAGATGCCTTTGGGGATGGGAACATGGACAAGTCGGGGAAGCTGTTGGCCTCCCGGGGGTACAGCGAGAGCAAGCCATTTACCTTCGATCTGTGGTATACCCCCAGCCACTATGGCGACACCGAGGTGGATATGGCCGCCGTCCTTAAGGATCAGCTCGAGGCGACAAAAATGATGAAAGTCAACGTCAAGTCCGCCGAATGGGCTACCTATCGGGATCAGTGGAAGAACAAGCAGATGCAAAGCTATCTCCTTGGCTGGTATCCGGACTACATCGATCCAGATAATTACACCGCTGCGTTTGCGGGAACAGCTGGCTCGAAAGGGCTGGGGATCTATTTTTCCGATCCTGAATGGGACAAGAAGTTCGTGGAGGGTCAAAAGGAGACGGATCTGAAAAAGCGAACTGCCCTGTACGAGGAAATTCAGCGGATGTGGACTGACGAGGTGCCAACGGCGACGATTTTTCAGGGAACACTCTATCTATTTGCCCAAAAAAACATCCGGGGCATCATGCTCTCTCCAACCCTGCAGTTCAACTACGGCCCTATCCATCGGACAAAGTAGTTGGATCCTTCGGTGAAGGCCGGGCATAGGACCCGGCTCTCACCGAATCCTCAAACGCCTAGTGCTTCCTTCAGTGAGAATCTATGGGGAACCTCTCCCGATACATCATCACTCGATTCTTCCTGACCATCCCCATGGTCTTTATCCTTCTCAGCATTGTCTTTGTGGTACTCAGGATTATGCCCGGCGACCCGGTAGGTACCATGCTGGGCGGGCATGCGCCGGAGAGCGTCATCGAGAAGAAGAAGGAGGAACTCGGCCTCAACCGTCCCATACCGATTCAATACATGGATTACCTCTGGCAGGTTTGTCGCCTGGACCTCGGCGACTCAATGGTGTTCAAACAGCGCGTGACAAAGGCCATCGCCGAAAAGCTTCCGGCCACCGTTGAATTAACCACATTCGGCATGATCATTACCTTCTTCTTCGGGATCTTCATGGGGGCTTATGCTGCCGACAAGAGGCGCTCGCCCCAAGACAGCGCTATACGTCTCTACGGGATCGTAATCTTTTGTATACCCGTCTATTGGCTTGGCCTCATGCTGCAACTTATCTTCGGGATCTGGCTTGACATCCTTCCCATTGCCGGCAGAACAGGGCCCAGGGTTTTTGCATCCACCTTCGAAAAGACGGGCTTCTACGTTTTGGATACCCTCCTGGTAACGGATTTTTCCGCCTTTGGGGATGTCCTGATCCATCTGGTCCTCCCCTCTCTCACCCTTGGGATGGTCCTCTCGGGGATATTCATACGGCTCACCCGGGCAAATATGCTTGATGTCCTCAAGGCCGATTACATCATCGCCGCCGAAGCACGGGGTATCGGCCATCGCAAAATCGTGTACAGACATGCCCTCAAAAACGCCTTCATTCCAGTGCTGACCATGATGGGGCTCCAGTTTGCCCTTCTCATGGCGGGCGCCGTCCTGACCGAGACGACCTTCTCCTGGCCCGGTATGGGGCGGCTTCTCTTGGAGAGGATCTATTTGAGGGATTATCCGACCATCCAGGGGGTGATCATCGTTTTCGCCCTGATTGTGGCAATGGTCTCCCTTATCGTGGATATCATCTATGCCATAGTGGATCCGAGAATTCGGTACTAGGAGGAGAGATGCGGTTTTCGCCGGCAGAAGCAATGGCCCTGGCGCTTTCCCAATTCATGGGTTTGGGGAGGAAATACGGGGTAGAGTGGTGGATCCTCGTTGCCGGAGCGCTCGTTGTCCTGGCCATTGTCTTTATGGCCTTATTCTCAGGCGTCATTGCCCCTTTCAGTCCCTATGATCAGAGTGCGGGGCCCCAACTTGCGCCGCCGGGTGGAAAGCACCTCATGGGCACGGATAACCTCCAGCGGGACGTCTGGTCACGAATCATCTACGGCTCTCAAACCATTCTTCGGGTGGCGGTCTTGGCCGCGATCATCTCCTCCTTTTTCGGCATCATCCTCGGCCTCATCTCGGGCTTTTCAGGGGGCATCTTCGACAGGATCCTCTCACTCATTATGGACTCCGTGTACTCATTTCCGGGCCTCATACTGGCCATCGCCTTTGCGGCCATGTTGGGACCGGGTGTCATCAACATAACCCTGGCTGTCGCCGTGATCTATATCCCGACCTACTTTCGGTTGGTCCGCGGCCAAACCCTGTCCATCAAGGAAGAACTCTACGTGGAGGCGGCCAGGGCCATAGGAGCCTCGGGTTCGACCATCTTATGGCAGTATATCTTCCCCAATGTTATCGCCACGACGGTTGTTGTCTTTACCTTAAATGTGGCCGATGCCATCATGATCGAGGCCGCCTTGACATACCTCGGCCTTGGACTTCCCCCCATCATCGTGGACTGGGGCATGGACTTGGCCATGGGAAAGAAGTTCCTTCCCTCTGGCCAGTGGTGGCTTATCACGTTTCCCGGGGCGATGATTTCCCTCCTTGCCCTGGGTTTTACCATGCTGGGCGAAGGCCTGGCAGAGATCCTGAACCCAAGGCTTCTGGAGCGCTGAGACGGTGAAGACGATTCTGGAGATCGAAGATCTCACCGTGCACTTCCCCATCAACATTGGGACTGTTCGTGCGGTGGAAGGCGTGAATTTGACCATGGAGCAGGGGGAGGTGATGGGCCTCGTAGGGGAGTCGGGGTGTGGCAAATCCACGCTTGGTTTTTCGATCTTGAGACTCCTCAGGCCTCCCGGGAATATCGTGAGCGGAAGAATTCTCTACCACGGACAAGATATTGTTCAGATGAGCGAAAGGGAGCTCCTCTCCCTGCGGGGGAGCAAGATCGCCATGATTTTCCAGGATCCCTTAACCTCTCTCAACCCCCTTTTTCGCATTGACGATCAGTTCATCGAGACGCTCCTGACACACGAAAAGGCTATGGACAGGGATGGGGCGTTCGGCAGGGCGGAAAGAATGCTGGAAAGCCTTGGCATTTCCCCGGAAAGGCTTCTTGAATATCCCCATCAAATGTCGGGAGGAATGCGCCAACGGATCATGATCGGAATGGGGCTTATCCTGAACCCCGATCTCTTGATTGCCGACGAACCGACCACGTCCCTTGACGTGATCGTGGAAGCCCAGTTCCTCGACCTTTTGAATGATCTCCGCAAGCAGTACGGTTTGACTATTCTGCTCATTACCCACAACCTCGGGGTTGTTGCCCAGTTGGCTGACCGAATCGCGGTGATGTATGGTGGCACAATCGCCGAGGTGGGACAGGCAGGTGCAATCTTCGAGAGCCCCCTCCATCCCTATACCCGGGGCCTCTTGGCTTCCATACCCAACATTAAGCTCGATCAGCTGAAATTGACGACAATGCCGGGGAGTCCTCCTGACCTGGTCAATCCACCGTCAGGCTGCGTATTTCATCCGCGATGCCCCCGTGCCATGGAGGTTTGTCGGCACGAAAGGCCTGAGGGTTACAGTAAAGACGGCCGGCTCGTCACATGCTGGCTGTACGGGTAACGAGAAGATGACAGAACTGCTGGCGGTTGACAATCTGAAGAAACACTTTCCCCTTCAAAAGGGGGTTATCGACAACCTCCTGGCAAAGGAGAAGAGCTTCGTCAAGGCCGTGGACGGCGTCTCTTTTTCCATCAAAGAGGGGGAAGTCCTGGGTTTGGTTGGTGAGAGCGGATGCGGCAAGACAACAACGGGGAGGCTTGTCTTGCGGCTTCTCGAACCAACATCGGGGGAGGTCCTCTATAAGGGGAGATCCATTTTCTCCTATTCTTGGAGGGAGATGGAGAGGTTGCGGGAAAAGATCCAGATCATTTTCCAAGACCCTTATGCCTCATTGAGCCCTCGGATGGCCATTGGCAAGGCCATTGGCCATCCATTGGCGATTCACAACCGTCGTACTAAGGCTGAGCGAGAGGAAATAACGCTTCGGATAATGGAAAAGGTCGGTTTAACCCCTGCGTCCTTCCTCTATAAGAAGTATCCCCATCAGCTCTCGGGAGGTCAGCGACAACGGGTCGTGATAGCCAGGGCGCTGGTGACCAATCCCGAGTTCGTTGTGGCTGATGAACCCATTGCCATGGCGGACGTTTCCGTCAGGGCGATGATCCTGGAGTTGATGGTGCGACTAAAGGAGGAGTTCGACCTCACCTATCTTTTCATCACCCACGACCTGGCGACATGCAAGTATATCTGCGATCGTGTAGCCATCATGTATTTGGGCAAAATCGTTGAAATTGGCCCCTTGGAGGATGTATTCAAAAATCCAGTTCACCCTTACACTGCAACGCTGTTGGCCGCAGTGCCCGTTCCCGATCCCAAGTACCGGAGAACCCATCCCATTCCGAAAGGCGAGGTCCCCAGCCCTATCAATCCTCCACCCGGGTGTCGGTTTCACCCCCGATGCCCCTCCGCAAAATCAATGTGCAGTGTCCATGAGCCCGATCTCGTTGAGGTGCGTCAGGGCCATCGGGTAGCCTGCTTTTCGTAAGAGCTGGAGGGAAGAGGCAAAAGACTTATTGGAAAAACCCACAGAGGTCACGTTGTGGGAGATCATCAGCTAAACCGGCGTGGGCCCAGAGCCTGAGGAGCCTGAGAGCTCCGGGGGATTGATTCCATCGAACATGGAGGACGATGTGGACGATAGCTTTGCAAACAAAAACGTGCTTGTTACGGGGGCTTCACGGGGAATAGGGCGCGCAATCGCTCATGAATTTGCGGANTTGGGCGCGCAGGTGGCGGTTCATTATCATCAGAACCGCAAGGCCGCCGAGCAGACTTTGAATGGTCTTGCCGGTGGTCCGCACCTCCTCGTTCAAGCCGATGTATCCGCTCCTGAGTCCGTTCGAAACCTGGTTGATACCGTAGTCCGCGAAATGGGAAGAATTCACGTGTTGGTAAACAACGCGGGGATATACGAGACGTTTCCCATCGTTGAACTGACTTATGAGGAGTGGCAGGGAACGTGGGAAAGGAATATTGGCACGAATTTGTTGGGGCCGGCGAATACATCCTTCTGCGTCGCTCAGCATATGAGGAAATGTGGCGGAGGAAAGATCGTCAATGTCTCCTCCAGGGGGGCCTTTCGAGGGGAACCCGAAACTCCCGCCTACGGGGCGAGCAAAGCGGGGCTCAATGCCCTCAGTCAATCCATGGCACAGGCGCTCGCCCCGTACAATATTTTCATCTATGTGGTCGCACCGGGGTTTGTAGACACGGATATGTCGTCCCCGGACCTCTCAGGCCCGAAGGGGGATGCAATTCGAGCCCAGAGTCCTCTCGGCCGCGTTGCTTCCCCGGAAGAGGTGGCACGAACAGTTGTATTTTTAGCCTCTGAGGGTACTGATTATCTGACGGGATGCATCGTCGACATCAATGGGGCATCCTACCTTCGATCCTAGGGGAGCTCAAAACGTGGCTTTGGGTGAGTTTTCGCAGGTAAGTTGCGCCTTCTGCCCCCGTGAGGGAGCCTCAAGGCGGAATATCAGCATTAACGCAATGACCGTAGTTCCAGCAAAGAGGAACCATATGGGACGATACCCCCCCAGGTTGTCAAATGTCCATCCAGCAGCAGAGGGGCCAATAACGCCGCCGATTGCGGCAAGTCCCAGTATTAGTCCGATTATTCTCCCAAAGGAGGCCCTGCCAAAATACTCTCTCACGATAGCCCCCCGTAACGATAGAATTCCTCCGAATGCAGGGGAGAAAAGGATCAGGAAGGGGAAGATAAGCCAGTTCAGATGAATGGAGGAGAAGACGAGCATCCCTGTGCCGAGAAGAAAATAAGCTACGGCCAACACGTATCTTTTATCGAAAATATCGCCCAACCAGCCAAAACCAAGCCTTCCGATAATGCTGAATAGGGGAATGGAAGTCGCCACAAATGCGGAAGTGGATCGTGATATGCCAATACTGCTGAGGTACGGCATAACGTGAGTGACTACCGCCATGCCGATCATCATCCGGATTGCCTCGGTGACCCCTATCGCCCAAAAATTCTTGCCCTTGAGAACCTCCTTGACATTAGGCTCCCCCTTGGGGTCGCCTCCATGGCTGAAGCTGCGCTCAGCCGGATCCGTTCCATCGGGGAAGGAACCATATTGTTCCGGCCTGTTACGGATCACGAATGACAGAGGAACTCCCAGCGCCCACATTCCCAGGCCAAGGATAATCAGCGTGGTACGCCATGTATGGAGATCAATGAGCCGGACAATAACTGGGACCAGCAGTCCTCCAGCGCCGAATCCGCATGCTACAATTCCCATCGCCTTTCCCACATTTTTCCTGAACCACTGTGCCACCGCTGTCATGAGCACCGTTGAGGCACATCCGCTCGCTCCTAAGGCAAGCAGGACAAAAGCGGCATAAAACATGAAAAGGGAGCTGGTCACGCCGAGAAGGATGAGGGCACCCCCCACGATAAATGTGCCGGCGGATGCCAGCTTTCTTGAACCGAAGCGGTCAACGAGGAATCCGACGATTGGGGCAAGAATCCCCATTTCAAGGCCGCGTAGCGAAAAGGCAATTGAGACCTGCGTGTAGCTCCAGCCAAACTCCGCAACTATTGGCTCAAAAAAGGCGGTAAAGCCGTAGAAACAGGCGCCCCCGATATAGAAGGCAATCAGAAAGCAAGCGACTACGATCCACCAGCCGTAAAAAATGCTTGTCATGGATAATCACCGTTATGCGTTCCGTTCAATCTTTGCGAAAGAGAATCGTCTCTCACCTCACGGGGACAGGGTGAGACGGGGATGAGAAATGGTGGCAGTTCTACGGGATGCCGCTAGGGATTTCCCTTGAGGCCGATGGGGTCGGCAACCTCCCTCATGCCCATGATCGTATCCTCGACGAGCTCCGATATATCGGCTCCGAGCATGGCAGCGCCCTTTTCGATTATGGAACGGTCGACGCCTGCGGCAAACGCCTTATCCTTCCATTTCTTCTTCACCGACTTGGGGGTCAAATCCATGACGCTCTTTGATGGTCGGACCAAAGCCACCGCAGTAACGAGCCCTGTCAGCTCGTCGATGGCGTAGAGCACTTTTTCCATCTCGCTTTTCGGTTCCACGTCCGAGCAGAGACCCCATCCATGGGAGACGACCGCGTGGATGTACTCCTCGGGCCATCCCCTCTCCGTGAGAATCTCATGGGTTTTCGTGCAGTGCTGGTCCGGAAAGCGTTCATAGTCGAGATCGTGAACGAGACCGATGACTCCCCATTTGTCCTCGTCCTCGCCCTTTTTTCTGGCGATGTAGCGCATTACACTTTCCACACAGAGGGCGTGTTTGATCAGGCTGTCACTCTGATTAAACTCCTTGAGCAGCGCCCAGGCCTCATCTCGGCTCGGCATCTTCTCGCCCATTGTTAAACCTCCTCATTGATTAAGTTCATGTTCCCCAAATTCCCCTTCGCTCAGAGTTCGTTTTTCCGGTTTTCCAGGGATTCCCGATTTTGAACTTTGACATTGACTCTCGTGTTCGTTTTTCGTGTCCGTGCTCGTTACGACCGAAGACCGCAGACGGATGACCGCGGATAAGACAAGAAAGACGGCGGACGGCAGATCGCGTTAGAGGATCATGCTCGTGCTCGTTTTTCGGACCCCGTCATTTGTCATTTGGATTTTGACATTTGAACTTTCCATTTTTAACCAATAAAACCAATCAAACTAATACAACCAACCAACTCATTGTCATTGGACATTTCTCCTTCTCCCGCCACCCCTCAACCTTAGCCTTTCACCTTTTTCATTTGACATTTCGCCTTCCGCCTCTCCCCTCTGACCTCAAACGTCTTTCGCCTTTTCGACTGCAACACCGCATGACTGCAGCACCGCAGCACTGAGTAATGTTCGCTCCCGGGATCTCGGCAACAACCCTTCAACATGTGACCCTCCCCTCTCCTCCGTCATATACCTCATCTGTTGAGGGAAGTAAAGGGTTACGGCACGAAGTTGCAATGAGGGTGGATTTGACACCGGCCCCCTTTTTCCATATTTTGAAAGGATATTGATATCAGGTGAATTCTTCTTGAAGTGGGTGAGTGAGTGAAAAACGTCACGTGGTCAAAAGCCATCATTCATCTCGATATGGATGCCTTCTACGCGGCCGTCGAGGTATTGGATAATCCCTCGTTGAGGGGAAAACCGGTAATTGTCGGTGGCTCAAGGAAGAGGGGGGTGGTGTCTTCGGCATCCTATGAGGCCAGGAAATTCGGGGTACACTCGGCCATGCCCATGGCCACGGCAATGCGCCTCTGCCCCAAGGGGATTTTTCTTCCCGTGAGGATGTCCAGATACCAGGAGGTCTCCGAGCAGGTCTTCGAGGTTTTTTGCCGATTCACGCCGCTGGTTGAGCCCCTTTCCATAGACGAGGCTTTCTTGGATGTAACGGGTTCGGTGAAGCTCTTCGGCCCCCCGGAAAAAATTGCGAAGACGATCAAGAGGGCGGTTGTCGAGGAGGTCGGCATCACGGTTTCCGCGGGCGTTGCACCGTCGAAGTACCTGGCCAAGATCGCCTCCGAACTCGGCAAACCTGACGGGCTCATAATCGTCCGTGAAGACGAAGTGAGGTCGTTTCTGGAGCCGTTGTCCATCGATAAGCTGTGGGGGGTAGGGAAGGTCACCCAGAAAGGCCTCGGGCTCCTTGGGGTCCGAACCATAGGTGATCTGAGCCGGTTTCCCCTGGAGGTGTTGGAGAAAAATTTCGGCAAGCACGGCGACCATTTGCACTTCCTTTCCCAGGGAATAGACGATCGGGACGTGGAGTTAGTCCGAGAGGTGAAGTCGATTGGCCACGAGGACACGTTTGCCTCCGACCTTCTCGATATGGAGGCAGCAAGAAGGGAACTTCTTTCCCTGGCTACCAGGGTTTCGCGGCGCCTGCGCGGCGAAGCGGTTGTGGGCAGGACGGTCACCTTGAAGGTCAAATACAACGACTTCGTACAGATAACTCGCTCCGAGACGCTCCCCGAGCCTACGGAAGATGGATGGGAGATATTCCGGCGATGTTGCGGCCTGCTGGAAAAGACGGAGGTGGGAAAACGGCCGGCGAGGCTCCTCGGGATATCCGTCTCTCAGTTGCGCCCCCAAGAGGGAGGGACACAGCTTTCCCTGTTTCAGAGGAAATCGCCTGTCCCGAGAAGAAAGAGGCTCGGCATCGCCCTCGACAAAATCTCGGAGAAATATGGTGAGGACGGGATAGTCCCGGGAACGCTTATTAAGAAATAGAGCAGACGCGGATAAATCGTTGCGAAAAGGAGGGCGAGATGATAGCTGCAACCCAAGGGACCAAACCCCCCGAAACCTTCTTCGTGTCATCCTACACAAGTCCTCTTGGCACCTATACACTGGTCAGCTCTCATCGAGGCGTGATCCGTGTCGGGCCCGAGGAGAGGGCGGAAAGGCATCTCGCCCGGTGGAAGCGCAATGGCATACGCCTTGAGAGGGGAGACGAACATAACGCGGCTCTTGCACGGGAGCTTGACGCCTATTTTGCGGGCAAGCTTCGTCAGTTCACCGTACCTCTTGACCTCAGGGGCACGGCCTTTCAACTTCGTGTCTGGGAGCTGCTGTGCGACATTCCCTACGGAAAAACACGCTCCTACGGGGAAATAGCCCAGGCCCTGGGAAAACCCAAGGCCACCAGGGCCGTGGGCCAGGCGAATGGTAGGAATCCCATCTCCATAATAGTGCCCTGCCACCGTGTCATCGGCTCGGACGGCGGACTTACTGGCTATGGGGGCGGCTTACACAGGAAAAGGACCCTGCTCGATCTTGAATCCGCTGTGCTGCGGAGCAAATCGGCCTAGTTCCCTGTTTGCCGCGGCACGTTCGGACCTCTTCCCCTTCCTGTCTCAGGGAACGAGAAGCATTCAATATCAGATGCGGAAATCAAGCAGTATCTCAATCGTAATAACGGCAACATGTAAAACTACAACCTTTGAGACAATGAGAAACCAATTTGAAGATATTGTCTACTCGATCAAGATGAAATATTCGGATGATTCCCTTCGGGCAGGTACCATTTCAAGCGAACACACACGGGATCTTGCAAAGGAGTTTGAAATATATTACGTTCCAAAAATCGCTTTAAAAGCAATAGATGACGGCGAAAGTATCCATTTCGCTACGTGCATAAATCCCTTTCCGTAAAAGGAGCAGTACTATGCATGATGAGGATCAAACCAACAGATTCGTCGGCGCATCGAAATACGTGCTGGATGAAGAGCTGGCCAAAATCGTCAATATCTCCATCGCATTGGAAATGCCTCTCCTGCTCAAAGGCGAGCCCGGGACTGGCAAGACCATGCTGGCACACGCCATTGCAGAGGCGCTCAGCATGAGGCTGATTGTGCTGAACGTAAAATCGAGCATGAAGCTCTTGGATACCCTATACCAGTATGATACGTTGACTCGCCTCAATGACAGCCGATTTGGGGACTCGAAGAGGGATGTGAGCAATATCGAGGACTATATCAAGATGGGCAAAATCGGCCAGGCCTTCGTATCGGATAAGAGGGTGGTCCTGTTGATAGATGAGATCGATAAGGCTGATTCCGACTTCCAGGACGATATGCTGGATATCCTGGACCAGATGGAATTCGATATCATCGAGATCGACAAAACCATTAAGGCAAGATATCGGCCAGTGGTTGTTATCACCTCCAACGCCAAAAAGGACCTCTCCGATCCATTCCTCGGTCGCTGCAATTTCCATCACATCGCCTTTCCAGACCCCGACATGATGAGAAGGATCATCGGGGTTCATTTTCCCGATATCAGCAGGGATCTGATGGATAGCGCCATCAATGTCTTTTACCGCCTGAGGGAGATTAAGGGTGTTGAGAAAAAGCCCGCCACCAGGGAGCTTATCAACTGGATTAGGGCACTGAGAGTTGATCCCGACTTCAGGGCCCAGGATTTGATTGACGGCGATATTCGCTACCTGGGCGTGCTGTTCAAAAAGAGCCCCGATTATTTTGTCGCCCGGGATAGTGTTGCCCGGTTCAGGATGTGAGGGATTCCGGAGGTTCGAATGTTCGTCGATTTCTTCTACTCGTTGAAAAAAGGGGGCATTCCGGTATCGCCGACCTCCTTCCTGAGGCTCCAAAAGGCCCTCAGCATGGGCCTGGTTAATTCCATAGCCGATCTCTACACCGCCGCCCGGGCCATTCTGGTCAAGAGCGAGAGATATTTCGACCTCTATGACCGGGTATTTGCCCATCACTTCGAGGGGGTTGATCTCAAGGAGCCGGAACAGTTTGAACTATCGGAGGTGGCTCGGGCCCTGCTTGAAGAGTGGTTGAAGGATCCCGGAAGTCTGGCGGCTGCCCTCGGGATCCATGAGGAAGACCTGTCTAAATTGAGCCCCGATGAGCTGCTCGACTACTTCCTCGAACGATTGAAGGAGCAGATGGGGGAACACCATGGAGGGAGCAGATGGATCGGAACATGGGGGACCTCCCCGGTGGGCCATTCCGGATACCATCCGGGCGGAATGAGGGTTGGTGGGATCTCCAGGGGCAAATCAGCCGTCAAGGTGGCCATGGAGAGAAGGTACCGCGATTACTCGCAGGAAGGTCCATTGACACAGTCCCAAATGGGTGAAGCCCTGAAGAGGCTGAGAAATATGGTGCCCTATGGCCCCAAGGACAGGATCAACATACGGGAGACCATCTACCAGACGGTGAAGAATGCCGGCGAAATAGAGATCGTATTTGATCGAAGCCTTAAAGACAGATTGAAGGTGATATTGGCCATAGACAATGGCGGATGGTCCATGGATCCTTACGTCGAGGTAGTGCAAACGCTCTTCAATTATGCGCGATCCCAGTTCAAGGATTTGAAGACGTTCTTCTTTCACAACACGATCTACGATTTCCTGTGGGAGGATCCTCAGAGACGGTACAGGGCTTTCCCGGTGGATGAGCTGGCGCGTCTGGACCCGGAGACGAGGTTCGTCATTGTCGGCGACGCGAGCATGGCTCCCTATGAACTCATGGCCACCGATGGTTCCATCTACATTGAGGAGAGGTCCGGGAAGCCCAGCTACGAACGGTTACGGTTCATAGCCGAGAGCTTCCCCCACTCCATCTGGATAAATCCAAGGCCCTTCGGCCAATGGTCCTACACCCACACTATTTCCATTATCCGCGAGATGTTTCCCATGTTTGAGCTGAACCTCGACGGACTCGAGCAGGCGGTTACCCA
>JGI2173J19968_10000066_pt1 | contig 32543 bp, 30 predicted proteins | sample DeeMarSWOR136_30_FD_19968 | JGI IMG/M metagenome (IMG submission 19968) | reverse complement strand
AACTGAGTGACTACTGCCAGAACATAACTCATAGAAGGTTTATTTCCAACAAATATAACGTTTTCATTGCTTTTACTTTTTTTAGTGGCCTTATCTTCTGTTGTTTCTTCAGGCATTTTTTTTCCTCATTTTTTAAAGCTATTTGTATGTTAAATAGTTTCTGTTTAAAAATAACAATTTTAACTTTTTAACATTTCTTTTTATATAACCTCGATATCTAATTCATTTCCATTATAATCATAGGATTTCCAAGAACTATTTGTGAAAGGATAAGCAACGACAATATGAACTTTACCAAACTTTCTAAAAAAAAGGATATCTGCGTCTGAAGGATGAAACGAAATTGATGGATGACTATGCACCGTTCCAACTATTGAAAAATCAATTGGTAGCATATGAAGGTTGAATATTGCATGAGACTCTCCTGATATTGTACCAGGTATAATCACAATCTCTTTTATTGTATGTTTCTCATTTGTGTCAACACGAAGAAGACCTCCAAACTCGTTTGGATAAGATGCTTTAGCACTCTCCAAAATAAAATCAAGGGTTCTATGTTTTATTTTCCAATGAGTTTTAATTTCACTGTTTTTTTTCTTTTTAAAAAACGACATATTATCTAACCAGTTTCAGTCTAACCATCTGATAAAATGATTCTCCAAATCTAACAAATCTTGCTTTTTTTTCAGAACCTGTAATTAATATATCGTTTTCTGGGGTTACTGATTGAGGGGATTCACCGTCAATAACAATCTTTGATTCCTTGCTTTTAGCAAGCAGTTTTATTCCAATCTTTTTTTTCAAGGGTACAACCCAAGGACGGGCTGATAATTTGAAGGGTGCAAGAGGAGCTATTACCATTGCGTCTACTGCAGGATCAAGTATCGGGCCGCCTGCACTAAGTGCATAGCTTGTTGAACCTGTTGGTGTGGCAACAATAACGCCATCTGCACCAAAGGTTTCAATTAACTCCCCATCAACAAAAATTTTAAGATACATAATTTTTGCTATTCGTGGTGTCTGAATCGTTACCTCGTTTGCAGCATCAGGAAGTCTTTTATCATCAACCATTACTTTTAATTTAGCCCTTTCTTCAACATTGTAATTACCAGAAAGTAATTTCTCTAGACCACTCATAGCATATTTAGATTCGATTTCTGTAAGAAAACCCATTCCCCCAGAATTGATTGCAAAAATTGGTTTTTCTACTTTCTCAAGTGCCCTAAGTATGGTTCCATCCCCACCAATAGTAATTACGATATCTGCTTCGTTATTTATTTCTTCTAAAGTATTTCCTTTAACACCTTTCTCCTTTGCAAGGTTTTTTTCAGTAAATATTTTCCCCTTAACTTTTAAAAAATCATAAATCTCACTAGCCAATGAAAATGCCTTTTTGATGTTGTAGTTGTATATCAGTCCCCAATTCATGTTATTTTACTCCTATGCTTCAGATGATATTTTCATAAGGGGTCTTAATTTCATAAGTAAGGTTGGATGTTTCAATACCAAAGCCTTGACAAGACCAAATGTGCTAATCTCCTCAAACTTAATATCCTTTAACGAGTCAGCGAGCATATTTAATGTTTTATCTTCAAAATCTAGAAGGATTTCCTTTACCATATAATTTCTCTTAAGCTTTTTACCAAATGCTTCCTTCCAGCCTTTCTCATAAGCAGATAGTGTTTCTTTATCAAACCGTTGTTGTTCTACTGCATTACAGATAGTTTCACCTGCAATTTTTCCAGCCTCTAAACAATGGGTGATACCGCCTCCAGTTATTGGATCTACTTGCCTTGCTGAATCCCCAATTAAAATTAAGTTATCTAAAACAGTTTCAACAGGTTTTGCAACAGGTACAGCCCCAGCAAGAAATCGAATAGGATCTCCATTCTTTAGACTCGAGTTATTTGAAATAAACTCATCAAGAAGCTTTTTAGGCATTCCTGCTTCACTAAGATTTCCCAAAACTCCAATNCCAACATTTGCCACATCTTTTCCCTTGGGAAAGACCCAAATATAACCTCCAGGGGCAATCTTATTTCCCAAATAAAAATCACAATATGCATCCTTGCATTCAATGTTTGTAAGAGTATATTGACAGCATGTTTCTAAATCTTTAGGATCAAGTCTGGTATCAATTCCTGCCCATTTTCCAACTTTTGATTCTACACCATCAGCACCAACAATAATATCTGTCTCTATTTCTAATTCATCATCAAACTGCCTAGCCTTAACACCAATAATCTTATCCTTCTCCTTTAAAAGACCGGTTGCATTTGTATTCATAAGAATTTTTGCACCAGCTTTGGCAGCCTGACGTGCAAGCTCCTGATCAAAAATGTCTCTATAAATAACATAGCCGGTTTCATTTCCAGCCATCTCAGCAGATAGTTTCACCATTGTCCCATCTGGAGAAAAAATCCTAGCACCCTCCATATTAGTAGCAATCCATCTCTTACCTTCAAGCATGCCCCATTCATCGATTTTTCTACTTACTCCCTCTCCACAAAGAACAGGAACACCAATTTCCTGTCTACGTTCAATAACAAGTACTTTTGCTCCAGCTTTTGCTGCAAAACGAGCAGTAACAGTACCGGCAGGGCCTGCCCCTATTACAACGACATCATATTTCATCTGAAGCACTCCTCCCGCTTATTGCTCCAATAGGACAAATTCTAATACAGATTGCGCAGCTTATACATTTTTCCTCTGAAACAAGGGCCCTTCCACCAAACATTGAAAGAGCATCCTGTGGACAAACAGAAATGCATCCACCACAAGCTAAACACATATTCCTATCAACCTTTGCTTTAGGCTTTCCCATATGATTCTCCTCTAATTATTCCTGATGCAATTATATGAGCCACACGTATCGGCTCAGGTATGACACCTCGTATTGTAGAAATCTTTATTATTTCTTTTGCTTCTTCAATATCTATTCCAGAACATTTTACATAGATTGGGTTATAACTTGTCTTAACCTCGTGAATTTCTCCGTTTTTTATAAGTTCTAATCTTTTTTCCCAATCTATAAAATATTTTTTAAGAGCATTCTCTATTTTATTAAAATCGGGTTTATCTCTTGTAATTGTAATTGCTGGAAGGTTTGTAGAATTATAAACATCATCAATATCAACTACATTAAATCCGCCTAGTGCAATTCCATCTAGAAGCATTGCTTTCAGCTGTTTTCTGTGTCTAGAGTTTTTTATAATAGATTTACAGGTATTGGTTGCATCATCTCCATCAATTGAAACCTGACTTTTTATTACGCATTCAAGATAATTACCTCCTCGCATAACAACACCAATTATTGTTGCATACTTATCAGTAAAAGTAAAGGGGGAATCATCGATACCCAGTAATCGGATTTGTTTTTTCATTTTAAAAAATGAATCTTTTATATTCTAATAAAGTTTCGAATATTATTATTTAAAGGATTTGTAAATCACCGGTTATTTGGTCAATAAGATTACTTGGTGCAGGACCAATACCTAAAACCGTTTTTGTACCTGCCGGTATCTCAGTAAGACCAGCATCTGTTATAATGTGTGATACAATTTTTAGTTCTTCAGCCTTTTCTTTAAGGGGATAAAAATCTTTCTCAGTTTCTACTTTTACAACAGCTTTCTTTGCTCCTTCTATTTGCCATTTATTAAACCATTTAGAGTTCTCTTTTTTTGTATCAATAGCGCAGGCAACGGCTGCATGGGCAACTTGAGCTGCAAGCTTACCTGTTGAGATATTTAAATCCATTCTAGTGACTATAACCATCTTATAATCAAATTCCATCTTCATCTCCTTGATTATAATTAATTTCACGGTATGATTCTTTACGCCATTTTTCTCCTATACTTTCAGCTTTATCTTGCTCTACAAGGCCTTTTACAAGTAAGGTTTTTTCTTTTTCTTCTATGTGCTTTATGGGGACTCCAAGATACTTTTTACCTGATTTTATAATAAGGACATCATTATCAACTGCCACACTTTCTCCCACTTTTCGTCCTGCTCCGTCTAGAACAAATTTACATATGAGATTTTTTTTATAGTTTTCTTCCTCTTCAAAATCTTCTTTTTTCTTATTTCTTGAAAAAAAGAATATAAATCCTGATGACAAAACCCAAATAATCATTGTTTGGTCCCTGGCACAGAATCTGCGAATCTGTTATAAATCTTTTTAAATATATAGTTTAAAATTATGTTTGAATACGACGTTGTAATAGTTGGTGGAGGTCCCATTGGAGGCTATATTGCTGGTAATATTGCAGAGAAAAAATTTAAGGTAGCAATTTTAGAAAGAAATAAACAAATTGGCATTCCAATGAATTGTGCAGGGCTTGTCACCCCCCGAATATTTGACTTTCTAGAAATATCAAAAGAATCTGTTATTCAAAACAAAATAAAAGGGGCAAATATTCACTCCCCATCTGGAAATATTTTAAAAATTGGGGGAGATAAGGTTCATGCACTTGCAATAGATAGATCAAGGTTTGATCAAGAAATTATAAAGAAAGCAAAAGAAAAAGGAGTTAAGATTTTTTTAGAAAATAATGTATTATCTGCTCAAAAGATTGAAAATCATATAGAGGTTAAAACCTCAAAAAATTATGATTTTAAATGTAAATTACTAATTGGTTCAGATGGCCCTTATTCTAAGGTTAGAGATAGGTTTTCTTTACCTGAACCAAAAGAATTGTTGAGAGGAATCGGTGCTGAAATAACAGATTGTGATATAGATCCAGATTTTGTTGAGATATTCCTTGGAAAAAACATTGCTCCTGGTTTTTTTGCTTGGATTATACCAATAAATAGTGAGGGAACAAAGGCAAGAATAGGCTTATGTATTAGTAGGGAAGCTCCAAAACCTCCAAAACAATATTTTTCTAATTTTTTTAATAATAAAACTTTTTCGGATTTTATAAAAAATGCAAAAATTACTAATAAATTTGGAGGAATCATACCTTTAGGTGCTTTGAAAAAGACATATGATTCAAATGTTTTGCTTGCAGGTGATGCGGCAGCACAAGTAAAACCAACATCGGGTGGAGGAATATATACAGGACTAGTATGTGCAAAACATTGCTCAAATGTTTCAATTGATGCGTTAGAAAAAAGTAATTTTAATTCTCAATTTCTTAAAAAATACCATAAATTATGGTCAGCAGATGTTGGAAGAGAACTAAACCTTGGTATGAAATTTAGAAAGATTTTTAAAAATTTTTCAGACAAACAATTTGATAAATACATAGAGAAATTTCAGAACCCAAAAATAACAGATATAATAACTAAATATGGAGATATAGATTATCCTTCCAAACTTATAAAACCAATGCTTAAAAAAATACCTTCTCTATTGAAGCTTCTACCCGCAGTAATAAAGGATTAATTTTCGCTATGTAAATAGACTGAATTATATCTATTTTCATGCTCGTGGGTGTCTATTTAGTCATGGATGTTTTTTTTTATTTAGAACCAGGTGGAGGGACATAGAAATCCTTATCTTCATAACCTGTTGTTTCCTCTTCCTCTGGAGGTTGTACTACACCTCTCTTTATTTTTCTTTTCTTTCTAATAATATAGATTACAATAACTAATAATATAGTTATAAATAGACTTATTATACATGGAATAAAAATACCAATAATAAACAATGCAGATGGAATCATCTTACATGAAACATATACTAATTGATCTGAGTCAGACGAGCTAAATTTAATTTGTATATAATTACGGCCGTCATTAAGTTCTCCAAATACAGCCTTGCCTGATGGGTCGCTAACATCTATAAAAATACCCTTTGGAAAAATCATTTTATAGCTAACATCTTGATTTGGTAAACCTGTGAAATTGAAAGTTCTTTCAGGAATTTCAAATTTAGGAGGTAAGAATGAAAAATCAAATGATTGAGTATACAAACTATGAGTAAAGGTTACTACATCTAGAGGTTTCTCAGCATCCATGTCTGAGATATTTCCATCCCATTGAAGTGATTTTTCAAAAAGATCTTTGTTTGTATTAGTACTTACGTCTAAGCCTGGAAGAAGATGTTTAAAAATATCTTCAAATTCATCTGATTCACTATTTAAAAACTTGTTTACATTTGTTTCACTGAACACATTCTCCTCTATACAGAGTCTAATAGTATCAGCACTTAGGTAACTTAAAGATATCTTTTCAGGTAGATTTAATTCAACAGGGACACGGGTAACATTATATTTACGATTTCCCTTTAAATCAATTCCAAAAGTTAATTCTGTTTTTCCAGTAAAAAAGCTAAGCAAATTTAGATCTGTACTTTTTAAATCTATCTCAATTATTGTATCTTTTTCTTGATTGGAATATGTAATTTTATCCTCTGATACAAATTCACCAGAAATTGAACTTGTGCCATTCCATGTATAAACATTTTTCCCTTCTAGATAAATATTATTAGGGAGAAAAAGGGTTATGTTATAATCATAACCAATCCTATTTAATTCCTCGCCAAAATTAATGTTTTCTTTTGAAATGCTAACCGATGCACCTGAATTAACTAGGCCAAATAATGCTCTGCTTGAAATTTCAAATATCTTTAGATCTACATTATTATCTTTAAGTATTGCTCTAATTGGAGGTTTATCATCCATGTTTGATATATCATATGGATTTAAACAGTCTATTGTTGTTTCATCATCCCAATTAAATACAATATCAAGTGTTTGATTAAAAGGTGATTGTTCTATAGTTGAAATTATTTCCTCTCTGATTGGTCTTACAGTTTTTTCATAAGAATTATCCCATGAGAAGAATCCATTATCAACAAATAATCTAAATCCATCTGCAGGTAAAAAATCTATATCTGATATAAAACTAGGTAAAACGTTATAATTTCCTATATCAATACTGTTAAGAATTAAGTTTGCAATTAAACTTGGAGTATTTGAATCTGTTGAATCTAATTCAAAGCCAATAAATATATCTTCAGAATCTAACTTTTCCATTGTTGGTAATTTCTTTTTAACTTGGATTTCTGCAATTTTATTTTGAATATTTCCCTCCCAATTTCTTACCATCCAAACAATATATTTTCCACTTGGACTGCCTGTTGTTCTTTTAAATTCAAGATCGTCACCTAGGTCTATTTTATATGTGTTGTTCCAACCTGGTTCTGCTTGAAGGGTTAAGGAATAATTTACAAGGGCACTAATATCTAAAACACCATTAATGAAATCAAAGGTATTTACTGAATCATCCATATTAAAAAAGGAGGAGGTTAGACTCACATTCAATTCTTCGATGAATTTATCTCCGTCAAATATTGGTATTTCAAAGTCCTTTATTTCAGCATTTTCGAAAGTAATATCAAGCTGATTCTCAAGCGATATGTAAAGGAGATATCCAAGAGCTCCAAGTTGCTGAGGAGTTGCGCTTTTTATATCATCAGATGTAAAAGTTTTATCTGTTGTCAATTTTTCTGCATCTATTGAAATGAAGATGTTCAAGTCAGTTCCTGTAATAAAATCGATGTTAAATGTTGCTTCTACTAAATTTTCTATTGCATCATCAGCAGTAACTGTACTAATGAGAAAAAATGATGATAAAATTAATGTACAGATTAACATTGGTATCAATCTCAATAGATGCATTACACCCACCATCCTTTTGGGGATAAAACATATGCTACTTATAAAAGCTTTCTTACTAAAATTTACGAAACCACTAAAAACACATTTGTAATTTCAAACATGTTTACAAATGTATATAATTGGTGGAACTGCATCAAAAAAGGTTGCAGAGGATTTATCAAAGGAGCTAAATGCACCTTTAGCAAATACAATATCAAAACGATTCCCTGATGATGAATTTTATGTTCGAATTCTAGATGATGTTTCTGGTGAACATGTTATTATTGTACAAACTTCTTATCCTGATCATAACATTGTTGAGCTTTTCCTATTACAAAATGCTGTTGAGGAATCAGGTGCTAAGGAAACATCTGTTGTTATCCCCTATTTTGGCTATGCCAGGCAAGATACAAAATTCCAAGATGGTGAACCAATAAGTGCAAAAGCGATGGCAAATCTCATCAGCTTGAATGCTGATAGAGTGATTACCGTAGATCCACATAAAGAACATATTTTAGATTTTTTTTCTACATCTGCATATAGTTGTTCTGCTGTTCCAGAGTTAGCAAAATATCTAAAGGATAAAGATATTGATATGATTCTTGCACCAGATAAAGGCGCCCTTGAAAGAGCAAAACAGGCTTCTGAGATTATTGAATGTGATTTTGACTATATGGATAAAAAACGAATTGATGAATCAACTATTGAAATCAAACCTAAGAAACTAAATGCGGAAAATAAGAATGTTGCAATTATTGATGACATAATCTCCACTGGTGGAACAATGGCAAAGTCAATTCAACAGCTTAAAAAACACGGTGCAAAAAATGTTTTTGTGGCATGTACGCATGGTCTTTTTGCAGGAGATGCAACAAAAATTTTAGGAAGTGCAGGTTGTAATGAAATAATATCTACTGATACTATTCAAAGCGATTTCACAAAAGTAAAAATATCCCCATGTATTTCCCCCTTTTTTAAATAGTAATCTTAAGTTAATTATAAATAAGGGAATAAATTTACGTTTGTGATTATTCTAAGGTGGATTTTATGCGAAAAAGAGCTCAGAGAAGATTTCGACCAGAAACAGAAGCCCCTAATTATACTACCCAAGCAACAAGACCAATTATTGAAAAAAGGAAAGTCAGCGTTAAAAAAAATTGGTGGATAGCAGTTGCTCTAGTTGGTATATTTTTCTTGGTTATATTTTTGAATTCTTACTTCAACATAACAAGTGAAGTAGCAATAAATCCAGAAGGTGAAGGTTTCAACAAATTTTATTTGTCTGGACCTGATCCGTACTATAACTTAAGACTTGTTAAAGAAACATATGAAACAGGGCGGTATCCTTTCTTTTATGAGCCTGATCCTTTACTTAATTATCCTCTTGGCTCAAAAGGAGGTAGAGCTCCATTATTTAATATGATGGCAATAGGTTTTAGTAGAGTACTATCACCATTTATAGATGAAATCGATGCTATAGGTTATTCAATGCAGTTTGTACCTGCTTTATTTGGGGCTCTATTGGTATTTGTAGTTTATTTCCTAGGAAAGGAACTTTTTAACAAAAAGACAGGTCTCTTTGGAGCATTTTTCATAGCAATAATTCCAATTCATCTTGGATCAGGTCACGGTTCAGCCTATGGGCTTTTTGATCATGACTCTTTCAATCTTTTACTATTCTTCCTTACGTTTCTATTTCTAATAAAAGCAATAAAAGAAAAGGATTCAACAAAATCAACATTATATGCAATACTTGGAGGCGTACCTCTTGCAGGATTATCGATGACTTGGGTAGAGGCTCAATATCTATACACTGTAATTGCCATTTATGCTATTGTGCAAATGTTATTTGATATATTTACAAACAAAATTGAATTCAGGGTATTTAGAACAACCACACTTCTTCTATTTTCAGGTTTATTAATTTCTGCTCCAGTAATTTCTTTTAGGCCCGATGGATTTTCGCCAAATGTTAGTTTTTATATTTGTATATTTGTTGCACTTTTTGGTGTTATTTATTATTTATTTGGGAGATTAAAAATCCCATGGACAATATCATTTCCTACAATTGTAATTTTAGGTATTGCTGGTTTAGGTGTTATTTATTTTGCTAGGGATTTAGCCCAACAATTTTCCTTCCTTACCCCATTAATAAAACTTTCTACAGTTATATTTGGCACAGGTATCTATGGTCAAAAGGTCTCCATGACCATTGCTGAGGCCGGTACCTATCAAATAAGTCAAACTGTTATGTCATTTGGTCCTGCTCTATATTGGATTGGCTGGGGAGGGCTTGTCTATCTCATTTATCATTATTATAAAAATAAACTTCGCAGGGAATATCTGTTTATCATTATTTTGTTTATAACAAATATCTGGCTAGCAGGTATTGCTGGTCGTTTTTTAAATGATATGGTTCCTGTGATTGTAGTTCTATCTGGCTGGATTATATGGCTTTTTATTGAATGGATAGATTACAAACAAATGTTAAGAAATATTAAGAGTGCTGGTGGGGGATTACATGGAATTCGACGTGGTGTAAAATTCCTCCATATTTTTGGAATATTATTTTTAGCTCTCATTGTAATATTACCTAATGTTTTTGTTGCTTTTGATGCAGCTGTACCAAGTGTAGCTAAACAAAAAGAAGATGGTACGTGGACTTCTTTGAAAGCATATATGTATGGCGATGATGATTATAGAGGTGCGTATGGCCTTGGAATTGTTAAAGAAAGATATTGGCAAGATGCATTTGAATGGTTAAGCGAACAGGATACAGATATTGATAATCCTAATGATAGACCAGCTTTTATTTCGTGGTGGGACTATGGATTCTATGCATCAGCTCTTTCCGGTCATCCTACTGTTGCTGATAATTTCCAGGATGGAATACCGGTTGCAGCAAATTTCCATACTTCTGTTAGTGAAAAGGAAGCAGTTTCAGTATTAATTGTTAGATTGTTGGAAGGAGAAAAAAGACATAATAATGGTAAATTAACGGAAGATACATTACAAGTATTAACAGATCATTTAGGTGAGGTTAATAAATCAAAGATAGAACAATGGATATTAGATCCTACAACATCCCCCTCCTATGGTGCTCCTATTGGGGAGGAATATGATGAAGAGACTAGCAAGCAATATCCTGTAGGTCAGCAATATCCAGAAAATGCTGTTTATCATGATGCAGTAGAACTTTTTAACAATAGTCTTGATGATGAGAGAATAACTTGGCTTTATCATGACCTTCAAGAATCAACAGGTTGGAGCATTCGCTATTATGGTGTTGAAGGTTATGATAGACAGATTTTCAACATATTTTCATTTTTATCTGATAAAAGCTTACTTTTAATAAATGGTATTGCAGATGATTTTGTTGAACTTCTTTACGTGGGATACACAATTGATCCTGCTACAGGTGAAAAAACACCTGGATCAGATACAACTTGGACAGCCGATGAAGTAATAAATTGGAATAAAGATGATAGAAAATTCAATGTAGTTACAAATACAAAAACAAAACAAAAGGATTTGTTTTTTGAAACAATGTTTTATAGAGTATACATTGGTCCTGCCAAAGGGGAATCTCCTGACAAAGAAGAATTTGATTATCAAATCCCATGTGTTGATATGAAACATTTCTATGCAGAGTACTTCTCAGATTTATCTATGTACCCATATTATGATACAGGGAAGGCTGCTGTTGTCATTGCTAAATATTATGAGGGTGCATATATAAATGGAACAGTTACATTTATGGGAGATCCTATTGGTGCCACAGTTGTTGTTCAAAAGAATGTTACTTATTATGGGAACTATTCATCTGCAATTAATCATGATAGAAACTCTACGGCAGAAGATGGTAACTTTTCTCTTATTGCTGGTGCAGGAGCAAAGCTCCAGATTCTTAGAAATTATCCTGAGGAAGTTCAGCCATTTGCAATGAAGAATGTGACTTTTGATGGGGAGGAAGGCTCTGAATTTGCACCTATCTCTGATGATGATGCAATGAGAAGAGGATCAAATTATGAGAGATTTTTAAATATCTCAATTGAACCTGCTAATTTAGAGGGTTACTTCTATATAGATGAAGATGATGATGGGACCTATAATAATTCTGTCGATACCCCAATAGAAGATGTCTATTTCGAATTATATGATATAGCAAATGCGGAATCACCAAAAACATTTTTATCAAATAAAGATGGCCTTTTCAAAACATCAAATCTTTTACCTGGCTATTATTACATAAAGGCAATAAAAGACGGGTATACCTTAAATGAACAATTGATTAACTTATATGAAAATAAAAACTATTATAATATCTCTGAACTGAAACATTCTTCTATAGAGGGTAAAATTTATTATGAGGATGAATCAAATACTATTAGTGATGCCGGTGTATTACTTTTCTATCAAAGATTGGATATTCAAGGAGAAGTTGAAGAAGAATTTGTAGTTAACGGTACTGAATCTGATGTAAATGGAAGATTTGCCTTTTATGACCTTGTACCAGGACAATATAAGTTGCAAATTGAAAAAGATTTAACATATAGAAAAACTGAAGAATTAACATTAGAGGAAAATGAGACATTGATACAGAATGTTACATTGGAATTAACACCTGTTAGGACAGTTGGAGCAGCTACATACAATGGAATTGGAATAGAAGATATTTTAATTAATTTTGATCCAAGAGAGGATGTAGAAAACAATACTGCTGAAGTAAAAAAAGTTGTCACTACTGAAGAAAATGGGCTCTTTGAAATTGATTTGACACCTGGTTCATATAATGTTTCTGTTCAACAAAGGGATGGACAAATCTTAGTTTACACATTTGATGATACTTTGGAATTAATGATTGGAGAGGGTAGACATCCATATAATATTTCTTTAACAAGGCTTTCTACTAATTTAAGTGGTTTCACTTTATATAATGATAATAGCGTTCCAAATGTAACAGATATTGAATTTTCCCCTGATAGAAGTATTGAAAATAACACAGCTATATATACTGTTAGAGTTAATTCAGATGAAAAAGGATTTTATACTGTTGAATTAGGACCTGGATATTACAATGTATCAATTTATTATGAATTTACAGAAAATGAGCAAAACTATACATATATATATGATAGAAAATTAGAAATTACCGATGAACCATTATATTTAATTTCGAACATTGATTTGATTAGAGAAGAAAGGGATTAAGATAACTAGCGTTAATTAACCAAATCTTATTAAAATTCCTTTCAATACTTTTTTTCATGCTTAGCTTTGATGAAGGAAAAAATGCAGTTTTGTATGCGAGAAAAGTAATAGATCTTTATGTAGGGAAAAAAAATCTACCTGATGTTAATCTAGGAAAAACATTTATTGAAAAACAAGGTGCATTTGTTACAATTCATACCTATCCAGATCATGATTTACGTGGATGTATTGGAATTCCTCTACCTGTTATGCCTTTAAAAGATGCAATACTTGAAGGAGCAAAATCAGCAACTAGAGATCCTAGATTTCCACCGATTGGGGAAAATGAACTTGATAGAATACTAATTGAGGTTACAATTTTAAGTAAACCTGAGCTTATTAAGGTTGATAAACCTGAAGAATATCTATCAAAAATTGAAATAGGTAGAGATGGACTAATTGTTGAACAAGGTTTCTTTAAAGGTTTGCTTTTACCCCAGGTGCCAATAGAACAAGGATGGAATAAAGAAGAATTTATATCAAGTACATGTATAAAAGCAGGTCTTATGCCTGATGCTTGGCTTAATGAAGACACAAAGATTTCAAAGTTTAGTGGTCAAATATTTACAGAGATTGAACCTAGAGGAAAAATTAAGGAGAAGAAGTTAGATGGATCTGATTGTTGAGGGAAAAGCATATATCAATGGTATTTTTCAAAATTGTTGCATAGGAGTTAAGGATGGGAAAATATCTGCCGTTAAAAAGATTTTAAAGGGAAACGAACACATAAATTTTGGTAATAAGTTAATTCTACCTGCTGGATTAGATATTCATGTTCATTTCCGCGATCCAGGTTTAACTCATAAAGAAGACTTTTCTACTGGTTCAATGGCCGCCCTTTATGGTGGTATCTCTTGTGTATTTGATATGCCTAATACAGTTCCTCAAACAACATCTATTCAAAGTTTAAATGACAAAATTTCTACAGCGGATAAAAAATCATTTATAGATTTTGGCATCTATGCTGGGATAACTAATAACAATATAGATAGCATTGAATCTTTGGCAGCAAAGTGTAATGGTTTTAAAATTTATCTTGGTAGTACAACAAATAGTATGAAATTTGATAAGAAAAAATTAAGGATTGCATTAAAAAAAATTTCGCAAACAGAAAAAATTGTTTTATTTCATGCAGAGGATGATGAACAACTTTTAAAGAATGCAAATGAGGAAAATAATCTTATGGATCATCTTAAATCTCGCCCCTCTATTTGTGAAGAAACTTCGATAAATGATATTATTCTTGCATTAAAAGGTTTAAGTTTGAAGGCTCATATATGTCATCTTTCTTCAATTGAAGGTCTTGAAATTTTGAAAAGAAGACCTAAAAATATTACATGTGGATTAACCCCACACCATTGTCTTTTAAGTATTGATAAAAACATGGGAGCTCCTACTTTTTTCAAAGTAAATCCTCCTATCAGATCAAGTTTTGATAAGGAATCATTGTTTAACGCTGCAAAAAATGGGATAATTGACGTATTTGAATCTGACCATGCACCGCACACAAAAGAGGAAAAAAATGTAAATTTCAACGAATCACCATCTGGTCTTCCTGGTGTTGAAACTATGTATCCAATATTTTTATTTTTAGCAAAAAAAGAATTAATTTCCTTTCAAAGAATCATATCTTTGATATGTGAGCGACCTGCTGAATTATTAGATATCTCAAAAGGTAAACTTGAGATTGGAAGAGATGCAGATTTTATAGTTGTGGATTTAAAGGATGATTGCAGAATTAAATCTGAAAAACTTCATTCAAAATGTGGTTGGACGCCCTTTGAAGATTGGTCTGCCATATTTCCAACTCATGTTTTTTTAAGAGGAGAAAAGCTTATAGAAGATTATGAAATCCAGGTGAGTCGAGGATTTGGAAGTTTTGTCGGAGAATAAACTATGCTTGATATGTTTCCTGAATGGTTTCAGATATTTTTTGGATCGATGTTTCCTTGGGTTGAGGCTCGCTATATGATTGTTATTGCGATGAGAAATCTGGATTGGGCATGGTGGGATGCATTTCCAATTGCAGTTTTCGGAAATATGTTGCCTATTCCCTTTATTTTATTGTTTTTTAAATTTGTTGAGAAGTTTTTAAGAAATTACAAGTTTTGGACAAAAATCATGGATTGGCTTTTTGCAAAAACAAGAAAGAGGGCTGATAGTAAGATACGCAGATATGAATACATTGGGTTGCTTCTTTTTGTAGCAATACCTCTTCCTTTTACTGGTGCCTGGACAGGTGCACTTATTGCCTATTTATTCGGCCTTAAATTTTCAAAATCACTAATTACTATTTTTATTGGAGTATTGATTGCCACAACTATTATGATAATTTTAGTGCTTACAGGTCAATATATATGGTTCATATTTAATGGCTAATTTGCAGGTATATTTATGAATGAAGATCTAAAACTTCTAGCTCATAAAACAGTAGATGCTGTTTATAGAAAAATTAAGCGAGCTAAATCAACTGAGTTTTACAAATTTGGAAGCAATATTGGGATTGGTGCAGATGGTACAGTCACAAAATATATTGATAAGATTGCCGAGGACGCTGCTTTTGATTATCTTAAAAAATCAAAGTTAAAGATTAATTTACTAAGTGAAGAGATTGGTTTTGTAGATAATGGTGCAGACTATACCTTTGTTTTAGACCCTATTGATGGTACAAGAAATGCATATAGGGGAATTCCATTTTATTCTGTATCACTTGCGATTGGAAAATCAAAGATAAGTGATGTTGAATATGGAATAGTAAGAAACATCCCAACTGGTGACCTCTTCACTGCTGAGAAAGGATTTGGGGCATATCTAAACAAAAATAAAATTGTTGTTCCAAATGTTCCTGATACTGAACTCTGTTCATCTCTTGCTCTCGGTAAAAATTTTGATAAAATAACAATTTCTCTTGCAAAAAAGGAAAAGGTCCGTTCTCTTGGATCAGCCTCTCTTGAAATGTGTATGGTCGCACTTGGTGCACTGGACTTCTATGTTGTTGGTAAAGAATATATTCGTGTTGTTGATATTGCTGCTTCAACACTTATTTTAAGAGAGGCTGGAGGAATTGTTAAAAACATACTGGGTGAACAACTTGACCTACCCTTTAATTTAGATGAAAGAACTAGTGTTGTTGCTGCTTGTAGTGAAGAGTTAATTCAAAAAATCATATCATAGGGGGTCTGGAAAAAGCGGAATCGGATGGGAACTTGCCCCCTTCTTAACTAATCCAGACCTCCCCAATCTGTATATATGGTATTTATTTAAAAATGCTATTGTCTGGAAAATTCTTTTAATGTTTTCTGGAAATCATCAGGCAAAACAATTTGACGTTCAACCTCCTTCCATTCCAAATTATAATCAGTTAATAATTTTTTTATCATATCTGGAATGCGAGGTGCACAAAGAATACCACGGACATTTGCAGTATCCACATCTTTTTTTATATCACCTACATACATCCTTAGCTGATGGACTGCGCTAATTGTTGCCAAACTACGCTTTACTTCTATTACCACAGGGACATGTTCACAATCATAGCCAAAAAGATCAATCATTCCAGATTTAACATGTTTTTCACGTTTACTGATTCGCAGTCCTTCCTCAATTATTTCTGGATTATTTATTATTTCATTTACAACATCGGTTTCCATTCCGGATATCACTAATTTTGCTTTGTCATAAAGTGTTGAAGTTGCTATAAGTTTGACAGTTCTAAAGGTTATTTTCATCTTTTCAGGTGGGCGTGTATGACGAGATCTAAGAATTAATTGATCATCTTTAACGCTAAAATCAGTCCTACTTCCTGACGGTTGCCAATTCACAGGTTCCCGCATAACAGGTTGATGGACTAGCACTGCTCCGTCTTGCTTTATTATAATAATTCGTTCACCCCAGTCCAGAAAAGATCTTGCTCTCCCACGGTAATCAATCATACAATCCCCAATTATTATAAGAATGGTTTTATCAGCCTTCGATTTATGGTATTTTTCGATAAATTTTAATGCATTTGATGAGGTTGCGTTAAGAATACTGTAAGTCAAAATCTATTCTCCCTGTAACCATAAACAGCTATTGATAATTCATTTTTTTGGTTTATCTTTACATAAACATTATAAATAATTGAGATTTATTGATGGTGAAATGTCAATTGCAAATGAAATTACAAAACAGAGTAGAATAAAAAAGTTACATTTCTCTTTAATTGATCCAGATAAACAAAAACCAAAAGTTGCAGGTGAAATCGCTAGAGCTGCAGAGGAAGCAGGTAGTAATGCTATTATGGTTGGGGGATCTACCCTTGTTTCTCAGAAACAAGTTGATGAAACCGTTAAAGCAATTAAGAATCAATCTAACCTGCCTGTTATTTTATTTCCATCAGGAGCAAAATATTTAAGCAAATATGCTGACGCTGTTTTTTTCATGAGCCTTTTAAATTCAAGAAATCTTGATTTTGTAATAAGAGAGCATGTAAAAGGTGCACCTTTTGTAAAACACTCTGGAATTGAGCCAATATCCATGGGATATGTAATTGTTGAACCTGGTATGACTGCAGGTAAAATCGGAGATGTTGATTTGATAAAAAAAGATGATATAAAAACAGCTGTTGGTTATGCACTTGCCTCTCAGTATCTTGGAATGGATTTTTTCTATCTTGAAGCAGGTTCAGGTTCACCTACAACAGTTTCTAATGAAATGATTTCTGCAGTTAAAAAAAGTATAAACATTCCACTGGTTGTTGGTGGAGGAATAAGAGATGCAAATACTGCTCGTGAAAAGATAAAGGCAGGTGCAGATATTGTGGTTACTGGTACTAAACTTGAAGAGGAGAAGAACTTAAAAAAGGCATTAATTGATATTATTACATCATTAGAGGAATAATGGTTTATGAAAATTTTACTAAGTATTGGTGGAGCATCTGGTAGCATCTATGGTATTAGATTACTTGAAGAATTGAGCAAAGCAGGAGCTGAAGTCCATTTGATTGTAACAGATGGCGCAAAAAAAATCATTGAGCATGAAACTGATTATACTATCAAGGAACTAAAAAAAACGGCAGAGTTTTATTATGATAATTCCAATATGTTTTCAGGGCCTGCTAGCGGTTCATTCAATCTTGATGCAATGGTTGTTGTCCCTTGTAGCATGAAAACACTTTCAGCAATTGCAAATGGAAATGGTGATACACTTTCATCTCGTGCTGCATGTTGTTTTTTAAAAGAAGAACGAAAACTAATCCTTGTAATTCGTGAAACACCTCTGGATTTACCTGGAATAAAAAATCTACTTTCTGCAAAACAGGCTGGGGCAACAATTCTACCAGCTATGCCTGGATTTTATCATAAACCTAAAAAAATTGAGGATATTGTAAATTTTATTGTCGGAAAAATCTTAGATCAATTAAAAATAAAACATTCTCTTTTCAAAAGATGGAAGTAGTAAGATATATCTTGTTAAATGATTGAAAATTTTGAGTTTTTGTATTTTATATATTTTTAAATAGAATTAAATACAATAAATGCAATATTTGATTGTAATAAGGGAGTAATTTAAATGTGGAAGAAATTTGCAGCAATTATAATTTTCACAATATTTTTTGGGACAGCTACAACGGCATTAGGTGAATTTAAAATTTATAATCCAAGATTAATTAATAATACAGGAATAATTGAAGTAGTTGATCAACAACAAATTACAGATTGTGGATATGGTTGTCCATTTTTTAGCAATCTTTGGCTTGCACAAGGCTTTACTCCAACTCTTGAAACAATTACTAGAGCAGAATTGAAGCTATTTAAAAGTGGAAATATTGAGAGTGATATAACATTATCAATTAAGTCAAGCTTATCAGGTAGCGATCTAACCAGTGTAACAATTCCTGGAAATGAGGTTTCTGGGTATAGTAAATGGATTGAGTTTGATTTTACTGATATCAGCATAAATCCCGATAATATGTATTATATAGTATGTAGAACATCTGGAGGTTCAGTTGTAAACTATTATTGTTGTTTATTTCAGACAAATAATCCTTACCAAGGTGGTGAGGTATGGGGTTCCCTTAATTCTGGAGGAACTTGGGAAATAATTGAATATCCAGGATACCCTGACCCAGATGGTTGTTTCAAGATATATGGTTTAGATGAAACTCCAAATATTCCAAATATTAAAGGTCCATCAAAGGGAAGTAAGGAAATAGAATATACATATAAATTCTCAGCAGTAGATCCTGAAAACCATGAAATATTTTTCAATATTGTGTGGGGTGATAATACAAACACAGGCTGGATCGGACCATATAGTTCTGGTGAAGAAATCTCATTAACACATAGCTGGTTTGAAAAGGGTAAGTATAAAATTCTTGCAAAAGCAAAGGATGTTTATGGTGCTGAGAGTGAATGGGGAGATTTTGAGGTAGAAATTCCTAGAAATCGGGCAACTTATAATTCTTTGTTAGCAAAATTAATAGAACAGTTCCCACCAAAGATACTATCATTACTGCGATTTTTTCTAGAATAAATCATATCTTTCAGCAATAAGTTTATATATTATTAATGATAAATATTAACACGCCTAGAAAAAATTGATGAAGATATGGGATATCTATCGTCAATTCTTGGGGGAGGTGGGTTGGAGGTATTTGGTATCTACCAACTACCTCTTAATCTAGGCGATTTATTTTTATAGCAATAAATTTTATAAATTAATTTAAGTATCTTGGGCGTTAGTTATAATCATATAAAACCTATTCTTTTCAACTCAAAGAAGCAATTTGCACAAGCTTCAGCATCTATTAAGGCATCATGTGCATTGTCAAGTTTTTTACCAAAAAGTAAAAAATAAAGTTCTGAAAGTGAAGGACATTGCCTACTACCATTTGATCTAAAGCTTTTGCAGTAATCTAGTACTTGTTTAGATGTCATTGTACAAAATTGGGGATATCCTTTTAGAAAATCAGGTATCTTTTTCCTAAATAGCTCTCCTCTTACTACTCCTAAATCATATGCAATATTATGAGCAACCAATAATTTTGCAAAGTTTGCATCAGCTAAAAATCGATGTAGAGCATAATCCAATTCTACTCCCTCTTCTAAAGCTCTTTTCATTGTAATACCATGTATTTTTATTACCCGTTTTGGTATCCCATAACCCTCTGGTCTAATAATATAACTATTCTTTGATTTTATATCCTTATTTTCATCTGCAAGGAGCCAGGCGATCTGTATTATTCGCGGCCATTTTTCGTAATCCGAAACAGAACCATATGGTAAACCAGTTGTTTCAGTGTCAAAAAAAAGATACATCAAATGTTATCTTGCCCCCTTTTAATTTTTAAGATATGTGAATAACATTTATTATAATTTTTCATAGTTAGTTATTAAAAATAACTAATAACTTTTATAATTATAACAATCATAAGAATGAATTTTTTAATAATTTTTAAATAAAATAATTTACAATATATAATTTTATTTTAGTTAAATTTATATCTATTAATAATATTACTATTAACAACAAACAAGTTTAGAGGGAGGAATAATTATCAAAAATAAAAAGAATATTTTGAAAGGAGCTAGTGTGTTACTTATTTCTACATTGATTTTATCTTCTGTGGCTATTACTGTAGTTGCATTTGATAAACAAAAATTAGGGAAGGCTGAAGTCTTAAAAATAGTTAATAATTCAAATGAAATGTTTGCTAGGTATAATAGAATGTTTACACAGTTGCCAGCACCTCCTGGTGATCCTATGCCACTACCATTGACTAGCCATTCACCATATGGGTGGAGATGTCATGAGGATTTTTGGGATATTACTAGTCCTATTTGTGATATTCACTGGTGGGGTTTTACAACTACCTATATTGGAGGTATATACTATCCAAGTGATCCTGAGGGAATGACTTTTAATATCGTTTTTTATGAAAACGATAATGGAATGCCAGGAGATGTAATATGTTCTTATATAAAAGTAAAACCGTCTTTTTACCCAACTGGAATCATGTATGACTATTCTGAATATCCTGAAGCTGAAGGGCTTTATGAATTGTTTTATTTTACAACAAGTTTAGATTTATGCTGTGATTTATCTGAGGGTTGGGTTTCGATACAAAGCATTTATAGTCCTACTGATAGTGATTTTAGTTGGATAGAGTCACTATATGGTAATAATAATTCACTTCAATATGGTTGGGGCAATTGGTATATCATTTCCAACTTTGCTTATATATTGACAGATGCAGATGCTGATCCTATTCCTGATATAATATGTGAAGGGAATTTAAACTGGAAGAATGTTGATCAAGGTAGTAAGGTCACTGGTAATTTTTCAGTCGAAAATATTGGTGATTCTGATTCAATTCTTCACTGGAAAATTGAATCATTCCCGAATTGGGGTAGTAATTGGTCTTTTACACCTTCAGCAAGTATATTAACCCCTGAAGAGGGTCCAATAACTGTAGAAGTTGAGGTTAATGCCCCTGAAAAATCAAAAAGATTTAGAGGGAAAATAAAAATTGTAAATGCAGAGGATTCAAGTGACTATTGCGAAATTTCTGTAAATCTTCAAACATCATTAAATTACCTATCAAAAAATCTAGTTCCAATAAATTTGCCATATAGAATTATAAATTCATTTCCTTCAAAATTTAAATTACCAATAAAATGTTTGGATAAGGGATTTGTTGTTGAAAATAAAGATAATTTTGTTCCTGGAGAATTTATTGTTAAATTAATTTACGATATAAACATGATGGGTCCATCTATTACACATTTAAATGAAAAATATAAGATAAGTTCAATTGAAAAAGCATTCAGAAATTTTGAAAATCCAATATTTGATAATATTTATGTTTTAAAAGTTCCAAAAGATTCTGATATTTTATCTATTGTAAAGGATTATTCCTCTTTTCCGGATGTTATTTATGCTGTACCAAATTATATAGCTTATTCAAGTATGGTTCCTAATGACCCTTGTTTCAACTTACAATGGGCACTTCATAACACTGGTCAGACAGCAGGTACTCCTGATGCTGATATTGATGCACCTGAAACATGGGATATTGAAATAGGTGATGAAGACATCATAATTACAATTAGTGACTCTGGGGTGGATTGGGATCATCCTGATCTTGCTGCAAAAATCTGGATTAATTCTGATGAGATACTTGATGGTACTGATAATGATGGAAACGGTTTTATAGATGACATTAGAGGTTGGGATTTTGTAAATAATGATAACAACCCAACTGATGACAATGGGCATGGTACATGTTGTGCTGGTATTGCTAGTGCTGTAACAGATAATAATATTGGTATGGCTGGTATCTGCTGGAACTGCAGGATAATGCCAGTTAAGGGTTTGAACCAAGGTGGCTCTGGAACATATCAGGACTTGGCAGAAGGAATTATTTATGCAGCTGATAATGGTGCAGATATAATTAGTATGAGCTGGGGAGGTAGTTCTTCTCCTATTATGGAAGATGCAATAGACTATGCCTATTCTCAAGGTGTAGCACTTATTGCTGCTGCTCATAATTATCATTCTGATTCAAAGATTTATCCTGCTGCTTATGACAATGTAATTAGTGTTGCTGCAACCTATTATAATGATGAAAAGATGTATTTTTCAAATTTTGGTTCCTGGGTTGATGTAGCAGCCCCTGGATATGATATTTATACTACTGCTCTTGATGATAATTATACCATTTGTTTTACTGGGACTTCTGCAGCAACCCCTCATGTCGCTGGTGTAACAGGTCTAATTTTATCGAAAAATCCAGGTTTTAATTCTGATGAAATACAAACTATATTAAGATCAACAACAGACCCTGTTTTATCAAATCAATATATTGGAATTGGTAGGATAAATGTATATAAAGCAATTCAAAGGGACACTACGCCTATAGCAAATCTAAATTCTTCACTAGATGAGGCAACTATCTTTTCAGAGGTTTCTATAAATGGTACTGCATCCGGAACATACTTTGAAGATTATATTGTATGCTATGGGGTTGGTATTTATCCAGATGATTGGATAGTTATACATGAATCTTCAGATCCAGTTGTAGACGGCGTTCTAGCAACTTGGGAGCCACCATTGGATTTAGAGGAGACAACATTTAGTATTCGATTAATGGTTCATGATACTTTTGACCAAATAACTGAAGATAGAGCAATTGTATATGTTAACCTACCTCCTAATACCCCTAAAATAGAAGGCCCTAGTAAAGGAGGACCTGGAAAATATACATATACATTTGTAACAACCGATCCAAATGATGATGATGTTTACTATTTTATTGATTGGGGAGATGGTGACTTTGAAAACTGGATTGGGCCATATGAATCTGGTGAAAAATGCATAATTGATCATTCTTGGAGTGCAGCAGGTTCATTTACAATAAAAGTTAAAGCAAAGGATATTTACGATGCAGAAAGTGACTGGGGAACATTTCCAATAATAATTCCAAGGAACTCAGCAACATATAATTCATTGTTAAAATGGATAATAGATAGATTCCAACTAATTGGAAGATTCCTTTTATTAATTTATTAGAAATTTAATACAATTATTAATCTGGTATAATTTAATATATTTCTATGTTAAGAAGGGAATATAAGGTAGTTTATGCCAGATTTCTGGATTTGGTATGTAGTTGCCATAATCATCAAGAATCCAGGAATCCTCAATCCATGTATTATCAGGTTGTGATTTGAAATCAAGAGGTTTGTTATACCTGTTAAACATTTATATGTAATCATTTCTGTTCCTGTTTCTTTATCATAACCGTTTAACATATTTTGTAAATTTTTTTTACTACTATCAGTTAAAACCGCAAAAAATATAATGTAAAGATGTTGAAAACAAGGTTTAGCTATGGGGAATATTAAAAAATAAAAAAAAAATCACATTATTAATTATTTTGCTGAAATATCAAATTCTATTTGATCTACATCTTCAAAGTAACTTGAAAAACATAAGCATATAATTTTAAAGTCGGCAGTATCTGCGTCTTGTAAATTTAATATATATTCAGATTTTGAATCTAAATAGCTGTGATTTCTGTCGTAGAAATCTACTTTTACAGTAACATTGCTCAACATTCTTCCTGCAATATTTTTTATTGTTCCAGTTATCTTGTAATATCCATTCAACGCTTTTTCATTATGAATAAATCCATCCCCTATTTTTTCTGGTTTGTAACCGTATTCTCCACCAAATGTTTCAATTGTATAATCAATAAGTTCTATCTCATCTGTTTCTCCGTTTGTATCTCCGTCTGAACCACCATTATCTGTTGTTTCATCAGGGCCTATTAAAAAATCAAATTCTATTTCCTCTACCTCTAAAAAGTAACTTTCAGTGTATAAGTATATAATATTAATCTTAAAGTCAGCGGTTTCCTTATCTGGTAAAGGTAAATCAAATATATTCTCAGGATCTGAAAATTCTGAACCTAGATAGGTGTGATTTTTATCAAATAAATCTACTTTTACTGTAACATTAGTCAATGTTTTTCCAGCAATATTTTTTATTGTTCCTTCTATCTGATAATATCCATTCTTCGCTAGTTCATTATGGATAAAACCATCTCCTATTTTTTCTGGTCTTTCACCTATTTCTGCACCAAATGTTTCAATTGTATAATTAATAAGTTCTACTTCATCTGAATCTTCAGTTATGTCACCATTACTTGTTGTTTCTTCACATCCACTGAAAAATCCTGCAATAATCACCATAATTGTAATTAGCAATAATATCTTTTTTTTCATTTCCTTGCCTCTAAAAAGACAATAAAAATATAACTTCGTATTATTTAAAATCTAACTTTAAATTGAAGGATGGTATTTCTTGATTTGTACAGATATTTATATCTGTTGTAGATGGTAATTCTATAAATACCAAACTTTTTTCTAGGTCTTTGATTTGATAATCTTTACCTATAAGTTTAGCAATCTTTTTGCAATCTTCTTTTGTTAGTTTTTTAGCTACCATCAGTTAAAAGCTTAAAAACTAGTAAATAAAAGTATTGAAAATTAAATTTTTTTGAACGGATTGCTAATTATAAATAATAATTTTTAATTATTATGTTAATACAATTTTGTTTCAACTAAATATTTATATAAAGTAAATATATTATTTATTATTAATTTTATAAATGGGAGGTCAAGCTTATTTACAATAAAATACNANTATATTTTACGCTATTATTAACTTGTTTTTTAATATTAACAACAATTNNTCCTATACAGATTGATGCAGAGTATAATAAAGCAATTGATTTAAAATCAAATGTAACTATCAGTATTACTTTTAAGCAAGACGATTTTAAATTTGAAAAATACAATGGTTATGACATTATTAAATATCCTGATGGGGGATTAACAACTGAAATTGGAAAACCAATGCTGCCCTTGAAAAACATTCTAGTTGCAATTCCAAATGAAATAATTGCAACTAATGTAAAAATCCTTAAAATAATACAAGAAGATATATCATCCACATATAACATATTACCAGCACAAGCTCCTCAAAAAGTAGGAATATCTGTTAATAAACACACTTCTTTAGATTATTTTGATAATCTAAAATATGCTAATATTTATCCATCTAAAAATGTAGAATTAATAGGTATGACAGATTTTGCAGGTCAAGGAATTGCTTTAGTAACAATCTACCCATTTCAGTATAATCCTTATTTAAAAACTTTGAAAATCATAAAAAAAATTGAATTTGTTATTGAAGGTAAAATGGGATACACCTGTGGAGATTATTTACCACACTTTTTATCAAATAGTGAAGTGGATTTTTATAAGGATAAGGTAAGGGAAATGGTTGTAAACCCAGAAGATGTTATATTACAAACCAAGAAAAGTTTTCAACCAACAGGTATCGATTCTGGTGATTATGATTATGTAATTATTACGAAAAACGACTGGGTATCTGCTTTTCAATCACTAGCAGATTGGAAAACCCAAAAGGGTATTTTAGCAACAATTTATACAACTGAATCAATTTATGCAAATTATAGTGGTTCTACAAACCAAGAGAAAATAAGAGAATTTATTATAGATGCTCATGGTAATTGGGGAAGCACCTTCTTTCTTCTAGGTGGTGATACTGATACCATACCATACCAGACCGTTACCTATGACGGTGATAACATTCCAACAGATACCTATTACTCAGATTATGATGATGATTGGACTTGTGAGGTTAATGTAGGCAGGGCTTCTGTTAATGGTACAGGAAACGGTGTTGGAAAAATTGGTAACTTTATTTTTAAAATACTTAATTATGAAAAAGACCCCCCTACTACAAATTATGCAAAAAATATTTCCTTGTTTGGTTTTGATCTTGATTGGATAACAGATGGTGAGGATTGTAAAATTGATATTGATAGTTTGTATATTCCATCTAATTGGACTGTAACAAAAGTCTATGATAGCCATAGTGGAAATCATGAGGATAATGTTGATTCTGCAGTAAATATTGGACAAAATCTTATAAATCATATTGACCACTGTAATCAAGATAAAATTGGGGTTGGTTACTATAACCATGATTTAGTTCTTGATACCTCAGAGGTTGATGATTTTTCAAATGGCGATAGACAAAGCACATGGTACTCAATCGGTTGTTGGGCAGCAGCATTTGATTATGAAAACTGTATAGCTGAGCATTTTGTTCGTGATAATGATGGTGGCGGAGTAGGATTTGTTGGAAATACAAGATATGGTTGGTACTATGTTGGTGGTGATGATTTAGCATCACTTCGTTATGATAGATATTTCTTCAGATCTTTTTTTAGCCAGAATCATTACAAACTTGGAGATTTATTTTCTGATCATAAGATGGATGCATACAATAGCATGGAACAGAATGATTTGAATAAATATATTTTCAGTGAATTAAATTTACTTGGGGATCCAGAACTACCTTTATGGATGGAAAATCCTGCAAATTTTAATGTTTCTCATCCTGATGAAATATTGACAGGACCTTCTTCTTTTACGGTTCATGTAGAGGATTCTAAAGAAGAAAATATTGAAAATGCATATGTTTGTCTTTGGAAAGGCGATGAGGTGTATTTAAGAAATTACACTGATAGCAGTGGAAATGTCACATTTAACCCCTCTCCTACAACTGGTGGGAATATGACTGTAACTGTTACAAAAAAGGATTACATCCCATATGAAGGTAATGTTCTTGTTGTATCAAATCAACCACCAAACGTTCCAGGTGATCCAAACCCACCTGATGGATCATATAATGTAACTATCTATACTGGTCTATCCTGGAACTGTAGTGATCCTGATGGAGATCCTTTAACCTATGATGTTTACTTTGGTTCAACAAGTTCACCACCACTTGTTTCTTCTAATCAAACCTTTAACTCTTACGATCCAGGAACATTGGACTTTACAACGACTTACTATTGGAAGATTGTTGCTTGGGATGATTCTGGAGCATATTCTCAAGGTCCCATTTGGACTTTTACAACTGGATCTAACAATCCTCCCTATGAGCCAAGAAGTCCAAAGCCAAAAAATGAATCAACCAATGAATTTATTGATACTAATCTATCATGGCTAGGTGGAGATCCTGATGATGATGAAGTAACATATGACATATATTTTGGTGAATATAATTCAACTAATCCTATCCCGCCACAAATAGAAAGTAATTATTCAGGAACGGAATATGATCCTACACCTGGTGGTACACTTGATTTTAATACAAAATATTATTGGAAGATTGTTGCTTGGGATGAGCATGGTGAATCAACTGCAGGTCCAATATGGTGGTTTAAAACACATGCAGGTTGTCCAAATCCACCAGAAGTCCCTGTAATTGACGGTCCGCCAAGTGGAAAGGCAGGTGTTGAATATTGCTTAGTAGTTCATTCTAATGAACCCGATGGAGATGATGTATTGTACATTATTGATTGGGGTGATGGGACCTACAGTGAATGGCTTGGACCTTTTCCTCCATGTGAACCTGTTGAAGTATGTCACACTTATTATATGGTAGGAACCTATGGTATTCGCGCAAAAGCAAAAGATGTATATGGTATGGAGAGTGAGTGGTCAGAACCTTTTTCAGTTGAAATACCAAGACCAAGGTCAGCTTACAATTCCTTGCTGTACTGGTTGTTAGAAAGATTTCCAATGTTAAACTGGTTGTCGAATTTATTAAAATAAACTTGCTATGCAATATAATATTATAAAAACCAAAGAGAGAACAATCATTATAAATAATTTTTATATATTATTAATTCTATTAATATTACGGAGGATTGAGAGTTGAAAAAGGGTTTTCTGGTTACAATAATATGTATCTCATTGATAGGATTGCCAATGACATCGGCAATATCCTCACCATCCAAACAATTATTTAAATCTATTAAAGAAAATCTTGAAGATTGTAAAGATCCTTTTAATAATACAAAAAAAACCTTAATAAAAGATACACCACCAACTTGGGCAAAAGGTAACTTTTCAGGAGTGTGGGGTTTAGATGTCTGGGGTGAGAATAATACTCCATTGGGTTGGATGGTTGGCTACTACAAACTAAGCATAAATATAGGATACTTTGCTGCCGGATTCAACTTTTTTGGAGAACCAGCTATATTATGGGTCATGCAAGGATATTTTTTTGGAATATTTATGTTTGGTAATATGGGCAAGAACGAATATACAAATCAAACCTTTTTTGTCGGTATTTGTAAATATAATAACAGTGAGTATAAATGGAGAATTGTTGGTGAAGAGGGACCTTTGTTTTTTATGAGTGGTAAATATACTCCTTTTAACTAATTAAAAATTAACAATAAATCCATATTAATTATTAGATATTCAATGAAAATATACTAGCTAAACTTATTTTCGCTTATTTTTTATTCTGGTAGATTACTTGATATTATTTTATTAATTAATAAAAAAATATTTAAAATTGTTTCTTGTTAAACAAGAAAATCGTTACCCCTAAAAGTATACAGGTGATCACAACTCCTATAAAAACTGTTATGAAATTAGGATATGGAACCTTTAACATATTAGGAAGCAATGAGATGAGTGCCGAAATTTGATTTCCTCCGTAAAGAACCAAAATGACACCGACAAGTATAGATGGAGAAAAAACACCAATTAAAACCCCTGCAGAACTAGATACCATAATCATTGACAAACTAAGAGTAAGAGACTGTAATGAACTATTCAACATAACATTAGAGGGTAGTCCTGAGTTAAACATATCAATCGCCATACCTAATAATAATGCTAGTATACTAGCAATTACTAGGCAAAGGTAAACTGCAAAGAATTTTGATAAAATAATGTTCCATCTCTTTATTGGTCTTATTAAGAAGAGATCATACACCCGACTAGTTTTTTCATTGATAATTGATACAACAAGCATTGCAGATGCAAGTGTTCCACCAATACTGGATACCAATAATGCTGATACCACTGTATATGGCAGTTCAGGACCTGTATCTGGTGCCCATAAATGAAAAAGAACTGTTAATAATGGTAAACCTATCCATAAGAAAATCATTACTTTGGATTTGTAAAAACCGAGAAGTTCATCTTTGAACAGTAATACAAAACTCATAAGCTGCCACCTTCTTTTACATATTGAAGATATACATCATCTAAGTTAGGTGACAAAGGACGAATGCTACGAATTTGACACTTAAGTGATAGCAATTTTTGAATAATTTGATGAACAATTTCATCAACATCTGTGCCGCTCTTAAGATAAACCAAGATTTTGTGTGGTGCTTTTTCCTCTATTTTTTCTATTTGTTTCAAGGATTGTAATTCTATCCATTTCCCTGAATCCTTAGAAAGAACAATTTCAATTTCGTTTTTCATTGGGAACTGAGCAATTAACTCATCAAGAGTTCCTAATTGTATGAGATGCCCCCAGTTCAAAACCCCTATCTTTGTAGCAACATCCTGCACGTCACTGAGGATATGCGAAGAAAAGAAAATCGTTGTACCATTCTTACTAAGATCCCTAATAATCTTTTTTATCTGGTTACGACTAGTCGGATCAAGTCCACCAAGAGGTTCATCAAGGATAAGAAGTTTTGGCCTATGAAGCAAAGCTTGTGCAAGACCAACTTTTTGAATAGTACCACCAGATAACTCAACAATTTTTTTAAAACGAACCTCAGACAAATTCAATAAGGAAAGAACATCCTGAATACTTGATTCTAACTCATTCTTATTCGATCCTGAAAGTCTACCAAAGGTGGTAAGCGCATGATCCACTGTTCTCCATTGTTGAAACGAAACATGCTGAGGAAGATACCCAAGAAGTTTGTTCACCTCATCTTTTTTCTCAGGCATAGGATATCCACCTATGAAAACAGTCCCTTGACCTTGTCTAAGAAGACCAACAATAATTTTAATCGTCGTAGTTTTACCAGCCCCATTAGGACCGATATATCCAAAGATATCACCTTCTTGCAATGCAAAAGAAACATTATCTAAAGCAAGAAGATCCTTAAAACGTTTCGTAACACCTTCTAAAACAAGAAAGTTATCAGCTTCCTTAGTATTCATTAACAACGCATCTCCATATTATTTACCACAATATGGACATACTTTTGCATCCATAGGTATAGGCCTACCACAATTTGAGCATTTTCTACCAGATTTAGGGACCTCTCCGCGTACTAAAAGCCAAATAATAAAACCAATAACTCCTAAAAGAATCACAATAATAAACCACAATACCCCACTTTTATCTCTTTTCTCCGCATCTTTATAAACCCAAACTGCAACCAGTAACCATATAATAAACCATACTGCAACAAAAATATAAACAGAGGATAAACCTAATAACAAAGCAAAACAAGTCTCATTTGGATACTGTGCACTTGTCATTGTAGTTAATGAACATATAATCAATAAATCTATCAAATAAAATATAAACAAATTTTTTAATATATTCAACCTCTCACCCTTAAATATAAATATATTTAATTCAATTTAACTACTTTTCTAAATAATAAATAAAATTCAATCCAATACTAATTCCAATCATTCAAATAATTCTATCATAGTTGATATTTCTTTATTTTTTATGACTAAACTACTGTTCAAATCCCTTACTTTGCATTTTAAGTATTATTGTGCCGTTTCATATGAAAGAAAAAAATAAATTAGTGTGGACATTTTATTTTTAAAAAAAAGATAAGTACATCATTTCCTTTTAAACTTATATGACTGAGATTTTTGTTGGTACATCTGGCTGGTCGTATGAATGGAATCTCGGAAAATCCTTAGACTGGTACAAGACTGAATCAAAGCTCAATGCAATAGAATTAAACATGAGCTATTATAGGTTCCCTTATCCAAATATGATAAAAGCTTGGGCAAAAAAAGGATCCGATTTTGTGTGGGTAATAAAAGCCCATCGTTTAATTACCCATCTAAAGAAACTAAACAAAGAAAGCTATTCAATTTTTGATAGATTTAAAAAATTATTTTTACCTATGGAAGAAAGTATCCACTATTATCTTCTTCAATTTCCTTCTAGATTTACAGACTTAGATAAAATCGAAAAGTTCATCGAAAATTGTGGTAATGAAAAGATAGCAATTGAGTTTCGTAATAATTCAATGTTTAATGATGAAATTTTAAAATGGGGAGAAGAACTAGGTATTTTACTTGTAAGTATAGATGCACCAGAACTTCCTACAAAAATAATGAGTGAAAACACAATATATGAAAGAGTACACGGAAGAACTGCTTGGTATTCACATAACTATAGTGATGAAGAACTTTTAGAAATCAAAGAAAGAATAATGAGTGCTAAACCAAAAAAAGTATATGTATTTTTTAATAACAATCATATGATGCTAGAAAATGCAATAAGAATGTATAATCTTCTAAAAAAATAGAGGTAAAAATGAAGGAGTATCTAATATTAATTCGCCCGTATGGTATGCTTTTTCTAGGATTCACACCAGTATTTGGAGCAATTGCAAATAAAGAATTTAATTATTTGCATTTAACAGCACTTCTAACTATTGGTCTACTTGCCCATATTTTTACATTTGTACAAAACGATTACTATGATATAGTAATAGATAGCAAATCAAAATATGTATCAAATAGACCTCTTGTTAAAGGAAGTATTACTAGAAAAAAGGCATTATCAATTTATATTGCTTCTTTTTTTATATCATTATTTATTGCAGTATGGTTTTTATTTAGCTACTATTCATTTTTTGTTTTATTACTTTCTTTTTTGTTTATTACAATTTACAATAAATACAGTAAAAAATTCTTTGGAATGGAATACATTCTTGGTATGGGAGTTTTTACTTTTGGTATATATGGGGCTTTGACTGTTTCAAACATTGTTTCTAATCTTGCAATAGTAGTATCCTTTTTTGGATTTATGCAGTGGTTATTTTCTGTAGGAATTTCTGCAAACCTAAAGGATGTTGAATATGATAGTAGGATGGGAATTAAAACCACACCTACGAAATTTGGAGTAAGAGTATCAAAAAAAGAATATATCATACCATTAAGTTTTAAAATATATGCTGTGGGTATTAAACTTATACATATATTTGCTGTTGCACTACCCTTGTTGCTGGGGTATACATCTATATTTGTATATAACCTTCCAATACCAGGAGTATTATTTTTATTAGTAGCATTAATAGTT
>JGI2173J19968_10000063_pt1 | contig 34131 bp, 27 predicted proteins | sample DeeMarSWOR136_30_FD_19968 | JGI IMG/M metagenome (IMG submission 19968) | reverse complement strand
TTTAGGTCCTCTTGACTCTGGTAATTATAGTGCTGTAAGTCAACATCTCCATTTAAGGAATGCCCCATAAGTATTTTCTTTATTGAGGTTGGTCCACCTCTTCTGTCCCATTCCTGTGAGAAGTATTTGCGGAGGTGTTTTACACGAATTGGTACTTTACGAAATTTTCTTGATAATGTTTTTTGGGCAAAAAGTGTAGTAAGAGTTTTATTATGATTAAAATAATCCAAGTATTCTATAATTGCTTGTTTTGCTTCACTTGAAAAAAAGGATACTCTAGTCTTTTTATTTTTTGTTGAATGGTTATTCTGTGGGTCATGTCGGATTATTACCTTATTTTCTTCTAAAACAATATCCTCCTTTGATAATTTATATAATTCCTCAGCCCTTATTCCACTAGTACAACCTAGAAGTATGACCGCTTTTAGTCTAACAAAGCTTTCATCATTTCTGAAGTAATTGAGAGTTTCCTTTATTTTTTCTGTTGTTAATCTTATTGGTTCATAATGTGGGTCAGCTGGTAAGATAATTTCATCAGCCCAGTCAATTTTTAAGAATTTTAAGAATCGTCTTAGTTGAAACATTTGTCGTTTATAATAAGCAATAGAATTATTCCTTTGTAACTCCTTAAAATACTCAATACTTTTTTTCTTGTTTATGACTGAAAGTATATACTTTTTGTAATTTTTTAGGTATCTTTCAACCCCTTTTAAGTGCCCTTTTGTAACGCCTTTTAGCTCTAAAAACGATAAATATTCTCCTATAGCCTCATTTGAAATCTTTTTTATGGACTGGGTGGGATTTGAACCCACGGCCTCCACCTTGCGAAGGTGGCGATCTTCCACTGATCTACCAGCCCTACTTTCAAGTATTTAAACAAAATGATTATTTGATTATTTCCATTTATATTTTTAACTAAAAAGTTTTGTTTTTAGCATTAATCAATGCTTCAACAACAGGAAGTTTCTCACCCATCATAAATTTCTCAAGTGATCCACCACCAGTACTTATATGAGATATTTTATTATCAAGACCTAGCTGCTCAACTGCTGCAACGGTATGGCCCCCTCCAACAATAGAAAAGACATCTGATTGTGCAACAAATGTAAATATTTCTTTTGTACCTTTCATAAAAGAAGGATTTTCAAAAACACCACAGGGTCCTGATAAAAAAACTGTTTTTGCATCTGAAAGAATATCTTTAAAATTATTAATTGATTTTTCACCAATATCATATAGATTATAATTTGTAGGAAGGTCAGATAAATCAATCTCTTTTCTATTTTCATTTTCTTGCTGAGCAAAATCAATTGGAAGGTAAATCTTATCTTTATATTTTGAAATAAGATTCTTAATTTCATTATAGTTTTCAGCAGTTCCCTCTTTTTCAAGCATCTCTTCGTTTTTATCTCCTAAATCAACTCCTTCAGCTTTTAAAAAAGCATTTGCTGGAAGACCTGTTAGAATTATTTTATCAGCTGTTTTTTTATCAAGTAAACGTTCAATTGTAACAATTACATCTGAAAATTTTGCACCACCAAATAAAAAAACCGAAGGTTTCTCTGGTTTTTCCATTATTTCTCTAAGAGTGGTTAGTTCTTTTTCCATAAGTCTACCTGCACAAGAGGGCATAACTTCAGTAAATCCAACCAATGAACATTGAGCCCTATGGGCTGCTGCAAAGGCATCGTTTACAAATATATCAGCAATTTGATATAGGTTTTGAACAAGATCTGATTGGGAATGTTCCTTTGCAGATTTTTTATCTGTTTCACCGTCAAACTTTCTAACATTATCAAGTAACAATACCTCTTTTGTATTAAGATTTTTTATTGCATCCTTTGCTTTTTTTCCATAAACATCATCAACAAATTTCACTTCTCTACCAAGCAGATTTTCAAGAGCTTTTGCATGTTTTTCAAGAGATGTAAAATCCCAGCTACCCTTTCTTCCCTGATGTGCAAGAATAACTATTTTTCCATTCTTTTCAATTAGTTCTTTAATTGTTGGTAATACTCTTTTAATTCTAGTAGTATCAATTATATCTAATGTGTTTTTATCAAGAGGCATATTGAAATCTACTCTCAGTAAAACTGTTTTGTTATCAAAACTAAAATCATCTAAAGTGTTGTACTCATTCATAACACAATCCTCCGTGAAAATCGATATCAAAAGTATTTATTTAAACATATTTAAAAATAAAATTTTTTTAGAGATATACGTTTATACTGTTCTAGTTATTTCAACTTCACTTGTTGATTTTGAGGAATTAACACAGATATAGTTAATAAGATCAATTAATCTGCAGGAATAACCCCACTCGTTATCATACCAAGATAAAATTTTTACAAAATTTCCATTTTCACCCATAACTTTTGTACTCAAACCATCTATTATTGCAGAATGTGGATTTCCAATAACATCTGTTGATACAAGTGGCTCTTCAGAATATTCCATTATGCCTCGGAGATTGTTTAATGAAGCATTCTTCAAAGCATTATTTACCTCATCTTTTGTTACATTTCTCTTTAAAATACAAGTAAAATCTGTTAAAGAACCATCTGGTGTTGGAACTCTAACTGCTATTCCATCGACTCTTCCTTTAAGTTCAGGTATTACAAGAGTTACAGCTTTAGCTGCTCCAGTTGTGGTTGGGATGATCGAAACAGCAGCAGCTCTTGCTCTTCTTAGGTCTTTATGTGGGAAATCAAGGATACGTTGATCACCAGTATATGAATGAATTGTGGTCATGAATCCTTGTTCTATCCCAAAATTATCGTTTAAAACTTTTACAGGAGGAGCCAGACTATTTGTTGTACAGGATGCATTTGAGATTATATGGTGTTTTTCAGAGTTATAAAGGTGTTCATTTACACCAAGTACTATTGTTAAATCAGGATCTTTAGCTGGTGCTGAGATAATAACCTTTTTTGCCCCTGCCTCAAGATGCTGTGAAGCACCTTCACGTGTGCGAAATAAACCCGTGGATTCAATTACAACATCGATATCAAAGTCTCTCCACGGTAATTTTGAAGGGTTAACCTGAGAAAAGAATTTTATAAATTTACCATTGACTACAATACCATCGTCTTTGGCCTCTATATTTCCGTTAAATTTTCCATATATTGAGTCGTATTTGAAAAGATGAGCAAGTGTTTGGGTGTTGCCCAGATCGTTAACTGCAACAACTTCAAATTTGTTTCCGTATTGAGAATGACCTAAAGCTGCACGAAGAGTATTTCTTCCAATTCTTCCAAAACCGTTTATAGCAACCTTTATCATCCCGTCCACGTAATTACGAAATATCGATATTCTATATAATACTTCCGAAAAGAAACGTTTCAGCTGCTTTTTTTATTTCTACTTTTTTTATATCTCCTATTTCAACTTTCTCCTTGAAAACAACAGGTTTATAATTTTCAGATCTACCAACAAAAGTATCATTTTTACCCTTCTCAGTTACAAGAACGTCATATATTTTTCCAATATGTTTTAGGTTATTTTGTTTGGATATTTTTCTACATAGCTCTGTTAAATATTTTGAACGTTTTTTTGAGATACTAGTATCTATCCTTCCATTCAAACTTTTTGCTTTCGTATAAGGACGAGCAGAATATCTAGTTATATTTGTGATATCTGGTTTTACTTTTTTTAATAAACCAACAGTTTGATTAAATTGATAATCTGCTTCTGTTGGAAAACCAACTATCACATCTGTGGAAATTGTAATATCTGGAAAATTCCGCCTAAATTTTTTTATAATTTTTAGGAAATCCTCTACATTATATTTCCTGTTCATTTTTCCTAAAATTACATTATCACCAGATTGGACCGGTAGATGTAAAAATTTGTATATTTTTGGTATTTTAAATCCGTTAATTATTGAGTTAATGTTTTTTAGACATGTATAAGGATTCATCATTCCTACACGAACTCTAAATTGCCCATTGGTAATACCTATATTTTCAAGAAGTTCACCTAAATTATGTCCATTATCTAATCCATACGAACTTGTATCTTGAGATGTAAGCTGTATCTCCTTACAGCCCTGCTTTATAGCAGAGCAAATATCTTTTATTATCTCTTCTATTGGGTAGCTTTTTAGTTTACCTCTAGCTTTTGTTGTTATGCAGTAAGAACATGAAAAATCACAACCTTCTGCAATTGATATTGGAGCAAAAATATTTTCATAAAACTTTGGAAATTGTGTTTTATTTTCAACCCTAAAATTAGTTTTTTCATTATCTAACACATCTAATATTTGATAAGAATATTGAGGAGGAAGCAGCTTTACATTGGGAGCTATAGATTTAACTTTTTCAGATTGAATTGAAGCCATACATCCGCCTACTATAATTTTTTTACCGGTGTTTTTTAGAACTTTTATACGAGATAGCATACGCTGCTCGGTTGTATCAATTACAGTACAGGTAAGTAAAATCAATGTATCTGCATATTTAATCTCATCAACAATTTCATAATTATTTTCTTTCAAAATTCCTTTTATTAAACTAGCATCACTCTTATTTGCAGTACAACCATAGGTTTCTATATACACCTTCATAAATGGAAGCGCAAAGAGTAGATGTACTATTTAATTGCTTCCTTAATCCTATCTATAACAAATTCTTTATCAAGATTTGATAAAAAGTAACCAGCTCTTGGTCCCTTTTCTTTACCAAGTATTATCTGATAAATCGTTTTAAAAGCTGTTTTTATTGGTATATTTTCTTTTTGTGATGTATCATGAATTGCATTATGAATATTTTCTGCCTCCCAATCAATCGATGATAGATTTTTTGAAAGTAATGATAAAAATCTAACCTGTTCGTGAGTTAGTTCTAACTTTGGTATTTTCTTTTTTACTTGAAATTTTACCATATCAGGGGCAAATTTATCTAACCAATAGCGTGCATGTTCAGCTCTTTGTTTTAGATGATCTTCGTCATCCTTACTCAAATCCTTTGGAATCTGTTTTGTTCTCAAAAGAATTTTTTTAACATCTTTCCAATCGTTACCAATCTGAACAAGGGTGACTAGATGTCTATATGGCAGTTGAAAAGGAATTGTTTTTGGCACTTTATATGGTTGAGAAAGTTCATATGTCTTTTTTAGATCCTTCATCCCCTTTATTGCTTCTTCTTTTCCAAAATACACCCTCTCCAGTTTATCATATTCATCAACAAGATTTAATAGACCAATACCAGAATCAAAAACAAGATGTTTATCAGGTTTATTATTTATTATTAAAAATCTTAGAACCTCTGGAGGAGTCATGTTCAAGAGCTCTTCTGCACTTAGAGCTGTTCCTTTTGAACTATGCATAGCACCCATACCTTTAAGCATTATAAATTCATAAACAGCATATTTCGGAGCAGGATAATCATATATATCTTCTACAATTTCTTTTCCTGTATCTCTTGCTCCTCCTACAGTTCCTAAATCTTTTCCGAAGGGTTCAAAAGTAACTCCTAGCATCTTCCACCTAGCCGGCCAATCAACACGCCATGGAAGTTTTCCAGTTCCTCCATTTCTAATATCAACTTCTCCAGAGAAACCACAATCGCAAGTGTATTCAATTATTGGATATTCATAAAGGGTAGCTTTTGTATTTGTAATCCTACCACATTTATCACATTTAACATTAAAAGGAATCCAATCCCTAGGTAGTTCTCTTTTTGATATTTTTTGAATGATTTCTTTTATCTTGTCTGTATTTTCTAAAGCTGTTTGTATTGCATCATTGTATTTTCCAGATTTATACATCTCATTTGCCCTGTAAATCTTTGGTTTTACACCAATCTCTTTTAAAGCATTTAAGAAAGACATCAAATAATGATCTGCATAGCTCTTATGCTTTCCACAAGGGCATGGTATATCTGAAATTGGCATTCCTACATACTTTTCATATTTTTTTGGTAAATATGGATATACTTTTCTAAGATGATCAAAATCGTCTGCCACGTAAATAAGTTCTACATCTCCACCTTTGGAAAGGAGGCATCTATAAACAGCATCTGTTGTTAAAATCTCACGCATGTTTCCTATATGAATAGGACCAGATGGAGTTATACCTGTTGCGAGAATATGTTTTTTACCTTCTTTTAGTAATTCATCAGCTAGAACATCTGCCCAATGCATTTATTGCTCCTTTTTAAAAAGTTAGTTTAGATTACCCTTGCCCTAATCAATGCACGAAGCGGTACATTTTCTATGCTGTTTTGAGCCCTTTTATTTAGTATTGCTATACATAAAACAGGCTTTCCTTTCTCAGCAGCGGTTGCTTTTATTGCACTTTTAAATGTGATTCCAGTTCCAACCACATCATCTATCAAAATTACATTTTTACCTTTAACGCTAGCATAATTTGAAGAAAAGGCACCAGATTTTTGATAATGAGGCCTGAAAATAGCCATTTCTAAACCTAGTTTATCAGCAATGAATGTAGCATATGGAATGCCATTCACTGCAATACCAACAACAGTATCAGCATCTTCACATTCCTCAAGAATTATATCACACATTGCATCTGAAATAAATCCTAATCTTGAAGGATAAACTCCAATGGAACGCCATCCTATTTTAACATCACCGGATGGTTTTTTCTCTTTACCTTTGCTCAGTAGCCAAACAGCAGTTTCTTTTGAAACGTTAAGTTCTTCTGCTATTTCATGTTCTGTAAGTCCGCTATCTTTGTATTTAAATGCTTTATTTATGAGCGCCTCAACTTCCTTCATACAATTACACCCTCAAGAACTACGTATATAAATTCAATATTTAAAATTTGGTTTAATATCTAATCATAAAAATCAACTAAAATTTTTACATTTCAAAATAAAAAATCTCTAATATTAATAATATTTACAAATACACCATTATTATTAAATAAATTTAAAATATCTATAGGTAAATTGAAATAAAATATTGATTAGATTATTATTACTTTTTTTCTTTTTAAGGTAAGTAAAATTTAAATAACCTATCTCTTATAATATAAACAAGGGAGTAGAATAACATGCGAAAATTTTTACCAATATTAGTTGTAGTGTTTATTGTTTTAAGTGGATTTTGTGCTGTTGCGCTTAATATAGAAAAAGAAAATATAAATCTTGATTACTATACTTATAAAAATACTGGTGTTGGAGAACGTGATTATACACATACGGTCTTAGTGGAAGTTGGAACTGGAACTTGGTGTTACTGGTGTCAATTTACAAATGCTGTTTTGCATGATATTTATATAAATGGTGACTATGATTTTGAATATGTTGAACTAGTTGATTCCAATCCTTTAGCTGATCAAAGAATAAACCAATATAATATAGTTGGTTATCCAACATCTTGGTTTGATGGGGGCTATGAGGTATTAGTAGGAGGATATGATACCTGGACTGAATATACCTCTAAAATGGACAATTGTGGAGCACGAACTGTTCCAGATATATGTGCTGATTTGAGAGTTTTTTGGCTTGATGATGAAAAGATTGATGTTGATATAAGTATTCAGAATAACGAAACCTCTGTATACACTGGTCATATCAGAGCTTATGTAGTGGAAATAGTATCAAGATGGAAAGATTATGCAGGTGAGGATTATAATCATGGATTTTTAGATTATGCATTTGATCAGGATATTACTATACCTGCTGGAGAAACATATGAAGATAGCACTATATGGGATGGATCTTCATGGGATAATCCAGATTTAACAATGGATAATATCCAGGTGGTTTTAGCAGTATTTAACTCTGAATGGCATCAAGGATATTCTGATCCGCCTTCAGGAAACCCTTTTAATGCATACTATGTTGACGAAACAATATCCGCAACTCCCAGCACGAGTACACCACCTGAAACTCCAGATAAACCAGTAGGACCAATTGAAGGAGTAGCGGGGATAGAATATGATTTCTCAACTAATACAACAGATCCAGATGGAGATAATATTTTTTATAAGTTTGATTGGGGAGATGGAACCTATAGTGATTGGCTTGGACCATATCAGTCTGGTGATACTGTCATTGGGTTTAATTCCTGGAGTAATTCAGGAGATTTTGATATTCGAGTAAAAGCAAAGGATGATAACGGAAGTGATGAAACAGTATGGTCACCCCCATTAACAATAAATATTTTAGGTGGACCGGAACTTGAAATTGACCTTATAAAAAGTGGATTTTTCAAGGTAAATACTGTGATTAAAAATATTGGAGACCTTTTAGCGGAAAATGTAAGTTGGAATATAACTCTTAACGGTGGTTCTTTATTACTTAATGGAATTAATTCAGGTGTAATTACAAGTATTCCTGCAGGTGAAGAAGCAAGAATAAACTCGAAGTTAATTTTTGGATTTGGAAAAACACGTGTAAAGGTTACTGCAGAAATACCTGGAGGTTCTTCGGATGCTAGAGAACAAGGTGCTAAAGTTTTATTATTCTTTATAAAGGTCAATATTGGTGGAGGCTAATAAAACAAAATAAATTTAGATATTTCCCTTTTTTTTTATTGTAAATTTCAATATTTTTATTTTTTTCTAAAAAGATAACAGTAAAACTAAAATATTACTATGATATGTAGTAATAATAAAATTTGCTAACAGGTGAGTAATTTATGGCCAAACAGAAAAAAACCGAAGGATTTCATTCTGCAGCCGGACTTATTAGATATTTTGATGCTGAAGAAAAAACCTCACTTAGAATTCCACCATGGTTTGTTATCGCGCTATGTGTAGGTACAATAGTTGTTGTAACTGCAGTAAATATTATATTTAATATCTAAAAATTTTACTATAATTTTTTTTCTAATTTCTTCTTAGTCAGCTTTTTTGCTATAGAGAGTGCTTCATTTATTTTATCCTTGTTTGGTCCGCCACATTGAGTCATTTTAGGTTTACCGCCTCCACTACCACCAAGAATTTTACCTATTTCAGGAGCAATTTCTCTAAGATCAATATTCACATTTTCAGAAGCAATAGATACAAGTTTCTTACCATCGAAAATATGGGCAACATAGTTATCATCCTTTGTTATTGTCCCAGCAACTGTTGTTCCTTCATGTGAAGAGATACCTGTTACAATTTTAATACTTGTTCCAGGTATTTTTTCTGCTTTGCTTATAAATGTATCAATCTCATCTGAGGATACCTTCTTTTTATCCTTTCTTGTCTTTTTCCATTCGTTAAAAAGGTCTTGGCTTGCCTCTTTTAAATTCCTTACTTTCTTTTTTTCTTTTAAATTGGTTTCATTTAAAAATCGCTTTATTGTTTTTTCTATCTGAGGAATTGGTACTATAAAAACCTTTGAAGTATCTTCTAATTCTTTTGAAATATTTTCTTCTTCTAAAATTTCATAATAATTTCCTAATTGATTTTTGATTTTTTCATAAAGTTGAATTTCTTTATAAATATGGGCATCTGCCATTTTACCTGCTGCAAAAACAATTCTATTTACTCCATCTTGTATCCTTTCAGTTTTTATTATTCTAATTTTTTCTACTTCATTTGTGTTATTAAGATGAGTTCCACCACAAGCCTCAACATCAATACCAGGTATATTCAACACTAAAATTGTATTACCCGGAGGAACTCCTCCTTGATAAAGACGAAAGCCAAATGTCTTTTCAGCACTGTTTCTGTCCATTACTTTTTTTTCAACAGGAACAGACTGCTCTATGAATCTATTAATCAAATTTTCTATCTGCTTTTTTTCAGATTCAGATATAGGTTTATAATGAGAGAAATCAAAACGTGCATTATTTATTTCAAGTTGTGAACCAGCCTGCCAAATATGCTCACCCAAAATTTTTCTTAATGCACCATTTACAAGATGGGTTCCTGTATGATGTTTCATTAATGTGTAACGATGATTCCAATCAATTTCTCCATGTACAGTATCTCCAACATCTAGATTTCCATCAACTGTGTGAATTATTGCATTTCCAACTTTTTCAACTGAAATAACATTTATTTTCCTACCATCATTTGATAGTTTTCCAATGTCACCTAATTGTCCACCGCCTTCTGGATAAAAGGCAGTTTTATCAAGAATAACCTTTGACCCACTTTTCCATAAAACCTTTGCATCAAACTCCTTTGTATAATGGTTTTTACGGTAAAGAGGCTCTGTTTTGGGAAGATCAGTTTTCTTTTCTTTAGTTAATTCCTTATTTTCATGTGAATGTAATTCAGCAACCATTGATTCAAAATTCTTTGGAATTTTAACATCAATTCCTTGCTTTTTAGCAATATTTTTTACAAAGTCAGGCTGCATTCCATGTGTGTCATACAAAATTATTAGTTCGTTTTCGTCAATATTTTTTTTCTGCTTTAGAATTCTTCTTACCAGACTTTCACCTTTAGAAAGTGTTTCAGAATATCTTTTTGATTCAATTTCTAAAATTTCAGCGATTTGTCTCTTGCTCTTGGGTAATGATGGAAAGTCTTTTCCAAGAAGATCTACCTGCATCTCTACTAAATCCTTTAAAGACGACTTTAAACCTATATTTTCAATGAAACGAAGNGCTCTTCTNATTATAAGCCTTGCAAGATATCCTGCTTTTACATTTGATGGAACAATTCCATCACCGAGCATAAATGCCAGGCATTTTGNATGATCAGCAAGTGAATAAATACTTGCAGTATNAGATTTTTTTTCTGAATTTTCTATAAGAAATTTTGCCATCTCTGGAAAAACAGTTTCATAAATGGTTTTTGTTCCCCATGTGCACCATGCAATCCTTTCCAGACCATAACCCGTATCAACAATGTTTAAGGGATTTTGAGAATATTTTTTGCCTTTTATTTCAAATTCGCCATTTTCATCTTCCTTAAGGTTCATGAATACAAGTGTTGCTAACTCTAAACCACCTGCAATTACCTCAAGACAAGGACCAGCATTACCTCCTCCATCCCAGAGTTGCTCTTTGTAATTAATTGCTGATCTTGGAATTCCAATATTTTTCACAAAAAATTCATCACAAAGCCTTACAGTTTCCTCTTTAAAATAGATTTCATCTATGTTTTTGTTAAACGCATGATGCCCCATCATTTCAAATATTGTTAGATGACGACCACTAACACCAACTTCTTCCAAATCATTAAGCCTTATACAAGGTTGTGAAATAACTAATGGATTTGCTGGTGGGGGTACCTCGCCAGATGTGACATGTGGTTGAAAATCAGCAATGGATGCAATTGTAAGGTAGATATCAGATCGCCATCTTGCAATAACTGGAAAACGTTCTCCAGTTTCAGGATAGTTTAATCTTGAATGTTTATTTTTCTCAAAAAAGGATAAAAAACTTTCACGAACCTCTGATAAAGAAAATGGTTTTTTTCCAAATGGTTTTCCTATAAAAGCAAACTCAGCACAAGGTTTATCACCACAATTTTTAGCATTTTTATCTAATGTCCAAAAATATGCACCACATTTAGAGCATTTTTTTCTAAAATAATTATTTTCATGGAAAAATTTTAAATCGCATTCTTTTTTAAGAAATGTTTCCATATTTACTCACAGATGCAATCCGGAATATAAAGAAAGTTTATGAACCTATTGAATGTATAGATTGGATTGAGTCAAATCGAAATATCAGTAATAATTATCTAAGATATGATTAAAAATTAAAAGAAATATTAATATGATTTTAAAATTAGGTCGTTTAATACTTTCAATCAACCTGTTAAAACTTTATAACCAATAAACATCAAATTATCCTTAATGAAAAAAATAACAACTACATACCAACATGTAATCGAGGGGTTCAACCTTCAATGGCAAAAATTCAAACAGAAGCTACCTGAAGATTTGCAAAAAGATTTTGAAAATCTTATGAACCATGCAGGGGAGCATCCGCATAAAGACCCTGAAGAAATCCCATTCCAGCAGATTGTAATGTCAATACTGATAGAGCAGGAAAAGGAAATAAACAGTTTGAGAAGTAAGCTGAGTCCATATCTTAGGAGAAAATGCCCACGATGCCATACTGAAGGAAACAAAGAAGATTTCAATGGAAGATTATGTCAATATTGTAGGGAATATCTTTTGTTTCCTCTACCTAAACCTGATAAATCAGATTAGAAANTTTTAATTAGATTCAGTATTCTTTCCAATATTGGGAAACGTTCCAAAAACCAATGGATTAAGNAGTAAAATGTTGCTCTGGNTCTTGGAATCTCNATNTCAAACTCTGACCAGTCACTCTCATTTTCATATATATCTATAGCTTTTGCAGNAATTGTAAATATATTTTTTGAATCCCATTTATGATTTAATGTTACTACTTCACCCGCCTCATAATAATCCGTTTCTGTAATGTATCCATCATCCCAATCAACATAATACTTGATAAACAAATTTTGAGGATGAGTTGAAACAAAGGTAAACTCATAATTTATATCAGGTTTTCCACTAGTTGGACCATCAATCTCTGGAGGTAGTGGTGGCAAAGTGTGTTCTGTTGTAAAAGTCCATATTGGACTTATTACAAAATCACCATGGTTATCCCATGCAATAATCCCCCAATAAAATGTCTCTACAAATGGCATTTCATCTGGGCCATATGGATCATAACACGTTTCAGTCTGGTTGCTGGATTGTTTAGATGGAGGATAATTCATACCAAAATACACATCATAAGTAACAGTATCGCAAATATCAGGATCTCCACCAGTCCAGCAAAGTACAGCATCAACAGGTACATTAGTTGCTCCATCAGGAGGAATGGGATCACTAGGAACATGTGGTAGGTGATTAAGCATTGTAACACTTAGCTTAGAAGACCAATTACTTTCCTCTTGAAATGTATTCTTTGCTTTCACACTAACATTATACTTGCCAGGGTCACTCCAATTATGAGCAATTTTACAAGTCTCATTTGATTCATACCAATCTGTCCATTCATCAACAACTAAATCTCCATCCCAATCCCAACCATAAGATATATTAAATTCAGCAGGATCAGTTGTTGATGTGGAGTAATTATGGTTAATACAGATGTATCCAGATGTATTACCATATGGCTGAGAAGGTACATTGGGTGGTTTGTAAGTTACAGTGATATTTTTAGAAATTTCATCAGTTAATTCGTCGTTGTCTGTAACTTCAAGTGTTACAACATACGTTCCAGTATCAGTATATTTATGGGATGTATTCTGAAGAATGGAAATATTTCCATCTCCGAAATCCCATAACCACGAAACAATATAACCATTAAAATCATTTGATGTATCATTAAAATAAATTATATCATATATAGTAGGATTATCAGGTTGATAAGTAAAATTAGCCATTGGATAGGGATTTAAAACATATGTTCGAAAATATAAATCTATTCCAGAATGAGGAGACCCCAACAAATAACCAATACCCCTAGTATAGCAAAAACCTCCGGTATCCTTTGCCCCCCATCTACTTGTTGTAGTTGATATATCAATTACATATGTTTGATTAATCGTAAGATTAATAGGTGAAGCAAATTCAAAAAATCTCCATCCACTTCCTGATGTAAGATTTAAGGTTACATTTGTTTCAGGAACAATAGGTCCACTAATGTTATTTTCTTTTAATGTTATTTGAATTGGTGCTAGGGGACTCTCAGGGTTTATTTGTGTGATATATAATTCGATACCATAATGACATTCATATAATGGCTTGAAACTTTGACCAATCGGCATATGTGCTTTTATCTGATGTGATCCTTGTGTAGGACCACATGTATAATCCAATGCTTGATCAACAATTAAACCTATTTCTTCTATATTGTTGTTTAATGTTTTTCTTACTTCATTTTTTTTAACTTGTTCAATATTCCCATTTATACTTGGTATAATACTTGCTCCAACAAACAAAATCATCAATCCAAGGACAAGTCCTTTCCTAAACAAATGATTTTTCATAGATTTTTACCTCCCTCAATAATTAACATNANATTAGGGTTATGAAGTTCTTCTGCATATTCTAACCCCATAGAGTTTCCCAACTCTAATATATTTATATGTTACAGCTAACTCATATCAAATGTTGCAGAAATATAGAATCTACCAACATGCCCTGTATAGTTATTTGGAAGTGTTAATTTCTGAAACAAGTAAAATCCAGGAGTAATATTGGTAGAACTACATGGATTTTTAATTTCATCAAATTCATAGTTACCAGCTAAATCATATGCAATAGCATACATCTTTGGAGGGCCTTCCCAATTCTTGGGTCTTATAAAAGTAATAATTGAATAAAAATTAACGAATTCTTCAGTAATTTCTAAATTACAAATTAAACCTCTAACAAAATATGAATAAAAATAGAAATCTGATAGATACATCTTGATTACACATTCATAATATGGTTCTGTGCCATTGATAGTTCCTTGAAGTTTATCCTTATAATAGAACTCCACTCTTTCCATCCCACTCATATCATCTTCTGCGTATGCTGTTAAAAGAATATCCCAACCATTCCATTTATTTCCACCAATTATCTCATAATAAAGGTCTATATCTGGCTTTGTTTGGTCAATATCAACAGTAATATGTTTCACATCTTCAACATTACCAGTATTATCAACTGAATAATACTCAATGAGAATATCCTCCCCGTCTTCAGATAATGTAAAAGGCTCTGTATATTTCTTCCATTCTTCACTATTTATCCTATAATAGGTTACATTAACACCATCCTCGTCGTATGCATTCAAAGTAACAGTTACATTACTGACATACCAATCATTCTCACCATCAGGTTCTTGCGGATTAAAAGAAATGTTAGTAACAGGTGGTTGATTAAAGGTATATGGGATTGCAAGACAAGTAATCTCAGCTCCTCCCTCAAAATCTCCAATCAGGGACCAATTCCCTGTATCTAAATCAAATTCAAAGAGTTGGTTTTCACTAGTTATGTACAATATATCAGTATCATAATCAAAACAACCATCCCCATTACCGAGAGCAATGGGAAAGTTACATACTTCTGTAGCTACACCAGTCTCAAGGTCAACTGTCCAAAGAGTAGATGGTCCACTGAAAAGAATATCCCATATATATGCTACACCTTCTGAATTAATTGCCAAACTAATTATTGTATTGGATACCCCAAAACTACCAATGGTTTCTTGTTCACCAGTCTCTGGATTGTATTCAATCAGATGGGTATCTGAAGCACCATAAAGTCTGTTATATAAAGGGTTCCAAGACAGACCATTACAACTTATACCGCCACCACCAATATTTTCCATCTCACCATTATCAGTATTAATTGTCCATAGCCTACCAGTACCATATTCACACCCATACCAAATTTCATCACAACTCCAAGTCCCTCCAGATAGAAAGTAAGTAGATTCTGTTGGTGCAAGTAGGGTTATAATACCAGGGTCGTCTAAATCAAAGTAAACAGGACCTTCAGGTATAGATTCACAATACGCGTTATATGCATAGGCAATCTTTCCACTAGATAATTCCTCCTTAAACTCGTAATTAGATTTCATAAGCTTATAATTGGTATTATTATATTTTACAATATTATCAGTAGATGAAACAATACTCATACCAATAAATAAAAAAATGATTACAACTACAGATGTTTTACTAAACAAATCCCTCGATTTGTTCATTTTTTTTGTCCTCCCTCAATAATTAACAATCAGATAAAGAGTATATAAATGTTGTTCGGTTTCTTGGTATCTCAATTTCTAATACAGCCCGATCATTTTCTGAACCTAAGATTTCTATAGCTTTTATTTTAAATATATAGTAAGTCCCCTTAACTGGAGGCATAGTTACATTTATTGTTATTTCTTCACCTGAAGCATAATAATCAGTTATATCTTGGGTTCCATCACTCCAATTAATCAAGTAACAAATATCATCTTCCTCAGTGTCTGTTGAATTGATTGTGTATAGCTAAACTATCCTTGGATTGTCAGATTATATACGGAGTTTGCATGAATTTTTTTATTTCATAATTTACTATTCTTAATAAGGACATTGATCAAATTTATAATAATTATCAAAACTTTACATCTATATTAATTATTTTTTACATAAATATCTAATTTTTACAATATAATATAATTTTTTCTAATATTATGAATTTATTCAAAAATTTAAGTATAATAATTACTATTTACTATCTAAAAATGGAAAAAAAAATATATTTTAAATCTCCATATAACTTTGTTCAATCAAAAACTAATAGCATAGATCGTATCTTTTTTCTTGATAATTTCCGTTCATTTTTAATTATATTAGTCGTCTTATTCCATGCATCCTTGGCATATATAGTAAATGCTGACGTATGGTTCATATTCAATCCACAGAAAAGCATAATTTTTGATGTTTATGCTTTTTTATTTGATAGAACAATAATGCCTATGTTATTTTTTATATCTGGATATTTTGCTCTATCATCTATTTTAAAAAGAGGTACAGCATCTTTTCTAAAAAAAAGATTTGTAAAACTAGGCATCCCTTTTATCATTGGAATTTTTATAGTGAATCCTTTTTCTATGTATATTATTAATTTATATAATAATAAAATTTCTAATAATTTTTTTAATTATTGGTTTTCTAACTACCTAACAAATATACCATTTACATTACATTTATGGTTTTTAGTATCATTATTAATTATCATTATACTTTTTAGTATTACTTTTAAATTTAAAAAAAGTATTTTTAAAATAAAAAGTAAATCAAATTTTTCATCTAAATTTCTTTTAATATTTGCATTTCTTATTGGATTAGCATTGTTTATTATAAATTTATTTATTTCTGATTTAGAATGGGCAGGTATTGGAGGATTTATAATTGTGCAACCTTTAAGATTTGTTTTATATATTTCTTATTTTTTCTTTGGTGTATTTGCTTTTAGAAATAAATTTTTTTCAAAATATAATACTTCAAATAAATTTTTATTCATAACTATGGTAACAATAATACTTGCAGTGTTATATACTCTGTTTTACTATTTTTTTCATAAAGATTTTTCAGATTTTTTATTTTTAAAATATATTAATGGTTTGTTATGGTCCTTTATTTGTCTATGTTCACTAATGATGATGATCAAATTATTTCATAAAAGATTTAATTTCTCATCTAAATTTGGACAAAAATTATCAGCAAATTCTTATGCAATTTATATTTTTCATTATCCATTTGTAATATATTTACAATATATCTTAATTAATTGGTCTATATCTCCTATTATAAAATTTATATTAGTAATAGCAGTTAGTATTTCTATAACCTATATAATTTGCGAATATTTATTACATCGTATTCCTATAATAAAAAAATTTTTTTAATAAAATATTACGAATTCTTTGCATACTTGGCTGTGATATAGCTTAATACTATAGCAGAAAGAAAAGGGTTATAAATGGTATTTTTATCAAAAATTTCATTATGTTTGCTATAATTAATCTTACTGAAATTGGTTTATGGATATTGTATATTATCCTTCCAATTCTTGTCTTTTATTTTTTGTACTTAATATTTACAAAAGCTTTCAGATATATGGGCTTTACGACAGTTGAAGCAATCATTATTGTTTTTATATCTTTTATTTTTGGATTTGATATAATAATTTTCGGAATTAATATTTCCAATATTTATCTTTTCCAATATGAAAATTGGATAGTCGCAATAAACATGGGTGGAGCAATAATTCCGATCTTATTGAGCATTTATTTAACTATAAAAAAGAAGATACCTTTAAAGAAAGTGTTAATAGGAATTGGTATTGTAACAATAATTTCCTATTTTGTTACTCAGCCAGTTGCTGATAAGGGGATAGTTGCATATTTTCCTTATTGGTTGCTTCCTGGTTTTTTTGCAAGTTTAGCTTCAATATTTTTATCATGGAAGAATTTTTTAAAAGCAGCTCCCCTTGCATATATTTCAGGAACAATTGGTGTATTAATCGGTGCTGATTTTCTTCATATTTGGGAACTATTGAGTATCTCTATAGATACAACAAGAACAGCTGTTTTAGGGGGAGCAGTTGTTTTTGATATGATATTTATTACAGGAATCATTGCAGTTATTCTTGACGGTTTGATAATGTTTAGAAAGCGTGAATAAGCAGGTATATCATAATTTTTTATAAAAATCCTAAAACATCCTATGTTTAGATTATACTCCTTGATATTATTCAAGGTTGTAAATAATAGTTATGTCTTGGATTTGATAAAAGAAATCAACTTTCACTTTTTAAAAAAATGAGCAAACATTTGCAAGCTTGTATGATATTTTGTTTAATTTCCCGCTTCAAATCTTTTGATTTCTTTCTTTATCCACTTAAGTATCTTGTCTTTCTCTTCAATAATGTATTTATCTTCTTCTACATTTTTATCAGGTTTCATTACAAAAATCCAGGAATCATAAGGATTTTCGTTTATTTTTTGTGGATTATTTAGAATATCATCATTGACAGAAATGATATCTCCGCTTAATGGAGAATAGATTTTACTTACAAATTTAGAGGACTCGAAACTACCAATTTCTTCTCCACTCTTTACTTGCTTACTGGTAACATTTAAAGCGGTAAGAGGATTTGTCATCCTTGCAAAAAACGCATCCATACCAATTTTTACAAGATTTCCTTCTTTCTTCAACCATATATGGGATCCATCCTTGATATAATACTTTCTGTCTAACAAAAACTTCATCCCTTTTACTTCAAGCACCATTAATAACACCATTATTTATTATCAACTCAGTAATTTCATTTACTAAATTGTCTTTATCATATTTCTGGCCTACAAATTTATCCAATAATTTTTTTTTTGCTATATGAGATAGAATTTTTGAGTTAGAAAATGTAACTTTTTTAACTTTGTTATCTTTAATCTCAAAAGTAGACTCTACAGAACCTTTTTGGGTATTAAACAAATTATAAAATAGAAAGACTCCCTCACGTATCTTTACCTCTTTACCAATCTGTTTAGTTCCTCTTTGATAAAGCCAGTTATCAGTTGAATATTGCTTGTTTAATTCAATCATTTTCTTGTTAATTTCGGAATCAATTCTTCTATTAGTAAATGGTCCTATAAGATTTTCAAACTTTGTAGCTAAAATTGAACAGATATTCTTTTTTAGAGGAATAAACCCAAGTTCTTTTTTAACTGTAGTAAGATTATTCTGCATCAACTCAAGGAATTTTTTTTGTATACCATTAGGTAGCAACATTAATTGAGCCATGAGTTTATAATCAAAGTCTAATAAAATACTGCCTGCTAAAACCTTACATTCTCCGATTTCCCCACCACCATTACCAGATATCTTTTTCCCGTCAACAATTAGATCACAGAGTGGACGAAATTCTACTGATATTCCTAACTCATTATATGTTTGTATAACTGGCTGAAGAAATTTTCTGAAGAAGTTATCAGGGGCATATGGTACTTTTGGATGGTTTCTATTTATTATGAGATTGTAGAAAATCTGATCATTATCTAACAGCACTATACCACCGCCGATTTCCCTACGAAATATTCCGATTTTATTTTTTTTACAATAATCTATATCTAGCTCATCACGTGGATTCTGGTGAAGACTAACACAAACATATCTATTTTTAGATGAATCTAAAACCAAACCCTCTATGTTTTTATAAGCAAGTGCATGATAGATTAATTGAGTTTGCCTCCAGTTCAATTCACCAAGATTAAATAAATTCATTACTAATCCTTCCTATTTATAGGACTATTTATAGTTGGCGATGTTTTTTTTGAGGCACCTTCTCTAACTATTATTTTTTTAAATTTCTTCGCAATCCTTTTTAAATTAAAAACAAATAGGCAGACAAGACAGTTGTAACCACCTTTGCAGTCTTTTCCGCACCTGTAGGGTTTGTACATATTGTTCACTTCAATTATCTAAAGATAAGTTTGAACAATTGTATAAGCAATTATTCCTATATTAATCATAAAGATTGAAAACATAACAAGACCAAGTGACCGTCCAAGATTAATCGGCGCAATGTTTTTTCGTATCGATAATTGGCTATATAGTAAGGATAATGAACCAATTAAGGCAAAAAACAGATAGATATAACTCATAGAAAGAAGTACAAATATCCATAGTATTATAACAACCACAGGCAATGCAAATATAATGCCGATTTTTGCAGACCTTTCCTTACCTAACAATGTTGCAAATGTCTGTGGATGAATTTTTACATCCCCATCAAAGTGTAGAATATTTTCTGGGACGTCTAATGTTAATTCCCAAAAAAATATCAGTAAAAAAAGGGCTACTGTAATTATACTGAAGGGAGCAAAGGCAATCCATACACCAACAGGTATAAAACCTGCTCCTAGGCCAAGAAGAATATTATTTTTAAATAGTGCAGAGTAAACTGCGATAAGACATATACATGTTAATTGAATAAGAGAACTTAAGGGGTTTTTAAAAGTGTACCACCAAATTACTATCCCGACTGTTAATAAAATTAAAGAAAAAATTAATGCAGTATTTTTGTTAGCTCTTCCAGATGGGAGTGGCCTTTTAGGATTAATAATTTTATCCTCTTTTATGCCCACTATGTCATTAAATACATAAATCCCAACAATTGATAACCAATATGCAAATGCCCACATAAGTGTTTTAAATTGAATAAATTCATCCAAGGAACCATTATTTGTAAATATTGCTAACATGCCAGGTGCTAAACCTATAAAAAAGCAAACAGGCCACCAACCTGGTCGCAAAAGTTCAATATAGGCAATAAGTTGCTTTTTGGTTTTACTCATTATATACCTTCAATCAGGGTCTATTGCTTCAACTACAGGATGGCGTTGAATAATAAAACACTTATAATAATTTTCCTCTGTTCAGAGCTTAAGGAATGGGCAGTAAGCCTGCATTATAAAATAGAATTAAACCAGTTCCAAATGCAACTAATATGGAAAACAACAAAATAGCGTAATACCCACCCTTAAAATCAAGTTTTTTGAGGAAGTACCAATATGTTAAAATTTCACCGACCATTATTGGCCAGACGTATATTAAGAATTTGGGAGGAATTATATAGTTTAATAGCCCCATTAAAACAATCGCAAAGTTAGCAAGAACAACAAAGCTCCATCCTAAATAGAAAGCTTTTTGTTTTCCAATATATGTTGCTAGCGTTATTACCCCTTTTTTTACATCGGGATCAAAATCGATGATCGTCGTTGGGATATAAATTGCCCCCACTCCAAAAAAAGAAACAATTCCCCATAAAATGGGAAATTCATAAATTGGTTTAATGATAACCCAACCTGCTATAGTGCAGATTATACCGCTTGCTACAGCATTTGTTAAAATGTCTAAACCAGGATGCTCCTTCAGCCTGAGTAATGGAGAGGAATACATTGCAGAAAGAATTATACATGCTAAAACAAGTAGAGCAAACAAGATTGAAACAAATAGTGCAAGGAGAAATGAAAGGGTAAAAAGGATTATTGAAAAGTAGTAAATAGATTTTGGTTTTATCATCCCTTTTGTCAACGGAAGATTTTTCTTCCTCCTGCTCTGTGTATCTATTTTTCTATCAAAAAAATCGTTATAGAGAATTGTTGCTCCCCCTAGGAGAGGGCCTATTGCAATTATCCCTGCTAAAAATAAAAAAATTTCAAGATACATATTCTGTGCTGGTGCTGGGTCTGGAAGAAATAATATTTTTGCTATATATGTAGGATAAATCTTACCTGAGGCAAGTGACCAACCTGTGTAATATGGGAGAATTGAGACACCCCAAAAAAGTGGGGCCATCTGCTTGAAATAGTTACGAAATGTTTTTAGTGAGTCTTGTATGGCATCAATAAAACTCATATCCATCCTTTTTATATTCTATGTTTGTGTTTAGAGGCATTTGGCAACGACTTCAAGTATGTCCATCACTTTCATTTTAAATTTCTCTTCGCTCTCCGCCATTTTTTCTTTTTTTATCTCAACAGCATCACTTAATTGCGCTTTACAATTTGGACATGCAGATACTATTGTCTTTGCTCCGAGCTCAATAGCCTCATCAATCTTTCTAATAGAGATATCTGCTGTCAAATCATAATTAGTAGCTCTCAGCCCTCCACCTCCTCCACAGCAAATACTATCCATCCGGTTGTTTGAAAATTCTAGGACGTTTTCACTGCCAAGAATTGTTTTTAAAATATATCTAGGCTCTTCAAAAAGATTTTTCCCTTCATATACGAGAACACGACCTAGCTCACAAGGATCATGATATATAACTGGAAGATTTTTTTCTTTTAATTTTTTTGTAAATTTAAGTCTTTTTTCTCTAATAAGTTGTGCTACTAATTCAGTTGTATGAATTAGTTTAAAATCAAATTTTACAAATTTTCGGTAGTTATTCAGTGCACGGTAACAAGCTGGGCATCCTGTAACAACCTGTGTTGCTCCTCGTTTTTTAATCTGGTTAACATTATATTCCGCAATCTTTTTAAAATTATCCCACTGACCTGTCATAGTGTTTACCGCACCACAACACATTTCATCAGTCCCGAGTGTAGTGAAATCTATTCCAGCACTTGTAAAAACTTTTAATGTATTTAGGAGCAACTGATATTCGTTGTATGAGGTTACACATCCTATAAAGTAGACAATATCTGCTTTTTCAGGAAATTTGTACTCATCACGATACCACTCATCTCTTTTAGTAGCAGGCATTACAAAAGGGTTCTTGTATTCCTTTTCTGCGATACTGTTGTACATGTCTATAGTATTTTGTGGAGGTTTGATGCCGTTTTCAACCATCCATTTTCTAATTTCTAACCAGTATTTATGAAAATCAATATCAACATGACAAATTGTTTCGCAGCGACCGCATAGAGTACATGTAAATATCTTTTCCATTGCTTCTTCAAGAGATATCTTGCCTCTGCCAGTAAGATAATCTGTAATCTTCTTTCCTAGTATTTTATCAATTAAACTATCCTTTGTGGTGAGATGTTTTAAAAGAAATACTTTACCCCTTGGAGTAAGAGATTCCCATTTTGTCTCCTTATAAACAGGGCAAACAGAGTTACAATAACCACATTGCAGACATGCATACATGTCTTCCAAATGAGGTGGTTTATTTTTAATCAGATTTGTTTTCTGTTTTTTTTTTGGAGGATTTTTTTCATTATTTTTTTTGCTTTGTTCCATTGTTCTTTGCCTCGATTTTATCAGCTGGTATAATTTGCTTCACAATAGCCAAAATATTCATAATAGTAGACATAGCAAAACCTGGTATTGGGATTCCAAAACGGGTTGTATTTTCAATTAATTTTCCAGGATTCATTATATAATAAGGGTCAATGGCTGATTTTATATCATCCATTAAATAAACTCCTTTGCCATGTATTTTCTTTAGGTTTCCACTGAAAAGAAGTCCAAAACCTCCTGGTCTTCCACCTACTTTAAATGCTTCATCTGATAATTTCTTAACCAGTGCCAATGAAGCCATATTCCTTACAAATTTATGTTCGTTTGAAATTGCATAGGTCATGAATAAAACCGTGTTAGGGTCTGCTATAAAGCCGACTACTGCTCCTTTCATTTTCAGTTTATCCAATACAATTTTTGATCTATTCATCATTTCGACAATTTGTGATACAGGGCAGAAACTTTCTCCAACGATTAGACCTGGTCCAAGACGGCGTGCTTTAGACTCAAAAAGTCGTTCAGCCCATTCATGGTCTGCAAAATCTTTACTTTGTTTTTTACCACCATAATCTGACATTATTTTATCCGTTGTCCTTTCTTGAATATCGATAATTTTGCTATCTCCGCTAAAAATTATGTTAACCATAGCTCCAACTGTTGGAACATCTTTATCTAGCTCACGTAATAAATCGAAGTGTGCTCCATCAAGAAAAGCAATGTGGTATGGAGTGATATTAGTTCGTGTTAATGCATGAATCGCTTGGCCAACTTTTTCTAAATCAGGAAAGACAAAGGATGTAGGACGAATCTCTTCAGGTAATGGAAAAATCTTCAAGGTAACTTTTGTTATTATCCCTAATGTACCCTCAGATCCTATAAAAAAATCGGTTAGATTATATCCAGATGAATTACTTAATACGTTCTTGCAACCAGTGTTAATAATTTTTCCATCTGGTAAAACGACCTCCAATGACCTGATTAGCTTATCTATTCCTCCATATTTATATGATCCAATCCCTACACCGCCTGTATTCACCCAACCACCTACAGTAGCTCCAGGTGCACTGCTAGGATAGGAGCCAATTAGAAAACCTTTTTTTAACAGGGCATCATACAATTTTTTCCAATTAACCCCTGGTTCCACTGTCACAAATAGGTTTTCTTTGTTTATTTCCAAGATTTCTTGCATATTACCCATGTCTAAAATAATGCCGCCATAAGCAGGGACTGCTCCTCCAAATGTCCAGGAAGCTCCACCTCGTGGAATAATAGGGATACTATTTTCAACTGCATATTTCATAATTTTAGAAATGTCTATAGCATTACGTGGCTTTACCACTATATCGGGCACGGTTTTAAATACAAGGGATAGCTCTTTTGGTAGCGGGGCTACATCATGGCTGTACAAAAGACGATCGAGGCTACTTTCACTTATACGAGCTTCTCCAACAATTTCTGATAACTTTTTATAAATCTCTGACTTTTGATCTTGATTCTTTGATTTATTAGAACTACTTTTTACCTTGATTGGCAGGTCATCCAAATCTATCGCCTGGTAAGTATAGAAATATAACCTATTAATTATTTTCTGTAATATTTATCCTCAACAACCACTTTAAATCTTATTAAATAGGTTGTTTTGTAAATATTTTCTTATATAAGAGTGTTTGACCTATTGTTTATTTAGAAAAAAAGGAAAGGACTTGGATGCAACTAAAGATTCTTGACATCAATTGATTTTTTATTTGAGAAGTGCCTTTTTCTCTTGAATTTCTTTGTTTATCCATGTCTCAAACTCTGGCCCTAATTTCATTAGATTGCTCAGATCTTTATCTAGGTTACTAGGTGAAATTTTAATTATCCAACCTTTACCATAAGGGTCATCATTACAAATTTTTGGATTATCCTCAACATCCTCATTTACTTCCGCAATCTCTCCACTCACAGGAGAATAGAGTTTACCTGTCCATTTTCCGCTACTTATTGTTCCAAATGGTTTATCCTGCCTGACTTCATCATCCTCCTCAAGAGTTGCAATTCTTTTTATTGTCCCAGCCATTTTTTGTGTAAAATCAGTTGGACCTACCGTCACAAGATTATTTTCCACACGTGCCCACAAGTGTTCTTTATGATAATATAATTCATCAGGAAATATGTACTCATCTATTTGCATATAGACCTCTCCAGTTGAAAGCTAGAAATAAAATAAGTGATATAAACTTTTTTATAAAATTTTTACCTTTTTAAGTCGATGTATTCCTTACAAGATATAGATATAAATTGATAAATAATTTTAAATATTTTATAAATACTTACTAATTTAAAATTAAAAGATGTACGTATTTATTATGTACATTTTTATCTAAAGATTAAAAACTAATAATCATATATATGATTTAAAAAATTGCTAAATGAGATGTGTTACATGGATCTATTGTACTCCGTATTAGTGCTATTTCTTATTGCAATGATATGGACTGGAATTATTTTCCTTGTATTTAAAAAAATAATTGGCCGTCAAATCAAAAGAGATAAAAGCATTCTTCTGGGTGGTCTTCTTCTCTTCATTGCTATGATGGCTATAGTAGTTGCAGGGACTGCTGCATTTGAATATATTGAGAGTCCCAGTTTTTGTGGGACCTTTTGTCATATTATGGAACCTTATTATGAGCCTTATCTTCGTCCAGGAATCAATTCAATGATGTCTATACATGTATCTAATGGAACAAGCTGTTCGAATTGTCATGATGAACCTGGGCTAGTTGGAAAGATTGAAGGGTTACTTAGATCCATTCCTGAGGCATATTTATACTATACAAATACTTATGATCCAGAAGATTTAGGTGGTAAGACTTCTCGTGAAATGTGCTTAAAATGTCATGATGGTATAATCTCAAATATCCCATCGTATGTTGAAACAGTTGCCGGAACAATTGTCAATCCACATTCTGACGAAAAAATATGTACAGAGTGTCATAACTTTCATGATAAAGGATTCGGTTTGAAGGATAATACTTGTTCAATATGTCATGGTACTAATTATGATAATTTTGAAGCAATGCTTTTAGACCATGGTGAAAGATCTGGAACTGATTGTTGGGAATGTCATAATAGAAAACACCCAGATGACGCATTAATACCTTTTTCAGAATATCCTGAGCTAAAAAACGAGGATTTTTGCTCTGATTGTCACGAAGATGAAGTTAAAAGACTTAGTACTGGAGAACACGAATCAGAAGATTGTTTTGTTTGTCATATAGAGCATAGTGCATTACGTATTAACTTTAATAACTGTTTAGATTCTTGCCATACTTTAGCACTTGGCCATGATGAAACCACGTCTAGTTGTTCTATTTGTCATATAACTTCATCGATTCATTTAAAACCTGGTTATGATTCAGGCGAATTGTTCTCAGACATTATCTGTGCTGATTGTCACGTTTCAGAATCACTAGCATATGAGTCTAGTTACACTCCAGATTCCTTAAAAATCTATGGAGATAATGGATGTATTGACTGTCACTATGAGCATGAGGCAATAATTTATCCACATCAAATTACCTCACCCTTTGATGATTGCGGTAGTTGTCATAGCACTTATGATAAACCCTCTACAGTACATGACCGTACAGGAATTTCATATTTAGGTTTCTTTGGGATCACCAAAGAATTCTGTTCAGATTGTCACTCAGAAGAAGTAAAAAGTCTCAGTCGTGAATTACATAATTCATATGAATGTATTGAATGTCATGAAGATCATGACATTTTATTAATAGATTACAGTACATGTGAATCATGTCATAGTATTCCAGCTGATCATGATTCCTCTTTAACTACTTGTGTAGACTCGGGATGCCATGATAATATTAGATCAATTCACTCATAAACAAATAATATTTAAGCAAAGATAAGGAGTAATAAATAGAAATGATGAAAGCATTCAAAATTCAAAAATCAACTGAAAAAATACTGGTATTTATAAAGAAATTTTCAATTTTCTTTAAAAGAGTAAAATGTGTATTTAATAATGGAAAAAAATTGAGAGTAATATATGTTAAAGCGTAAGAAATCTAAAATAGATAACTTGGAAAAATTACATCATTTTCTAGATAATCTCAATGATTCAGATATAAAAAAATCAATTCCTAAGGAAGATAAAAAATCTGATAAAATTGAAACAAAAATTGTTATTCATAAAAAAGAGGATAGGATTGCCGAACCAAAACAGTTTAAAGATAGTCTTTCTAAAACCAGTGATTTCTATGAGGTTGAGAAGGGCGATGATTTAAAACCTGAATTTTTAGAAGTTAAACCAAAACAAATAGCAAAAGAATTTGAAATAGTAAAAAAAGAAGAAAAAATTATAGAAGACACTCCAAAATTTGAAAAAATTGAGAAGAGGATTGAAACTCCTACTAAGAAAATAATCAGGAAACCTTCATTACATAAAGACAAAAAAGATAAAATGATGATTTTTAGAGAAGCAGATATTGATGAAATTTTTAATAAAACATCTGGTAAGATGTTATCTTCAGATAAAATTCAGATGTATAAGCCTATAACAATCATTGAGATGTGGGCTTTTACTTTGGTTCTTGGCGTGGTTGCTTTTTCAGGTCTGTTTCTTTTGAGGGACTGGCTTTTTTTAAATTTTGGTGTTTATGGAGATAACATAATTCCCACACCTGCAGGAACTCAAAATATACATATATGGTTCGGTTTAGCTTTTGTAATTATTGGGCTGTTTCACATAATAATTCACGTCTTTTCAAAGAAAAAAGATATTTTACCTAAAAAAACACTTAGGGATTTTAAGGCATTCTTGCACTCTGGAATGTATATTATTGGATTAGCACGCAGAGAAAGCTATGGAAATTCTGGTAGATATTACGAAAGACAGAGGATTTTTTATTTAGCAGTTGTTTACATTCTCGGTTTGACTACCATTACCGGCCTTTTATATTACGGTGACTTTTTTTCAAGTGATCTTTCATTGGTTCATGTTATTCCAGGAGGGTTAGGGTTATTGGTTCTTCTTTTTCATTTTTTAATAACCATTAGGAAACATGACACAACAGCTTTAAAATGTGCTTTTATAACAGGAAAGCTACCCCGTTGGTATGTAAGAAAAACACATCCGATTTGGTATAAAAAAATGAGGGCAGAAAGAGAATCACTTCTTAATGAATATACACACTCTATAAACCCTGCATCAAATAAGACCTTGATTGAGCAGGAAAATGAACTTAACAATGCTTTATTTAAATTCTCTCAACTTACAAACAGATTTACTGACCCAGAAGAATTAAAAGAATTTATTGAGGAATTAAAGACATTTATACCGTCAGATAAATTAGGAAGAATAATTGAACTTTCTGAGGGATTAGAAGACGGATTTGATGGAGAAATTAAACAAGAATCAATAGATGTGACTAAATAAAGTGAACAAGTTTCATAATAGTTTGTAGAACCATTTTCATTGTTATTTTCATTTTTTAAGTTCCTCTTCTACAAGATCTTCATAATATTTTTCACTTTTTATCTTTTTTTCATCTTTATCTTTCTTTTTCTCAATAGCTTTTTTCTCAGGTAATTTCTTATAAGATACGATTCTTAGAACCATCCCAATAATCATCAACCACATACCAATCCATAATAGCTTCATGAGAGGTAGTATTTTTACATTTATAATAACACTATCAATATTTCCTTCATTATCTGAAATGGCTTGCTGATATGTGAGATATATATCCTTCAGTGGAGTGCCTAATACCTTTATTTCATTGATTAATAATTTATTTTCACCGTTTAATAGAGAGGTTGACATTATCATTATAAGTCTTTGATTTCCGATGATACTATCTCCATCCAAAATTTTGACATCAACATATTCTGTTTGATAGATAAAGTTACGATTGTCAACATCGATTCCAACAAAATTTACTCCATCAACTATTCCGAAATCTGTTGCATAAAAGGTATATCCATTCATATCTTCTCCATTACCATTTATAGACAAAGAAATATTGTCCTCTAAGGCTAAAAAGTTGCTTCCTAGGTAACCTAACAAGATGAGGATAATTGCTAGATGAATTAAGTGGGAGGATACCAATCTTAGTGATTTCCAAATTTCTTTTAAATTGAAACTTCTAATGACTTTATATACTGCTCCAAATAAAGCTACAAAGAGTATGGGTATGGAAACAGCAAATATACTATTTTCTGGAAAGAAAGTAAAACCTAAAACTGATGCTATAATTGTGGCCCCTACAATTATAGTTATCAATCTTCGTCCAGTATATCTCCATAGCAAACAGAAGATCAATACCAATACTATTATGTGAGTCAATAACCCTACCCTGATATCAAAATCTATTGGATTTAACCCATTTACACCCATAATTAAAATTAAAAAAGTGACAATAGTAGTAATGATAAATAAAAAAATTGTAACTAGCATTAGCATATCATCACTTATCAATTCAGAAAAAGTGTAGAATTGCTCTTTTGTGCTTTTTTTAATCTTCTTGTATCTATAAATAACAAGAAAAGCAGTAATTAACAGACAGACGATTATGAATATCATATATGTCACAACAGTTAGGCTTTCACTAATTATATTCATAAAACGCTGTAAAGGATCTATCTGAACATTTGCCTGTTCAAAAGTATGGACTGATACCCACAATCCACCTGCTCGTGTAACAAAGGTCGCAAAGATTACAAGAATAAATGAAATTATACCCAAAAGAGGGGCTAGAATTGGATAGTCATTTTTTCTTTTATACATAAGCTGGGTATGAAGAAAACCAGTAAGTATTATCCAGGGTAAAAGAGAAGAGGTTTCTATAGGGTCCCAAGCCCAATACCCACCCCATCCTAAAACAACATATGCCCAAAGAGCACCAGTGCCTATACCAAGCGTTAGGAGGATCCATCCTATCCTACTCCATTTAAGAGAATAAGAAATCCAATCTTTATGTCCTGTTATAAGATAGGCAAGTGCTGAAGCAAAGGGTAATGCCAGAACACCATATGCTAGGAATACAATAAGAGGATGTATAACCATGAGTTCGGTTTGTAATAATGGGTTCAAGCCCTGCCCATTAGGATATAATAAAAGAAGGTTGTTGGGAGTTGGTTTAAAGATGTCATAGATGATTAGAATGAATATNAGGATTATCATTACTATAAATAAAATAATTCTTAGCCAATCTCTGACATCCTCATCCAGAGGTCTCTTTACTGTTCTTATTTCCTCATATAGCCATGTAACTATAATAGTCCAAATCCAAAAGAGAAGAGAACCTCCCATCCCTGCAAGTAACCCTGCAAATTTATAATGAAGTGGATGAGTTACACTAGTGTATTGCCAGACATATTGAATGGATAAATCCGCTGTAAAAAATAGTATATAAAGATATGTGAGAATGAAGGAAATCGTTGCAAACAATGATATTGTAATTATCCTTGAAAACCGAAGGAATTTATTTTCCTTGGTTTTTAAATGGAGAAAAGAAGTTATTATACCTACAATAGCTAAAATGAAGCTAAGATATATCAAAGGATTTCCGATTGACATATGTGAACTGGTAAAACTGGCTCGTATATTTATATTTGTTTCAAATATCTGGAATCTTGGAAGTTCTCTAAAAAACCTTAAAAATAAAAGATGATTTTTTCTTTTTTATATAACCATATTAATCTTTTTTAATACTTGAATCCTTTCATTTATTTAATATGTTAAGTTAAATATTCATTTACCTTTTGTTATGGAGTGATAATCAGTTAAAAAAGAATTTCAATAATTTTATAATTACAAAACTTTTAAATATCAATTCACCTTTATAAATATATTAACTTATTATTCAGGTGATATTGTGAATAGGAATAAAAATAAAAGATTTATTACAAATAATGAAGCATCCAAGGCATCGTTTAAGAGAAGTCAATTTGTAATGCTGATGTTTGTCTGCTTGATTGCAATAGTTGCTTTTACAATAATAAATATTGAGTCAACCTCAGCAGATAATGTTAAAAAGACGTTATTTGAAACACCTCAGCGTCCTTTTGGCCCAACAAATCTCACAGAAATACAATATTGTGATAGCTGTCACACAAATGAAATGCCAGATACCTGGATAACTGTCACTGTAGACAGTGAGACAACTAGCGAAATAACATATTCCGTTACAGGCTCAGATATTTTTGACGGCGAAGAAGGATGGGCAGTTTTTGATCCACAACAAAACAATATAGATAATGCGTTCAATTCTGGCACCTTCACCCTATCAAAAGATGGTAAAACTTATAGGGTATTTTGGGTGGATAACGGTACTGGAGGAACTGGCGAAGGTGGAGGAGGATCAGCATTTACTGATATTTTAACACCTAATGATCCACCTACTGACCCTGATATTGATGGACCAACAGGTGGTAGCGTTGGGCAATCCCTTAAATACAATTTTTCCTCAACAGATTCGCAAGAAGATAAAATTTATTACTACATTAAATGGGGAGATGGTACAGTCGAAGATTGGTTTGGTGCTTACAATTCAGGTCAAATCGCAACTAAGTCACATTCTTGGTCTGACACTGGAACATATACAATTGAAATAAAAGCAAGAGATGAACATGGTGCAGAAAGTAATTGGAGTCCATATGATGTAGAGATTACTACTGAACCTGAACTTAAGATAAGATTAAAGGTTTTTAGTATAGGTAAAGTATGTGCAACTATTACAAACACTGGAGCAGGAAATTTATCAGATGTAAACTGGAATGTAACAGTAAAAGGAGGAATTTTTAGATTATTCAAGAGAATAAATGCTAATGCAAGTGGCATAATTGATTCCCTTGGAGAAGGTGAGAAACAAGTAGTATGTACACCTGGAAAATCAATAATACTAAGATTTGGGCTTGCTAAGGTAACGGTTACAGTAACCATTGGTGAAAATACTTATAATTATAAACAACTAGTTCTTGTAATAGGAAGACTAATATTTGCAAGACCACGTTTGCTTGGAATTTAAAATCTCTTATACTTTTTGAGTACAATACTACCAGGGTAAATTATGTTAAAAGTTAGTTATTGAAAGCCGTTAAAATTAAATAAAAATAGATATAACCAATCAAAGTTAGCGATTAATACAAATGAAAGTCAAAAATAGTTAACAGCTATAATAAATACCAAGTTATTTGATGGTTTACTTTTTAATATAATCTAAAAATATTTTTCTATTTTTTGAATGTTTCAATTAAATAGTTGAGAAACACATCTTATTTTATAATCACATATTAGATTGATGGAATTAACCAATTAAAAGCTAATTTGTTAAGTTGATTTTGTAACTATTTTTATACAATAATTTTAAATATCATTTAGATGATTACATTAAAAAGATAAAATAAGGGAGGTATAATAAAATGAGAAATATATTATATAAGAGAAGCTTGGTCTTTGGAATAATGATATTATTTGTTGGACTAAGCGCAGCGTCAAGTTTAGGCGGGAATATTGAAAAAACGAGCGCTCCTTTAAATGCTCCACCAAGGGCATTATTGGCCTATTGGGCGTTTGATGAAGGCAGTGGAACTACAGCAGGTGATTCATCAGGACATGGTTATGATGGAACAATTGTAGGAGCAACATGGGTTTCACATTCAGGTGGCTATGCACTTGAGTTTGATGGTACAAATGACTATGTACAGATGGATGCTTATTCAGAAGAACTTGGTTTAAATAAAACCGATGACTATACAATTATGGTATCATTCCAATCACAATCATCAGCAAGAGGTACTATTTTTAGTATGAGCCATACTGATCTTCTTAGAGCATATGCCCATTTTGAATTATTAGCTGATGGTAGATTAACATTCAAAACTGGAGATTCAACCTGTTTACTTCAGTTAAATACTACTGGCACTTATAACGATGGTGAATGGCATGATGCTGAGGTTAGATTTTACGGTGAAGTAGTAAATCCAACTGTTGAAATATGGGTTGATGGCTCACAGGATGCTACTATAACAGATTGGTTGTGCCCATATCTTAGCGAAGATTTCAAAACAGCAAAAATTGGCAAAAGGGGTGCTGAGGATATGTACTATTTCGATGGAACTATTGATGATGTTAAATTATATAAATATTTAGTGTCTCCTCCAAGTCCTCCAAAAATAGAGGGTCCAAATAAAGGAAGTGCAGGCACAAAATATGATTTTAAATTTACATCAATAGATCCAGAAGGCCAGGATGTATCCTATAAAATTGAATGGGNNGATGGCGACAAAATAGATTGGACAGCATACCAAGCATCTGGTACACCTTACGAAGCTAGTCATACATGGGATAGTGATGGAACATATACTATTAAAGCTTGGGCTAAAAATGAAGATGGCCTAGAAAGTATAGCGTCGACAAAGAAAATCGAAATTCCACGAAGTAGATCAGTTAACATCCACTATGTACTTCTTAAATTCTTGGCACAACAGCCAAACCTGCTCCCAATACTAAAATTTTTATTGGGACTATAAGAGAGTAAATAACTCTCTTCTCCTTCTTTTTTTTATATTTATAAATTAAAAATAAAATCATTATACGTACATTAATCTTATTATAATTGATATAAAGAATGAAACAATGACCGACAGCTTTATATTATACTAATAGTATAAAAATATCATACTCTCTAAAAAATGAAAGGTTGATTACAATATGAAGAAAATCATCATTACAATATGTGTCATTGCTTTAATGTTAATACCCTCTGTATTGTCTGATAATGTTGTTCATAGGACAAAAATTTCAATAGAATCAGATGATGAGTGCACTACACTTATAACGCAGTTTGGTTTAAATGACTCTACTAGTTGTGTAATTGAGGTAGATATGGAGGGCAATATTATTTGGGAAAAGTGCGGATTACGCAATCCTCATGATGCAGAAAGGCTCCCCAATGGTAACACGATTATAGCAGAGAATGGTCTTAGAC
>JGI2173J19968_10000058_pt1 | contig 35306 bp, 37 predicted proteins | sample DeeMarSWOR136_30_FD_19968 | JGI IMG/M metagenome (IMG submission 19968) | reverse complement strand
AGGCACCACAACACTCGTCTCTCCTTCCCTCACAACTTCTGCAGGAAAATCTAAGTTCAAAATACATCAGCAATAAGATTCGTTAGCGTCCTATTTTAATAGGATTTACGAAAGAAAGTTTCAGGGTGAAACGTTTTGAAGCGTCTTATACTCATAACTGGACAACCAAGCATCGGTAAGACAACCATTTTACTCCGAACAGTAGGCGCTCTGAAAATTAAAGGATACAAAATCGGCGGCATGATCAGCCGTGAAGTTCGTGAAGGTGGAACCCGTGTAGGCTTCGAAATCGTTGACTATGAAACCGGACAGAAAGGCTGGTTAGCCCATGTGAATCAGCCAACTGGTCCCAAACTTAGCAAATATCGCGTGAACCTTCGCGACCTCAACGCTATAGGCGCAAGTTCAATCCTCAACGCTGTAGCAGATGCCGACATTATTGTTGTGGACGAGATAGGACCTATGGAACTGTTTTCACCAGCCTTCAAGGAGGCTGTTAGCATAGCTATAGAAAGCGAAAAGCCAGTACTTGGAACTATACATTACAGGGCGCAAGACCCATTGATCACCACCATAAAAGCAAGAGAAGATGCTGAAATTCTTGAAGTAACCAAAGAAAACAGAGAACAACTTCACAACCTTATTATTAATGAGTTATTAGAGTGGAAAAAATGTGGGTAGTTAATTATAATATCATTATGACTTACCTAAGAGATATCTCTCATTCCAGGTTCCCCTTAACAAAACTGTTAGCAAATCCACAAACCAAACACGTTAGACCATAGGAAGAAGATTATACCCGCTATGCGCACCTTAGTTCGCGATAAGAGTCTCTTAAATAAGTATGTAAAGAGCCTTAACTCTTCCAAGTCTTGAAGATTGGGATGAACTCGGTTTGAACAACATCGGGAATTTCTCTGACCTTCAGGATTAAGGACCGCAGCTTACGCAAGTTTTTGGCCCCAACCTTAACGATTAGATCCTCTGACCCGTGGACCTCATGGACTTCTCTGATCTTCTCCATCTCAACCAGCTTCCTAGAGACTTCTTTAACAGCGCCCGGCTTCACGTTTACCAGTATGAAACCGGATGTTCCTCTGCCTATCGCGGCTTCATCGACCTCTACGGTGAACTTCGTTATGACGCTCATCTCCGTGAGGCGCTTCACCCGATTGTAGACGGTGGCGTCCGAGACGCCCAGCGCCTTGCCGATGTCCACGAAGGTCGTGCGGGCGTTCTCCCTGAGGTGCTTCACAATTTCCCGGTCTATCTCATCCAGCTTCGCACTCAAACTTATCACTACCATATAAGAAGTATCCATCTTAATATATTTGTCTTTAAGAGTTCTTAACCATTACCAATAAGCTTATTAAGAAGCTCTTAAGTGTAAACGATTTAGACAAAACATAAGGAGGAAAGAGCAGTGAGGGAAGAAGAGGAAGAATGGGACAAAGAGGAAGAAGAGGAAGAAGACGAGAACTGGTAGGGTCACAATGAGTGTGCTATGGGGCTCTTAGTCGATGGGAAGAAGGGGGACAAAATGAAGAAGCGAAGGCGAAAGAAAGAACGCGAACGCATAATGGGGGAGGTGACTAATATGTCCAAGAAACAAAAGAAGCGAGGTAAGAAACAAAAGAAAGAATAAGAATGGTAGGCTAGCGCACGGCTTTTGTGTGGTCTGTGGAAGAGCGATCGGAGGACTTTCTAAGATGAACGCGTGGAGGTGCCAGCGCTGCCGGAAGCTCTTCTGCAGGGACTGTTGTCCAGTCGGATCGTCTTTCAAAAAGCTAATGTGCCCCGAGTGCGGAACCGAGCTTCAGCCAAGTAGACGCTAGAACGCTTTATTTAATCCTTTTTTTATCCTAAGAACATTTGAAGGAGTGGATCGAAATGGCCAGGTGTCCGACGTGCGGAAAAGATGTTGAAACGTCAGTCAAGGAGTGGGATCTAGGCAAGACGCATGTTAGCCAGTATGAGTGCTGTGGAAAAAAGTTCCGTGAATACGTAAAGAGGGTTTAGAAGCCGAGGATGTGGAACTTAATGGGTCTTCTCGACTGGTTTAGACGGTGGAGAGAAAAGAGAAAGAAGGAGCGCGTGTAGGATGGATTTTTGTCCTAATTGTGGAATGCGGTTGATTTCAATCCCAAAAAAGAAGAGAAACAAAGTTGTTCTTCAACTGGCATGCCCAAAGTGCCACTATAAGGAAAAAATAGAGCACACACCACCAGTTATCCCAAAGGTCGTAGAACGGGCCCCTCAAGACCCCATAGTGGTGATAGGAAAAAGAGAACAAAAACTGCAAACTTTGCCCACAGTTAGGATACTGTGTCCCCGGTGTAAAAAGAAACATTTCCACGTGTGGATGGTTCAGATTAGAAGGTTAGAAGAATCTTCAACACAGTTTTTCAGATGCACAAGATGTAATTACACATTCCGAGAGCCCAGTTAAGCGTGAAGAAGTGACAAAGATGCCACCGAAAATGAAAGATTTTATGGATATGCATGCGGGCATGAGGTCGACGGTTAAAATAGCGGTGATCCTGTCTGAAACCAAAAGGCTTAATGTTAACGGCAGAAGAGGGTTAGCCTCACGCGCCCAAGTAACTTGATAGATAAGAGGAACGGGAAGAATGGTGATAGTTTAATGTCCGTTTGTGAGGTATGCGGGGAAGTAATCGACAAGGTTTACATATGTGTGGACTGTGGCACCAGATTTTGTAAAGACTGTGGCGACCCTGATCCGAAGAAGAAGCTCTGCGCCCTTTGCTCCAAAGTAAATACTCCGTGCGAGTCGTACAAAGAGAGAGCATATGATGATTGGTGACTGACCATACATGCGAACTAGTCTTGTTGTAGGAGTAAGAGGTGATTGATACGAGTAAAGTAAAGAGATTGCACGAAAAAGCAGAAATAACGAAAAGCCACACAGAGCACCTGAGAAGGAAGAAACAGGAAAAAAGGAGAGGAAGAGGGGAAGAGTAGTTGGAGCTGACCCGCAAGGAAATGCGGCAACATACGCTAGACGAGTTCAAATACGTTAGAACTTGTGTGTTGGCTAGGGAGCTCTGCCTTCTAGTCCGCTCCAAGAGGGCGTTCCTCAACGCGGAGGACGTCCGCCGCTTTTGCAGCTCCATCGCCAGTCTGTGCAGGGAGGCAGGCTGTAGGGAGACCAGCGACCTTTGCACCGAGGCCGCCGAAGCAGTTTTAGAAGATGAAAAACGCCACCTTGAACTCTGCCAGCAAAGTTGCACGCTGTGCCCTGAAGGTAGGTTTCCAGCTGAAAACCGGGCGGAAAGAGCCCCCTACATAACTTAAAGGACGAAAGCCCTTGACGATCCAGATTCAGAACGTGGTGGCTTCAGCGGTCTTCAACCAAACTTTCAACGTGAACGCGATAGCTAACGCCTTCCCTTGGGACACCGAGTTTAAGGGACGTTTTTCAGGTCTCATCTTTAGGCTGAAGAAGCCCAAGACGACCGTACTCATCTTCAAAACGGGAAAGATGATTTGTAGTGGAGGCAAGAGCGAAGATGAGGCTAGGAGAGTGATCTTAACCGTTGTTCGAAAACTGAGGAAGAGAGACATCAATGTTGCCGGGAAACCAGAGATCCAAATTGTAAACATAGTCGCCTCAGCCAGCTTCAACGGAATCATCGACCTCGATAGGCTATACTCTGAGAAAATAGGCGATAAAATCATCTTCGAGCCGGAGCAGTTTCCAGCTGCGATCTACCGAATGCAAAGCCCACGCGTCGTCTTCCTCATATTCTCCACCGGCAAAATCGTCTGTGTAGGTGCAAAGAAGGAGAAGGAAATCTACGAGGCTGTGGAAAATCTTCGGCTGAGGCTAGAGGAGAGCGAGGTCCTGATCAGGAGCTAGGCTAGTTTCAAGGTGAAACAATGGGGTTTTCTCATGTTTGCAGAGCCAAGAACCCACGATCAGATTATAACCATGTTTTCTCCGATGGGTGCCTCCTACAAGTCGAGTACACCATTCCGAGTCCTTTGTGAGCTAGTTTCATTCCTATGCTCAAAGCCCGTTTTGAAAGTCGAATGCTGCTCAGTATGCTTCCCGTTCTTAGGAACAGGATTATCCCCATGTCTGCTCTGTGGCGACGTAAAGATCAACATTCACATTTCTGATTGTTAACTGAGCGATGCTCTCTCCACGCTTAAGGACCTCTGCCCCCATTGTCCTCTGCAACGTGGCGATTATCCTATGTCATAGGAACGGTTTTGGAATCAAAACAAGATCAACATCACGGACTTCTTTTCTTGCGCTTTATAGAACCAGCAACTTCAACGCGTTCACAATTGGGAAGGATTTNCTCAACTATTTGCTTCGCCAGCTTCTAGGCTTCTTTTAATCGCATATATCAATTTTATCGAGGAAAGTATAAAACTACATTTATTATGTACTAAATAGGTGCTTGATAGGTGTGTTAATAAATATTATGTTGTGAGTAATATAATAAGAGTTGTTAACATGCGAATAGTCGGAGTGGATGATGCTGGCCGCGGGGCAGTAATTGGCCCTTTAGTAATCGCTGGTGTTTTGATTGATGAAAAAAACTTACCTAGGCTTAGAGAGTTAGGAGTGAGGGACTCAAAACGTCTCTCCCCCCATAGACGAGAACAACTTGCTGAAGAAATAAAGAAACTGGTTTTGAAATATCACATCATAAAGTTGCTTCCACCCGAGATAGACAAAGTAGTTGAAACTGGAAGAAAACTTCATAGACTAAACCGCCTTGAAGCTCAAACAATGGCTAAAGTAATAACGGTTCTCAAACCTGACATCGCCTACGTAGACGCGTCCGACGTGTTGGCTGACCGATTCAAAGATCACATCGAGGAAATCCTTTCTTTTGATGTTCAAATTGTGTCAGAACACAAGGCAGACGCAAAATATCCAGTCGTGTCAGCAGCATCTATCATAGCTAAAGTGGAGCGTGACAAAGCAATTGCCAAGTTGCGAGAGAGACATGGAGACCTAGGCTGTGGTTACCCTACCGACGTTAAAACTATAGAATTTTTAGAAAACAGGATTCAAAAGTTTGGATTCTACCCAGATTTTGTGCGTAAATCATGGAAACCAGCAAAAAGACTGAAAACAAAAACTGAAGCAAAACAGACAAAACTGGTTTAGGCATTAGAAGAGCTTTTCACTATTTTTAATCCATCTTGCTCATAGGTCAGTAGGTTGTGGAATAACCCTCTTATTCGAGAAATCACTTGGGGTTCATGGGCGCTTTTGTTGAGGAGGAAGATGGCAGTCGCTTTGGTTTGGGGTAGTATTTCTACTACATAAAGCAAAAACTTATAGGTCTTATCAAAGCCCACTAACTCGATGAGTCCAGAAATATTGTCAAAGATCAAAAACACGTTTTCTTCAGTATATGTTTCTAGAATTTTGTTGAGGGAATCCAAGATTAGAGCAGTGTTTTTGGCTGGTAGAACTATTTCGTTTTCGGAGATTGATTCTGGAGTTGAGACCGCGGTTAACATCAAGAAGAATTTGATTGGGTGCTGTTCAGCTAGAGACGTGTAGATAGCACTTGTGCTAGACGTAAAGACAATTGTTGGCTCAAGACTAGCCATCGCTTCCCTCGCAAAATCCCTGACAACCGTCTCGTAGTTGGAAGTGGGATCAAATTCCAGCAAAAACTTGCGACCAAGAAGCTTCGGGTGAGGCATGTCAATTCTCCTAGAGAAGGCGTCTCCATATTCAAAGAGATCGATAAACCTCGTTGACGGATATTTTCCTCCGCCGAAGGTTTTGAGAATCTCGGTAGTCTGTGCTTCACTCATGCTCCCAACGTTGATGGCAGTCAATTCCATGATAAAGGGTTCGTATAGTACTCCTACGCCAGGGGGAACTCCCCATTTATGGTTATCCCAATAGTCTACAGTATATTGTTGCCATTGACCGTTTAGAAAGGAGAAATCGCCAACGTCTTCAATTTCCCTTACGTTATATCCTTTTCTCTTAGCCTCTTCTCTGCGATTTAATAAAAATCGAATAGATATTCCCTTGTCAAAGCTACCATCCGGCATGAAAAATTCGGATAAACTCTTCAGGTATAAGGTGCCATCCTTTTCATTTTTTTCGACATCAACTCCATATTCTTTAAGCTTAGCCCTGACGATTTCGCGTTCCTCATCTGGATAAAGGTAAAAGATCCAGTCGCCGCGCTCTATTCCCTCACGTATAAATGTTGAGAAAACCTTCATTTTATCCGCGGCTGGCGTGTACGTCACCACAGCCACCTCTCCGTCCCCTATGTTAAGAACGCTTTCAGTATGTTTTCGAAAAGAGGCAGTAGAGCGTTTCCATCGCTGCCGTAAAATGTTTTTAATGAAACTTACCATCAGATGTTACCTATGGTTAATCTCATATTTTGTCGTTGTATTTGACGTTTCTGAATGCAGAATCAATATTTAATAGTTTCACGTTAAATGAAAGCCCGAAAACAGCCATTCCAACCGTAATAGAAGTGATGACGATTCTCATGATCAAACGTTGATATTTTATAGTTGCCTGAACCAACCGTCATGCACAATATAACGAACCAAAGTGTTAGTTACATTCTCCTGTACTGTCTGTATTCCAGTGGTTCCTGCTCAAAATGTGGGCAGTACACGATGTCATCCACATACCTTCTCAATTTGCCACAGTAAACCCTAGAGGAACAAACTACTTGTTTACAGTTAGTGCAATTGTCGCCCATTGATAACTGCGCCTTGTTGACTTGTTAAACAGAAATACGCTAACAATCATGGATAAATATTATGAAGAGCGAATCCATATTCAAAATTCTCTTTAAATATTTCTAAAGTGGTCATAACAATGAACGGTGACAAGAAGAAAAGTGCTTTAAAGAAAACAAAGTTTGTTTAGAGCAGATTGATAAACTCTTTTGAATGCCTTATTTTCATTAACTCCTCATAACAAATCAAAGGGATATCATCATTTTGAAGTTTCTGGCCCTCTGTTATAAAGACAGGTTGAGCCTCAACTATCTTGCTGACACTAATTATCTCCTCTGCTCTCCGGTCAACATTCTGCTCCTTTCTATCAATGACTCCACCAATGATGTTTAAATGTTCCTCAGGAAACTGAGCTATGAAATCAAAGGGCGTTCTCTCTGTAGGAGCAGCATTAAGGTTGAAATAAGCAAACTTCCTCATAATTGCCTTTAGAAAACGATTTCTGACGAACATACGCTTTGCAGCAGCGAAAAAACTTTTGCTCTGAGGTTCCGTTTGGAAAATGTCGATTGGCTGCACCAGCGGAATGCCTAGTATCCACTCAAGTTTATAAGTGGAAGAAACTGAGGCCTTAGCCATGTCATTTTCATAACCGTACAGGGTTCTTCTGGATATTCCAACCATTTCTGCCAGTTTGCCGACAGACAGACCAACTTTCTGTCTCTTTTCCCTGATTGTAGTTCCATCCAACTTGACGTAGTAGCCTCCAGGACCAGCTTCCACTAGCGGATAAATTTCTCGGCAAGTGATGTCTTTCAGTGTCTTGAGATTAATAGCATATATGTTGTACCTTGAATAAACAGTATCATCTTCAAGCGGTTTTTCACGCGATTTTTCACCTATGAAAAGTGGCGCGGCTTGGAAATAATTAGAAACCATTTGAAGCGCCGAAGCACATTTTGCATGGATGCTTCCGACGTTGGTGGGCACTTTTATGAGGGTAAGTTGTTCCTTTCTTCTAACTGCAAGATCAAAACAGCTCGGTCTTACGGTGCATCTTTCAGATATCTGAAAGCCCGCTTTTTCTAAAATGGATTCGGTGGCGTCTAGCGTTTCCACCCTCGTCGTCATCTTCTTTCAGCCGGAAAAGAATCATCTGAAGCGTCTCATATAAGGGTTGATGAAAAATTATATATAGCCAAAAAGTGATTAAACTCCACTTTTCTTGTAGAATATGCAAATTATGCTTTTATTGTTTGCTTTGATGTTGAGCTACAATCATGGCATGTGCTTTATCATATGGTTCCAAATGCACAACTTCCTCTACTCGAAAACCACGAGTCTTCAAAGTTTCTATTTCTCGTTTATAAACCTCAGAGGGTTCCTGCGTAACATCAATGCTCTGAGCTTTAATAGCAAACATGATCCAACCACCATCCACTAGAAACAAGTCAGCGTTGTCCGCCAATATCCTAGCCTGCTCGGGCTGAGCAATGTCACAGTAGACATCATTAACCTTCCCCACAAACATAGAATATCGTTCTGGAACTCTTGCATCTGCCAATATAGGAGACATGTTAGGACGAAACGCGCAAACATTGTTAACAAGCTCCCGGATGGCGCGGGATGCAAATTCTATGCAATAAACGTGTCCCTTCTCCCCAACGATGTCGGAAACATGGCTAGCTGTAGTTCCAGAGGCAGCTCCAAGATACAAAACTTTGTGGGCAGGTTGAATGGGAACAGTTTCTAGACCGTTCAATATGGCGGCGGCGAGTTTGCTTCGAAACGGATCCCAGAGCCTGTACTCTATGTTCTTGAATCTGACCAACCGTTCGCCGTACACGTTTGTTTCAGGAGCAAAATTTTTAGTGGCTAGTTTTCGAGTTTCATCTTCAAGTGTAGCCCAATACACCTCTGGAAAATGAGTGTGTACTTTAACTTTTACGCCCACGTTTCTTTCTCCCAGAAAACTTTTTGACACGTGATCGCTCGGGCTCATTGTATCTTTCTTGAATCTCTGATATTCTCTTTTCGAGATCAGTCTGCAACTTGTCTCCTGCGTACTTGCCGCTAAAGGCGTCGGTTCGGGCAGCTATGGCTAACTTTCCAGCTAAGGCTCTGGCCATTTTTCCTCTCTGCCAACGTTTCGCTTCGTGGATGAGTGCATGTTGGAAGATTATTCCATGCTTTGGAGGGCGAGCTCCAGTTTTAAGTGACCTAAACAATGCTTTTTCAGCGCCTAACAATTGGATTGTGCTTGCTGGCATCTTAGCTAAATTGTTTAACCCACCAGCAAGCGCTATGAGCCGTGCTCCAAGCAGTGAACCAGCTAAGACGCGAATGTTAGGCGCAACTTCTTCCATAGCTGAATCCAGATAGGTTTCTAGTTTTTGTCTCATGTCGTAGAGCGAAAGCGTATTTTTGCACATAACTCGTATCTGATCTATGTCTTCCTCGGCAAGCTCGGCTCCCATGGAGGGTTGCACAGCCTTAACTATCCTCTTAACCTTAGCTCTATGCAGGCCCTCTTTCTCCAGATTTTCCAAGGTGAAGCTATTCTTCCTTCCAAGGTTGGCGACGAGACGCGCGTATGTTTCATGTTTATCTATCAGTCGGTCTAGTTCAGGAAAGTGAAGACCGTACCACTCACGTATTCGACTCATAAACAGATTCAACATCTTATCTAAATCGTCGATTGTTTGGATTGTCTGCACTACCACTAAGTCTCGTTTCTCAACAGCTTTCTTAACTCTCATTTTGGTGAGTTCCATAGAAACTTTATGAGTCCATTGATGAAGTGCTTCCGCTTGCTTTACGAATCCAACATCTACTGCAAACTTATCAAGATTCCCGCGAAGAAGTTCACCTGCCTCCGAAGGCTTAGCTACATCTACGTTGATGTCCAGTTTTTTGCTGGCATTTCTAGCTGTCTCCGAGCGTTCAAACACAAAAATTGTGTAGCCCTTATTCCTCAGTTTTTCTATTAATGTAACCGTTTCGTCTATAAGCTTTCCAGCCTCGATTTTTCCAAGTCTCTCCGCAGTCTCTCTTGGCTCTTTTGGAAAGAAAACTTTGTCAACTAACTCGTTGTTTTCTCCGAAGCCGAAAACGCCCATTACACATTNGATTATTGTTGCTTTCACTCGGTTTCCTCCATCATAGGAATCTTTCAGTTTGTCCAGTCCTAACCTTTATCTTGACTATTGAATAACCTTTACTGCAAAAGAGGCGTACTTCCATGTCAAATAGACTTGTTACAGAAATAGCTGGACTAAAACTTGCAAACCCAACAATGCTAGCAGCAGGGATTCTTGGAATGTCAGGGGCATCTTTGAAGAGAGTAGCTGAAGCAGGCGCTGGCGCTGTCATAACCAAATCCATGGGGCTAAAATCGCGCGTAGGCTATTCTAACCCCACTTTGGTTCAGGTTGACTGCGGACTGCTTAACGCCATGGGACTTCCCAACCCAAGTGTCCATCATTTTAGTGAAGAAATAAGCGAAGCGAAGAAAGAAGGTGTCCCAGTCATAATAAGCGTATACGGCTTTTCCTCTAAAGATTTTGGTGAAGCAGCGAAAGTAGCGGCTGAAATGGATGCGGATGCTTTAGAGCTGAACGTTTCGTGTCCTCATGTTGAAAGAACGGGATCGGAAATCGGGCAAAGTCCACAGTTGGTGGCGGAAGTAGTTGAAAAAGTGAAAAGCACTGTGAATAAGCCAGTTTTTGTGAAGTTAACTCCAAACGTCGTTGACATCACTGAAATAGCAGAGGCAGCGGCTAAGGCAGGTGCAGATGCCATCACGGTCATCAACACGGTTAGAGCCATGGCGATCGATGTTGAAACAACACGGCCTGTGCTAGCGAACAAGGTTGGCGGGCTTTCTGGACCAGCTATAAAGCCTATTGCCCTTAGGTGCGTGTACGAGGTTTATCGAAAAGTTAAGATTCCAGTTGTTGGTTGCGGTGGAGTGACGACGTGGAAGGATGCCGTGGAGTTTATGTTGGCAGGGGCTTCGGCGGTTCAGATAGGGACAGCCATCGCCTTTGAAGGATTAAGTGTGTTTAAGTCCATAGCGAAAGGAATTGACTCGTATCTTGAAAAAATGAACTTTGGGAGTGTGAAAGAAATTGTTGGCTTATCTCACAGATATTAATCGCCTGAGAATCGTGAAAATTCAGGATGTTAAAGAAGAGAGTTCCACCGTTAAAACTTTCACTTTTCGCGATAAACAATGTGCAGAAGCCAAGCCAGGACAATTTGTTATGGTTTGGATTCCTGGAGTTGATGAAATTCCTATGAGCCTTTCATCCATTAGTGCAGATGGGAGTTCTTCCATAACAGTGGCTGAGGTAGGTGAAGCCACAAAGGCGCTTCATCAGAAAAAGGTTGGTGAGGTTGTTGGAGTACGTGGACCTTATGGTAACGGCTTTGCTTTGACTGGTGGAAACGTGATGATTGTGGGAGGCGGAACTGGATTGACGCCTCTTGTGCCCTTAGCTGAGAGTCTTGTAAGGCTTTCTTCTAAAATCGTTTTTATGATTGGAGCAAAAACGCGGGATGACCTCTTTTTTCTTGATAGGATAGGAACGGTTGTTCCAGAGGTTGTTGTTACCACTGAGGACGGGAGCTACGGGTTAAAAGGGCTTGTCACTGAGTTGGCGGAACAATTTTTGGAGAAGCAGAGTTTTGACATGATATATGCGTGTGGTCCTGAGCAGATGATGCTTAAAATGTTTCTTTTAGCTAAGCGACATAACACGCCGTTTCAGGCGAGTTTGGAACGATACATTCGATGTGGCGTTGGAATTTGTGGGAGCTGTTGCATGGGTGAGTATCGGATTTGTAGGGATGGTCCTGTTTTCTCTGGTGAACAATTGGAGAAGGTTAGAAACGAGTTTGGGCTTTTCAAGAGAGAAGTTGATGGAAGCAAAGTTAGCTTTTAGCTTCATAGGCGAGCGTCTGGATTAGAGCTTGTATTCTTTGTATTCTCCTACACATGGATTTCCGTGGCATATTGAAGCTTTCAGATTGGTAGCATCGATTATTATGGAAAAGATAGTTTTGTATTGTTCCAAAGGTGGATCAGACTCGTCGATATGTCGACAAATGGAGTTTGGATGATTAACGTGGTCTGAAAGGATGTTGGTTAGGGAAGCAACAGTAACCTTTCCAAGCTCTCTCTTTAACAGTCTCAAAGCCCTGTTGTAGCGAATTATAGAATCCACTCCAGCTCCAGGTGACTTAACATTTGCTTTCTCAAAGGCAGCTTCGTATTTAGCCATTCTGTGAGAAAGATAATGATTCGTGTGAACAAGATAGCCCTCATGACCGTACAAGGCGCAAAAATCGGTTGCAGAGCCTTCTAAACTGTAGATCTCACCGCTGGAATCGCAGACATTGTTGTTGTAGCTTGAACCCCTCTTCTCTGGAAGCGCCGCACACATGGCGTCGCCGATCTTCTTGGAAGCGAGAATCTTGCGGGCGACAAACGTTTTGGGAACGCCGATTCTGACGTCAGTTTGATATAAAGAGTTTTGCGTAACACTTATCCCAGCAGAATTCAGGCCGCAATCGATTTGTAATCCACCCAAAGTCATCGCCAAGAAGGCTGGTTCCCCCGTGGGCTTGCNGCGAATCAAGACCAGATGTTTCTCATCTATTGGATACCAATCCTCTGTGTGCACAGACAACACGGATCCATCAGATGTCACTTCTTTGTTTACAGCTATGTCAGTGCACAAACTCCCTTCAGTTTCTTGACAAAAATAGACAAAGAGGTCCTCAAACTTGAATCCTGAGCCTTCAGCGTATCCGCGAATCCATTCAATGTATGCTGGGTCAAATTCCTCTGCGAATGGCAGATGTTTACGTGCGTCGGAGACTGCGCTGTTCCAAGTTAAGCTTGCGGCTTTCACTCTTATTTTCATGTTTTCTATCATGTTTTTAGTTAAATCTTTGCAATGTTCTCCTAGTTTGAAACCTATCTCATAATGTGATCCTGACGCCTCTACTATTCTGAGACTGCTTTTCTGACTCACTGAAAATCCCTTCCACTAAGAATCAATCTTTAAGGATTCTACAGCAATTAACGTTTTTCCATGTTTAAGGTTTATGTAAGAAGGAGGTTTTAATAGCATGGCGTTAGTTCAGAACTATATGCACATTCAAAGTTGAAGAGGCTTAAGCGTGACCGACTTGAAGCTTGCTTCTAAAGCTAAAATTATTGATATCACTAAAATGAGCGAATACGAAAACCATCTTTACAGGTGTCTAGCAGGTCNATTTAGACGATACAAAAAAAGAATAGAATACTTGAAAAAAGCCATCCCAAAAGGATTCCACAAGAAACTGTTAATTTTTAACGGGGAGGTTGTGGGTCAGATAGAATACTCACCTGCAGAATTTTCCTATTATCCAATAATAGGTGATAACATAATAGTCATGAACTGCATTTGGGTCTTAAGAAAAGCAAAAGGACACAACTTTGGAAAACAACTCGTAGAAGACATGACAAAAAGTGAAAAAGACGCCTCTGGCTTCGCAACTATAGCCTTAGAAAACCATTGGAGCCCATGGTTTAAGAAATGGGAAATAGAAAAACTAGGCTTCAAACCCTTAGATTCAATAAAGGTAGTACACAAAACAAAATATAAAGGCCAAAAATTTAGCATACACCTCATGTGGATGCCAATCACCGAAAAAACAAAACCACCAACATGGGACCAACAAAAACTCTTAGAAGGCATAACCTTCTGTATTTTGCATCCCCTCTACCATCCACAAACTTATGAACAAAAAACAAATTCTCGAAAAACATTAGGCTTTTCAGTTTTCGCCATATTTTTAGCGCGCATAAAATTCTGCCGCAAGAATTCGAAAATGAAGAAATGCAGCAGCATTAGAAAAAAGAGGTTTGCAGAGGAATTCGGGGGGATATTCCAGCATCATGGACTAACCAATTTCATAACGTAATTATTCAATAATTACAACCAAAACCTATTTTCCCTACCTCCCCAACTAATGGTTTAGAAAAAAGGCGATTCAAATATGGTGTTCTGTCCTGAGTGTGGCGGCGAAATGAAGTACATGTCGGCTACAAAACGTCTCGCTTGCAAAAGTTGCGGGCTCTCTCTCACTCGTCAAGAACTATTTGAGTTGCGCCAACAGTTGAGACCTAAGCTTGAATCTGATGATGAAGAACGCGATAAACAACGAAGAGAATACCTCAAATGGTGGCTTGGTAAGAAAAAATAGTGAGACGTATAAAGTAGCGTTAGACCATTTAACCAGTCAGCAGTCTGTCTTTCACATATCAAACAACTTTTTCGCTGGAGTGTTTCTGTTTTATGTTTGGGTATTTTTCTCTTATTTTAGCATCAGCTATTTTAGCAATCATAACATTGGAGATTAACACATGTTTGACTCCTTTGAGATCAGCCAGCTCCGCTGGTTTCTGATCTTGAGTTACGAGTAGCAAGTTGTTATTCTTTGCATACTCTACTATGGCTTTGTCTTTTTCCCCTTGCAACCCTGCATCTTGCGCAGTCAACACATTCCATCCTAGAATCTCAAAATACTCTTTCAAGCCAGCGTACATTTCGTCAAGTAGAAGCTTCAACAAGCTCACCTCATTGCATTTTGCCTTTGAACCACTATCTATTTAGCGGCTTCTTTATGGGTTTTATGCCGTGACTGCCAAACATTTTGCTTGTGCGTGCATAAAAAGAGTGGGTGGACGTTAGTGTNTGCCTAAGTCTCTATGTTGAAGGGCAAGGCAGCATATGCGTGGACACTAGATTCGTCGATAATTTCGTAGCCCAGTTGTTTCAGGATATCACGTATTTGGATGTAGCAGAGGGGACATTGAGTGCCACAAGCTTCAGTGCAGTTTTGAATTCAGCCTTGCATGTGACGACAAGCTGGGATCAAAAGCTAGTGTTCATTATTTCGGGCATCAAAGTTCATTGGAAGAAAAAAATTGGATAAGGGTATATTAAAGAATGTCCAATGCATGGGAGAGTACTTTCTCTCCTCTGTACTCGGGGAGCAAAATAGGCGCTTTTCTATCGGTTTCTACACCTGACTCTTTAAGCATCTTTTCATATTTTGTTACATGATTCAATGTTAGTTTACCCAATTTCATTTTTTTAGCATATTTTGTCGCGAACATGCCTGCTCTTCTTCCAAACACGCTGTATTCAAGTATTGAGTTCCCCATCAACCTATTCTTTCCATGAGCCCCGCCAGTTACTTCGCCTGCAGCAAATAATCCTGAGATGCTAGTCTCAGCTTTATCGTTAATCATCTCTACCCCTCCATTCTGGAAATGCAAGGTTGGAAAGATTAAAACAGGGTCCTCTGTCATATCGATGTCGAATCGAGCATATTGTCTCAACATAGCTGGCAGTTCCTTCTGTATTGTTCCTTCGCCGCGAGTCAGCTCTATTAATGGTGAGTCTAACCAAACTCCTCTAATTCCCGTTGTTGTTTCAATTCCGTTATTCTTCTCGTAGCACTCTCTGATTATAGCTGATGCTTCCACATCTCTCGGCTCAAGTGGATAAACGAATTGTTCACCATGTTTGTTAACAGGTTGCGCTCCTAAGCTCCTCACTTTTTCAGTGACTAAAAGTCCAACTATTTGTTCTGGATAAACTGCGCCTGTGGGATGATATTGAACAGAGTCCATATCTCTTAATTTGGCGCCTACATGATAAGCAAGAACAAGTCCATCGGCTGTGGCTCCATAGTGATTTGTCGTCGGAAAACCTTGTATATGAAGTCTACCAAATCCGCCAGTACTCAAAATAGTTGCTTTCGCTCTCGCAACATAATATTGCTGGGTCTCCATATTATACAGAACAGCTCCAGCAACTCGATTCTGATCATCAGTGATTAATTCTACTGCACTGGTGAACTCTAGAACTGGTATTTCTTTATTTAAAACTTCATCTTTAAGAGTCCGCACAATCTCTAGACCAGTATAATCCCTAGCAGAATGCATCCTTTTTCTGGAAGCCCCGCCCCCAGATAAGGTAAACATGGTTCCCTCGGCGTCCCTGCGGTACTCTACACCCAATTCCTCATGCCATTTCATTATATACGCACCATCCATCGCTAACGCCCTTACGAGCTCGGGATTATTGGTAAAATGTCCACCGCCTATAATGTCAAGATAATGAAGTAAGGGGCTGTCATTAGGTTTGTCTGCTGCCTGTACTCCTCCCTGTGACATTACGGAATTTGAGTCTTGCAGTCTCAATTTTTGTATTATCAGTATATTTTCTGCAGGGATGCCGCTGTAATGCGCCCAGAGAGCAGCGGTCATTCCTCCTCCTCCACCGCCAATTATAAGGATGTCGGTATCGAAATCTACGTGGGATAAATCAATATCTCTTGGATTCACTAGGGGATGCGCCTCAAGTAAATCTACAACCTCATGAGGCATTAAGTCACCCTTGTTCGGTCCAAATCTTAAAGGTCGTTTTTCTTTTTTCTTGTAATCAGGATGGTGCTTTTGGAGTAGTTCCGCCCTCTCTTCAAGACTCATAAGTTTGAATGTTTCTTTTGATCTTTTATCTCGTGTTTTTTCCACAGCTTTGATCGACTCTCGCATATACCGTGGGTATCCCTTTACGATTTCTAGTTTGCTCATTTTTCTATATCCCTCTTCGTGTACCTTTCTTTAAGAACATCCAAGCTCGTCTCCATAAGATTTTTTATCTCTTCATCAAACTTGCCCTCTTCTACCTCCTTCACTCTGTCATCAACATGCTTTGCTCGAGGCATAACGTACTTCCCATACAATCTTCTTGCAAGCTGAGCCACATTATATGGCACGATCGATGTAGGACATCTCATTGCGCATAGACCGCATCCAATACAGTCAAAAGAAAGTCTAGCTACTTCTTCTAAGTCTCCTCTGAGGGCAGCTTGGACATAATCCATTACTTCTAAATCTTGTGGGCATGCTTTAGTGCAGGTATTGCAACTAACGCATTTTGCGATTTCAGGATAATACTCCAAAAGTACATTTACTGACGGGCTTAGTTTTTCCACATCATAAACTGGTTTATTAGCGGGCGTGAATGGAAGCTGGGTTAGGTACATTCCATCTTCAACCGTCTTTTGACAGGCTAATGCTACTCTTAATTTATAATCACCTTCTATTCTGTAGACTGTGGCACAAGATCCACAGAAACCCCCTCGACAACCAGCTCCTCTTATAAATCTATAACCTGCATATTCCATAGCCTTCATAATTGTAAGACCAAAAGGAACTTGATATTCCCGTCCCATTATGTATACTCGGACTTTTCCTTCTTCCCCATCACTTTTACTCATGTTTACACCCCATTCAAATCTTGATGCAAGCAGATTCTGAGGACATACTAATGACTGTTATAAATTTTTCTAGTAAAGATTTTTAGCTTTAAGTAACGGTTTTGGGTTCTTGTAGTAAAGGTCTAGGTCAAGACCATAGAATTTTTTTTCTAATTCAAAAGCTATTGCCATAAGTTGGGTATAATATACAATTGGTGTTTCTCTAAGATCACGATACAGCTCTTTTGTTTCTTTTTGTCTACTATCTAAATTAAAAGTGCAAAGAGGGCAGCATGTAGCTATGATTTCTGCTCCATTTTCTATTGGGTATCTCAAATTATCGTATGTTAGCTTGGCAATTATTGATTTTCTATCAACGGTGTGATAACTACCGCAGCATTGCACCTTACAGGGGTTATCAACAACATCAGCACCTAAAACTTCAAGAAGTTTCTCTAAAATTGTAGGATTTTCTGGATCATCTACCCCAATCTCTCGGGGTCTCAACAATAGACAGCCATAGTATGGTGCCACTTTCAAACCCTTCAGAGGCTTTTTTACTTCTTTAGCTATTTTTTCATATCCTACTCCCTTCAATAATTCTAAAAAGGAGAGAACCTTTACTCCGCCCCCATATTCCTCCTCTCTGTCCATAAAAGTGTTGATTTTGGTCAGCTTCTCTTTATCTTTAACGAATAAATTAGCCTCCTTAAGCGTATGGTAACACATAGAGCAGAGAGTAACTAAGCGATATTCATTTTCGACTATTCCGCTTTTGTTCATCTCTTGGACACGTATAAGATTCCTTATCGGAGCAACATGACGCATTAAATCGTCATTCACAAGGGAAGGAAATACTCCGCAACAGTTCCATCTAGGTAGTTCCACCATTTCGATGCCCAATTTACTTGCGACTGCCATAGCTGAAACTTCGCAATTTTTCGCAGTGGTCTTCATAGCGCAACCAGGAAAATATGGTATTCTCATTATTCTCTCACTTCTACGCTGTTGTTTTACGTAAGTTGCTTATCAAAGCAATTGGTGGGATTTTTTTTAGTTCCTCTTTTGGGATATCTCTTAAATCAATGTGATCTTGGTCTCTTCTTAGTTTTATTTGTCTCAAAGCTTCCATGATTTTTGTAATGTTGATTTCGCGTGGGCACCTAGCAAAACAACTAAAACATGTACTGCAAATCCAAAACGTGTTTGATGAAAGAATTTTTTCTATTAATCCTAACTGGGTTAGTCTAATGACTTGTGTTGGTGAAAGATCCATGGCAAATCTTAGGGGGCAAGAACTGCTACACAAGCCGCATTGGTAGCAAGATAGAACGCTTTCGCCACTTATGTTTTTAACTTTCTCCGCAAGTTCCATTGTGAACTCACTTTTGTTTTTTGGAAGTAAGTGTAAGAGTAAAATTAGTGTTTAAACTTATCGCTTTTTCTACAGAAAATTCATTAACTCATGAAAACTCTGGAGTACTTAACTCAGTCTGCAGATATTGCTAGTTATCTAATTATCTAGTTAACACTCGGAGCAATTAAAGCGTCTATCAATGTATAAAGAAAAGATTTTATACCCGATTACTAAGGTTTAACTTCCAACAATGGCTGGTGAAAATGAGTGACAAGTGAAGATGAACCACGTATTGGCGTTTTTATTTGTCATTGTGGCGGTAATATAAGCGATACAGTAGATGTGGAGAAGGTAAAGGACGCTGTAGCACAATTTGAAGATGTCAAAATAGCTGAAACAAATAGGTACGCTTGCAGTACTGCAGGACAAGAAAGAATTAAAAGTTGGATAAAAGAACAAGGAGTTAACCGAGTAATAGTGGCTTCATGTTCACCAAAGTTGCATCTAGAAACATTTAGACAAGCTGTATCTGAGGCTGGTTTGAATCCCTATCTTTTTGAGATGGTAAATATTAGAGAACAAAACAGCTGGGTTCATGATAATGTAGATCAAGCCACAGCTAAAACCATCGACCTTATTCGAGGCGCAGTCAACCGCGCTAAATACCTTGAAGAACTACATCCTGTTACGACCAAGATAAAGAAGAGCGTCCTTGTCGTTGGGGGAGGCATAGCAGGGATTCAAGCATCTCTCGAAATGGCAGATAAGGGCTACCAAGTATATTTGGTAGAACGGAGCCCAAGCATAGGAGGTCATATGGCCCAATTAGGAGAGACGTTCCCAACGCTTGATTGTTCATATTGTATTCTTGCACCTAGAATGGTTAGTGCAGGTCAGCATAAAAAAATAAAACTCATCACAATGGCAGAGCCCATTGCGCTAAAAGGGACTCCTGGAAATTATGTTGTATCTGTTAAAGTAAGGCCACGATATGTAGATGAAACTAAATGCACTAGCTGCAATGAATGTGCTAAAGTTTGTCCAATAAAGCTTCCAAACGAATTTGAGGAAGGCTTACTCCAACGGAAGGCTATTTATATTCCGTTCCCACAAGCGGTTCCTCGCGTTTACGCTATTGACCAAGAACATTGTCTATATCTCACTAAGGGAGTTTGTAGACTTTGCGAAAAGGTTTGTACGGGCAAAGCAATAGATTTTGACCAAAAAGAAAAAGTCATCGAGTTAAACGTGGGTGCTGTCATAATTAGTACCGGTTATACACAAATTGATCCAAAAGCTATTGGAGAATACCGATACGGATGGCACCCCGACATTATAACAAATCTTCAGTTTGAACGGATTATGGTAAATGAATTTAAAAGGCCGTCAGATGGAAAAATACCAAAGAAAGTAGCTTTAATTTTATGCGTTGGAAGTCGGGCACTCACGGAAAGAGCAAAGGAACACTGTTGCAAAATAGGTTGCATGGCTGCAATTAAACAAGCGATAGTCTTTCAAAAGGCTGTACCCGACGCGGAACCTTGGATCTTCTATCAAGACGTTAGAGCAGATGGTAAAGGATACGAGGAATTCTACGCTAGAGCGAGAGAACAAAACGTAAAGTTTGTCAGAGGACTAGCAGCTCAAGTTATACCTTCCAACCGTGGACTCATAGTGAAGGCTGAAGACACAATCGCAGGAGTACCAATTGAGGAAAACTTTGACTTAGTAGTGCTTAGCACCGCTATTATTCCTAGACCAGACACCGAGGAACTAGCAAAAAATTTAGGCTTACACACGGGACCTGATGGGTTTCTTTTAGAAAGACATTACAAGCTTAATCCAGTTGATAGCCCAAGAGCGGGAGTTTACATGTCTGGATGTGTGTTAGGTCCAAAGGATGTTAGAGAGACTGTTTTAGAGTCCATGGCTACGGGTTCAAAAGCTGCAACTTTCATAGGGCAAGGTGAACTTGAAGCTTCTCCAGAGATACCTAAAATTGATCTAGATAAATGTAACCTTTGCGGCGAATGCATCCCCGTTTGTCCCACGAACGCGTTAGCAATAATTGATTCTGAAATAAAAGTTAACGCGATCTCTTGCATAAATTGTGGAGCATGTATTCATGCATGCCCGATGGGGGCAATTGACCTAAACAATTTTACAGACAAACAGTTGATAGGACAGATTCAAGCCGTTAGCACTGGAGAACTAAAAGAACCAAAAATAATAGCGTTTATTGAGAGAAACACAGCTTACACAGCTTTGGACTTGGCTGGAAACAAAAGGGAAGACTACATACCAAATGTTAGAACGGTACTTGTACCAAGTTGTATGCGTGTTAGTACAAAACATCTGCTTAACGCATTCGCTTATGGTGCTGATGGTGTACTATTCATTGAAGGAGACGATAGCCCATTTGCTGGAGATAAGCTGAGGCAACACGTTATTAAAATTAAGAAGGAACTGCGATCCTATGGTGTTAACACCATGCGGTTGCAATCGATGGTAACAACAATACCTCAATATTCCAAAATATTGGATTTATTTGGAACATTCAACAAAAGACTTCTAAGTCTTGGTAAAATCCCTGTTGAAAAACGTAAAAAAATAAAAGAAAAGTTAGGCTAACTTAGTTTCTTCTAGAGCCACCACGACGTTTCATTAGCATTCCTTATTTTGTTGATATGCCAATTTTATCATAGATTTTTTGTCTGTTTTCTTCAGTTTTCTTTTGCACTTCTTCGAAGAGGTTATTTCCATGCGTATCGATGGCAACGATTAATGGACCAAACTCTTTAACATCCAAAATCCACAGCGCCTCAGGCATCCCAAGGTCAAACCATTCTACACCTCTCACATTTTTTATCGCTTTCGCCGCCAAAACAGCCGCACCTCCAGTGAAAGCCCCGTAAACAGCACCATATTTTTTCATGCCGTCAGTGGTTCTTTTGCCCATGCCGCCTTTGCCGATTATCACTCGAACTTTGAAAGCTTTGATGAACTCGTCTTCGAAAATGTCCATTCGAGTGCTTGTTGTGGGTCCTGCTGCAACCACTGTCCACTTGTCGCCTTCTTTTCTCACTATAGGTCCACAATGGAAAACTGCTGAGCCTTGCAGGTCAATGGGCAACGATTTTCCTTCTTTAAAGAACCCCAGCGCTCTTTTATGAGCGGAGTCTCGCGCCGTCACCATAATTCCAGTTATGAAAATAACATCGTTCACTTTCAGCTTTCGCACATCTTCCTCTGAAATCGGAGTGTTAAGTTTGTAAACTGCCATTTCTTTTTCACCTCACCTTAAAAGTTAAATATTCCACAGTTCCATCAGGATGAATTCGCGCTGAAGCCCTCCTCGCAGCCCAGCACTGACCCGCAACTGCCACTGGATACGACGCTGGATGCCTATTAGCATATTCAATGTTTACGCCTAACACCGTGAACTTGCCGCCGAGTCCCATCGGTCCGATTCCAGTCATGTTTAGAGCCTCGTACAATTCTTTTTCAAGCTTTGCTATTTCAGGATCAGGATTCGGCTGGTTTATCGGCCTTAACAGTGCTGCTTTTGCAATTTTCATGGCAATGTCTGCTCCTCCTCCGACTCCGACACCCAGTATGTTGGGAGAGCATGCTTTGCCACCAGCCTTCAGCATTGTGTCAACAACAAATTTTTTCATTCCGTCTAATCCATCTCCCGGCCTTAGCATACCTAGTTGGCAAATGTTTTCTGACCCGCCTCCCTTTGGAAAAGCAGTGAGTTCGATTGTATTTCCTGATGCAATTTCCCAGTGTATATATGGAAGGTATCTTCCAGTGTTGTCTCCGGTGTTCTTTCGAGTTAATATTCCAACAGAGTTTGGACGCAGAGGCACTTCTTTAGTGGCTCTTCTCGTAGCGTTGACGAGTGCTTCTTCAATTTTATCCAAGTCTTTTGCTTGAGCACCAGCTTTCACGTAGAAAATAATCACTCCAGTGTCTTGACACATTGGGGTACTAGTTTTTTCAGCTAACTCAACGTTATTTAGTATGGTTTCTAACTGTGTTTTTCCTACTTCACTTTCTTCTTCTCGATGCGCTCGTTGTAGTGCCTCTTTCACGTCTGGCGGCAACTTTGTAACCGCCTGCCGTAAAAGTTCAACTGCGACATTTTCAATAACTGTTTTTATTTCCAACACGCCTCCTCCTTAGAGAAGATAACAGTTGCAAACTATAACGCTTATAGCTTTTGCGTTGATCATAAAAGAGATTAATGTTACTTTCATTCGGTACTCTCACAGAATTTTTTATACCTTCTCTCGTCTAATTTAAATACGCTCAACTCCAATAAACATCACTTGAGGCAACAAAATGACAGAAGAGCCGTCTTCAACAGAAAAAAAATACGAAGCTATCAAAGACCTACCCGGCATCGGACCTGCAACAACACAGAAACTTAGCGAACTCGGATTTCACACAATAGAATCTTTAGCCACCGCTACAGCAAAAGAACTTGAAATAGCAGGAGTAGGCGANAAAAAAGCGCTTGAAGTCATCCGCGCAGCGCGGTCAACCATGAATGTTTCTTTTGTTCGAGCTGATGAGTTGCTGAGAATGCGGCAGAACGTNTTGCGCTTGGCAACCGGAAGTAAGATGATGGATGAGCTTTTGGGCGGTGGATTGGAAACTCAAACGATAACAGAGTTTTACGGTGAATATGGAAGTGGAAAAAGCCAGCTGTGNCACCAGTTGTGTGTGAACGTGCANTTACCCCCTGAACAGGGCGGGTTGGGTGGTGGAGCNCTCTACATCGACACAGAGAACACTTTCAGAACAGAGCGCATTGTTCAGATGTCGCAACATTTAGGGTTAGATCCAGAAGAGGTGAGCAAGAACATCATCTATGCTGACGCGTACACATCAGATCATCAGATATTTCTTCTCGAAAACGCGGACAAGGTGATTAAAGAAAACGATGTTCGCATGATTATTATAGATTCCTTGACATCCCACTTCAGAAGTGAGTATCTTGGTAGAGAAATGTTGGCGGAGAGGCAGCAGAAGCTTAACAAACACATGCACAAGCTGATTCGACTGGCTCGGGCTTTCAACATTGTTGCAGTAGTGACGAACCAAGTGATGTCTAAGCCAGATGTTTTCTTTGGTAACGCTGTGCATCCTATTGGAGGTCATATTGTTGCGCATACAAGCCATACGCGTGTGTATCTCCGCAAATCTGCACGAGGACGCGTGAGAATTGCACGTCTTGTTTCTAGCCCCTATCTGCCCGAAGGAGAGAGAGTTTTTAGGATCACTGAAAACGGAGTGGAGGACGTAACGGAAGAGGAACAGAAGAGCTGATGGATAGATGCCAATCTCACCAGCAGTTGTGACTCGTTTCTTTCAACTTGTGACAAGTAGACAGTTTGCTGAGGCAGAACGGGAATTAGAGCGGTTGAGGGAAAGTAAAGTAAAGAAAAGCGAGTTCAATACTGGTTTTTTCTTAGCTCTTAACGGTATGATTTTAGCTCAGAAGTCGAGTGATGACCCGTATGCGTTTCTTCCAAACGTAAATTTCAAGGATAAAAAGACGTTGCAGAGTTATAGACGGGAGTTTGCTAAACATCAGAAAAATAAGCTTCACTCAGATTTTGATCGTGGTTTCTTTAAAGCTTGGGTTGATTATATGCGGGTTTTAGTAAAAGATGTGGAACCCACTAAACCTAAGAAGATTATACAGACTAAATTAGAATAGTTGTGCGTATTTACTGTTTAATCTAACTTAACGGGTTCATCAGCGTGAAGAACAGTGCCCACGCAGCAATCCATGTGAGAAAGTAGGTGCCTATTCCTGTTGTAAATATTTTAGATGTTTTTTTCACCAAAGTGAAAAACCGTAGTTTGTAAACGTAATAGGTGAGTATGTAAATGATTATAGCCATTAATAGTCCTTCTATGAAATTAGTGAATAAGCCGAATGTCCAACCAACAGTACATATCAAGCCTGTAAGTATGCCGAAGCAAAATCTGGTCCAGTAAATAATATTTAACGGTTTCATTTGCATCACACGACTTTTCCTTGAACCTCATAACTTTTTAGGCTTGTGCTTTATCTTACTTTCGCTTCTTAAAGCGTTGCGGAATGTAGTGTTTGCTCACGATTGTTTGAAGAAGAGAATTCAGGCTATTCAAGTCTCTTAATTACGTGGTATCCAAACTTCGTTTTTACAACTGGCGAAACCTGTCCTTTCTGAAGGACAAAAGCAGCTTTCTCGAATTCTTTCACCATCCTTCCTCTGCCGAAGGTTCCGAGGTCTCCACCGCGTTTTCCCGACGGACAGAGCGAAACTTCCTTAGCAATATTTGCAAACTTTTCTCCTTTCTTCAACTGTTCCAAAACCGTATTTGCCTCTTTCTCTGTCTTTACAAGGATATGGGCGCAATGAACTTTATCTGGCATAAAGAGTGATTACGTCATTTCGTTTATAACAGTTATGTGTGCGCAGTCTCTTCAGGAAAAGAGGAGATTTACGTGGGAATAGGAAGATGTCTTCCACTTTGTTGCTTCAATTACAACGCTTCAATGTCCTCAGGTTAAGATACGTATCTTTTCACTTCTTCATGCACTATTACGCCTTTCTTAGCCAAGTTTGCTAGAAACGGATCAGGATCCAAACATTCAGGTGGAATAACTCCTTTAACTTTTATTTCACCCTTCACCAACATTATAGCTCCAACTGCTGGAGGCGTCCCTACCAGAATAGACTCAGGAGTCCCACCTGGCAATACTTCTTTTGTTTGACGAAGATCGATAGGACAACTAAGCGTATAGTGAGTTTCCACGCCTGTCTTTTCACCTTCAACATCTACTACACAACAAGAGTACGCATCCTCCACCTCACCCGCCTCAATTCTCTCAGGCAACTCTGCTGGCGGCGGAATAACTGCTAAAAGAACATCTATTGGAGCCACTTCAACACCCTTAACCTTTATCGGTTCATCACTTCCAAACAATTGCGCCAAAGTTTTGAAAATGGATGCTCTATGAGAACCATGCTTGAATTCCACGTACCTTACGCCTTTAATGAAGCGCGGAAGTGTCCAAACTTCTTCGTGATCAGCGAAGTAAGTGGGGCATGGTCCGAGAGGGTTTCCGGGAAACTCATATATTTCCTCTCCGCTAAGTGGAGGAACCTCCCTGAACTTCCCATCTTCATACACTAATCCCGGCGCCGTCCATCCCATCACTGCATAGCGTGGCCACCACATTAGTAGAAATTCTTTGCTAATAACGTCTAGAGACGTTTTTATGCGTATCTTATTCACTTTATCAAGTCTGTCGGCACCGTATCTTGCAAACACGTTTGTGATGCCTGGAGTTTTTCCTAAATCAAATATTGCTGTTAAGCCAGCGTCTCTCCATTTGTCGCTAAGCTTTAGCATTTGTTCTTCTTCTTCACGAAACGCTGTGGCAACGTCTATGTAGTGTGCTCCGTTCTTAAAAGCCGCGTCCATCACGTTTAATGTTGGAGACACATGTTTACCATTGACAACTTTGGAAGCTGCTACGATGTTTACTAAGACATCTACTCCTTTCGCGGCTTTCAATAACTCATCGGATTTAAACGCGTTGACACGTTGAACTGAAATCTTATCACTTGCAATCTTCTTTGCGGTTTGCTTGGCTCGCTCTAAATTTATGTCAGCAAGCCTCACTTCAGACACTGCTGGATCTTTGGCTAGCTGCATTATGGTAGCTGTTCCTTGAGCTCCGACGCCTAAAACCATTATTTTTGGCATACGCATCCCATTAAGTGTACATTTATGGAATACTTAAGCTTGTCAATCCTAATCGCCTTTATTTGCGTATGGTTATTTAGCAAGAACTAAAGAAGTCTCTCTCTGCTCAGAGTCTTAGTTTGCCATGAATACCTTCTGATTTTTGTAGACGCTCCGTAACCGCAAGCTGTGCACCGTTTTTTCTTAACATGATACGCTCTTCTACCGCATCGCCTGCAATGGATATGAAGCGTTCTCCTCATACGTCTTCCAAAAGACGAGGTTCCTTTACTCGTTTTTCCCAAAGAGATTTCACCTAGGCGGCGGAGAAATAAGGATAACGTTGTCTCCACGAACGATGAGAACTCCCAATCTTTTCACACTATCTGCATCCGTTGTGTCTTCTGTTTCTTCAAGCACCAAATTAAGGTGCTGATCAAAACCTTTCAGTTTTCCTCGCAAACTCTTTCCACCTCTTAGTCGCACAAGAACGATTTTTCCAAGACTTTCCTCCAAAATTTGAGTTGTCATCTCGCTCATATGCTGCCCTCTTGCTTCCTTTTATTTCCGTGCTTTTATAGGTGCCAGCGCGCATAATTTAAAGTTATTGCATTAAAGGATTATATGGCGGTGTCCAAAACGGCTGTTAAGCGATATTTTCTAAAAGAAAAAGCGACACGAAAACTTCTCCTCGAACTTTCCCAAAAGTTCAAAGTAGACACTGAACAGCTGTTTGGACCTAAACCCCACATCGAATTGGCTGAGACGCAAGTTGCTGAAATCCTCATTGTCAACAGAAAACCCTTGTTTGCAAGAATTGATGAAAATATTTTACCCACCCTCATTTTTAATGATGTTTTTCCCCTGATCCCCAAGATAGTGGTAGACATGGGCGCTGTTCCGTATGTTTGCAACGGTGCAGACTTGATGGTTCCCGGTGTCGTTCAGATTAATGGAGATTTCAACACAGACGATTTTGTTCTCGTTGTAGACGAGCGACACGGCAAACCGTTGGCGATAGGCGTTGCCTTATTCGATTCACATGCTATGCGAAAAATGAAACGTGGAAAAATTGTGAGGAACATCCATTACGTGGGCGACAGGCTTTGGAAAGCATTGAAAAAGATGTAAGAACCTATCGTCCTAAACAATTAAGACGAGCCCGCTCCAGCTGAGTTTTTCTGGCGAAACCATCTTGGGCATCTCTAACGCATAAATATCTTCATTCAAGATGAGCACCTTTTTATTGTTCTGGTTTGGGGTATGCTAAATAAATCTTGTTGGAAACTATTTAGAGACTTCATAAAACTTCTAAAGACGAAAAAACGATTGACAAGCAGCAGATGACATGATGTTGCTTGGGTAATTTTCAGACACATTAGACATTTTTATGTAAATCGAGAAAAACCAAAATTTACGAACAAACTAGTTTATTCACGCCCACTACCCATCTGCCTAATTCTTCTCCGCAGAATTTGGTAAGTTATATGTTATGCAGAAATATCTCTGGTACACAAAACTTAAAGTTCAATGGATGGCTAGGGTTAGTCGAGGAGAATGACAGCTTGACAAACTTAGGGAAGAAAATTGGAAAAGCAATCCACAAGGCTAAGAAAGGTGAAAAGCCAGAGATAACTGAAGAAAAGCTTCCCTCAACCAGTCCTCCAGCTAAGGCTTATTTAAAAGCTCTACCTTTGCGCGACATTGAAGACGTAGATGTGATCAAACGCGAAGTGAAATCAGGGAACATACTTATTTTGAGAGTTGGTCCTCTTGCAAGAAAAAGTGTTGAAGACGTTAAACGGGCTGTAAGTGAGTTATATGAGTTCACTCAACTAGTTGGAGGTGACATTGCCCGTTTAGGTGAAGAGCGGGTAGTTATCACACCGTCCTTCATTCGAATCTGGCGAGAAAAAAACGTCGCATCTAAACAAGAAATGCCTACCGCAGCCTAATTGTTTCCAGCACATCTGGCACATTTGTTCTAATCTTAAACTTTCTTTGAAAGATGTTTGCTATGTTTAGGCACTTCATTTTTTCACCATGACACACGATTAATCTCTCAAGTTTTGGTGTGACGCGACGGATGTAACTGATGATTTGTCTTCTATCTGAATGCCCAGAAAAACCTTCAATTGATTCAACTTTTAAGTTAACTTTAACAATTTCAATTTTCCCATTACTGTTTATCATAGGGGTTTCCGTTAAGCCCTTCTGTACCCTATTCCCCATTGTCCCTTCAATCTGATAGCTAACGAAAACTATCAGGTTGTTTTTGTCTGACGCCAAATATTTGAAGTAATCAACTGCTGGTCCGCCTTCCAGCATACCTGCAGTCGCCATAATAATGCATGGTTCTCCCTCCACGATTTCTTCCCTTGCACTTGGATGCTCCACTATGGTGAAAAAATCCGATTGGAACGGGTTAATTCCCTCGTGTAGAATGCGATTTCGCACCTCTCTTGACAAATATTCTGGATAAGCCGTGTGGATGGCAGTTGCCTCCGAAATCATTCCTTCAATGAATACTGGCGCCTCTTTCAACAGCCCTTGCCTCATATACCCATCAATAATCAACATTATTTCCTGAGCTCTGCCAACCGCTGGGACTGGAATTAAAACTTTGCCTCCTTGATCCAAAGTTTCATTTATCACTGATGAAAGTCTTTCTTCTGCCTCAATTCTAGACGGCATTGTATCTCTTGGAGATCCGTATGTGCTCTCGGTTATTATGGTTTCCACTCTTGGAAACTCTGTGGCAGCAGGCTCGAGAAGCATAGTTTTTGCATATTTATAATCGCCTGTGTATACGACGTTGTGCAGTCCTTCTCCGATGTGTAAGTGTGTCACAGATGATCCAAGAATGTGTCCTGCGTTGTGCAGGGTTAGACGAACGTCAGGTGCTATGTCAGTCACAACGCCATAACGCAATGGAATTGTGTGTAACACGGTTTCTCGTACATCTTTTTGATCGTAGGGCGACATCGCCCCTTGTTTACTCATAACGTCAAGATAGTCCAGTTGGAGTAAAGTCATTAAGCTAGCTGTGGGAGCTGAACAATAAACTGGACCATCATAGCCATATTTAAACAAGAACGGAAGAAAGCCACAATGGTCTAGATGTGAATGACTTATGATTACCGCGTCCAACAAATCTATATCAAATTGAGGTGCATCAAGTCGAGGAAAAGCTTCAAGTGAATTTCTAGAACCAGGGTTGATGCCACAGTCAAGTAACACTTGGCTTTCCCTGGTTTGTACAAGAATAGCAGATCTCCCAACTTCTTGGGCTCCGCCTAACACGGTGAGTCGTACATCTCCAACTCCGTAGACCATGGGCCTAAAGATTCTTTCACCCACCGTGCGGAGTATTCTATTGCGCTCTTTGCTTTCAGAGTGTAGATAATGCCGTATATGCGCCATAATTTTGGACGGTATTGGAGGGCTCCTCAGAATGCGGGGTCTCCAACTTGTCTGCTTTATGATTTCTTGCAAAAATATTCCGTTTTTTCCGATAACTAAGCCGGGCTTCTTTGCTTCTATGATGACTTCACCGAGGCTAGGATCGAAATTTATGTTAGTAACTTCTGCTTCTCGAGGAACAATTTCGCGTATAATTCTTTCAGCATCTTTCTCTGACGATCTTACGGATGGATCAGAACGCACAACTATTCTTTTTCTAATCAGGTTGACTATGTCTGCCACTATGTAACTTTGTTCAATAAGAATCTCTGGTTTTTTCGTGTAAACCGCCAGAGCTGGGCCTTCAAATTCAATGCGCGTAATTTCTGCCTCTTTGGGAACGTGTTCAAAGATTGTTTGACTAATTTCAACCTTTGTTTTGTCGAAGGACGCCACGTTTTCTTCTGCTCCTCGCTAATTTCCTAAGATACCTCTTTTTTCATTGGTATTTAATTCACGATATCCCTTCTTATCTATGATTACAATATCATAGCTGTCTCCGCTTGCAACGTCCCGTTTCATGGCAGAGTTAACAGCACGCACGATTACGGATAGAAGGTCATTAATTGTTGTGTCCTCTTTGTATTTGTCTTCTAATACGCCGTAGGCTATTGGAGAACCTGAACCTGTGGCGACGCATTTTTCTTCTGTGAGACTTCCAAATGGGTCTAGGGAAAACACGTGTGGTCCTGTGTTGTCAACGCCTCCAATGAGAATCTGAGCTATTAGGGGTGCTAGACGAGCTGAGAAGAAGAGGTTTGCAATGAGCCGAGCTGCAGAGCTCACAGGCATCGGACGTTTAGTGTTCAGTTTGAATAGTTGAGCGTTTGCTTTGAGTATATCCACTGTTCGTTGTGCGTCAGCTACACTACCTGAAATTGTCATGGCTAAGTGGTCGTCAATCTTGTACACTTTTTTTCCTTTCTTGTGAGCTACAAAGGTTCCCATTGTAACACGAGTGTCAGAGGCTAGGATAACTCCATCTTTGCAAACTACACCAATTGTTGTCGTTCCTTTCAAAGTTGGCTGATCAAATGTTTTGTGCATCTTTAATTTTCTCCTAAATAATCGAATGCACCATAATAACTTCTTGGAAGAAGTTAGCGAGATGTAGAGATGGAGATGTTGGTAATAAGTGTTTTGCATAATTTTACTTTGGAAAGACAGGTTAAATAACATAAACTTGAACGCAAATTTAAGCCATACATCCGCAACCGACGCATTTAAAAGCCTTTTTAGTCCATTATTAACGGTTGAACCACATTAAAATGTGATCTCAATTGAAGCTACATCGCATGCAACTTCCCAGAGAAATAGTTGTGGGAAACGAAACCTTAGAACTTATAGGAAAAATTTGTAAAAAGCTCGGCTTTTCTGAATCTACACTTGTGGTAACAGGTCCGCACACGTATCATATTGCAGGTAAAAAGGTCATTGACATTCTTGATGATGATGGAATTAATGTTGACCAGTTAATCGTGTCCTCCCTTACCGTAAAGGATGCTAAGATTGTTGAGGAAAAAATAAAGGAATTAAAACCACAGGTAGTGCTTGGAATAGGTGGTGGCACCAAGATTGACGTGGCAAAGCTTGGTTCTGCACGTCAAGAAGTGCCGTTCATAAGCATACCGACCACTGCATCTCATGACGGAATTGCAAGCTCTGTTGTCTCTCTTAGAGGACTGAATAAACCTTATTCTAGAGTGGCGCAGTCTCCCATGGCTATCGTTGTTGACACCAGCGTTATTATCCAAGCGTCCCATCGATTTGCTGCAAGCGGATGCGGAGATGTTTTAGCTAAATTTACCGCGGTTCGCGACTGGGAGTTGGCGCACAACGCAAAAAACGAGTATTACGGTGAATACGCAGCAAGTTTATCATTGATGGGTGCAAGACTGGTTGCTGAACACGCAGACACAATTCAGCCCGAGATTGAAGAAGGTGTACGGGTTCTCTTGGAAGCGTTAATAAGTTGTGGTGTAGCCATGAGCATTGCCGGAAGCAGTCGACCTTGTAGCGGCTCGGAGCACCTGTTCAATCACGCCCTTGATGTTATATCGCCAAACTCAGCTATGCATGGTGAACAGTGTGGCGTGGGGGCGATAATGATGGCGCGGCTTCATGGATTGCAATGGAAAAATATCAAAGAGACGCTGGAAAGAGTAGGTGCTCCAACAACAGCAGAAAAGTTGGGAGTAGAGCCTGACCATGTTATAAAGGCGTTAACGCTGGCGTGTACAATTCGACCTGAACGGTACACCATTTTAAATGAAAGAAAGTTGAGTTATGAGGCGGCTGAAAAACTCGCAAGGGTCACTGGAGTGATAGAGTAAAGTTAGAGTTCCCATTTATCCTTTTGTCGTCTGCTCTTTGCCAGTTTTTTTCTTTCCAAACACTTCGACGAACTTTATGGTTGTGGTTTCTGGAAAGAACTTTTGTATGTCGGTGGTGATGCCTCTCTTTGCGAGTTGCAGTCCTTCTACGTAGAAAGCTTCTTCAGGCACGTTTATCACTATGCTCTTTTTGGTCGGTTTTAAATTAAACTTTTCAACATCAACTGTAGGCATTCTTCGATGAATGAGAGCGGTGATTTTCTCCAGCTTTGTTTCAAGCTTTTTCTGAACAGTAACTTCGTAGATTAGAGTTTTGCCTGCCAGCGGAGGGTTAAAGTCCAACTGAACCCTTCCTGAGCCCATGGTTCTCACTGTGGCAAACTTTCCATCAAGCTCTATACGCATACCCATTTTAGGAGTGATTCCGCGAGCAGTGAGTCGTCGAAGGGGAACTAACCTCACCTTTTCTGGGTCACGAGGTCCAAACGCTTTTTCCGGCGATATTTCTATGGAAGCCTGTTTTTTCAGCTTAAAGGTTGGAAAGCTTTCGTCTAGGGTCTTCAACATCCATCCTTCTCCGACAACCACAAGCTTTGACTCGTAGATTTCGCCTTCTTTGAATAGGTTCTCCTTTTTTGCCACTTCTTCAGTAGTGGTGTCAAAGACCTCGCCGGTTTCTTTGACTTTAGCTACGTAATCTATAAGGATGAAGTCTCCTTTTTTGATAGACATCGTGATCATCTCGTGCCACTAAAGTTTAATGAGTTCTGCCTTTAACGTTTATTAACAAATAAGTGTTCTCCTTAAATTATTAAGGATAGGAAAAATCCTATATTAATGAACCAGTGATCCGAAAGAGACCCATGAATACTCGCATATTTGTTTTCCAAACTCTTATAACCGATCTACTTAACAAGAATAAGGAGAAGTTATGATTCAAACCGCTATTTTGGGAGGCGGGCCAGCAGGAGCGTATTGCGCGTACTGCCTTGCCAAAAAAGACGTTTATCCAGTTATCTTTGACCATTCACATCCCAGAGAGAAAGCTTGTGGGGGACTTGTATCGCCTTTGACACAAGAGCTGTTTCCATTTATCAATAGGCTTCCGGTAGAGCATAGCGTAAGGAACAGAATTTTTTTTATCTCCCCGAGTGGAAAACAGATTTGCTGTCGCTTAAAAAAAGGTAAGCTTGTGGGGTTTTCAAGATCAGAATTTGATCAATATTTAGTGAATATGGCTATCGACAAAGGTGCAAAACTAATTAATGAAAAAGTCATTGCTATTGAAAGAAAAAATAACTTATGGAAAGTGAAAACTCGGAAGCAATCTTACATGATTAAGATGTTGGTTGGTGCTGATGGAGTTAACAGTCTGGCAAGGAAGAAAATTATGGGTCCTTTAGACAAGAGAGACAAAGGTCTATGCTTTGGATATTTTGTCAAAGGTATAGAAAATAAAGAAATAACCATGAAGCTTCTTCCTCAAGGAGAAGGCTACATATGGGTGGTTCCGAGAGTGCAACAAACAAGCGTAGGAATAGGCTGTGCGGATATTTCAGATTTCCATGGGCGTAGAATGGAGCTGGACACTTTCATAGCGCAACATTACCCTAATGTAGAGAAAATCTCCCGATACGCAGCTTTAATTCCCAACGTAAAAAACGTTAAGACGTTCAATAGACCGCTCGCGGGAGACAATTGGATATTAATTGGCGATGCAGCGGGTCATGTAAATTCATTATGGGGAGAAGGCATATTGTATGCTATTTTGGACGGTGAATTGGCTGCACAAGCAATTGTCGAGAATAAATCTCGTCTGTTTGATACTCTATGGAAGAAAGCATACGGCCGGAGTTTATTCACAAGCATCAAGCTAAGAAGATGGCTCCGCAAAAAATACATTCTTGAATTCTTCTGCTACTGCCTAAAATATTGGAGCATTATTGAACTCGCACCTTTTCATTCATGGGCTAATCAAAGAATGAAGCGTGTAGTTGAAGGCTATAGAAAACAGTTCAATCTACCACAATTCTGTGAGTGATTCGAATACATGCATGCATAGGGTAACATCGACGACTCCCATGTCAATAGAACATTTTTCCATTTCGATAATTTTTATGGTGAAACATCATTACAATCTGATAAAACTTATATTTTATTAGGGTTTATATATAAAATCAATTTTTGTGCACAAAAGAATGGGACCTTAAATATTAACATCAAATAATAGATGAGAGATTCCATTTTCTCTCTTTTCGAGGTTCCCTTTTACAACTTGTCGCTAAATCCACAAACCAAACACTTTAGCCCGCAACAGGAAGATCATAGCCGCTAGAATCAACATACCTAGAAAGATCATTTCAGTTGCGCGCGCATGATGAAGTTAACACTTAGACTCTACTCCTTTCTTTTTCTGCATCCAAAAGTTAGAAAACGTTAAAAAATGGGAGTTGTGGGAGAATTCGGGAAATGTCTTCTGCTTAACACCTAAAAGGTTATATTTATCCCATGAATATTTCGATGCTAAGCGGGTGTCACGGGATGAGAGGTGGCCGTCAAATTCAAGGCTAATTCTAGGCGTTGGCTAACGCAAGGCTACGACCCGTGCGAACTTGAAAAAGAAATCCGTGAATTCTGGGAAACGAACCAGATTCCTCAAAAACTTATACAACTCAGAGAAAAAACTAACATAGACACATTAGGCTACGTCGAAGGACCTCCAACTCTAAACGGTGTGCAACACATCGGACACGCTCGAGGCCGAGTGATGAAGGATCTCCGTTATCGCATGAAGAGTATGCAGGGATTCTACGTCACATTCCGAGCAGGCTGGGATTGTCAAGGTCTGCCAGTTGAATTGGAAGTGGAGAAAGCTCTTGGCGTCAAGAACAAAAAAGAACTGCTGGAAAGAGTCGGTGAGGAACGTTTTGTCGAAGAATGCAAGAAAACCGTGATGAAGTATTATCGTGAATGGCGCAGTGCTGACAGGAAACTGGGCATGTTCATGGACTATGGCAAGGCTTACTGGACATACCTTGACAAGTACATCGAGAGGGAGTGGCAGTATCTTAAGCGAGCATGGGAGCAAAGTCTCTTAGGCGAAGGCTACTATGTTGTTGCTTACTGTCCCCATTGTCAAACATCCCTTAGCAACGCTGAAGTTGGACTTGGCTATGAGGAAGTTGAAGATCCATCTATATATTTCAAGTTTGAGGTGCAAGGAGCCGAAAACGAGTATTTCATTGTTTGGACCACCATGCCCTTCACCATAATCACCGACATGATGATAGCAGTCCATCCAGAAGCTGAATACGCTAAGGTTAAGGTAAACGATGAAACATGGGTGCTCACAAAAGGACGCG
>JGI2173J19968_10000057_pt1 | contig 35439 bp, 32 predicted proteins | sample DeeMarSWOR136_30_FD_19968 | JGI IMG/M metagenome (IMG submission 19968) | reverse complement strand
CACATAAGGATGCGGAAATCAAACCGAAAGCAATGTTTGATATTATAATTAACCAGTTCATGTTTATCACATAAGTATTTTCTATTAAGATTTACGATAATTGTTTTGGAATTTAAGGGTTCTTGTAGACCTGTTTAACACTAATACACTTTAAATTTTGCTTCAATGAATTTCTAAATAAAAAGGAGGGAAAAAGGTTACGTGGGACATGGGAAACATCCTAAAAACGAACCGAGATACCTCGCCTCGGTCACTTTAGTATGAGTGATTTTTGAAAAAAGAGGGAAGGTTGCGCGGGAGACATCGTCACTCAGACATAAACTAAATAGTTGTTGCCGCAACAGCAACACGAGGCTAAGACTTGTCGATTAGGGTTTTGAGACTACATGTTGAGTGGCGAACTTATCCGCTCCTTTTCGCCTTATCCTATAAACAAGGAACAGCACCGCCAGAATCGCTATTGACACGACTGCAACCGCTATAATCACAATTATCGTTGACGGTGGAGGCGAAGGAGTAACAGTAATTGGTTTCAAGGCGTAGACTGCACCGTTTCCCTCATTATCCCGGTTACCTGATGTCGCGAATGTAGAGCCTACGTAAACTACGCCGTCAGCTACGGTGAGGGAACCCGCGTTGCCTTCAATCGTGTAGTTCCATATCTGCTCGCCAGTTGAAGCGTTAAGAGCATAAACATAGTGGTCAGGATGAGCAAAATACTGTGGTCCTGTGTTTCCCACGTAGACTTGGTCGTCAGCGACAACGGGAGAAGACGCTGCGTTGCCCGGTTCGGTTGTTAAGTTCCATACTCTCACTCCATTAGAAGCATCAAGACAATACAAGCTGGCTTGCCCATACTCAGATTTGGAATTCACGCCTACGTATACGCAGAGGTCACGAAGTACGGGCGAACCAGCAGAGCCTTCTGTTGTGTGGTTCCATATTTTTGTGCCATTTGAAGCGTCAAGAGCACATACCTTGTTGCCAACGCCTATGTAAACCAAATGTCCGGCAACATTTGGAACAACAATAGGAGAATTACCCTGATAGCTTCCAGTTGTGTAGTTCCATTTTTTCGCTCCAGTAGAGGCGTCAAAAGCATAGACGTTGCCAGTAAAGACAACCTCGGCGCCCAGATAACTAACTTCGTATGAACTTATGTAGGCGTAGCCTCCAGAAACAACAAGAGAACCTACATACTCTGGGATTGTGGCTTTCCAATGTTCGTCGCCAGTTGATGCATCAAGGCAATAAATAATACCGTGCGAGGAGCCTTCGTCATCTCGGCGAGTTACGTAAACGTAGCCGCCAGTAACAACGAGCGGACCATAAGCTGGACCAATAGTATGTTTCCATATTTTCGCGCCACTTGCTGCATCTAAAGCATAAACATTTCCGTCACCAGAGGGTACGTAAGCGATGCCATTAACAAATGCAGGTGATCTTCCATAGCCTGCGTTTGTAAGATTCCATAGATAGGCGCCTGTGTAAGCGTCAAGGCAGTACAAATAACCGGATTGGACATTAAAATAAATGCGCCCGTCAGCGACCACAGGAGAAAAAGGGCGCCCCTCAGTTGTGACTTTTGTGATGTAGTTCCACACCTGTGTCCCTGTTGAAGCGTTTAGGCAAAAAATACCGCCAAGGGCAGCTTGATCGAAGTAAGAGTTTACGTAGACGTAGCCGTTGACAACGATGGGAGTCGTGTACACGGATCCAATGGTGGAAAAGCTCCATAGCTGAGTAACGCTTGTTGATGTTGAGATGCTGGAATTGGCGCTGACCTTCGAAGCTGTCAGTCCGTAGAATTGGATTAGGAGAAGGGAAAATAGGAGAACTACAGCCGACTTATGCTTTCTCGTGAGGAATCCCCTTGAGAGTAGCTTAGTCACAGCGCAGCCCCCTAACTAGAATACTGCATGCGTTCCACAAAAAAGGGTTTTTGTAAAGGTTTCTTGACTCAAGATTTCTTGACAAAGAACCAGCAGTTCACTCAGCGCTTCAAGCTATATATAAGGGGGCATAATCTTGTGTGAGCGCATCAGTTCCAGCCCTGCTTGCTTCTCAATCAGCGTGAATAATGGCATGTGCAAATCTGTACCTAAAGTTTAAACTGTGGCTCTGGTAATTAGGTATGCGCTGTTTGAGGGGAAACGAGAGTTGGTGAGGCTTCCGCATCGTGCACGCGGCGTAAAAGTTCTAAAAGCCGTTTCGTCACCCCTCAGGCTGCAAATCCTAAACTTGCTTTTCGATAAGAACGCCCTCTCCTACACCGAGTTAATGAACGCGCTGAAAATGAATCCGAGCAGAGACGCAGGAAGATTCGCCTACCACCTAAAATTTTTGCTCAAAGCAAACTTGGTCGAGGCAGACGCAGAAGCCAAAAAGTACTATTTAACCGACTTGGGCAAAATGGTTCTTGACGTGGCGGACAAAGTAGAAAAGAAAGCCTTCAAGCCCCGCGGAATGATGGTTCGCACCTCACATTTTACGCTGGAAGAGTTTGACGCCAACAAAATCGCCAATTCGCTTATAAAAGAAGCCAAAGTGCCAGCCGAACTCGCGCAGAAAGCGGCTAAGGAAGCGGAAAAGCGTCTGCTTAAGTCGAAAACCAAGTATTTGACAGCGCCTCTGGTCAGAGAAGTTGTGAATGCAATTCTGGTTGAGAAGGGACTTGAGGAGTATCGCCATAAGCTCACGCGGTTGGGCATGCCCGTTTATGAAGTAACCGCCTTGATAGACGCTAAAGACCACACTAAAGGTTCATCGGCTATGCTTTCGAAAGCGGGAAAAACAGTGTTCGGAGAATATACGCTTTTGAACGTTTTTCCAAGAGACATCTCTGACGCTCATGTAACCGGTGCACTTCATGTGAATGGGTTAGGCACATGGATTTTGAAGCCAAACGAAATAATGCATGACTTGCGATTTTTCTTTCAAAACGGTCTTAAACTGGCTAGCCCCTTTCAAATCTCAGAGGGACCTCCTCAAAATTTTGAGGCTGCATTGTCAATTGCCTTTACCGTCCTCTCGCACACTAGCAGAGAAATAAACGAACTGCAAACTTGCGATTACTTCAACGTGTTTCTCGCACCTTTCATAAGGGGAATCGACGTTGCAACGGTGAAGAAAAAACTGCGCATATTTATAATGAATGCTCATCACCACGCCGAGGCTGCGCTGGGGCTGGAGCTTTCGATTCCAAAATTCATTGCAGACAAGGCAGCTGTTGGACCTGAGGGAAAAACGTGTGGTAAATATGGAGACTTCGCCGAAGAGAGCCGATTGTTGGCGTCGCTTGTCATTGAAGCATTTACGGAAGAAAGCTCTCCGAAACCTTTGCTTAACCCTAAACTTATTGTTAAAATAAACAGTGAAGCGTTAGCAGATGAACAGGCACGGGCAGTTCTTCTGAAAGCTCACAGTTTGGCGGCGGAAAAGGGAAACCCATACTTTGCTAATACGCTGCAAAAAGAAGGAAAATACACAGTTTTTTCTACTTCAGGCCTCAAACTTAAGGCAGACTTGACCGGCGACTGGGAAACAGACACTTTACGAACCGGCTGCCTCGGAATCGTAACTGTTAATCTGCCCCGAATCGTTCACGAAAGCGAGAAGGACAAAAGCAAGTTTTTCGAAATTTTAAAGGAACGATGCGAACTGGCAGCCCGCGCCTTAAGAATCAAATACAGGGCACTCAGACAGCGTGGAAAAAGCTCCCTTCCATTTATGATGCAGAGCTCCAACGGTGATAAATATTTCAGGCTTGAAAACTGTTCACGCATAATAAATTTCGCCGGATTTCAGGAATCTGTGGAAACTTTCTGCGAGAAAAACCTAAGCCATGAAGAAAGCGTCAAGTTCGCAGAGGAAATCGTCAAGAATATGCTGACTTTCAAGCATAAAGCCGGCAGAAAACATGGAAAACGCTTATTCCCCGCAGTGCTGCGGAGCCTTGAAGCGTCTGAGCGACTAGCGCAATTAGACGTTGAAAAGTACGGAATTGCTAAGGTGAAGTTTTCAGGAACCCGTGAGAAACCTTTCTACTCAACTACGAAACGATTGAATCTTGAAGTCGGCAATTTTCTCTACATTCCAGCTGAAACGCTAGAGATTGAACAAAAACTTGAAGGCTTAAACGCTGGAGGAAGCCTAAACATAATAGAATTGGAAAGTAACGAGTACAAGCCAGAGGAACTCATGAACTTAACTGAGCATTTGATTAAGAATCAGGATTTAGAATTCTTCACTTACAACCGCATAAACACGTATTGCGATAACTGCAGGAAAAGCTGGTTCGGAGTCTTGCATAAGTGCCCGTCTTGCGGTTCTATGAGCACTCTGACAACCTTTGACCGATTCGCCTCTACTTGACCTTGAGCTTATTTGACGGCGCCTAGCACCAGTGCTAAAAGAGCCATTCTTACTACGATTCCGTTCCAGACTTGCTGGAAGTAACGTGCCTGCGGTGTGCTGTCAACTTCGGCGGCGATCTCGTCTACGCGTGGAAGCGGATGAAGAATTATCAAGTCTTTTTTTGCGCTTTTCAGGGTTTCCAAGTCTATCTTGTAGATGCCTTTGACTTTAGCGTACTCTGCTAGATCTGGAAAACGCTCTTTCTGTATTCTTGTGACGTATAAAACGTCTATTTGCGGGATTATTTTTTCCAGATTCGTGTCTTCAACTATTGAGATTTTGCTTTTTATCTCGCGGATAACTTCGTGTCGCATTCTCAGGGATTCGGGCGAAATCAGGTACAATTCGATATTGTAAAGGGAAAGCGCATACGCAAGCGAGTGAACAGTTCGCCCATAACGCAAGTCGCCTACCAACGCGATTTTCAGTCCGTCGATTTTTCCCTTCTCTTTTTGCAGCGTGTACAAATCCATAAGCGCTTGCGTTGGATGTTCTTCCGCGCCGCTACCTGCGTTTAATATGGGAACTTTGGAGAATTCTGCGGCAAGTTTTGCAGCTCCTTCGAGAGGATGTCTCAGGGCTATTATGTCGGCGTAGTTCTCCACGGTTCGTATTGTGTCCGCGAGGTTTTCTCCTTTCCTAACTGAGGCAATCTCGGCTTCGGCGAAGCCTATGGTGGAGCCGCCTAGTTTGAGCATTGCAGCTTCAAAACTTAAGCGTGTGCGAGTGCTGGGTTCAAAAAACAGGTTTGCGAGGATTTTTCCTTTGAGCATGTCTGAACCTTTCGCGGCGAGGGGTTCCATGGAGCGGCTGATGTTAAGAATGTAGTTAATTTCTTCGCGGGAGAAGTCTTCGATGGACACTATGTCTCTTCCTTTAAACGTCAAGCTGGACACCAGAGACAAGAAAGTCGTCAACTGCTAAATAACATTTTTTATGCACAGAAGCTTCAACTTGAAACAAAAAAGCAAAAAAGAGAAAAAAAAGAATTTTATAGCAAAACAGACTTAATGAACGCTCAAGCAGTACGCGGTTAGAACTTATTTTTTCTTTTTCGTTCTTGAATCGACTTCCCAGTCTTCTCCGCTTAAAAGATCGCGCAACGATTTCACTTCGTCCCGTAGCATGTTAATCTCGCTTTCCAGAGCTTTGGCTTTCGCGTCAGCCATCCTCTTGAGTTCCTCAATCTCAAGCAGCAAGTTTCTTCTTTCACTTTCTAAGGCTTTGATTCGTTCAATCGTGTTCTTGAGACTGCTCACAAGTGCCCCGTCCAACACCGTTGAATTTATTGCAATAGCACTTAAGACTTTTGTAGTCTGAGTTTCCTTTGAAGGTTTTTGCGATTAAGTATTGTAGTGTCTTTCCTAAAAATCTGCGGTGCGAACTTTTCTCAGAACTCTCGCCCACTTCGTAGAGATGCTATTTTTTTTATATAAGAAATTGCAAATAAAACACTGCGTTCGGTTTCGATGTTGTTGGATTGTGTCTTCGATGAGGAAAACGATATTTAAGAAACTTGAAGCTCAAGGGCTAATCGCAAATTATAATCGTCTGAGAAAAAACTTGCCGCCAAAACTTCCTGAGCGAGTTTTCATTTGGGATGAGACTTTCCGGGAGGGCATAAAGGCTCCCACGGTGTTTTTAACATATGTGGAGCAGGTTAAACTTGCCAAGTTGATGGATGACGCAAACATTTCCATAATTAATGTTGGTTTCCCAGCCCTCTCCGAAAGCGATAAACATAATGTCAAACGAATCGTTAACGAAACTTTCAAAAACGCAAAGCTCACAGCCTCAGCACAAGCTACCAAAGAAAGCGTGGACGCCTGCTTAGAATGCGGCATAAAAGAAGTAACCATAGAAACGCCGTTCAACGGGCTTAACCTCAAGTATAGGCTAAAAATGACCAAGGCGCAAGCACTGAAGAAAACAGTTGAATGCATCGAATACGCCCGAAAACGCGGGGCACGCGTAAATTTCGTTCTCATGGACGGCGCAAGAACACCGCTTGAAGACATCCTGCAAATCTTTGAAGCCGCAGCCAACGCTGGCGCGAGTAGGCTAGTCGTAGCTGACACCGTGGGCTTTCTTAGACCGCTTTCAACGCGCTATTTAATGTCCCGCGTCAGGGACGGATTATCAGAAACGGTGAGNAAGAAAGTGGCGCTTTCGGTTCACTGCCACAACGACTTTGGCTTGGCAACAGCCAACACGTTAGCGGCGGTAGAAGAAGGCGTAACTTATCTTCACACTTGCATCGCAGGCTTCGGAGAACGCGCGGGCATAGCGCCTTTCGAAGAGGTTGCCGTAGCACTAGAGCTCCTCTACAACATCGACACGGGAGTTGACTTGGGAAAGGTTTACAGGCTTTCACAATCAGCTGAAAAAGCCTTCGCGTTACCAATCCAGTTTCACAAGCCTATAATAGGCGATGGTCTGTTCGCTCACGAAGTAGATCAGGAGCTGGAAGAGATGCAGGCGCACCCGTTGCTTTTTGAACCCTTCCCGCCCGAAATTGTTGGACGCGAAACAACCCTTTTCATAGGCAGAAACACGGCGCAAACGTTAATCCAACAGCTTCTGGAAAAAGCGGGAATAAGAGCTTCACCCCGCCAGATGGACGAGTTGTTCAGGCGCATAAAAGGTCCACAGGAAAGCTTAGACAAAGGTGAATCTCAAATGACGTTTTATCAGGTGAAAAAACTCATGAGGGACCTGCAGAAAGGCTATGTGATGGGAGAATTCTGGCGTTTGGTTGAACAGATAACTCGGCAGAAGCCCAAGCTGCAGGAAACAGACAAGAAATCATCAACCACAGAATAGTTCGCGAGCGCGCCCTTAAAATCACGGCTCTAAACGCAGCTGCCGCTTTATTGCTTCAATCTCGTCCAGAAGTATGTTTCGAGGGTAATTGTAGATGGGACCACTTGGTTTCTCATTATAGAATGGGCGATTGCAGTCGGAGCATCCAGAAGTAAGAAAAGGCTTTCCGGTTTCTACAATCCACTTAAGCGTTTCTTTTTCAACGCCATAATCCGTTAAGCAGCCAGCATCATCAAAACGCATATCCTCAGAACGCGCATATCCATGGGCAATTAAATATCTCGCAAGCTGAACTCGCCTATACACCTCAATTAAAGGCTGAGGCTTCCTTTCCAAAGTCGTCCCGCGAATTGGCGTGAAAGCAAAAAGAGCTGGCAAAACACCCATATCAACACATCTTTGGATCAAGCTGATTACGTCGTTTTCTGTTTCACCCAACCCAACAATCAAATGAGTACTTACCTTTCCTTTCCCGAAAACTTCAAGCGCTTGGCGCAACTGCTTGAACTGGCTTTCCCAAGTGTAAGGACCACCTGCGCTCAAGCCTTTAACTTCATTGAACAGTTTTTCGGTTGCTGCATCTAAGGCTATGCCGATCCTGTCCACGCCAGCTTCAGCTAGTTGCCGCAGGTTTTCGCCGTTCAGAGGTTGGCACGAAACCGAAACGGGAATAGCAGCATACTGCTTTATTGCTTTTGCTAACAACGCCAGATGTGTGAAGACATCAGGGTAGTTCAGGGCTTGGATGCAGACGCGTCTTATTCTCCGATTAGTATATGCGTTTTCAATTCCTTCAAGGACGCGTTTGGTTGAAAAAGGAGGCCAAGAGACTCTGGAGAGCAGTTCTGCTTTGCTGCGGCTGTTTCGTGCTTGAGGGCAAAAACCGCAGTTGGCCGTGCACTTGCCCGTCTTGTACGTCATCAGATAAGCGGTTGTGGGTTCAGCGTCAAGTTTGCCTTCTAAAAGTCCGAGAATTATGGCGGAGCCTACTGAAACGCGAATTTGCTGTGGCAGATCGGATTTTTCACAACTTGGTACTTCCGCCAACTTTCATCACCGAATAACTCTAAGTGCTGAGAAATAGTAGAAAGAACAGTATATTAGCTTAGAGCCACGAATTAGTTAATCTAGACCTGTCTACGTTTCTGTGTTTCGGGTTGCAAGAGGCATCTTCACCTGTCTTGTTCGATCGAGCCACGCATACTATGAATAGCATTATTAAATCATTTCGCACATTACTATAACGAGATTGGCTATCATGGCAACAGACGACGTGCTATCCTCACTTTCGAGATTTGTAGACATGAACTCCAATGTTGTTGATGTCCAGTGGGATCGGAGAATGAGCCCAAGGTTACTCGTTAACCCATACTCTGAAAACTACGAAGAAAAGAAGACAGCAGCACATTATTTTTTACTCGCATCATCGGTGCTTGAAGAGGGGGTTGTTGGCTTTTCAGAAAATGCTAGGAGCCTTCTTGTCCATCTCCACGAAAAATTTGGCGATCGTCTTTTCGAAATTCGCAAGCCTCACATATTTGAGGAAGAGATTATAAAATGCGGGTTTTACCATAAATTGGGTATTTATAGGGAAGTGATAGCCGAAGTTTTGGCCGGCGTCAACAGGTTTGTTAGGAATAAGGCGGAGAAAGATCTTATAAAATATTCTCAGAGGTTTAGCACGCCGAAGGATTTGGCGGAAGATCTCGCTCAGAACATTGAAGTAGCAAACGTGCCACACAAAGACGAAACGTGGATATACATGAGGTGGATGGTGCGCCCTAAACCCGACTTGGAACTTTTCAGTCATTTTTCACCAGAAAACCTCTATGTCCCTCTAACCAGAGAAAATGCTAATGTTGCGGCGAGCTTAGGCTTGATAAAATCAGCTGCGCCCTATCTGTGGAAAGACAAGAACGCAGCAATGAAGGCTCGCGAACGGATCACGGGCTTCGCTAAACAGCTATCCCCAAAAGACCCCGCAAAGGTCGATTATCCCTTTTTCCTGCTCGGTAGGTGGCTTAGACAAAAAAACTTGAACAGGAATACGTTGAAAGAGGCACTGCATTTCTTTGACAACATGCATAAGGTGACTGGACAGCCACATGCCTACTACCAAACAATGAGCCGCTACAAGAGCGGTTGGGAGAAGAAGACCGCAAGCATACTTTCGAAAATGAAAATTTCCTACGGCTATGAAACAATCACTTTCCCGCTGCCTGGTGACACGTATACGCCAGATTTTATTCTTGACAAGTCAGTTCAGGGAAGAAAGATTATTTTGGAACCCCACTACGAAATGACCCGAAAGCAAGCCCGCAAATACTCTCTTTTCAAGCGAACTTATGGGCATGAATTCCTGTTGGTATTGTTGCTGAAAAATGACCTTATCCCATATTATCATGAACGTAAAATACTTGCTGATGATGTGTGCGATGATGTCTGGCCGATTGAATTCGTTGATTTGCTCGCGGAGAAGATTAGAACAGGAACTTATGGTCAGTAGATGCTAGAAGCAAATTGGTAACTGTTAGAGGCGTCAAGTTTTTACCTTACGTCGGCGTATTACTAGGTGGAGGGTGTGTTATGGCATTAGCTAGACTCGTCCTCGAATGCCCTTACTGTCATTGGCTTTTTAATGCTACGCCACCTGACCGCGCGCATTCTGCCTATTCTTTTGAAAAACCTCTGGTGGGTAGTTTTAATAGTGAAGTGATTGAACAAAACCTCGTATGTCGAAACCCAAAATGCAAAAAACAAATTACAATCTATTGGTATGTGCCAAGAGACTACTTCAACAGAATTTGACAAAGCGCATCTTATGAAAAGCTACCATAAAAACTAAGGAAGTCTCAGCGAAGCTTATGAAAAAGAAATGCTCCATTTTCCTCAAGATATGACAGTATCACTTTCCCAAACATATTGGATTGATTATAGTTCTCGCTTCGTAACTAGGTGTCCAGCAAATCCAGCAAGCCATATGAGCATCGGATAAACGATCATACGCTCCATTCCACCTGGACCTAAACCCAAATAGAAAATGCTGTCATACGCTTCGGTGCTTGTTACTGAGCCGCTTGCGACCATACCGCTTGAGAAGAGAACTAATGCTCCAAGCGTCATCGCTCCAAGTGTTATGCTTATCAGAGATAAGGGCTTTTTCAGCACTTTAAAGGATGCTATGGCTGACAACCCACCGAAAAAGAAAGCCATCGAAGACACCGCGCCGTGTGCAACTGTGAAATCTTTCGTGAAGACGCCGACACCCATTGCGCCTATAGCCATTAGAAGGAGTAGCATGTTTACAGTCTTAAAGTTAGCACTGTGTCTTAGAAAGTATGTTGCAACGAGCGATAATAGTCCTAGAAGAAAGGCAGATGAGTTGAAAATTATAGAGGATGGTCCGACTCCAAGATCGCTTATGTAATTGTCATGTACGCTGTAGCCAGGATACAACGCCTCTGAAATAGTAAAACCTAAGATGAATTGGGTAACTGCGATAAAAAAGATCACTCCGACTACTTTTTCTCTTGAATAGGACATGCGTTGCAATATTGCCATCTGAGACATAAAACTTTTCCATGTGCACGCGTTTTGTAATAGAATGAGAAATTTTAACAGCTTCAGTAACTTTTGATTCTTAGTTTTGTGCGTGTTTTTCGTTTAAGATTTGGGCTTCACAAATGCTTTATTCAAAAAGGACACCATGAAGAATCAGAGCGTGCAAGCATGCGAAGGTCCAAACTTGAACTTTACGAAGACATTCTAACAGCGTTAGTTGATAAGCGCCTAACGGTTGACGCTATCGCTTACGCTTGCAACATGGACTGCATTGCTATTCGCCAACGGCTCGACTTTCTAGCGGCAAACGGCATGGTAGAAGAAAAAACCTACAAGAAAAAAACGCGTTACGCCCTAACACGAAGAGGCTTGGCGATTTTTAAGACTCTCGCCATTGCAAAGCGGTTAGAGAAACTGCAAACCACCATCAAAAAGATGGACGAAGTCCTAAAAATGATTCCAGCGCTTTCGGAATACAACGAAGAAAAGGCAAAGCGAACCTAACGAAACGAAAACTATTAAGCAGAGCTAAAAGGGTTCTCTTCCTAGCGAAAGACCATGGCGCAGCTTTCTCCCGAGACAGTTTGGCATGCAACCGAAAAAGAACTTCTAAGCTTACTAGACACTGGTGCGCTTCTTTCTAAACCTAAAAACGCCCACTTCTACGCCCCAAGCTTCATGCATTACAAAACAAGCTATTACTGTTCTTCGCCAACGCGCTTTCCAACAGTATCCGTGACAGGCACGGCATGCTCGCTCAACTGCAGACACTGCGGAGGCAAAATACTACAAACCATGCACCCAGCCAAAACGCCTGAAAAGCTCTTTGAACTCAGCGCAGAGCTGAAACAAAACGGCGCTTTAGGGTGCCTAGTGAGCGGCGGGTGCCTGCCAGATGGCTCAGTGCCTCTAAAGCAATTTATTCCCGCAATCGAGAAAATCAAGCAGGAATTAGGCTTAACAGTTTTCGTTCACACGGGCATAATTGACGCGGTCACAGCCACAGCGCTTAAGACAGCAGGGGTTGACGCTGCGCTGATAGACATCATCGGCTCCGATGAAACCATAAGGAAAGTTTACAACTTGAACGTGACAGTTAAAGACTACGTGCGCTCTCTGAAAGCATTGCAGAAAGCTGGCTTGAGCTTTGTGCCCCATGTCATTGTTGGACTTCACGATGGAGAATTGAAAGGCGAATTCCACGCGCTTAAAATGATATCATCATACAAGCCTTCCGCTATTGTCGTGATTGCCTTCATGCCCATACACGGGACAGCCATGGCCAAGGTTAAGCCGCCACAGCCAGCAGACATCGCCAAAGTAACAGCAACAGCACGATTAATGTTTCCTGAAACGCCACTAGTCTTGGGGTGCATGCGTCCGAAAGGCAAACACCGCGCTGAAACAGACATCTTGGCGTTGAAAGCAGGAGCCAACGCCATAGCTTTTCCAAGTGAAGAAGCCATAAAATACGCGGAAAAACAAGAATATGCACTGTCTTTTTCTTCATACTGCTGCGCCCAAATATATGTGGACGCTACCTCTCGAAGAACTTCGAAGTAACCCGCAGAACGAGTTTTTCACAAAACTAAAAGCCACTTACGGAACTTTTGATTGCGACGCAATTTTCAGCATCTTGTAGCCAAAAACCGCAGCCCACACTCCGCCTGCAACAGCCGAAATAAACTCAGGAACAGCTACCCCCGAAACGTACCGAATCAAAAACAGAAGCCCCCAAGGAGCAGCAGCAACGGTGGTCAACAGCAACGTGAAAACTGCCAACGGCTTCTGCTTCACCTGCCAAAACCCTATGGTAAAATGGCCCAAAGCACCAATCAACAGCACAAAAAACGCTACCGAAGCGATAGTATGCGCGTACCTCACGTTTTCGGGGAAAACGCCGATGGCGATAAGCGCCAAACAAGCCACAGAAAAAAGCAAAGCTCCGCCCAAACCCCTATAGAATAGAAGATGCGGCTTGCCATCAGCAGAAAGAACTTCAAAAAGACGCATCATCCTGAATAGGCTTGTTGCGAAGATGAAACCAAGGATTCCGCTGACTATCAAGCCGTAGTTAAAAAGCGCTGCCGTGGCGCCAGGCATCACGCCTAAATCGCTTAGGGCGTTTTCCGTCCAACTGAACTCTGGAGCAGAGTAAATCGCCAAAGAAATAAACGTAAACGCGGCAACAGGTGTCAAGATGCCGCAAACTCCTGATATTCTAAACCTTATGATGCCTTTTCGTTCCAAAACACCATCTCCAAAATCAGTGTTATGCTGTTTACGCTTAAGAGTTTGCGTTTTCTGGGACAAACCGCCTGAGCCTCTGCAGCGAACGTGTTTTCTCTTTATCGCCAATCTTCGCCGCCTGCACCGCTTGCCTTAGCAGCTGAATTGACTCGTCCATGGCTCTGCGGTCAACTGGAAACGGCACACCGTCCTTGCCACCATAGGCAAAAGAGAATTTCACGGGGTCAGTCCAACTCGGTTTTTCGCCGTAAACCAGCTCTGCCACGAGAGCCAAACCGCGCACGGTAGCAGGTCCAACACCCCTTAAGCTTAGGAGTTCTTCGTAGTTTTTTGGTTGAAACTCATAAGCGCGTTTCATTGTTTCCCAATTTATGTTTCTAGGCATGTTAAGCGCTTCAATTGATTGGTGCCAAGGGTCAGTCTTAGTCTTGGGTAGCCATTCTTGAAGCGATTTCTGATGCAGCGGTCTCGTCGCCTCAAACAGTCGCATGACCTTCGCGGGGGGTTCTTTGGCTATGTCCACTGATGCTTTGCGTGCGCCTTCGCTGGTTTTTGCGGTCATGTTTAATGCTTTTTCGCGTTTTACGTCGCCGACTATGGCGTTATGCGGCTCTACGATTAGGCTGGCGGTGGCGTCTGAAAGCCAGTGATAGCGCCGTGCGGTGCGGTCTCCAGAGCTCATGCCCTGTTGGATTACGGCCCATTTCTTGTTTTCAGTTAAGAGGAACGCGTGATGGTACAACTGGTAGCCCGCTTGAATTGCCGTATTATCAACTTTTGCGGTCATTTTGCTCGTGTACGTGAGAGCTTGAATTTGATCTTTTGAGAAGCCGAATTTCTCGCCGATGTCGGCGATTTCCGTGGGCGTTTTTCGCGAGGTTTTGCCTTTTCCGCCACAGATGGCTATGCCGTGTTCCTCAGGTGAGAGCGCTTGCTTAAGAACGGCTGTGAGGACGGTGGTCACGCCTGAACTGTGCCAATCATAAGCCAAAACGCAGCCGAACGCTTGGAACCAGTAGGGGTCGGATATGCGTGTTAGAAACGTGTCTGTGCCTTGCTCGTCAATCATGATGTTGGCTATTTCTTTGGCGAGTTTGCGCATGCGAACGGTTAGCCACGCTGGTGCCTTGCCGCCGTGGAGCGGAAGGTTGGCGACGCCTGTTCGATACATTAGCCCTCAGCATTGATTGCGTGTTTTGTTATTATTTTGTTTTTCTTTACATTTTTATGTATAAATGCCATGCGTATGCCTCTTATGGGAGTTTATGCCTTGGCTTGTGATAGTTGAGCCTATCAAAATGAAGCGGCGGACGGTTATTTAATGGGAAAAGCCTTTAACCATATAAAGGTAAAGTGCATCTTATTACTGAGAGAAACTGGGAGTCTCTTAGCTAATGGGTAAGAAGCTAATCCAATCTTTAATCGGCATACTAGTTGTTTCCTTGTTTCTGTCTACTTTCCAGTTTCCCTTTGCTGGCGCGGCTGAAAACGAGTGGACTGCTAGAGCGCCGATGCCTACTCCGAGAGGCGGGCTTGGAGTTGCAGTTGTAAACGGAAAGATATACGCAATTGGAGGCTTAAACAACGACACGCACCTTACAGTCAATGAAGAGTATAATCCAGTCACAAATACATGGGCTACCAGGACGCCGATGCCGACTGCCCGAAGCGGTTTTGCCATTGCTGTTTATCAAGGCAAGATTTACTGTATAGGCGGAACCGTAGGGGACAGTGATAATCTTGTTTCGGGATTCACTGGAGTGAATGAGGTTTATGATCCAATGAAGAACACTTGGGAAACTAGGGCGTCTATGCATACTCCTAGAGCTGACCTATGTGCAAGTGTTGTTAACGGCGAGATTTACCTTATAGGTGGAAAGGAATACTGGGGAGTTAACCCCTTTTATCATGAGCTTGCTGTGAACGAAGTTTATGATCCAGAGACTGATTCTTGGGTTACAAGGTCACCAATGCCTATTCCTGCTTTCGGTTATGCGTCTGAGGTGGTCGAAGACAAAATATACGTGATTGGAGGTGCACGGGAATTCCAAGAGCAGTTGGGAGCTCTTACTGCTATTGGTGCCAATCAGGTTTATGATACTAAAAACAACTCATGGAGTAGCCAAGCTAGCCTCCCCGTTGCCATGAGTCATGCGGCTGCGTGTGTGACGAGCGGCGTTACGGCGCCTAGGAGAATTTACGTTGTAGGCGGGTTTGACCAGACCAATTACAGCAATGCAACTCACGTGTATGATTTTGAAAGCGATGCTTGGAGTTCTGGCGCTTTGATGCCGACGGCTCGTGCGTACCTAGGTCTCGCTGTCGTAGATGATGTTTTATATGCAATCGGAGGTTTCGATGGACTGAATTTGCTGGCTGTGAATGAGCGGTATGCGCCGCTTGGGTATGGAACTGTGCCGCCGGAACTGCATGTTTTGTCTCCAGAAAACAAAACGTATACCTCCAATGACGTTCAGCTGGTTCTTACGGTGAATAGACCGACGAATTGGATTGGCTATAGCTTGGATGGTCGAGCGAATGTGACAGTCAGGGGCGACATTGAATTATCTGGTTTGGCTGAGGGTGCGCATAGCATCGTAGTTTCTGTTAATGACACTTTTGGAAACTTGGTTTCCGCCGACACTGTTTACTTTTCTGTGGACACTGTTTCTCCAAACGTTGCGATTCTGTTTCCAGAGAACAAAACATATGGCGAGACTGACATCAAATCAGTTTTTACGATAAATGAGCCAGTTTCATGGATAGGCTACAGCTTAGACGGGCAAGACAACGTAACCGTCACGGGAAACGTTACTTTGGCTGTGCTTACTGAGGGCTCGCATAGTCTGACATTTTACGCCACAGACCTTGTGGGGAACAATGGAACTTCTGAAACAGTTTGCTTCGCTATAGCGCCTTTCCCGACAGTTTTGGTTGTAGCCGTAGCAGTGACAATAACCATAGTAGTCGCAGCAACATACCTGCTAATAAAACGCAGAAAAACTGTTACAGTAAAGAAAACAAAATAGCTCTCGGTTATTCCGTAGTTTCGTTTGTGACACAGTTTTCACGTGCTGTGCCTCTAAAAACGAATTTGGAGTCCGCTCTTAACCGTGTCGTTTTCCTAAAAGAAGAAACAAAAATTAATGCTGAATGAAATTGTTAGAAAGCGTGAAAAAGCACGTGTTGCCTATTTCTGGACTGGTATGTTTAGCACTTTTGCTAGGGCTTCGCATCGTTGCTTCAGTTCTGGAATTTCGTTCTTTAGTTTCTCTATCCTGTACTTCTTGGCTTCTATTTCTTTTCTGATTTTCTGTCTCAATGTTTCTTCCATATTTAGCAGTTGGGCTTTCTCGGCTAATAGCGCCTTCTCTTCTCCGTTCAGCGTCTCTAGGGTGGATAGATAGTCCTTTTCTGTGTTTTCGCATGGTTCTGCGGTGTTTAGTTCTCCGTTGTTATGCTCTGCATCTGGTTTTTTGAACATTTCAAACACTTCGTTTGCACCTCAAGAACTATCTAATATATTAATATATAATAATCTCTATTCCCAGCTTTGACATATCTCAGAAACCGAATAGGCACGCAACCATAAAAAGGAAAAACCCAAAAATCAAACACCAAACTATATACAACACAATGATTCCCATAAGCTCTAGGTGAACACGTTGAAGCCAAAAAAAGGGTACAAACGCGGCTACCCTGTCGCAATTCTCGCAGGATTAGAAGAGACCCATGCAATACTGTGGAAAGTCTTCAGCAAAGTTGTCAAACCTGAAAAGACTCTTACCCTTAACGGAACCAGAAGCAACCCGAAAGCCCTGTACAACTTCCACGAATCAATAATCAACGCCCTGAGGCCTACGCTGAAGGAAGGCGTCAGAAGCATAATCCTTGTATCCCCTGCAAGAACCAATTGCGCTCAAGAATTCACCGCTCACGTTCGCGAACATCACACTTGGCTCATCCAAGGCTCAAACAAGGCAGCGTTCTCCGAGATAACAGGCTCCGCAAACACGCCGTCCCAAGTAGCGGCGCTCACAAGAACTCAGGCATTCCGCCAGTTGATCTGCGAAACCACCGCAGAAGAGACAGAAAACCTCATCGAAATTCTGGAAAAACGCCTCAGCACTTCCGAGAAGAACAACGTTGTGCTGTTTTCACTTGAGGAGGCAGAAGCCCTAATTCTTAACAAGCATAAAACAGGCAGACCTAAACCTGAATATCTCTTGCTTACTGACAACTACCTTTCAGAAAACCGAGAAAAGAATAGGCTACACAGACTAATGCAAATTGCCACAAACAAAAAGGTCAAAACAAGAGTAGTGAACGCTGAATCACCAGCAGGCGTGCGCCTTACACAACTAGGCGGAATCGTCTGCATAGCAAAGCCTGAATAAACACCCCGCATTTGTTGCGTGTCACAATTTATTCATTTTACTAAAGTAACCCAGCCTGTTTCAGTCCTTCCAGCGAAATTTTTCCCGAATGCAAAGCCGTAGCCACCAAGACGCCGCAAACGCCGACGTCTTTCAATTCCATCAAATCCTTGATGTCTCGTACGCCCCCACCGACGTATACATCGACCTTTATGTTCCTCAGCACTTCCCTTAAGAAGGGCACATTGACTCCTTCTCCGCTACCAACTCTACATAAATCCAACACAATAATCTGGGAAACACCCGCTTCCTGAAACTCACGCAAAAGCGCCATAGGATCCTTAAGTGCGCCAAGCTCAAACCCGCTGATCACGTGGTCACCCATCAAGTCGAGGCTAACCATTATCTTCTCGCTTCCGAAGAGCCTAACAGCTTCGGCAACAAGGCTGGCGCTTGGCAGGGTTTCTGTTCCAATAATAACCTTTACAACATGACTCTCCAGCACGCTTTCTGCTTTTTTGAGGTCGTCTATGCCAGCGTCAACCATCAGCTCAAGACCGGTTTTATCTGCGATGTTCCTGAAAATCGAGAAATTTGCTTGCCCACGCGTAATTGCGTCCAGATCCGCCATGTAAAGCTCACCGAAACCCAGCGCCTTAAGCGCTGCAGCAACATCCACTGGGTCTGTGGACGCGCATAAGTTGCTCTTGAGTGGTTGGTACTCTTTTCTTCTGCCTCGGACAGCGTGAACCACCCTGCCGCCGAGAACATCAATTACAGGTATTATCTTCACCATGTTCTCCTCTGCTCTGCAATGAAGCCTAACCAATAGAAAAGTTTACTCATTATTAGACGATTCTGACTGCAGCAGCATCTTCAGATCGATGCTTGCGACAAAAACTTTAAAGGCGTAGAAATTCCGCATCAATATGATCAAATTGAAACTGCTAATAAGTCCGATGAACGAAACAGAAGCGGTGGAAGCCATCGCCGGAGGCGCCGACATTATAGATGTTAAAAACCCGAAGGAAGGAGCGTTAGGCGCCAATTTTCCATGGATAATAAAGCGAATCCGCGAGATTACCCCAGAAAACGTTGAGGTAAGCTGCACCCTAGGCGAAGTGCCCAACCTTCCTGGCGCCGTGTCGCTGGCTGCTTTAGGCGCGGCAACAACCGGCGTCCATTACGTCAAAGCGGGACTTTATGGGTTGAAGACGCCTGAAGAAGCCGCGTACCTAATGCAGCAAGTCGTGAAAGCCGCCAAAGAGTGTAACCCTTCAATTAAAGTGGTTGCCACAGGATACGCCGACGCAGACAGAATAGGCGCAGTCAGTCCTTTGCTTGTGCCTGAAATAGCCCACAAAGCCCAAGCGGACATAGCTATGATCGACACCGCAATTAAAGATGGAAAAAGCCTCTTCGCCTTTCTCACGATGGACCAGCTTAGAAACTTCGTCAACGCAGCGCACAATTACGGTTTAAAGGTAGCGTTGGCGGGTTCCTTAAAGAAGGAAGAGTTGCCTGCGGTTCACGCTTTAGGTGCTGATGTGGCAGGCTTGAGAGGTGCCGCTTGCACCCACAGCGACAGAATTAACGGTCGAATTACCAGAGAAAAAGTGCAAGAGCTCGTTGAAGTCGTCAAGCGCGCAGAAGAGCAAGCCGCATTCAAGGCGAAGGAGTCTTAGTGATGCAAGATAAAGGGCTGAGCAGAAAGACTGTGTTGGCAGAACTTAGAAAGTTTTGGGAACAAGACCTACGGTACGAGGACGGCAGAATCTTGTGCTCAATGTGCACTGCCCCTCATCGTGTGGCGAAAACTGCTCACAGCTTGTTTTTAAGCTCGAATCTCGGGGATTCAGGACTGTTTCCCGGAAGCCTAAAGTTGGAAAAAGAAGTCATCCAAAAACTTGCGGCACTTCTTAATGGTCCAAGCAGCGTCGGCTTCCTCGTCTCAGGCGGCACAGAAGCAAATCTGCTGGCGCTGTTGGCTGCGAGAAACATGGCTAACGTCAGCCATCCTGAAGTTGTCCTGCCCGAATCTGCGCATTTTTCCTTCACAAAAATATGCAATTTACTAGGGTTAAAAGCGGTCCATGCGAGTTTAGATAGCGCGTACAGAGTTGATCCCTCATCGGTTGAGAAACGTATTACCAAGAATACAGTGGCTGTAGTCGGCACGGCTGGGACAGCTGAACTGGGCGCGGTTGACCCGATTGACAAGCTCTCCGAAATTGCATTGGATCGTGGCATTTATCTGCACGTAGACGCAGCCTTTGGCGGTCTCATAATTCCTTTCTTAAGAGACATCGGGTACACTGCTGCAAATTTTGATTTTCGTTTAGAAGGCGTGAAATCCATAACTGTTGACCCGCACAAGATGGGAATGACGACGATTCCTGCAGGCGGAATTCTGTTTCGCAACGATGCCTTTTTGGATTACATTAAGACGGAGACGCCTTATTTGACTGAAGAGTTGCAGTACACGTTCGTGGGCACCAGAACAGGCGCGTCAGCCGCGGCAACATGGGCGGTTTTTGAGCGCTTGGGGCGCGAAGGCTTCAGGAACACAATTCGGCATTGCATGAGGTTAACAAAGTTTTTGTCGTCAAGGCTTGAAGCGCTCGGTTTCAAACTTGTTTCTAAGCCAACGTTGAACATAGTTGCTTTTAAAGGCTCAAATTCAAAGCTGCTATCAGAAAAGCTGCGGCAGCAGGGGTGGTTTGTCTCTTATATTCCGCGTCTTGACTGCATCAGACTAGTAGTTATGCCCCATTTAAGAAAAAAGCACATAATGGCGTTTTTGAAGGATTTGAACGAAATTGCCCGAGCAAACGCAGCCACTTCCCAGTCATGACAGTGAGGTGAGCCTTTGAGGCTTCTAATTTACGAGCATGTTTCCGGCGGCGGCTTTGCTGACGAGCCAATTCCAGCCAGCGTCTTAAGCGAAGGGTTCGGCATGCTGCGAACGTTGATTTCGGATTTCAAAGCCGCTGGACACTACGTGACCACCACCCTTGATTCGCGACTTGCAAGGTTACATCCTCCCCTAGACGCTGATTGCACAGTGCCTGTTTTCTCTTCGCGAGAGGTCCAAGCGGCTATCCACAAAGTCTCAGCGTCAGCTGATGCCGCTTACGTGATTGCGCCAGAAACTGAAGGCACATTGCAGTCGCTTGTGGAAAGCGTAGAGCAGACAGGCGTAGCCTCGCTGAACTGCCCCGCCAACACCATCGAAAAAGTTGTTGATAAAACGGTTCTCCATGAATCTCTGACGAAACTCGGGTTGCCTGCGCCTGAGACAATAACGTTTAGCGTAGCTGATGGCGTAGAGGAAATCAAGCGGGCTGTCCATGGCAGGTTGTGTTTTCCTTTGATATTCAAGCCTTCGAACGATGTTGGCTGTTGCGGCTTAAGCGTTGTCAGAAATGAGCGCCAAGTGGCTGGTGCGGTTGGCAAGATTAAAAGGGAATCGTCAAACAAGCGTTTTGTAGCTCAAGAATTAGTTACGGGTGCCGCTGTGAGCGTTAGCTTAATCTCTACAGGCAGCGACGCATTGTCCATCAGTTTGAATCGTCAAGATGTAACGATTGGAGCGCCAGACGCGATTTCAAGTTATAACGGCGGCTTAGTTCCTTTTGACCATCCGCTGCGGCTTGGAGCGTTTGCAGTGGCGGAAAAAATTGTTAAATCTTTCCGAGGCCTCAGAGGATATGTTGGAGTGGATTTGGTTTTGACGGAGGAGGAAGCGGTGGCGATAGAGGTTAACCCGCGGCTAACCACGTCCTACATCGGGTTAAGACGCGTTGTCGACTTTAACGTTGCAGAAGCCATTGTAAACGCTGTTTTAAAGCGTGAGCTTCCAACGAACATTCAAACTTGTGGGTACGCTTTCTTTTCGAAAGTAGAGACGCCTCTGCCGACGGTTGATGCGCTTCAAAAAACTTGCGAGGTAAACGAGGTTGTTTCTCCGCCTTTCCCCGTTTCAAGTAGTGGCGCTGCTTGTGGGCTCGTTTCGTCTTACGCTGCCACGTTAAAAGCGGCAACGGCGAGGTTCCGTGAAGCTAAAAAACGCGTTCTCAATATTACGAGTAGAGGGGAATAGTGTTGGTAAGTGTTATTGGCTGGGATATCGGCGGCGCCAACACTAAAGCAGCTTTCATACGCACTAAGGACGGCTCCGTGGAGGAGCTTAAGACTGGAATTGAGTATTTTCCAGTTTGGAAAGACCCAAACAAACTCGCCAACATACTTTTAACTCTAAAAGAAAGACTAAGCGGCACAGCGAAGCTTGACTGCATGGGCTTAACTATGACTGCTGAATTGTCTGATACGTATCAAACGAAGCGGGAAGGCGTCAACCACATTTTGACGTGTGCTGCTGAGGCTTTCGCTGGTGTGCCAGTTTTCGTTTTGGATGTGGACGCCAAGTTAAGACCCTTGGAGTCTGCTAAATCGGAGCCGTTGCGGGTGGCTGCGGCGAATTGGGCGGCAACGGGCTGGTTGGTTTCTCAGCTGATCAAAACTTGCGTCGTAATGGATGTTGGAAGCACGAGCACCAGCATTATTCCCGTGGTTGAGGGGCGCATTGTGGCGGCGGGTAAAACTGATTTGGAGAAGCTTATGAATGGTGAGCTTGTGTACACGGGAAGTTTGCGGACGAATGTTGCTGCGACCGTGCGTTCTGTTCCTCTGAGGGATGGCGTAGCGCGGGTTTCGTCAGAGCTGTTTGCTCAATCTGGTGATGTTCATTTGGTTTTGGGTAACATTACGGAAGCGGAGTATACTACGGAGACGGCGGATGGGCGGGGAAAAACGAGGCGGGAAGCTTTGGCGCGGCTTGCGCGAGTTGTTTGCGCTGACGTTGAAATGTTAAGTGAGGAGGAAATTGTGCAGATTGCACGCTACGTCTATAATAGGCAGGTTGAGCAGGTTGCAGAGGGGCTGAGCCAGGTTTACTCTCGGATTAAAACGCTTACGGCGGAGAAAATTCCCTTGGTGGTCACGGGCATTGGTAAAGATTTTATTGCGAAAATTGCTGCCAAAAAAGTTCGCGTTGACAAGGTTATTGACTTGGGCAAGTTGGTGCGAGACGATTTGGTTACGGTGTCGCCTGCTGTGGGGGTGGCGTTGATGGCGGCAAGCAAACTTGAAGGGAGAACAGTGAAATGGACGCTGTGATAAAAGTAGGCGGCAGCCTAGCCGAGGAGCCTGAACGGCTGAGATTTCTATGCACCAAGCTGGGCGAGTTTGCGAAGAAATATGCTGTTGTTGTGGTGCCTGGAGGGGGCAGGTTTGCGGATGTTGTGAGGGATTTTGATCAGCGTTTCACGTTATCCAGCGAAATCGCGCATAGGATGGCGGTTCTGGGGATGGACCAGTTTGGACTGTTCCTATGCCAACTTATCCCTGACTCCTGTGCAACCTATTTGCTTAGTGATGCGAAGCAGTTTTCTGAGATTGGGGTTGTGCCGGTTTTTTTGCCGTCGCGGCTGATGTTTCGGGAAGAGCCGTTGGAGAATTCGTGGGATGTTACCTCGGATTCTATCGCAGCGTATGTTGCAGGTCGGTTGCGCGTTGCTAAGGTTGTTTTGGTTACTGATGTAGACGGGGTTTTCACGAAGGACCCTAAGAGGCATTCGGATGCTGCGTTGATAGAGCGGCTGTCAGCTGAGGAACTGTTAAAGTTTATTCAGAGAACCAGTGTTGACCGTTACTTGCCTAAGCTGCTTTTAGAATCGCCTATTGATTGTTACGTGGTTAACGGGAAATATCCTGAAAGGGTTGAGGCTGTTTTGGCGGGGCAGCAGACTACTTGCACGTTGATTGCCGCAAGAACTGAATGAGTACTGTTTATAAGCGAAGCGTTGTTGATATTCGTATGCAAGAAGCGCTTCCAGTTGTGGCTGTTGTTAAAGGCGAGCGGGGTCACGCTCCAGTTTTCAAAGCCCTCGACCTAATCGACTACAGAAAGGCGCTGGCGGGTTACGATACGGTTCTTATCAAAGTTAACTTCATTGTGGACAAGACGTGGGACACGGGTGCCACCACAGACCCCATGGTAGTTGAAGCTATAATTAAGAAGCTTGAGGGTTTGCCCGTGAAAGTCTACGTTGTGGAATCCGATGCCACAATAACCAATGCTGATAGAGCTTTTGAGGCGACTGGCATGAAGGACATGTGCCGCCGCAACGGCGTCGAATGGCTCAACCTCCGCCATGTTAAAGATAAGGTTAAGCTTGCGGTTCCTGATGGTGAGGCGTTGAAGAGCATTACGGTGCCGCGTTTGGTTACTGAATCCGCGGTTATCAGCGCCGCCAAGCTGAAGACGCATGTGGATACTGGGGTGACGTTGGGCATGAAGAACATGTTCGGCTTGCTTCCTGACAAGTTCAAAGGCAAATACCATCTGAAAGGCATAAGCAAAGTCGTGGTTGACATTAACACCGTGCTTAGACCAGCGTTAACGGTTATAGATGGCTTCGTAGGCATGGAAGGACAAGGTCCCATAGACGGCACACCCGTTCAGATGAACCTTATAATTGCGGGAACAGACGTTGTTGCCACAGATGCTACTGCCTGCCGAGTCATGGGCATCAACCCGTATGAAATAAAGCACATTCGCAAAGCTTTTGAAAAGGGCTTGGGAAAAAGCGATGCTCAAGTCTTAGGCGAAAAACTGGAAACAGTAACCAGACCATTCAAACAAAACTAATAATCAAAGTTGCTTGGATTACAGTTGGGTTTGGGTATCCGATATACGCTGATTGGAATAAGCCTTACAAAATTGCTTATGATTCCGAGGGAATACCTCTCGATGTGGATTCAGATGCATCTGTTCTCCCCGTAATAATTATAGATTGTGATATTCCTCTTGAATATTTAGAAGTAGTAAGAAGAGTACCTTTCAAAGGCTGAGAAATGCTCTAAGGGTAATCATGTTATTGCAAAGGAAAAAGAGCTAATCAGAATAGTTAAAAAGATTTAAGCCAACAAATGGCTTGTTATGATATATTATAATTCACAATGGAATTAAACTTTTAAGAGAATTAACATAATTATTATTCATGTCCGATATGATTACTCCGAGTTTGGAATCAATAACAGTTCGTGCTAAGTATTTAATTTTTGAAAAGGAGTTCAATTCAATCCAAAAGAAATTGCGCGAAAATAATTCCATTTCAACACGATTCCACATTTTTGCTCCAGTAGGTGACTCAATCAGACTTGTATCTTTCAAACTCAGGAACAAGAATGGAAAAAAGAAAGATTACAATATATATGTAAAAGAACTCGAAAAAAGTAGAGTTGGAGATGTTTTTTTATTTACTCTAATAGTACTGGAACACTTGGACAATGGTTTACTTGTTGATATTGAATGCAGACCTAGAATGTGGTATAGAATAGCGCAACTACATGAAAGCACTTTCTCAGAAAATCAGGTTCAAGAAGCAATAATTGAATGCAAAAGTTTCGTGAGACAAATTATGAGCATGTTTAAGGCAAAGGAAGTAGAACCTGTTTCAGTCTATCCCATAATCCAGAGAACTGAAATTAAAGGCAGACTTACAAATCTTGGATTAAAAGTAGTTGTTGGTCATCTAGATAAAGCTGAGAAGCACATTACTCAAAATAATTTTGAAGATTCCTTGAAATCATCACGTACAGCATTTGAAAAAACTATTGACTGGGAAATGAAGAAGCGTGGTTTAGGAAATACTGACAATTATAAGAATGACCTAGAACGTCTTAGAAGTAAAGGCTTTCTGGATAAGGATACTACTTAATTGCTTCAATCGTATTACCGTTGTTTATCCAGTATTGGTGTTCATGCTAAGGGTGAGATTGAGGCTGGAATATATGAAGCACAAATGGGATACAGAGTGACTTTAGTAATGATTGATTATTTAGTGAGTAAATTGCCTTAAATGAGTGACCCTTTATGGATAAAGAAGCTAGAGAATTACAAATAAAATTGGCACAGCTTCAAACTGATATTAGAATTTTCACGAGTGCAGTATTTGGTTTCATTGCTATTGCTGGGGCGTTCCTAGTTGCTGGATACCAGGTAGGTTTCGATGGTATTGTAACAAATAACAATTTGAAAGTCTTACTGGCTATAGCTTTCTTTTTCATTGCTGTTCTTGCTCTTTGGCAATCTGAGAAAGCTTATAAAAATTTGTCGTTATGCAGAGATGAATTATACAATCTGAAATGACTTTATCTCAAATGTTAAATCTATGTAGCATAGAATAGCTTGATTATGGAACAAAACCCTAGGGCATTAGACTTCTTTATGGGTGTAGCTGTTGGAATTTTGGGTAATTTCGTAGTTTCTAGTATCACAGAATTTGCTAATGGTGTTTTTGAGAATAGCCCTTCTCATGTTCTAGCTTTTTGGGGATTAATGTTTATGGTATCAGCAACTTCCGCATTTTATATCACCAAAGTAGCTCTTATTCACCATAACATGCAAAGGAATTTGTTAGCGCCATTTGATTTTGCAATGATAAGCAGTGTTGCCATAGGAACATACATGATGGTTTATGCCTATACACATGAATTCTTATCTGGTTTGATTCTAATGGTGTTTATCCTTTCTGTTAGATATGTTATCTATAGACGCAGTAAAAAATAGAATTAGCAATTAAGAATTGAATAGTCTTAGTCAATTATTGACCAATTAATTTAGCTAAGTTTTTTTAACATATATTCTTCCAGTCTCTAAATCCTTTATCCACAATTGTAAATTTGTGAATTGGTGAATTTAGTTAGGGTTCTTATAGTTCTGCTTGGCTTTTCAAGTCTTGTTGTGAACTCCTATGTCGGGCAGCATGTTCCAACAGGCTTTCTACGGAGGTGATAAGTGCAGATTAAGGAGTGTTTTCTCCGCTGTTCAGCCAGCACTTCAAAGTCAAACTAAAGTTGAATCTATATATAGAGGGGGTATAGACAAAAAATCGCACAACAGACGAAACCATGAAGAAAACTGGTTAAACAGGGTAAAAACATATATCTCCTCATACGCTTTTACTGCTCACACCCAAGGCGAAACCATGAACTTAACAGAAAAAATCCAAAAACTCAAAAAAGAAAAAAAAGCCATAATTCTGGCACACAACTATCAAAGACCAGAAATCCAAGACATCGCTGATTACGTCGGCGACAGCATCGAACTAAGCCGCAAAGCCAAACTGGAACAAAACGCAGAAATCCTCGTTTTCGCCGCCGTGGATTTTATGGCAGAATCAGCCGCCATACTTAACCCCGCCAAAAAAGTTCTCCTGCCTTCTTTAGGCGCACGATGCCCCATGGCACAAATGCTCACCGTAGACGAAATAAAACGGTGGAAAGTCCACTACCCCCACGCACCAGTAGTGCTCTATGTAAACACGCTTGCCTCAGCCAAAGCCTACTGCGACATATGCTGCACATCCGCCAACGCCGTAGAAGTCATCAACTCACTAGATGCAGACACCATTCTCTTCGGTCCAGACCGCAACCTAGCCGAATACGCCGCAGAAAAAACCGGAAAAACCCTAATCCCAATCCCCGAATGGGGCTTCTGCCCAACCCACCTGCTCTTCCAACCTGAAGACGTAACCGTACTAAAAATGCAGTACCCAGACGCAGCCGTCATGGTTCACCCAGAATGCAGCGCCGAAATGCGCAAAGTAGCAGACTTCGTAGGCAGCACCTCAAAAATGTGCCGCTACGCACGGGAATCCAACGCCAAAACCATAATCGTCGGCACCGAAGAAGGACTCCTGCACCGCCTACGCAAAGAAAACCCAGAAAAACAATTCATCATAGCCTACGAAGGCGCAGTATGCCCCAACATGAAACTGACCACCCTAGACAGACTTTACGCCTCGCTGAAACAGGAAAAACACGTGATTAAAATTCCAGAAGCCGTAGCACGAAAAGCCAGCGCTGCCCTAGAAAGAATGTTCCAAGTAAAAAGCTAAACTAGACGGAAACAATCATTTCCTTAAGAATTTTCACGCCTCTCTTCGTGGTTAACTCATTGCTTAAATGCCGAATCTCAGACGCCTTACCCTTCACCGCTATCGCCTCTAAACAGTCCCGTTCGCTAAGATGAATGTGCAGTGTGGACGAAATCAGCTGACCGTGATGATGCTGCGTCTCCGTAAGCTCCCTTTCCAACCCCCTCACCTCATGATCATAAACCATCAGCAACACACCTGTTTGATCAGCGTTTTCTTCTCTAAGCCACTTTTTCTCGGAAACGTAAAGCCTCACCGCATCTTGAATAGCTTTGGAGCGGCTTTCGTAACCCATCTTGCTGGTAATTTCGTCAAATTCTCGTAGAAGGTCTGGAGGAAACGTTACACCCACTCGGACAATTTTCGCCATAAACGTCACCGATAAAAATTGGTTTTTCCGCCTTAAAGCTTTTATACTAGAATGGTAACACCAAACACAAGAAAAGTATTACTGAGATGAAAAAATGCACATCCCAGACGGACTCATAACCAACACACCCTCAATCACAACAGCAATAGCAATGTGGATAGCTTCCCTCACTTTCCTCGCATGGTCATGGAAAAAAGCAAAAGCCACCTACTCCCACTCCATAACCGCCTTACTCGCCATATCAAGCGCCTTCGTATTCGCAGCACAAATGATCAATTTTCCAATAGCCTTCGGCACAAGCGGCCATCTAGTCGGCGGCACCTTCCTCGCCGTGCTGCTTGGACCATACGCTGCCATGCTCAGCATGACGATTGTTTTGTTGATGCAGGCGTTTTTCTTTGCAGACGGCGGCATACTGGCGTTCGGCATGAACGCGTTTAACATGGCAGTAATCGGCGGGTTAAGCTTCTTCCTGATTAAGCTGTTCACAAGAGGCTCTTCGGGCAGCAGGCGTTTCATCCCATGCGTTTTCGTTGCGTCGTGGCTTTCCGTGATGGCTGGTGCTTTGGTTGCTGCTTTGGAGATTAGCCCAGCTTTCGCAGACGGAATCATGGTAACCGTGCCTTCTATGCTGTTTTATCATGCCATAATCGGGTTAGGCGAAGGAGCCATAACTGCAGTGCTCATCTCGTCATTGCAGCGGGTGCAGCCGGCAATAATGGGTGGTTTGACGCTTTTGAAGGAGAAAACGAAACTATGAAAAAACATCTCGCGGTAATAGCAGCTATCATGGTTTTTCTCGCGGTTTTCATTCCCTTAGCTTCAAGCAACCCTGACGGCTTAGAGCGGGTGGTTGAAACTTTCGGAGTGGAAGAGCATGCGCCCTTCTGGAACGGATTAATGTCTGACTACGCAATCGCCGCCATTGGAGATTCGTACGTTTCGACTTTGCTGGCAGGTGTCTTCGGAACCTTTATGGTGCTGCTATTAGGTTTTCTGCTCGGAAAAGCGATGGCGTCGAAAAAATCGAAAATTTTAGAATAAGCAACCGTTGCAGCGTTTGCCAAGAAACTAAAGTAGTGGCTGTACTGATGTGCTCGGAAAAAACTATACCCCCTCTATAAATAGAGTAAATTATAGCTTGAACTAATGCGTAAATCAAAGGTTCTGTATAGACTGCTCTAACTCATTTGATCTTTAGCTTTTGTGATAATAACGCTTTTTCCTTTAATCTCAATTTCAACCTTTTCTCCTTCCATAAATGGAAATGTTCCATCTCTAGCGACTTCAGTAGGGACATAAATGAAAAATCTGTCATAAGATTTCTTGCCAGTTTTGGTTCTTCTGTTAATGAATGTTCCTATACCTTTCATCATTTTGGTAGCCTTGTTTCTGTTCATAATGTTTCCTCACATGACTCTTTCCAGTTCATAATCTATCCCCATAATTTGGTAGCAAAAACCTTAAGTAGCTAACACAGTATTAATACCCTCTGGTGTTCACATGAGCAAAATAGCCGTAATCAGAGTTAATTTGGTTCCAGAAGCTTCAGAAGCATCGCATAATCAAATTGAAAAGGAAATCGCTGAAAGCCTCCAATGCGACTGGCTCCTAACAACCGAAAAGGTCACGGTTTTAGATGCGCGATGCCAATAGGAGACTGCGGAAAAAATTAGAGGACCATGGCTACACGCCCGAAACCATACACAAAATCCTAGAGCTCTACACCAAACGCTAAACGTGAAGCTCAAAATGAAATGCCCAAAATGCGGCTACTGGAACAGAATAGACGTCAACAAGCTGTTTATCGAACAAGAAACCTCAGAACCAAAAGTAAAAGCCTACATTCCCATGTACAAACCGCTAAAAACTGAAACCTGCAAGAAATGCGGTCAAATCATTGCAGAACCGAAAGAACTAATCAGAATCATTTTGCTCGAAGCGTAAGGGCTGTTACGGCGCTTGCCAACGCAAAAGCCGACATACTAAGAAAGGTAAGAGGCAAAGACTGGGTAGTCTGCAGAAAATAGCCGATTAAGGGCGCTGCCACCGTGATTCCTATGTATTGCCATAACGTGGCTATGCCGAAGCCCGTGCCCGCCAGTTTCGGAGATAAACTTTGTGCTATTATTGCCATTACAAAAGGCGGCACAGCCGAGGCAGAAACCCCGAGAATTATGATGGATGCGGTCAGAGACAAATCAATAGCATAACTGATGGCGAATAAGCTGAGAGCCATAACAAACGCTCCTACAATTATGAAAGGTTTACGCTTGCCTAGCCTGTCAGAAGCTAAGCCATAGAAAGGCGTGACAAAAAAGGAGGCGATCATTAACACGCTCGAAAGAACGCTCGCAGAGACTGGCGTCAAATCCTTGAACATGACGAACAGCTTGGGCGCCCACGTTAGAAAACCCATTGAAGCCATGTTGAAAAACATCCACACGAAGCTTATTCTCCAAACTTCACCACTGGTCATCGCACGCTTCATCTCAGAATACTCAACAGTGGCTAAGCTGCCTTTCAACGGACCTTCCTTCACCATCGCCAAGAAGAGCACCGCAGCGAGTATGGAAACTACGAATCCGATGTAAAAAGGAGATTGCCAACCAACGCTCTGGGCTAAGATGGGCGCGGCAAAAAACGCGGCGGTCGTTGCTATCGGCATCCCAACCGAGTAAACTCCCATGGCTTTTCCCATTTCCCTGCGCTCAAACCACTGCGGAATAAATGTTGGTATGCCCACAGTCACGAAGCAACCTCCCACGCCTAAAATCAGCCTCCCAACAAGCGCCATAAGAAAGGTTGTCGAAAACGCTGTAACCAAACTGCCAACCGCAACCAAAATTACTGAAACAAAGCTCAATCTGCGAAAACCAAACTTGTTGGTCAACACTCCCGCTGGCAAAGCCAAAAAAATGCCAGGAACCACCACAAAAGACATCAAGAATCCAGCCGTTGCATCGTCAATGCCGAAAACACCTTGAAGCTCGTTCAGGAGAGGTGGCAAAGACTGAAAAACGAAGCCATACGCCATAAAAGCAAAAAGAGACACAAGTAACATGGCCCAGCGATTACCTGAAATTTGATTGTGTTGATCTGGCTCTTCGGCTGGCGACATTTTAAACGTCCTTTCCTAAAGAGTAAACTTAACGGTTAATATCCTTTGAGATGCTTGCAAAGTTAACAATGATATTAAAAGACGTGGTAGTGGTGGACCGAGGGGGATTTGAACCCCCGGCTTCCGCCTTGCGAAGGCGGCGATCATACCAGACTGATCTACCGGCCCATTTCGCTGTTGCTTCTGGAATAGAACCGCAACTGGAGAAATAAAGCATTTTGGTTAAAGAGACGTCTAGTGGATGTTTATGTAGATTTTTTTGCCGTCCAGTTCCGACTTGTGCCACTCCGCTCCAACTTCGCCACGGTTGCCATGCAGATACACTTTTTTTGTGCGCACCAGCTCCGTCATCTCCTCCAAATAAGGCTCCAAAAGCCCCATGTTCTCATCGTCAAGCTCGGCAATGTGCACAGCATCCAAAACGTCCGTGGGCATGTAACCAAGATCCTTCCTCAAAGCTTGAACACGACGAGCCAGATCGCGCATAAGACCTTCCCCCAACAACGTTTCGTCACGCTCGCCGCTCACAAACACGTATACGTCGCCTTCGGAAGCAGAAACCCAGTTCTCGCCTCCAACGTAATCGGGAACCTGCTTTTCGTATTCCGCCGCTTTAACATTCACCAGCTCCAAGAACAGCAACTCTTGATTTCTCAGAGCATCAGAGGCTTTTGCTGGCGCCACCACGATTACCTTGCTGAGAGGCCATCTCCGCTTAAGCTTCGCCTGCTGCCTAGCGGCGTAAACCAAAGAAACACAATTGAACAAGACCTCAAACTCTTCTTCTAGGGCTTTGTCGCGCATTTTCTCGTCTGGAACGGGCCAGCACTCGAAGTTTATTGACTCGGGCAGTTTCGCGTCGAGTTTCTTGTAGACTTTCTGATAAAGCGCTTCGCTAAGATACGGCGTGACAGGATTGAAAAGCAGCGTAACTGTCTTCAACGTGTAATGCAATACGGCGTATATTGTCTGTCGCCTTTCAAAGGTTTCAGGGTCATCCGTCCAGAGCTCTTTCCGTATCATGGGCACGTAAAGCCTGCTCAACGTTTCGATGACGAAATCCTCTAAAATCGCCACGGCAGAGTTAAACTCGCACCGCTCCAGCCTAAGTGTGTACTCCTCTATTTTCTCTTGCAACTTCGAGAGCAACCACCTGTCTGCGCTCTTAAGCTGAGCCGTGCGGGTTGCCCATTTCAAATTGAATTTTTCAGGGCTAAACTCGTCGAACTCGGCGTTCTGCAAGAAAAACCTGCTCAAATGGTAAAGCGTGGACAAAACCTGATACGGACGCCTGTTCAGCTCTTGCAGGTCAAAGTTCATGAAGTCAATGGGCGAGCACTTACGCATCATGTAAAACCTGCACAAGTCCGCCGAATACTTCTCCAAAAGCTTGTTAGTCTCCACCACGTTACCGAGGCTTTTGCTCATCTTTCTGCCTTTGGCGTCCTGCGTTAAGCCCTGAAACAAGAAAGCACGATAGGGACCTTCAGGCTTTCCTGTTAATATGACGTATTCCAGAAGTAGCGAGTTAGCCCACCCGCGAGTTTGGTCTATTCCCTCTGTGAGGAAATCCGTGGGCACGAACTTCTCGAAGTCCTCCTCAGTATCCCACCTCGCGTACGGTGAGGCGCCGCTGTTGTGCCAAGTGTCCAGAACGTAGTCTTCTCTGCGCATGATGCCGCCGCATTTTTCGCATTTAAGCGTGACGCGGTCAACCCACGGCTTATGCAGCTCGAAATTTTCAGGAACTTTTTCCAAAGCACTTTTTATCAGCTCCGCTTTGCTGGCTACTAGCCTCTTGGTTCCGCAGTTTTCGCAGGTCCAAATAGGCAAAGGCGTGCCCCAAACACGTTCACGCGAGATGCACCATGGTTTGCCCTCTTTCAGGAAAGCGATGAAACGGTTTTTGGGTTCCTCAAAGTAATACTCGATTTTTTCCGCGGCTTCAAGGACTTTGCTGTTTATCTTGTCAGTTCTCAGGAAGTACTCTTTCCGTGCAAGCCAGACCAGCTTGTGATGCGAACGCCAGCACGTTGGATACTCATGCGTGACCTTTTTTACCGCTACAAACGCGTTTTTATTGCGTAGCTCCTCAACTACCACGTAGTCAGCGTCTCGTGCGAAAACGCCGTTGAACACGCCCGCGTCCTTTGTGAATTTGACTTCGTCGTCGAAAGGTGCGAACACTGGCACGCCGCGTTTCTGCGCTGCCCAAAAGTCTTCTTCACCGTTTCCAGGCGAGAGGTGGACCACGCCAGTTGCAGTGTTAACGTCCACAAAGTCTTCGCAGATGACCGTGTGCACAAGCGCATGTTTAGTTTCCAGTTCCGCTTGCCCAGAGATTATGTCCTTAAGCGGATAATCGTATTTTGTTCCTTCAAGGCTTTTGCCGCGTACTGCCTCGGTGAATGCGTATTTTTTTATGCCGAGTTCCTGCATTACGGGTTCCACGCGCTGCTTCACCATTATCCAGATTTCGTCGCCAACCTTCACTTTGACATATTCCGCTTCTGGGTGAACCGCCAGCATTGTGTCAGTTATAATCGTGAAGGGCATGGTCGTCCAAATAAGGAAGTACTCGTTCTCGCTGTCTGCTACTTTGAATTTGAAGTAGAGTGAGGGGTCTTCAACTTCCTTGTAGGAGCCTTCGTAGCCCACCTCAGCGCTGCTGAGCGACGTTTGGCAGCCTGGGCAGTACGCAACCACGTAGTAGCCCTCTTCGAGGAGGTTTTGGTCCCAAGCGCGTTTGAGGTAATGCCATTCCCTCTCGATATACTCATCCAAGTAGGTCCAGTAGGCTTTTTTCTGGTTTATGAAAATCCCTAAGCGGCTGTCGGCTTCCGCCCATTCGCGGTGATATTTCTTGATGACTTTCTTGCACTCTTCTATGAAGCGTTCTTGACCCACGCGTTCTAGCAGTTCCCGCTTGTTCTTCACGCCTAAAAGCTTCTCCACTTCCAGTTCTACAGGCAAGCCTTGGCAGTCCCATCCAGCCCAGAAAGGTACGTAGTATCCCTGCATGGTTTTCCAGCGGTAGCGGATGTCCTTCATTACGCGTCCTCTGGAGTGACCAATATGCGGAATACCGTTTAGCGTCGGAGGTCCTTCCACGTAGCCTAAAACGCCTTTGTTGTCTTTTTCTCGAAGTTCCAGCTTGTCGCGTATCTGGTTTTTTTCCCAGAATTCGCGGATTTCCTTTTCCAGTTCAAGCGGTCGATAATCTGTTGTAAGGCTTAGACTATTGTCAGCTTTGGATTTGGCAGTCACCTTGCATCCCAGTATACCCGCAAATACATGGAGATAGTGTATAAAAGTATTAAGCTTTTGAGTTTGCGCTTCAGTATAGCGGATGAAGCTGATGTGAACGTGAGGCGCAAGTTCATTGTTTGGACCATTTTTTGAGACTACAAATCGATAGGCATTTAGGTTTGAAAATATTATTTAGAGGAAACAGTTGATGAGGCACATGGTCTTGGTGAAGATTCGCGACGTCCTAGACGGGTGCTACGAAGACAAGAAAATTAAGATCAGAGGCTGGGTTTACCGCAAACGAGAAGGAAAAGAGCTAATTTTCCTGTTGGTGCGGGACTCAACGGGATTCATCCAATGCACCGTAAAAAAAAGCAGCCCCGCTTGGAGCGAAGCAGAACGCCTAACAATTGAATCTTCCTTAACGCTTGAGGGCACAGCTAAACCTGACAAGCGTGCGCCAGGCGGCTACGAAATCTCTACTGAATCCATCTCGATTATCGGCTTGGCTGAACTTTTTCCAATAACCAAAGACAAAAGCGAACAATTCATCCGTGATGTCCGCCACCTCTGGCTACGTAGCCGCCAAATGAATCTAGTGATGAAGATCCGAGCTGACGTTTTGGAGTTCACCCGCGACTTCTTCAAGAGCCAAGATTTCACAGAGGTTTCTCCGCCCATGTTCATTTCCGCCGCTGTTGAAGGCGGCTCAACCCTTTTCGGCTTGAAGTATTTTGATCAAGACCTTTATCTGACGCAGAGTTCCCAGCTTTACCTCGAAATTCTAATTTACTCTTTGGAGAAAGTCTGTTGCATCGCACCTTCTTTTCGCGCTGAGAAAAGCAGGACGATTCGGCATTTAACAGAGTACTGGCACATCGAAGGCGAATGGCCCTTTGCTGACATGCATGACCTTATGCGTTTCGAAGAGGAGCTTATGGCGCACATCTGCCAGCAAACCGCTGATAAGTGCAAGAAGGAACTTGAAGAATTAGGCACTGATATCTCCAAACTAGTCTCGGTTAAAACTCCTTTTCCAAAAATAACCTATACCGAAGCTGTTGAGCTTCTCCGCAAAAAGGGCGCGAAGTTTCAGTGGGGCGACGACTTTGGCTACGAGGATGAGAAGACATTGGCTGACAAGTTCGGTAAGCCCTTCTTCGTTTATGATTATCCAACAGCCATCAAAGCGTTTTACTGCAAGACCCACAGAGACCGCCCCGACGTTGCCATGTCCGTTGATATGCTGGTTCCCAGAATAGGCGAGAT
>JGI2173J19968_10000054_pt1 | contig 36036 bp, 34 predicted proteins | sample DeeMarSWOR136_30_FD_19968 | JGI IMG/M metagenome (IMG submission 19968) | reverse complement strand
CGCTACCAAATCTCCGAATTTCTTGGAAAGGCTAAATGTTTGAACAGCAAAACGATTGCCGCTTGTCCCGTAGCTCATAGGTCTCCCTATAACTTCACTTTATCATTTTAGCAGCTTTCCTTGCTATAATTCACTGGTGGCTGAGTTAAGCGACACAATCATCTTTCTGGGCACTGCCGGTGCCAGGTTTGTCGTGATTCGCCAATTTCTCGCTTCCGGAGGCGCCTGGCTTAACCTGAGTAACACTCAGATACTCCTTGACCCCGGTCCTGGTTCCTTAGTTCAGGCTGCCAAAAGAAAACTCGACCCCACGAAACTGGACGCTATTATCTTATCTCATAAACATTTAGACCACAGCGGGGATATTAACATCATGATTGAAGCTATGACCGACGGAGGGATAAAGAAGCGCGGCATGGTATTTGCTCCCGCCGATGCCCTGAACCAGGACCCTGTTATCTTGTCTTATTTGCGGTCTTATCCCCAGAGCATCCAGGTCTTAACCGAAGGCGGGTCTTACACAATAAACGACATTTCTTTTAAGACCCCCGTCAGACATAAGCATGCCGTGGAAACATACGGCTTTATCTTCCAAACGCCGCGGCATACCTTCTCCTGGATTACTGACACCAGATATTTTGAAGATTTAGCCGGTCACTACGAAGGCGATTTGCTAATTATCAATGTGGTCCGATTGAACCCCGGAGCCCCCATCGACCACCTGTCTCTTCCTGAAGCCAGGAGCATAATCGAGAAGCTGAGGCCCAGGGTAGCCATACTTACTCATTTTGGCATGACCATGTGGCGGGCTAAACCCTGGGAGCTGGCCAAGAAGCTGACCGAGGAGACTGGAATTTCGGTCATCGCCGCCAGGGACGGCATGAAGTTCGACTTGGTGGAGTTAGAGAGATGATGGAATACAAGCCCTACAATAGTAAGTTCTAACTCACCATCGTCCTTCTGAATAATGCAATCCCAACAGCAAATAGGACGACTGCCCAGCCAGTAAGCCAGTAAAGATCGGGTATGATAGCTGAGAAAGAAGAGCCGTTGATAATAGCCCGTGAGGCGTCTACGGCATGGATGAAAGGAAGGGCTCCAGCAACGCTTTTAACAGCCGAAGGCATACCCTCCACTGTGAAGAAGGCCCCGGAGATCATGGCTATGGGAATGATGAAGCCCCAGGAAACACCCGCTTGGGACTCGCTTTTGACTAAGCTGCCCCATATCATGCCTATCGCAATAGCGCAAAGCCCGATAAGAAAGAAAATAAGAAAGGCATGCCCCAGATTGCCGACGATGGTCAAGCCCAGCGCCATCCCCACGCCCAGATAAATAAACGTGGAGACGATGAGCACCGGGATAAAGGGCAAGGAATAACCCAGAATGAAATCCCAGGGTCTTGCCGGCGTCGTAAACATTCGAGCTAGAAAGCCCTTCTCCCTATCACCGGCAATTATCTCCGCCGCTGTGGAAATTAAAATCATGAGCCCCAAAACAGCCATCCCGGGAGCATAGAAATTGACAAACGGATTCTTTATTTTGCTTTCCGTTCCTTTTAGCTCAACATTTAAAGGGGGAGCCACTCCCAGGAATTCAGAGCCGACAGCCTCTATTATAGGTTTTACTTGTAGGCCTATCATCGGGTCTGCTGCCTTGTAGGCTAACTCTAAGTTGACAGTTTGTTGGGCTTGCGTTGCCTCCTCGAATCCTGAGGGAATCAATAAATAGAATGATATTCTGCCGTCCTCCAGGTCCTCCTGAGCCTGAGATTTTTCAATCGGCTCATTCAGCTCGATAGCCTCTATGCTTCCAAGATATTGTATAAAGGCAGAGGAGGTTTGGGAGTGGTCTTCGTCCACTATGCTCAGCGCAATAGGGCCGGCCTGTACCCCGCTAGTGGTGGCGACAAATACCAGCAAAAAGGCAATGGGCATTCCCAGGAGGAAGCCCAGAAGTATAGGGTTTCTATAAAGCTCCTTCAGATTTCTTTTGCCAATTTCCCAGAACTTCATTTCCTTCACCTCCCTTAGTCTCTAAGCTGCTTTCCCGTTATCTGGATAAAGACGTCCTCCAGGGTTGGCTGCTCTAGGGCAGCAGAATAAACGGTAACCCCTCGAGAATGGAGATAGTCCACTATCCCTTTGAAGTCTAGGTCCTTGTGGTAAATCTTAAGTCTCCCCTTGGCAATCTCCAGCCTGGAGTATTTGCTTTGCAAATCCGTTATGACCTCAGCAGTGAGGTTTTCTGTTGAGACGACCATGCTGCGCATCTCGATGAGATTTGTCTTTAGCTCTTGAGACGTGCCCAGAGCTACAACCCTTCCTTCGTCAATAATCCCTATCCGGTCGGAGAGAGAATCCGCCTCCTCCATATAATGGGTGGTGAGAAGAATGGTCTTCTTTCCCTTAAGCCCAGCTATATATTCCCAGATGGCTCTTCTTGCCTGGGGGTCAAGGCCTAAGGTAGGTTCATCCAGAAATAGTACCTGGGGGTTGGAAACAAGAGCCATGGCGATGCTAAGCCTGCGTTTCATCCCTCCGGAAAACTTCCGCACCCGGTCTTTAGCCCTTTCCATAAGCCCCATCGTCTCCAATAGTTCCTCCGACCGCCTTTTTACTTCGTTAGAGCTCAGGCCATGGACCTTGCCAATCAGAGCCAGGTTCTCCCAGCAGTTAAGGCGCTCAGAGAGAATGGTATCTTGTGGCGATACCCCAATGAGCTTTTTAACTGCAAATGGTACTCTAACTATGTCATGGCCCAATATGGAAGCAGTCCCCTTGGTTGGCTTTAAGAGGCAGCATAACATCCTGATGGTGGTAGTCTTCCCTGCCCCGTTAGGGCCGAGGAGGGAGAAAAGCTCGCCCTTCTTTATCTCCAAATTAACGCTGTTTACCGCTACCAGGCCATCAAACTCCTTGGTGAGCTTAAAGGTTTGTACTGCATTCATTTCTTCACCCCCCTCTTTTTATATATAATAACACACTCATTTAGGCAGGAAGGCCTTGAGTATATTCAATGAAGGCTCTAACCTCATCTCCCAGATGTATGATGTATCGACTACGTTGGGATTATTGCATTTCCAGCATCCCTTTGTAATGTTTGCCGCCTCACGGCGGTTCCAGTTTTTCATTATCTCATCGAATTGGGAGGTCATCACATTTCCATAAGGTCTGTCGTAGTTGAAGCAGTTCGTTACATTGCCCTCTGGGGTCACTGTTACAAAAACAAAAGGGACACGGCAAACATAAGGCGTCATATTCAGCAGGTATCTCTGCAGATAAGCTCGGGAATTATTTATTGGATAGCCTTTCTTTTTTAGGTCAAGCAACTCCCTGGCTACTTGCTGCTCTGACTCTCGCGATGCCAGAGCCTCCTTGTTTGTCTCCCCGGTTTCTTTCAAAATCCCTTCCTTTGCCGGGCAGACCCAAAGCGATACGCCCAGAGAGCGGGCAAGGTCTGCCATTTGCCCCATCATGTTCTCATTTCCTCGATGGAGGAGACAATTGATTATAATTTTCTTAGGCGAGTTCATCCTCTTTAAGACCTCTATGCCCTNAACAGCCCTGGTAAAAAGACCCGGCATGCCCCTGAATGAATCGTGACCCGTGCTCTCCGGATAATCCAGTGAGACTATGATATAGTGGATCTCTTTGCCGATTTCATGTGCTCTGTCCGGTAGAAGAAGTCCATTGGTGATCACGGTCGTCATCATTCTGTTTTCGCGGGAAGAACGACAGAGCTGGCCAAGGTCTTGGCATAAGAGAGGCTCCCACCCCATATCGAATTTCCTACAAATCCCGCGTCCTTCGCGCCCCGATATAGCAGTTCGATAACGCTCGTTTCAAGCTCTTCCGCTTCATTATCACGCCAAAGACACGTCTGGCAATTGCAATTGCACCGTCCTGTGATCAGATGTGAGATAAAAAACGGGCCCCGCCTGCCCAATCGACTTGCCAGCAGAGTTCTAGTAAGGCGGGCGATATCGCTCCAACCCCATGGTGCTCCCGAATCTCGTTGCTTTTCCAGCATGGCACAGATCGCCCCTCTGACATATGAAAATGAAAGCTTCCTGGCAACGACATATTTTCCCAGAGGGTTGCCCCTTAAGTATCGTCTGCGCTGGAGCGTTTCACTTCCGTGTTCGGGATGGGATCGGGTGGTTCCACTCCGCTAAAGTCACCAAGAAGCTCTCTGATAAAGTATAGCCTATTCCAGAAAGAATATGCAAGTTTGTGGGTTGTCTGGGGAACGATTTGCTGCGTTCCTGTGATATAATAGGTCTAAGGTCTCATAGACAGGAGGCTTGATATCATGGACTGGGGGATGCAAAACCGTCTGGCACAATTAATTCAGGCGGATGGCCGCTGTTTGTTTCTGCCTGTGGACCACGGGTATTTTCAGGGTCCTATCAGGAAATTGGAGAACCCGCGTAAGACTCTCCAACCTCTTCTCCCTTACGCCGATGCCATTTTCATTACCAGGGGAATTTTAAGGTCATCGGTAGACCCCGTCAAAGCGAAGCCAATTATCCTTAGAGTATCTGGCGGTACCAGCGTAGAGGGAAAAGACCTGGCTCACGAAGGGATAACTACCTCTATGGAGGAAGCCATCCGGCTCAATGCTTGTGCCGTAGGCATCTCCATCTTTGTCGGAACCGATTATGAGCACGATTCCTTGCTTAATCTGGCTAGGCTTGTTGATGAAGGGGAAAGGCATGGCATCCCGGTCATGGCAGTTACCGCTGTGGGCAGAGAGCTGGAGAAGCGTGATGAACGCTACCTTTCTCTATCATGCCGTATTGCCGCTGAGCTAGGCGCCCGGGTGGTAAAGACCTATTATTGTGAAAAATTCGAGAAGGTTACCAAAGGCTGCCCCGTTCCCATAGTCATTGCCGGCGGGCCTAAAGTACCTACAGGATACGAAGTACTTCAATTTGTTTATGACGGCATTCAGAAAGGTGCCATAGGTGTGAATCTGGGCAGAAACATCTGGCAAGATGAGCACCCCGTGGCAATGATAAGAGCCATCCGCGCCATTATCCATGAGAACGCTACTCCTGAGCAAGCCCAGGAACTATACGATAATGTGAAGAGTGGGAAGGAATAAAAATGTAGGGTTTGGGCGGACTCCGAGTTCATTTACGCGGCTGTTAACTGACATTCGCTTAATCTCTTATTCTGCCTGTGATAGTTAGAATAGTGCTTGGCTGATTATATAGGGAAAGGTGATGCCTATAGTAAAGCAAAGCTAGCCTCTTCGCCTCCGGGCAGTGGAGAGGCTGGTCTCATTTCAAGTGCCCGAAATTCAAGGAGGAGCTGAGTAAATTGAAAAAGTTGAACGCCGCCGCTGTCTTGATGTGCATCATCGGAGCGTTTGGTTTATTTCAATTCGTCTGGGGAATTGCAGCCACTGGAAGCTACACTCAAATGTGGGCAGAAATGATGGGAACGACTGTCAGTGGATCGGCAGTTCTGACTCTAGCGGTCAAGTTCTATGTAGTATATCACTTTATTGCTCTAGTATTGTTAGCCGTGGTTGCTGTGATTCCACTCAGGAAAGCAGAGAAATGGGCCTGGTTCTCAATCCTAGTTTTCGGCGGAATTGGTCTGGGCTTCGGCCTTGCTCTGTGGGCCCAGTATGCTCCTTTTATGTATGCTTTCTTTGCGATGTGGATAGTGGCGTTAGGGCTTTCCGCTAAGCCGTGCCTTGGAAAGAAAGAATGAATGCTGTGGAGCGTTAAAAGAAAGGAGGAGAATACAATGAAAGTAATAATGCGCACCACTGTAAAAGTTGCTCCCGGAAAGATGGCAGAGTATATGGAGGTTGACAAAAAGGGCGAAGCTATCGCAATTCGGGCAGGAGGGTCTCCCTGGAAGCGCTACGGCTGTCTTAGTGGCGACTCTTCGCACACCCTCGTTTACGAAACTGAGTTTGATAGCCTGGCGGCAATGGAAGCCTTTTTGGAGAAGATGTTCACAGATCCGGAGAGGCAGCAGCTCATTGCGAAGTCAGACGCATGCATCGTGAGTCACGAGAACGAGTTGTTGGTGCCGATGCCATAGAAGCAGCAAAGTAAGTGATTCGCAGGTTCGGTGCATGCGGTGCCGTCGCATCGCCTAACACAGGCTTCGACTTGGTGAAGCCTGGAAACAGCAGGCGAAAAGGCAGAAAAAGGGAGGTGACAAACCATGTCAGTAGAAGAAAACAAGGCCAAGGTGCGCCGCCTTATCGAGGAATTCATCAACAAGGGGGATCTGGCCGTAGCGGACGAGATTTTCGCGACCAATTTTGTCAATCATAGTCCCGCCGCCGGAACAACGCCTGACCGACAGGGCATCAAGCAATACATCACCATGCTGCACACTGCCTTTCCCGATTTCCATGGTGCTATTGAGGACTTAATATCCGAAGGTGACAGGGTCGTGGTCCGTCTCATGTGTCGCGGCACGCACAGAGGTGAGTTTATGGGCATCTCCCCTACCGGCAGGCAGGGGAGCGTGACAGCGATGAGTATTTTACGTTTTGCCGGGGGCAAGGTGGTGGAGCGCTGGAACAACACTGACAACTTGGGTCTGCTGCAGCAGCTCGGCGTGGTCTCACTACCGGGCCAGGGCGGAGGGTAACTCGTGTAGTCCGATCTTCCCTGAGCGAGGTCGACGCAATTAATAAGGAACAGACGCCAGCGATCATAATCGTTAAGAGGTAATCTGCTAAGGGGAAACTACCATGCGCGTAGCTATGTATTACAGTAACCAGGATATACGGCTGGAGGAGATGCCTGAGCCGCAGATTGGCCCCGGCGAGGTACTGATGCGGGTGGAGGCCAGCGGCATCTGCGGCACCGATTTGCTGGAATGGTATCGCCTGCACAAAGCACCTTTAGTCCTGGGTCATGAAGTCGCCGGAGTGGTTGCTGAGGTCGGGGAGGGGGTGGAGAAGTACAAAGATGGTGACCGGATTTGCGCCGCCCATCATGTTCCCTGTAACACGTGCCATTATTGTCTCAGCGGACACCACACCGTTTGCGATACACTGCGTCGGACGAATTTCGACCCCGGTGGCTTTGCTGAATATGTGCGGCTGCCGCGCATCAATGTCGACCAGGGCATATTTCCCTTACCTGACGAAGTATCTTTTGAGGAGGCGACCTTTGTTGAGCCGCTGGCTTGTGTCCTGCGCGGGCAAAGATTAGCCCATCTGCAGCCGGGGCAAAGTGTGCTCGTTATCGGCAGCGGCGTTGCCGGGCTGCTCCATATACAACTGGCCCGGACTTCGGGTGCCGGTTACATTATGGCCACGGACATCGTAGATTATCGCCTGGAGGCAGCGCGAAAATTCGGAGCCGATGTTACCGTTCAGGCTAAGGAATATACCCCAGCCTATCTACGCAAGGCAGCCGATGGTCATCTCGCCGACCTTGTCGTGATATGCAGCGGGGCGACATCGGCTATAGCTCAGGCATTGGAGTCGGTGGAGCGGGGAGGCACTGTTCTCTTCTTTGCCCCCACGGAGCCGGGCGTCAGCGTTCCAATATCGGTGAACGACCTGTTCTGGCGTAATGAAATAACGCTCACCAGCTCCTATGGCGGCAGCCCTGATGATTATGCCGCAGCGCTGGAACTGATACGGGCTGGCAAAATACGTGTGCGGGAGATGATTACCCACCGGCTGGGGCTGGCGGAGACGGGCCTGGGATTCCAGCTTGTCGCCCGGGCTCAGGACTCTCTAAAAGTGATTATCGAGCCGCAGGGGTAACCGCATATTCTCCCTCCCCTGGCGTGAGGGAGTTAGAGGGAGGGGGATTTCACCAATCCTTTTACTGACTTTTCTTAATAGTCGCCCTCGAAAATCTGGGTTATGTATAGGTAGTCCCACCCCTCTGAAAATGAGACTCCCACACCTGTCTCGGTGTAACGAGGTTCCAATATGTTTGCTCTGTGTCCGGGACTATCCATCCAGCCTGAGACTGCCCACTCACATACTTCTTGTAGAGAAAGATAAGGACCTGGAATGTATTGTCTGGTTGGAATCTTTGCCAAATTCTCTCCTCGTATAGTCCCGGGAGACATGTTATAGCTAAGAGGCCTCTCCCCTGGATATCGTTCATGGCCGAAGAAATTGTTCTCAACCATACTAATGCTATGCTCCCTGGCCAGACTGGTTAAAAGAGAGTCTTCGCTAAGAGTACATAGGTCAAACTGCTGTCTTTCGTCATTGACGAGCACAATTATCAGTTGCTCGACTTCTGTCTCGGTATAATTTATGCCGGGAGGGATTAATGAACCATCCAGAAAGTTAGCCTGTATCGAGTAGCTGTCGTACGTGGTAATGGTAGTTAGGGCAGAGTTCGCATTGGCAATGGTGCTCACATTGCCAGTCCAGTTGACAAACTGGTAGCCCTCCGCGGGCTGAGCAAAAAGGTTGACTACTTTGCCTTCGGCGTAAGTAAAAGTCCCCTCTCCAGGGGTGGTTACCGATCCTCCAGCGTTACTGGTGATAGTGAGGGTATAAGATTCTTCATAACCACCGCCGCCACCGCCAACACCGGTGACCGCACTACAGCCTGCCATGACCGCAATTAGCGCTGCCACAATCAAGAAACTGCCGATTCTTTTCATGTGTATCCCTTCGAAGAGCCATTGTAGCAATGCCGTAGGAAGTGTCAATCACCCTTTTGGGCTAGTACGGATATACTAGTAACACAGGAGTTATGATAGGAGCCCCGTTGAAATTGGGCTGACGAAGCAATCTCTTGAACAAATCCGAAATTCTAATTTTTAAGCTCTAAACAAATCCTTCAAACTGTAAAAATAACAGTGCAAAATGATAGAGCAAAGATAAAAAGTTTTGCGTTTTGAGTTGTCATTTTAATTTTTAAGTTTTGTTTAGGACTCTCTAAAAGTGATTATGAGCCGCAGAGGTAGATAGTGGCTGCTTTCTAATTCTAAGCTAGATGTCTCAATGCCGTGTATTCCTGTGACCCCACGACAGATGACAAGAATACACGGATTAAGATCTCAACAATACGATTGGCTTCGGCCTGTTGTTTAGGGGAAACGCACGGACATCATGGAGGCTATGCGATATCCAGGATATAGCTGGATGACTCAGATTTTGTATTGCTTACACCAGTCTCTTCAGAAAGTCGTTGAAATTTGAAGGAGCTGACTACTATCAGAAAGGAATCGGGAAAAATCTATTGAACAGATAAATGACCGCCGGGATTGAGAATATGGAAAATATAAAACTGGCAACAACAAACTGGCTGGCTATTTGCCGGTTCCCTCCGCACCGCTCAACGAAGATTGGTATTGCTGTAATGGGCGGCACAGCAGCCTGAATTATAACAATCAGGGCAATAGTTAAATCGGGGCGCAGCAAGAGTAATAGAGCGAGAAAAACGAGCGGGAAGACGACGTTCTTAATGATGACAAACTCGACGACTTCCCGGATGTACCACCTCCTTTTATTATCTGCTTTATACATGAAGTCGTTATAAATATTCCCACCCAGTATTAGCATTATGAGCGGTGTTGCAATAGCTCCCACCATGGTAACTATAGTGATCAAGAACTCAGGTATGTACTCGTTGGCAGAGACAAGGCCAATGACAAGCCCGACGACGGTGGCCACCAACACCGGATTCACAATCCTGCGCCAGTTGAGTTTTTCCTTTTGGATGCGCTTGCTAAAAAACAAGGTATAAGTGCTAAATATCATCGAAGGATGAAATATCACGAACAAGAAAAGCGGTACCAAATACGGATTATCCTGACCGAAAAGGCCTCCAATAATCAATATGGGCAAAAAAAGCCCGTTCTGGTAGAAGAGACCGATGGTAAACTCGCTCCGTATTTTCTTTCTTACCAGGAAGGACGCTGACAGCGACAGTGCTAATGCTACGATTGCGAAACCCAGCCACCAAAGCGGCATTCGCCACCAGTCCGGATATTCTTGCGGCGAGAAACCAGATATGAGATTGGCGACTACGAGTAAAGGTAAGGCTATGTCAATGGCTAATGAGGATAGAAAAGCCAGCGTATCGGATGGTACACGTCTTCTACCAATGATCCAGAAGCCCAGTAGACCAATGCCGAGGAGCGCAAGTACTGCCTGCAAAGTGGTTAAAAAAACGCTCACGTTGTTCCTATTCTATATGTCGCAAAGCACGTTGACAAGGTTCAATGATGGCCTTTACCGTGTTCTTCTTCCCCATAGTGCTTTGAGACCACAAGTGGCTACGCTGCTATAAACACTCGGATTGTGGCCTTTCGCTACTCGAACCGTTGAACATTAGCAAAGGTAGTCAGTCAGTTCACAACCCATGCCACTCGACTAAATTATCTAATGGTTCGCGGGGTCGTGGAAATGTGTTAATCGGAGCCCTGAGGTCAGGATAGCCAATGGCTATTGATGTTACGATGGCCCTATCTTTGGGGATATTAAGCAACTCCCGAAATATTTCAGGCCATAAGACCGGTATACCCATAATACATGTACCCAGACCATAAGGGAGGGCGGCCAGACAGATAGTTTGAGTAGCCGCACCGATACTCACTATGGAAGTAGGGCCGCGGTCATCGGCACAAATAATTATTACGCTGGGGGCATCGAAGAAGCGCAGCATGTGCTCTCGGCGCTCAAGTTGCTTGGCTTCCAGATTTTTAGTGCCCGGAGGGTAGCGGATGGCGTCCGTCAGCGCTTTTAAAGATTGCCATCTTGGAATCAAAAGCTTAGAATAGGGGCCTGTTCTGGGCAGGTCTGGCTTGGTGTTCATATAGTCATGGCCATCCCATGTTTTTGCTTTCTCTACAAGCCGGGTTGTTACTTTAGCTAACAATTTACCTGCCAAAACGTCAAAATGCCAGGGTTGGACATTTCCTCCCGATGGTGCCCAGCGGCTAACATCCAACAACTCCTGCAAGACCTTTTTTGGAACAGGGTCAGGCTTGAAGACACGAATACTTCTTCTGGTACGTATAGCTTCAATGACATCCATAGTGTCCTCCTAGTCGTATTTTAATGTTGAGTCTAACATGAGAATCATGCTTGGTCTATCCTTGTTTCCACTTGCTTCACATCATCTATTATTTGTTAAGCGCCAACTCATCGATGGAGCTACCAATTGGCTTTAATTGTACAATGTAGCGTTTTGTTACTCCCGAATTCCAGGGACACCATCCTTCACAAGGTGAAGGATCAGGCCTACTACAAATCAGGTATTATCTCCCCGCAATACCTCTGATGTTTTCCGTACCTGGATGTGTTACGGGATACTTGGCGGTCATCTGAATTTTGATTGCACGAAACTGCCTATTGCGTGGTTGCGGGGCCCTTGATTAGATAGGTTGACAAGCAGTAAATAGAAATACAAACAAGTTCCAGTAAACAATGATTGTGTAAAATGCCAGAGCCACCACCGTAACTGTATATACGAGTTTGGGCCTGTCATTATACTTAATCCATAGGAGCAGCGTCGCTAAAAACGCACCTGCTATCTTTATACCTAGAAACGACTCCCCTCCTACCAAAGACATCAGCAAAGGGTTCCCTTCTGACCCGTATCCACCTGTCACCAGGAACTGACTTAACAGGCCATCTGCAACTATAATGCCAAATAGGACGCAGAGAGTATACCTAACGGTTCGGCTTTCAATATGCAGAAACCCGGGAACTTTCAATACCTTCATGTGCGGAAGTTATCACCCCCCTTCAAAACAAAAACCGACCATTTCCAGGTCGGTTTCACTATTGGCTCCCCGCCACCCAAGTGACCATATACAGGTGGCAGTTCGGTGCCCTCTATGTCATCGGAACAATATTATGTTTTTAAAGGCTCATTAATATTAGTTGCTAAGAGGTCAGAAAATTTTTGGCGAGCATTTCATTGTATATTTCTGTATCTATGGTAGTCAAGATGCATTATCTTAACTTTTCTTATCAAATTCCACTTGTATGTATGGAAATTCGTTAATATATGCGATCATTAGGTATCACTTTAATAGAAAGCTATACAACAAGATAGCGCAGTGTTCAGTGGCAGGAAGCGCATGCATGGCGACATGATCGTCCTCTATTCACTTATCGGACTTGCTCGTTACCATCAGACATGGCTCCTGGCGGGAGGAGTTAGAGGAGGAGGGATATTATCTTTCCATTAGCCAGTATAAGACTTTATTCATTACCTCGGGGCGGTTATCTCTGGTAGTCCAGGAGCGTTTCGACTTCGGGATGTCGTTTGATTTCGTCGGCGAAGGTGAATATCAGGAGGGCAAGGGCCTACTTGTGTTTCGGAGGGGTTACAGGGCGCCACGCAGTTACTCGATATACCGTAATGGGAGCCGCTTTGCCCTTGACCTGCTGCGGCTCGAGTTTCTCGGTTTCTATATAGTCCTTTGTTTGATTATACGTCTCAGGACCGATCCAGACTTCATTACCGGGGGTGCTGCTGCAAATGCGTGAAGCAGTGTTGACGGAATCCCCGATGACGGTGTATTCGCTGCGGCCGGCTGAGCCGACATTGCCGGCCACGGCTACGCCGGTGTTGATGCCAATGCCAAATTGTACCGGGAGCGGCCGGTTATCTCTCTGCCGTAGCTCGGCAAGTTTCTGCTGTGCTTCCCAGGCAGCCTTTACTGCCAGCAATGCGTGGTCCTGTTGAGATTGCGGCGCGTTCCACACTGCCATGATATTATCGCCGACAAACTTGTTAACTATACCATCATGCTGCACTACTGCGTCGGCCACAACTGATAGGTAAGTATTGAGCATTTGCATTACAGCTTCAGGATACAACTGCTCACTTATCCGCGTAAAGCCACGAATATCTGCAAATAACACACTCACTTCCCTTTGCTCGCCTCCGAGGCTAAGCTTCCCAGTATCGGCACGGCCGACTATCTCCTTAGCTATCTGGGGTGAAATGTATCGGCCGAAAAGCTCCTTGACAAACCGCTTATCCGATTGCTCGGAAATCACGACGTAAATGATGTTGCTGACGTAGACTACCGGCAGCAATAACAGGGGATAAAACAGGTCCAGCATATATCCTCTGTCGAAAGCAAATAAGCCACCTAGCAGACAGCCAATCAATAGGCCTCCTGTGATTCCCACACCCTTAGCTATATCCCTCCACTTGCGGGTCCCACACCAGGGCAAGGCAAAGGCAGTGACACCAATCAGCAGGAGCATAATCATGAGCGTGGTGGGAATGCCAGGTTCTCTTAAGAAACGCTCTGTGAGAATGGTATCCATGGCACCGGCGTGTATAAAAACCCCAGGAACCTTGCTGGCTGAGGTAGGGACTGCCCAGGTGTCAGGCTCACCGGTAGCGGTCATCCCGATCAATATTATTTTGTTTTTGACCAGCGACTGGTCAAAGTTGCCGCTGATAACATCACCGTAGGAAACGTATGGCCGTTGTTCATTATCGGCTGAAAAGTTGATGCGTAGAAAGTACGAGGTATCAACGGGAATATCACGGGCTAATAAGTTGACGGCGCCATTTTCGAGTGGATATTCTTGCGGTAAAGGCATGGAGAACAGCATGTGAAGCACAGACAGGGTAAAAGAGGGGTAGATTTGTCCTGAGCTTGACTTAACAATCAGCGGCAGTCGCCTCACTGTGCCGTCGCCATCAGGGACCACATTGGCGTGTCCGATACTACTGGCGGATTCCTCCAGAGAAACTACCGGCATCAGGAAATTATCATAGGTAATCTCAGCTCCGAGCTGGGAAACAAGTTGAGTGCCAACGGCGGCCAGGACAATATTGTCCGCTTCGGCCATTGCTGTCGCCAGTATTTCATCTTCAGTGGACGTATCGGTGAAGAGGACATCGAAACCGATTACCTTGGCTCCGGCTTGACTTAAGTTATCTATAGCCTGGGCATGGAGACTCCGTGGCCAATCTGCCCACCGACCATAAGTTTCAAGGGTGTTATCATCGATACCAATGATAACGATATTAGGAGAAGGGGGTTCAGAGGCGAAGAACTGGTCTGAAAACCACAGATTGATGCTGTACAATGGTTGGACCAGTAAAGACACAAGCGTAAAGAGGCAGCCCACACCTATGAGTACTAAAGTATGATAAAGGCGCTTACGCTGGCGTCTGGTCATTCTGTGCTTGGGTAACGAATTAGCTATAATCTTAGTTCTCCTCTAGGTATCTGTTTTTCGCCGGGCCTTCTAACATGGCATCGCCATCATAATGTACTGCTCTTATCTTGGTACAACCAGGCTACGTGATGCGTCCCATCTACCAGCTTTTGAGTCTCCCCGCCTGTCGCACATTATTCAGTGGCACTATCCCGAACATATATTAAAGCTGTCGGCATATTTTATTTTGGGAACGGAATGGGTCCAGCGCAGCAGATGGAACCTTCCGCGATACCGTAAGTGAAGACCGTCACCAGTATCTGAGTAGGTGATTGAAAAGTCGGCCGCTGATGTGTGGGGAGGTCGGATCTCAGATACGCTGGTGTTGTCAAAGCCGGTGCCAGTATATACATCTTTGACATCATTAGTCGACACCATTAATGGTAATGGTCACGGTTGCGGTAGCGTTGCCGCCACAGGCATCGGATACTATGTAAGTGAAACTGTCGGTGGTTGAGTTGCCAGCCTGCAAGTAGTCGAATTGTCCATTGGGGTCATACGTGAAGGCGCCGCGCGGGCCCCAAGCGATGATTGCACCTACAGTTCCGCTCGCATTCACTGCGATTACGTGCAGGAGATCATAGACGTCTGGATCGAAATCATTAAATAATACTCCTGGACGATTAATAGTTACCGGGTGATCCTCATAGGTATCGAAGGTATCGTCATGTGCCAATGGCGGCAGGTTCGGGGGCATTAGCTGAGGCGATAGGCCAGGCATAATAAGGCCTTTTTGTCCCTCAGGTATCAGCAGTGGCAGGCCCACCCCCCCCTCGATCGATATATTCCCTCCCTGATTAGCTATCCAGGTCGTCCCGTTTCCAGTGACGCCAACTACCGCAGTGGCAGGATGAGCAGGATAATATGCCCTCACACTCGTCACACCGGATGGAGTTACAGTTTCGTAGCTAGATGCCAGGTCAAGGAGCTGTGTCAAGCGGGTTATGATGGTCCCGATTGTCTGCGTAATAGTAACGGTTGTGCCCCCGGTATCGGAAGAAACATCGACTGAAGTGATTTCGATCTCGGTATCGGCCTCCAATTCTATAGTGTTACCGTCAAAAAAGGTGATTTCAGCGCTGGAATTATTGCCGGTCTTTACACTGTCTCCGACTTTTAATTCCATCCCGAGCTGGCCTTCCGTCCAACTGCCCGTACCTGCCTCCATTACGGATACATCCCCCTCGATTTCCGAGAGTGTAGCGACCGTAGAGGGATTTGACGACCCCTCGCCACAGCCAACCATAGTTGAGGCTACGAGGATAATAAGAGCAAGTACTGGCAGCAGTTTCTTACGCACGGTATGCTTTCTCCAAGTGCTGCCAAGGTTTTACTAGCAGCATAGGTTTTTGAGGGTATCTATTGTCTATCTGCAATGATTTACGTGTTCCGGTACACGACGCTACCCCTTTTTATTTGATACTAAAATGGACTGGATAGACAACATCTGTGGCTGAATACCCATAGGCAGCTTCATTATCACCCACAGGAGCAGATGCGATAATCCAACCCTTATTCTTAGGGTAGTTCTTTACATAGTATGTGTTGTTCGGCGCCTGTACCCAGACGTAATAATAGTGTCCTGCAGCAACAGTAATGGTATCAGACGTCACGTGGTGAGTGCCATCTACCAGCTCTTGAGTATCCATATCTATGGCCCACCAGTCAGTGGTATCATCCCAGATAAATATTGAAGCCATCGGCCCTGTATCTATTTGGACATTAATAAAGGCAAACGTATTAGTGACGGTGACATTGACGGTAGCTGTGTCGGTACCACCGTTGCCATCGCTGATGGTATAGTTGAAGCTATCAGTGCCAGTGAAGTTAAGGGCTGGGGTGTAGGTGACATTGCTACCATAATTGATGACCGAGCCGTAAGTCCCATTAGTTGCTGAGACCACAGTCAATGTATCACCATCGACATCGTAGTCGTTATCGAGAACATCGATAGTGACCGGGGTGTTCTCCAGTGTTGTAGCATTGTCGGCCACCGCCACAGGTGGGTCGTTGGCGTTGGTGATAGTGATGTTGAAAGCCTCCTCATAGTAGAGCGCACCTGAGTCGGTAGTGCGGACACGGATGGAATAGGAGTTCTTGGTCTCATAGTCGAAGCTGGCAGCGGTCTGCAGCTGATTGTCGGTGATGTTGAACGAGGCGTTATCATTATCACCCTCGCCGCTCACCAGACTATAGGTGAAAGTGTCACCAGTGTCCGGGTCGGTGGCTGAGAAGTCGCCCACTGCTGTGCCGGAAGGCTGGTTCTCAGCTACGCTGCTGTTGTCCAAGCTGATGCCCGTAGGCCCATCGTTGACGCCATTAATGGTAACGGTCACAGTGGCAGTATCGCTGCCGCCCCTGCCATCGGATACCGTGTAAGCGAAACTATCGGTGGTTGAGTCGCCAGCCTTCAGATACTCGAATTGTCCGTCAGGGTCATACGTGAAGGAGCCATCTGCACCCCAGGCAGTGACATTACCTACGGTCCCGCTCGTATCCACTGCCGTTACAGTTAAATTATCACCAACATCGGGGTCGGAATCATTGTTCAAGACTCCCGGAGCCGCGACAGTTACCGGGTTATCCTCATCGGTAATGGCGGTATCATCTTCTGCGTGTGGTATGAGATCTGGTGATTGATTGGCCGTAACAATGCATGTTTCCCCCTCAGGGATCGGCAGTTCCATGCCCTGCCAAATAGCATATATATGCCCTCCCAGATTAGTGAACAAGGATGAGCCGTCTTGATAGTTTGGGTCACCGAAGATGATCTGAACTCTCAAGATACTACCCCTCACCGCCGCCACACCGACCGGTGTTTCGACTTCATAGCTAGATGCCGGGTCGAGAAACTCTGTTACGCGGCTTATGGTGGTCCCTATTGTCTGTAGCAAGGTGATGGTTGTGACGCCAGTATCACAGGCAAGATCGAGTGAAAGAATTTCGATCTGCGTGTCTGCCTCCATATCCATAGTGCTGCCGTCAAAAAACGTAATTTCGGCGCCGGAATCCTCGCCGGTCTTTATGGTATCTCCTACTTCCAATCCCGTACCGGCCTGAGCTCCTGTCCAGCTGTCCGTACCTGCCTTCATTACGTATACATCACCCTCGGTTATGGAAAGTATAGTAAGCGTCGAAGGACATGGCGATCCCCCCCCGCCTCCCCCGTCACAGCCGACCAAAGTTGAGGTCACGAGAATAGTCAGAACAAGTATTGACAGCAGTCTTTTAACCATGACAAACCTCCTGCAAGTATCGAAAGTGCTTTATGACCGGCGCGCGGCTCTTGTGATATATGGTGTTTACCCATAATCCCCTGCCTGCCCAGTGAATGGCTTGTGATTTCCTTCACGTAATCTTGACTTTTCCAGCTACTAATGGGATAATTGTAGTGGTGTGGCGGTAGATTAACACCAACAAACTAAATCCCCATGTTACATTATCTTCTAATACGATGAGAATGTCAATAGGGTTTTACCTTGAGAAAGGGAAGGATCCGGCGCAGCGGAAGCAACCTCTTCAATGATCTTCAACAGGATATGACTATGACAGATGACAAAACCAACGAGACCGCAGCCTCACCCAAATTCCGGCAAACGTACCATAAATCCCAGGTCATCTTTGAGGAAGGAAGCACAGGCAGTGAAATGTATCTNATTCACAGCGGGAGGGTGCTGCTGTCGGTCAGACATGACGAAGATCAGGAGAGCCCGCTGATTGTTCTGAATCCGGGTGATTTTTTCGGTGAGATGGCTCTGGTAGATGACTCTCCGAGATCAGCCACGGCCTCGGCTGTTGAGGACGACACCGAGTTAATTATCATGGATAGAGCTAGGTTCCTGTTTATGGTGCGACAACAGCCGGAGTTCGCCCTCAGTCTCATGCACACTTTGTGTAAGAGACTGCGAGACATGGACAAACGGTTGTCCCTTGAGAGGGCCTCGCAGTGAAAAAGAAGCCACCTATGCCCCGGGCGCAGACCAAGGCTGAAGCGCGGTCGGAGCAATCCCAGGTAATTGAGCTGGCTCCGGGAATCTACCAGCTTCGAGGCGAGAAACCCGGAAGTCACGTCTATCTTATCAAAGGCGCTACCAAGAATGTTCTTATTGATACCGGGGTTGCCGGCAAATTCCCCGTTTTAGAGCATCGGCTTGCTGAATTAGGCCTGCGCGTAAAGGACGTAAATCTGATTATACTAACACATGAACATTACGACCATATTGGTGCTACCGCCTTCTTCCACCGGACTGCTGTAATAGCAGCACATCGTTTAGCAGCCAACAAACTGGAGTTACAGGATGAATTTGTCACCTTTAGGAAATACCGTGACCAATCTAGCAAGCCATTCTGGGTGGATGTCTGGCTGGAGGACGGTTCTATAATTGACCTTGGTAATTATGAACTTCTGGTAATACATACGCCGGGGCACACCTCCGGCTGCATCTGCCTATATGAGCCAAGAGCGGGGTTGCTCTTTACTGGTGATACAGTGTTTGCCGGCGGGACTCTGTCCGAGATAGCTGTGGGTGGTAACGTCAGCGACTATGTGAATTCAGTCCGGCGTTTGAGCAATCTGAAGATTAAACAGCTTTACCCTGGTCATGGTAGAGTATCCATCACACCTGATGAGGACTTACCCAAAGCCATAGTATATGCCCAGACAATGCTCGATGACTGCAAGACCTTTTTTGAGGCTTTCATCAAGACCAGAAAAATGCAGGACAAGCTTGGCTCGGCATTCGGTTACTGGACAGAGGCCCAGGATTAAGAAAAATAGCCGCTTGACTAAAGGGTTGCCTTTTTATTATCAAACAGCCTGCGGATAGCTGTATATTTCTGCTACAGGACAAGCTCCTCACCCTCGCGGGCAATATCAATCGATGTCTCAAGCAATTTGGCTACTTCTCTGATTTCTCTCTTTATCTGGGGTTCATGTTGGGGGCTCATGTGAATGACAACCACCTTGGGCAGATAACCATTTGCTCGACGAAACTCGATCAACTCCTCCTTGAGCATCTCGGGACAAAGGTGACCTGCATCCTTAGCTGCCGTGGCGAGACTATTTGGCCAGGTTAAATCAGCTATTATCAATTGCGGAGATATGTTGCTCCACACAGAGGAAAGCCCGGGACCGGTATCACCTGTGTAGAATAAAGTCTTTCCATCCCCGGAAGTTATTTCAAGGCCCACGCCGTCAAGAGGGTGTCTCACCGGCACGGCCATGACCTCGTAGCCTTCTATATTTTGCCGCTTAAAGGGTTCCAGTGGGACTAATTTAATAGTTGCCTTTTGGAGGAATGAAGCCTCGCTAGTGAACTGAGGATAGACGACACCGTCAATTAGGTGAGACGAGAGAATTTCAAGGGTCTTTGGAGTGGCGATGACTTTAGTAGTGCGGTCAGAATTGTTGAAGGCAAAGGCGGGGACGGCCCTGATATGGTCGTAATGACCGTGAGAAAGCAATATCGCCTTTATTTTCCCTTGCTCGGGAAAGGTCAGCTCTGAAACCAGGCTACCGGCATCCACAGCGAGAACATCGTCAATGAGGAAAGACACAAGCCTCGTGTTTTTGGATTCCGCATTATGTGTCCCTAGGAATCTTATTATTATTGAAATCACCTCGTTGCCATATCATTGTATTGGTCTCTAAGAAATCTGGCTAATTCACTAAATTTCTGAAGACATAGTTGTCCTATATTTTATATGATATGACTGATTTATCTCAATGGCTGCTTTAGTGGTGGCTCAGCCCGTGTGATTAAGATATTGTTGAAGATAAAAGTTTTACAATTTACCAAGAAACCGTAGCCATCAAGTACCCTAACTTACGGGCGGCAACCTCTCCCATTAATCCTTCAAAGAGGTGTTCAGCGGCAGAAAGTGAGGGGCTCAGTTCACCCTTCCGTTAGCCAGTTTAAGACTTTCTTCATTACCTCAGTGCAAATTCCACGGACACCATACCAAGCAGGCCTACTATAAATTAGGTAGTATGTCCCAGAATACCATTGCAAAGTGAACAATCCGATGATTTGTGCATCAACAACGGGCAATTTAGAATAATGCCTGGCGGTATTGACATCTTTGCAGAGCGTGGTTATGCTTGCCAGCAGAGGCCGTGACCAGGGTTATTGCTACGTGCGGGTTGGAATAAAAAGCCAGGGAGTTATATTTTAATGAGAGGATTAAAGATAGCGGGACTGGTTATACTAAGTTTGATTCTCTTCATTTCCCTGATCGCATTTGGTCTGTCATTTTCGCTCCACTGGACCGTACTCAACCCCGATTTTGTTATCGCTGAAGGCGACAAGTTGGAAATAGCCACCCTTGCCAGCGAAGCAATGAGTCAGATGTTGCCAGTGGAACTTTCGGAAGAAGCCCTTGTCTCCCTGACAGAAACAATCACCACGCTGGAATCGAGTCTTAAAGACGAACTTAATACCATAGTCTATTCTGTTTATGAATATCTGCATGGCGAACGGGAGAACCTCGAGTTAGCGAATTTGCTGGGGCTCACTCTCATCAGTTCGGATTTCATTATCGCTGTCATAGATACAATGGATGGCCCTCAGCTGGCCAGTATATTCTGGGAAGAATTTCAAGAGGAAATCGAGCAGGAATTTCCGTTACCCGAAGAAGCATTCCCTCAACTGGTTGCCGGCCTTGGGGAAATGCTGACAGACCTGAAACCGTGGGTAAAAGAGCAAGTAGAATACGCCGCCGGTCCGATAGCAGACTATCTGGCGGGAGAAGTAGAGAGCTTCAGCGTTACCATCTCCCTTGAACCTTTGATAGATGGCCTGAGGGGAGTGCTGCTGGGAGTCTTTCTGGATTTTCCCCCAGATGAGCTGGAAGGGCTGCCACCTGAAGAACTGGAGGAGGCATTCGATGCATTCTGGGCTGAATTCACCGAGGAAACGCTGCCGGCGACATTCCAGATTGACGAGACGGTGATCGGTAAAAACGCGCCCTTGCAGATTGCTTCGTTTACAGCAGGAGCGGAAACAGTCCTCCGTCAGGTAAGAGAATATGTCGGCAGTTTCCGGCTTGCATATATTCTCAGTATTGTCGTTAGCGCGCTGCTTATAGCGGGTATTATGCTTATCTACCGCAATGTGAAAGGGTCGACGCGCACGTTGGGCATAGTGTTCCTGGCATCTGGACTTGTTGTGCTGGCTATGGCACTGGTTGGTAAGAATGTTGGCGGTGAACAGATGTTGAGAGCAATGCTCGCGGCGCCTCAACAACTACAGGTCTGGGCATCGCAGGTACTGGTTGATCTTCTGGCTCCACTCCAATGGCTCGGCATTGGATTTATCGCCGGTGGCATCGCGTTGCTGGTGGTCTCCTTTGTTTACAGGTCAAGCCGGACAACGTATTAGCTGTATCCTGCATTTGCATAATGTCGGGGCTAGGCACTCGCTTTACTAAAACTCTCTCGCCCTAATGCACTTTCTGGAGTACTGTTCAGCGGCAGAGAGCGGGTGCAGAGCACCGTCATCATCGTCTGCCGCTCATCGGACTCGCTGGATTCCAGGGACACCATCCTTCATAATGTGAAGGATCAGGCATACTATAAATCAGATATGATGCCCACAGAATACCACTGCAAAGTGAACAAACCGATGTTTTATTTAGACAGGCTATTGACTAATTATCATCTAGATGTTATTCTCACAAGCAAATCTTAATCGCAAGGAGGTTCAAATGCAGGGATATTGCATGAAATGCAGAAAAAAAGTTGAGATCAAGAATCCAAGGGCTATCAGAATGAAAAACAAACGTCCTGCGACTCAAGGTGTATGCCCGAGGTGCGGGACTAAGGTATTTCGCATAGGTAAGTAGAGCTGTCGATCCCAGAATAAGGGCCTTACCAAGTAGCCCTCATCATATTAATAATAAAACTGGCTGCCAGTCAGCTAAACGTTTTGGCTTTTAGTGACTTATACTTTAACGCCTTCGCCTGAGTATAATTAACAGCACTATCAGACCAATCAACACTGCTATAAGAATCTAGCTCCACCATGCTATGGTAGTCCTCCTACATTCCTAACATTGGAACAAATTATTTATCATACACTATATTATAAACTCATTTTAGATACAAGCCTAGGAGAGTAGGAAGCTCTGAAGCTACCAAGATAGCGTTTTGTTAATCCTGAATTCCAGGGACACCATCCCTCACAAGGTGAAGGATCAGGTCTACTGCAAATCAGGTATTATTTTCCCAGAACACCCTTCACGTCAGACTTAGTGCAGCGTGCAAATTGGCATCTATGGCTTCCATATCAGCTTTGGACATAATCCCGAGTCTGCGAGTGAGCATACCTGGTTTTATTGTTCTTAAGAACAGCAGAGCGTTCTGTCCTGCTCAGCGGATACAATTCCTCAGCAATTATAGAAATAGCTTTCTGCCCTCTCCTCTGGACCTTGCCTTCGACTGTTAGCCAACCTTCACGAAACAGGACTTGACCGCATTTCTCCTGGACATCGCTGAATACGGTCACATCTGCTATTCCCGTTCCATCTTCCATTATCACGTAGACTACCCGCTTCCCATTCCTTGTAGGTGGAGTCTGGTAACGTATCACGGACCCTACTAGCTTGACCCTCCTGCCAGCAGGAATTGAGGAGAGGTCTTTCATTTTGGTGATTCCATTATCTGAGTCGTAGAAGTCGAGGGGGTGTGCCGATAGGTTCAACGAGAGAAATTCTCTCTCAATAAACAACCTGGACTTTTTATCATCAATAGGGGGATACGTAGAAGTATCTGCTTTGAGTGAAACATCCTCAAGAAGTGGCACTGTACCCCTGAGCACCTTGCGTTTAAGCTCCGATAGTCTGGGAAGCTGCAATAGCAAGTCATGCTGATTACCCAAAGAATCGAAAGCACCTACTTTAACCAGGTTTTCCAGAATAGGTTGGCTGACATCGGTCCTCAGTACAAAGTCTCTTAGAGAAGTGAATTTATGCTCTGCTCTGGCCGATAATATCGATTCCAATGCTTTTTCGGACATTCCCTTTAGCTGTTTGAGGCTGACCCGTATTGCCCCTTTTTCCACTGTATAGTGTTCTGAGGACTTGTTTATATCGGGTGGTAAGACTTCGACTCCAAACCTCTTTGCTTCAGCTACAAGGACACGAGACGGATAATAACCCATAGGTTGATTAGACAATACTGCGGCCAGGAATTCAGCAGGGTAATGGCTCTTTAACCAGAGCGTTTGATAAGCGGTAATAGCATAAGCGCAGGCATGTCCCTTACAGAATCCATAGGCAGCAAAAGCAGCCAGTTGCTCAAATACCTTTTCAGCTATATTTTTGCCGATACCACCCCCAACAGCACGGGAAATGAAGGTATCTCTCATTTTCTCCATTTCCTGTTCAGTGCGTTCATGAGTCATGGCCCGTCTGAAACCATCAGCTTCAGCGTAACTCATTCCAGCTAGATCATGAGCAACTTTGAGGACTTGCTCCTGATAGAGGATTACTCCTAAAGTCTCACCGAGAGCGTTTTTCAGCTTGGGATGGAGATACTTCACAGGTTCTTGGCCGTGTCTTCTGGGCAGGTAATCTTTATCCATATTGGACTTGAGCGGACCGGGGCGGACAAGGGATATAGACACGATGATGTCTTCAAAGCGGTCTGGCAGAAGTCTACCGGCCATTTCTCTTTGTGCCGGTGATTCAAGCTGAAATGTCCCGATAGTCTTTCCGTCTCTGAGTATGCTAAAAGCCGCGGGATCGTTTCTTGGTATCTTATCTATGTCGATATCGATTCCTCGACTCTGCTTGATGTTGCTCAGCGTATCCTCAATGACAGTCAGGGTAGGGAGTGATAACAAGTCTAGTTTCACAATCCCCAACTTCTCGATGTCATCTTTATCATACTGACTGATAATATCTCCTCCACTGGACCATTCAAGGGGGACTAAATCAGACAGCCTTCCATTACCGATCAGCAACCCTCCCAGGTGGACGGATAGATGCTTGGGGAATCTGTCTATAGCAGTGCACAGCTTAAAGAAGTCAGCAAGCTCTTCTTTCTTGTAGACGGTGCTGTGCTTTAGCTCGGGGAGCGTGTCAGCATACTCCATAAGCTTGGAAGCAGATAACCAGTGGATACCTTGGCAAGCCTCTTCAATTATCGCTTTTGGTATTTGTAGAGCTTTGCCGATGTCACGGATAGCGCCTCTGGCCATATAGGTATTTATCGTCCCCACGCAAGCGACATTCTCAGCACCATACTTCTGGTAGATGTAGTCTCTCAACTCATCCCTTCGTCTTCTGTCAACATCTAAATCAATGTCGGGAGGTTCACACCTTAAGGGATGCATGAAACGTTCAAAGAGCAAGTTATATTCAACAGGATCAACATTGCTGATATCGAGTGCGTAGACAACCAGGCTATCTACGGCACTTCCCCTAGCCTGACATCTTATATCTCTACTTTTCGCCCAGCGAACTATATCCCAGACCACCAGGAAGTAGCTGCAAAATCCAAGTTTATTAATAGTATCGAGCTCGTGCTCAAGGCGGTTCTTTATCGAAGCGGATAGCAGACCGTATTTTCTTCCAGCTCCGGCAAAAGCTATCTTCCTGAGATAACCGTAATCAGACTCACCCTCGGGAATATCAAACTTGGGGAAGCGGGGTTTCCCCAGCTCCAGCTCCAGATTACACCTGGAAGCAATCTCTTCGGTATTCTTTATAGCTTCAGGCAGGTCTCTGAAGAGCTTCATCATTTCCTGCTGCGATTTCAGATATTGCTCTACAGTGCGGTAACCCTCCAGTTGAGAAGCCGGTATGAGCCGGTCGATAGCATTAAGCAGCTCTTTGATCCGGTATTCTTTGAGTTCAGCGTAATGGACATTGTTGGTGGCTACTACCGGTAGATTATGTTCCCTGGCAAATGAAGCAAGCCGGTAGCTGTCGGCAACCCCTTCTCTGGAAGGATAGTGGATAAGCTCTATGAAAAAGTCTTTACCAAAGGCTTCTCTATAAAAACGCGCCGCTTCTTTAGCTTTATCAAGTTTACCTTCAGCGACGAGGCTAGGTATTTCACCCTTACTGCAGCCACTCAGAGCCATCAGGCCGCTGCTATAATTCCGCAGCATCTCTCTAGTTGCTTCCGGTTTCCTATCCCGATTCGACAAGTGAGCTTGCGTTATTAATCGACAGAGGCCTGAGTATCCGTCAGCATTCTTACAAAGCAGCGTTAAATGATACCCGCCATCCAGATCAACCTCAGCACCTATTATCGGTTTGATTCCTGCTGCTCTGGCTTTGCTATAGAAACGAATGGCACCGGTCAACCTGTTATGGTCTGTTAAAGCTAAGGCAGGCATTCTCAGGGAAGCAGCTTTATCTAGTAGTTCATCCAGAGGCGAAGCTCCGTCAAGAAAGCTATATTGAGAATGGACGTGAAGATGAATGAAACCCATGACCATCACCTCAATCGAGGACTCTGGAGAGAAACCACTGTCCACCAAGCTTATAAAGCTCATAAGTTCCAGTGCTTGAGTTCTGTGCATTCACACGGATGAAAAGACGCATCGATTTACCATTCCACCAGTCAGAAGGTTCTCTCCACCAACCAACAACATCAAGGACCCTATAGAGACGCTTCCTCCAGATGAAGGCAGTTATTATTGAATCATTGTTCTGATGGACTTTGACCGGTTCATCAATAAGCCTGGACATGGTATCGACTCCAAAATGGGAAAGGGAATAGAATTGTAACAGAACATCTGTGCTATTGTCAAGAGGATTGGAGATATGCTGGTATAATGATGCTACAGGAATATAAAAGATGGCAGATCAAGCGAAGATATACATAGGGACATCGGGATGGTCCTACCCTAAAGGTGAAGGCACATGGACCGGATACTTCTACCCGACGGGCAAGATAAATGAGCTTGAATACTACAGCCAATTCTTCAACACAGTAGAGATAAATAGCTCATTCTATAGACCACCGAATCCCGGCTACGTTTATAACTGGGTCCGGAGAGTGCCCAAGGATTTCCTGTTCACAGTTAAACTCTGGCAGAAATTCACTCACCCGAAAATGTATAAGGAAGCTACGGGAGAGGAAGCGGCGATATCTTTGCAGGATGTCGATATATTTAAGCGGAGTATTGAGCCCTTATTAAAAAGCGATAAACTGGGTGCTTTGTTAGCACAGTTCCCGCCCAGCTTCAGGAACGATAACTTCGGGCGGCAGGTCATGAAGGCGCTGAGCAGATTGTTTGGACAGTACAGGCTGGCTGTTGAGCTGAGGCATAGAAGCTGGAGTGACGACCCCAATATCGCAACGCTGCTCAAGGAAAATAATGTCGCCTGGGTGCAAATTGATGAGCCGAAGTTTAAATCCTCAATCGCTCAGGAGCTTCCTCTAACCTCTGATATGGCTTACTTCCGCTTTCACGGTAGAAATGCAGAAACGTGGTGGACGGGAGATAGCGAAACCCGCTACAAATACCTATATTCGGCTGAAGAAATAGAAGAATTGGCGGATAGGGTAAAGACAACAGCAGGTCAAACTAAATTGCTCTTTGCTCTATTTAATAACCATTGGAGAGGGTATTCTCCCCGTAATGCCGTTGATATGATAAAGTGTCTACAATTGCCTTTTAAAGAGCTGCCTATGCAAGTTGGAATGGAAGAAGGCGAAGCATCTAAATCAGTAGACAAAGGTCATGTTGACTGAATTCTAGGGACACCACAAACTACGCACTGATATCTAAGATAACGGCTGCTTTCTGATATCACCTTCACCTAAATCCTCTCCCGTCAAGGGAGAGGAAAATTATCCTTCCGACAGCCAGTTTAAGACTTTCCTTATTACCTCAGTGTGGTTATCTCTGGTCGTCAGGAGCATTTTGACTTCAGGATGGCGTTTGATTTCGTCGGCGAAGGGGTTGGGGTTGAGCATAATAGTGCCAAAACTTTCTGGCCACTATTTATTGCCTGCCTCACGGCTTCCTTGAACTTCTTTTGGCTTTGGGAATGGCGAGCCACGGTTGCTTGCGCCACTGTTTCATTAAATAGTCATACTGCTTGGCATCACTTTTAAGCATTCCCTCTACATCCGCTCCGGGATTGAGATACTTGATTAGCTTGTAGTTTATCATCTCGAACAAACTGGCAAAGGTACGCTTGTCCTTATATGATAGTGGCGACATGCCCTGCTGCATAAACTCCCAGACTATCGGATTTGATGGTTTAAGGGCATTCCCCGCCTTGCTGGTGAGAAACACATTTACTACCCTGCGGTCGCTCCTGTCTCTTACCCTTCTGAGCAGACCAGCTTTGACCATGCGGTCGACCAGCATACTGACGCTGTTTGTGCTACGTTCCAAAAACCAGGCTATATCAGTTATTCTTACAGGCGGATCATGGTATTTTATTGTCACAAGGACTAAATACTGCTCCATAGTAAGCCCTTGCTTACTAAGTACTTTGTCCATACCATTTTTAAATCGGGTGTAGGCTTGGTACAACATGCGCCACAACGTCACACTTAGGTTTTCAAGTTCATAATTTGTCATTATATTTAGCATCTCCTTTACCTTTAGGGTACTCTTTAGGACAATAATAACATTTCCATGGGGAGGCATCAAGAGGTGGGTGATGAAAGGTATTAGGGAGGGAGTGGAGGCCTCAGTTCACCCCTTCCGCTAGCCAGTTTAGGACTTTCTTCATTACTTCAGTGCGGTTATCTCTGGTTACCAGGAGCGTTTCGACTTCGGGATGGCGTTTGATTTCGTCGGCAAAGGGGTGGGGGTTGACCATAATGGTGCCTAAAACCTTCTTGCCACTGTTTATGGCCTGCGTAACGGCTTCCCTGAACTGGGGCGACAAGAGCTCCATCTTGCCGATCTCGTCAATGACTATCAAATAGCTTTCCTTCAGCGCCCGGCGCAGGGCAGAAACTCCAACTCTGTTCAGGCTACCTGTGTCCACCCGGTATTTGCTTACCTGGTAGGGACTGGAGATGCCGACGTGGGCTAATATCGCCTCCTGACCATCGAGTGTAACAATACGGAACCCCTGCCTTATCCCTCCGGTCCGTATCTCCTCAGTGTAGAAGCCGCTCCCTTTGACTTTGGTCCTGGCCAGGGCTTCTTTGATGAGAGCAGTCTTGCCTGTGCCCGGCTTACCGGTCAACAAGAGGGCTCTTTTCATTGTTATTGTGCTGGAGCCTGGGCCTTTCTCTTTTCCTTGAGCTTCTTTCGGCGGAGCCGATGCTTCAAGGCGGCTACTTTTTTCTTTTTGTACATTGCTCCTGTGTTAAATCCAAGTTGTGGGAATTATTCTACCATATTGCAGGGGATGTGCAGGGGAGCCCGGAATAGGAAAATCCGAAACACCAAATACTAAATCCTAAACAAAAGGAAGGAAGAATCTGATTCTTCTTATCAAAATCCCAAAGACCAAAACGGTTTACAATTTGAATTTTGGTATTTGGATTTGTTTAGAGCTTAGAAATTAAGATTTAGAATTTAATTGTGTGGATTGCCACGCCCCGACAAGTCGGGGCTCGCAATGGTAAAAAGAGGGGGCGGGGACAAGCCCCGCCCCGACAAATCAATATAGATGAGGAGTTGACCCCTTTTTAGTCCTCCCGCTCCAGTATGGTGGCAGCGCCCTGACCGCCGCCCACGCAGGCGGTGGCCAAGCCGTATTTCCTTTTTTCGACGTTTAGTATTCTGGCGAGGGTGCCGACCAGCCTAGTGCCGGTGGCTCCCAACGGGTGTCCGATGGCAGTAGCGCCACCCTTGACGTTGACTTTCTCGGGGTCGATGCCCAGTTCTTTCATGGCATAGAGCGCCACGATGACGAAGGCCTCGTTTATCTCCCAGAAATCGATGTCCTTCGCTTTGAGGCCAGCGTGTTCCAGAGCCATGCGGCTGGATGGGACCGGGCCTTTGCCCATCACTGTCGGGTCAACGCCAGCCCACCCCATGGATATAATCTTAGCCAGGGGTTTGAGGCCCAACTGCTTGGCCTTTTTCTTGGACATCAGCATTACGGCAGTGGCACCGGCGTTGAGCGGGGAGGAGTTGCCCGGCGTTATCTGCCCATCTTGCTTAAAGGAAGGCTTCAACCCGGCGAGAGCCTCCATCGAAGTGTCACCCCTGATGCTCAGGTCAGTGTCAAAGACTTTCTTGGTTCCGTCCGCCTGCACCGCCTCAACCGGCATTATCTCCCCCTTGAAAAACCCTTCCTGGACGGCTTTGGCCGCCATCTGATGGCTTTTCATCGCCCATCTGTCCATGTCCTCCCGGGTAAAGGTGGTCTCCGATAGCAGCTTCTCTGCAGTCAGTCCCATGTTCATGGTGGTCATTATGTCTATTTCTTTGAACTCTTCGGTGGCCAATCTCGGATTAGGTTCCACCGGTACCTGTCGCCCGCCGCCTCCCAGGGTTGGGATGTGAGTCATGTGCTCGATTCCACAGGAGATGACGATATCGGAGTATCCCAGCATGATTTCCATGGCTCCCTGGTGTATCGTGGACATCGAAGAAACGCACTGGCGGTCAGTCCCCTGACCCGGGACATTGAACGGCAGCTTGGCCAGGAAGTTGATTACCCGCCCTCCATAGAGCCATTGCTCTAGCACCGGCATGGCCGTTCCCGTAAGCACATCGCCTATTTCAGCAGGGTTTATTTTGGTCTGCTTTATCATTTCCTGAACCAGCCTGGCTGCCAGGTCATCCATTCTCAGGCTGTTGAACGCGTCCCTCTCCGGCTCCCTGGGCCTCGACCTAGAAAAGGGTGTCCTCAGATAGCTGACAATTACCGCCTCTTCCATATAGTTGGTCTCCTTTCTTTGAATTTTATAATTCCGTTTGTCTTTTCTGAAATTGCAAACGCTTATCTTATATCAGTCGCCCCGCACTGTCAAGGCGTTGCCAGATATGATAAGGCCGAAGCAATCCCCTGGGGGCGGGGAAAAGCTTGACAGTTGGTTAAAATGTGGGTAAGATGAGTCTGATTTCGGAAAAACTCAATTATTATATTTTGCGCTTAACTATAAATAGTGTCTATAATAAAATGGAGGTAAGATAATGACAGAGGATCCTAACAAAGCCGTATATGAAGCCAGACCGTGGACAAAATGGTATCTGGAAGGAGTGCCAAAGGATGTCACAGTCGTGGAAGAGTCCGTGGTGGAAACCTTCAATGAGACTACCGAGAAATGGAAAGACAAGACCGCTGTAGTATTCTACGGTAGAAAGGTAACCTACAAAGAACTCAGAGACCAGGTTGACAGATTTGCTACGGCGCTACAAGACTTAGGCATCAAGAAAGGAGACAAGATTGCCCTCCTGCTGCTCAATTCGCCCCAGTTCATCATAGCTTATATGGGAGCCCTGAAGGCGGGGGCTACCTTGACGGCAATCAGCCCTGTTTATGTCAGCTCCGAAATCAAGTACCAGATTGAAGACAGCGGGGCGAGGATGCTCGTTTGCCTGGATATTCTTTATGACAATGTGGAAAAGAGTGGAGTCAAGCTGGATGCGGTCATCCTGACCAGCATCGGTGAATACCTGCCTTCGATGAAGAAGTTTCTGGGCGGCACTGTGCTGCGGGCTGTATACCAGAAAATGGCCGCCCCGCCTGTTGAGATATTTCAAAAAGAGGGATTCTACAGCTTCCAGGACTTGCTCAAGAAATATCCGCCAAATCCGCCCAAAATCGAGTTCAATATCAGAGAGGATATAGTGACTCTTCCCTACACCGGAGGGACAACCGGCAGGCCCAAAGGTGCCATGATAACTCACTACAATTTTGCCGCCGCTCGACAGATCGCCGATGGATTCTGGGGTGAAATCGTCCAGAAAGGGAAGGAAACCGTAATAGCCTATTTGCCTTTCTATCACATCTATGGTCAAGCAGTGGTCATGATGGGAGGATTAACCGAGGGCTACACTTCAATACTAATCACCACTCCTGACCCTGACGACATTCTGGGCGCACTAGAAAAGTACAATGGAACTATCTTCTACAGCGTTCCCGCCCTGTATGAATATCTCAAGGACTATGAGAAGACCGACAGGGTAAATTGGAAGAAGATAAAAGTCCTTATCTCCGGTGCTGATGCTCTTCTCGAGGACACTGCCGTGGGCTGGGAAAAACGGACCAAAGCCAGAATCCACGAAGGCTGGGGAATGACCGAGACGACCTCAACGGGCATGGTCAATCCCTACGGCCGGGCGAAAATCGGTTCCTTCGGTGTACCTATGCCTGGTTGTGTGGCGGGCATAGTTGAGGCGGAGGGCACCAAGTTCCTTCCCGTCGGGGAGACAGGCGAACTGGTATTCAAAGGACCTAATGTCTTCCCGGGATACTGGAACAAACCGGAAGCAACCAAGGAAGTGTTGATGGAAGTTGACGGTGAAACATGGCTGCGCACCGGCGACCTGGCCAGAATGGATGAAGAGGGCTATTTCTACTTCTACGATAGAAAGAAAGACATGATTAAATACAAGGGTCTGCAGGTATTTGCCAGAGAGGTNGANGANGTAATCNCCTCTCATCCTCAAGTCAAGGAAGCCGGCGTCATCGGAGTCCCCGACCCCGAGGTCGGCGAGAAAGTCAAGGCTATCGTCGTTCTGGAGTCGGAAGCCAGAGGGAGAGTGTCGGAAGAAGATATTACGAAGTATTGCGCTGGAAAGCTTGCTGGCTATATGGTACCCAAGATAGTCGAGTTCAGGGGCGAGGTGCCCAAGACGGACATTGGCAAGGTATCCCGCCGTGAGCTGAGAGAGGAGGATCTATAAAATGCCGTCATTTTTTGAAGTAGAAAACTTGACCAAGCGTTTCGGTGGACTGATTGCCGTCAACAATGTTAGCTTCCAAATAGGCAGGGACGAAATCGTGGGCCTGATTGGCCCCAATGGTTCGGGGAAGACCACCCTGGTGCGCTGCATAATCGGCATATTTAAGCCTGAGGCGGGAAAAGTCCGCTTCAAGGGCGAGGACATAACCGGATGGCGTCCCTGGAAAATCGTCCAGCGAGGCCTCGTAGGTACTTTCCAGGTAGTTAAGCCATTCCGGCGCCTGCCTATTATCGCCAATGTTATGATCGGATGCATGTGCCCGAGGATAACCAAGAGTGGTGAATGGACCAAGACCACCGTGGTGAAAGCGCGGGATGCTCTGGAGTTCGTGGGAATTGCCGACCGGGCTCGTGAGCCGGCTTCCACCTTATCTCATGGGGACTTGAAACGACTGGAGGTAGCCAGGGCCATTGCTACCGAACCCGAACTCCTTATCCTCGATGAGCCCTTCGGTGGATTGAATCCTGCTGAAACAGAGCTTGTGGCTAAATCCATGAAAAGGTTGCACAAGGGAGGTCGGTTTGGCAGGCTTCATAGCGAAGGGCCGGCTATGCTGATAATCGAGCACAAGCTAAGTGAGCTCATGAAAATAGTTGACAGGGTGATTGTCCTCAATTATGGAGAAATCATCACCCAGGGTACCCCGCAGGAGATAGTCAAAAACCCCGCCGTGATTGAAGCCTATACTGGCAAGGAGGTGCTCATTGCTTGAGGTAAAAGATGTAACCGTAAAGTACGATACGGCTACCATCCTGGATGAAGCAAATCTGAAGGTGGAGAAGGGAGAGCTGGTGGGACTCGTCGGCCCCAATGGCGCTGGCAAGACCACTCTCCTCCGCGCTATCGCTGGTTTGATAAACTGGGACAGGGAAGTCCTTAGAGGCACCAGGAAGTCAGATGTAACCTTTGAAGGCAGCATCGAATTTGAGGGGGAAAGGATTGACAAGCTATCGGCATTCCAAATCGCCCAGAGGGGTCTCCAGCTTTGCCCGCAAATGGGTCGACCTTTCGTCGAGATGACGGTCAGGGAAAACCTTCTGGCCGGAGCCTACCTGTGCAAGGACAAGAAAGAGGTTGATCAGAGCCTGACCAGAGTCTATGAACTGTTTCCCAGATTGAAAGAGAGGGAAAAGCAGGTGTCGGGGACTCTATCCGGTGGGGAACGGCAGATGCTGGCTGTTGGACGCTCTCTCATGCGCCGCCCCAAATTGATGTTGGTTGATGAGCCGTCAAGCGGGCTGGCCCCAAAGATAAAGGACGACTTGTTCAAACGCGTGGAAGAGATTTACCATGAACTGGGAGTCACCATACTCCTCGCCGAACAGGATATCAGCTTTGCTTTCGCCCTCTCCAAGAGGAACTATGTCATGTCCAGGGGGCATGTTATCGCCCACGGAACGGCTGAGGAACTACTCAAGGACGAGACTATCAGGAAGACATACCTGGGCTTGTAATAGCCACCCTGCCTTCTGGTCGTTGTGAGTCCTTCAGAGAAGGACGAAGCAATCTCGGTAATTGGGTAGAAATTCAAAACCCAAATATTAAAACCCAAATGACAACTTGCCGATTTCATCGGGTATCCTTGGCAAAGTCAGGACAATATCAAATGACCGAAGTACGAAGGTTTTGAATTTGGAATTTGGAAATTAGAATTTGTTTAGGATTTAGGATTTGGTTCAGCGCAGGGGAGCACTGCAGGCCCGGCATTCCCTGCGCCAGGCGCCGTTAGATAGCTTACAGCGCGGACATTCTCTCTCCATCTTGTCCCTTATCCACACGGCAAGCCCTTCAGGCATGAAAAGGAGTATCAGTACCACAATAACAGACAGAACAATCATCGGGCGCCCGGCAACAGCATGTATAGCCTGCAATATCTTAACAAGCGGAACGAGGGCGGGGTTATCGAGCATTGCCTCGAAAAGTCCGCGGATAGAATGCTGGAAAGTCGACGCAAGTTCTACAAGGGGGTAGAGGGTGAAGACCCCGACAACTGCTCCGTAAATGCTGACAATACCGCCAAATACTACCCATATTATAGCCAGAAAAGAGGTCGTGAGGACAAGGCTTTGGGGGTAAATAGACCCTATCACAGCATGGGCCTGTAGGGTGCCGGCAAGTCCGGAGAAAAAGCCTCCGATGGCAAAAGCCAGCAGCTTGTATCTTATGGTATTTATTCCCGTGGCACGGGCGGCAATCTCGTCTTCACGGATGGCATGGAAGATAAGGCCGGTCCTGACATACCGGCTCCCGGCATCGGTGAGCTTCCACATTATAAGCACCGATACTGTCATTAGCAGCAGACATGTATAATAATTGCCTGTCGGCGTGGCAGAAATCATAGGAAGGTTGCTTATGCCCTGTTCACCGCCTGTATATTTTCTGAGAGCCAGGACTATTCCCGCCAGCATGAGAGGAAATGCCATCGTAAGCAATGACAGGTAAGGTCCTCTCAGCCTCATGGCTGGGAGGCATGTGAGTACTCCCGCCGCTACAGCGACTAGAATACTTAACGGTATCGTCGCCCACGGCTGCCAACCAAGATATTTGTACATCAGCGCCGAGCTGTAGGCGGCTACGCCGAAGAACAAGGCATGCCCGAAATTTACCTGGCCGGTATAGCCGGATAACAGGTCCCAGCTCACGGCAAAAATAGTGTATATGCTGGTGAAGGTAAACATACGAATAAGAAATTGGTTGTCCGTCATCACCGGGATAAGAAACAACAGCACAAAGAAAATAACGGCGATGAGTCGCCCCGGAACCGGCAGCACACTTAGCTGGAAATTCTTAAGCAGCCGTCTCATAAATTTACAATCTCTCCTCTTCGAGTACTATTCCGAACAACCCTCCCGGTCTCACTATAAGTACTATGACCATAGTTAGCAGGACAAAAGTATCTATCAGGTAGCCCCCTTCGGGTAGCATAAAGGTGGAAAGTTGCTCAACCAATGCTATGATGAAAGCCCCGATGATGCTTCCCTTGACGCTTCCTAGTCCTCCCAATACCACAATTACCATGGTTATCACCATGGGATCTCCCCACATGCCGGGATTGACTCCCCTGGTCGGTGCCAACAGAATACCCCCAATCGCTGCCAGTAGTGTGGCTATTCCCATGGTTATCAGCAGTATCCTGGAAACGCTTATCCCCATCAGGTTGGCAATCTCGGCGTCCTGTGCCGTAGCCCTGATGGCTGTGCCCATTTTTGTCTTTGTCAAAAGCAGCTGCACTGCGATAATAGCAGCTGCTGCTATGCCCAGAACCAGGATATTCTGGTTGGCGACCTTGATCCCACCTAGGTACATGTATCCACCGATGAGCTCCTGAACCCCGTGAGTCTCACCCTGAAAAAGCCAGAGCAGGATATTCTCTATAATTATGGCTAAAGCGATGGTGACGAGCAATACAGCGGCATGATGCTCCCGTAAACGGTCGATGATGAAGCGGTAAGCTAACATACCTAGAAGGGTAACGATGACTAGCGTCAGGGCGATGGTTTCAGGGTAGCCCAAGCCAATGCGCCGGATGAAAAAGAACACGCCGTAGGCTCCCAGCATGAAGAACGCCGTATGAGCCAGGTTAATCAGGCGGGCCACGCCGAAGATAAGACAAAAGCCTATCGCCAGGAGGGCATATACACCTCCGTTTACCAGTGTATAAGTTATAATTAGCTCGGTCATAGCACTTTAATCGCGAAAACCTCTTGTCATCGCCAGCAAGATCGGCAGCTGTGCTTGTCCCTGGCCGAAAATAAAGCGGGGATAAACCCCGCCGCGACGTCGTCTGATTCGGACCGTCCGTTCCAATGCAAGCACTTTACAAGCCCTTTACTATCCATGAAATTGGCAGATACTATATATCACATCTCCCCGCCGTGTCAAGGGTTTCCCCGGAGTTTTCAGATTTTCCGACAATTTTATATGCCTCCTTCTCGTCATTGAGGCACCTGAAAGATGCATGGCGATCCCGGCTTGGGTTTTTTACCGTAGGAAAAACGGGAGGCCCCGGCTTTGCCGGGGCCTC
>JGI2173J19968_10000051_pt1 | contig 37052 bp, 52 predicted proteins | sample DeeMarSWOR136_30_FD_19968 | JGI IMG/M metagenome (IMG submission 19968) | reverse complement strand
CAGCAACTGGAACAGGAACTGTCAAACAAGCAGTCCCGATAACTTGGTCTGTGTCTTTGGTTGATACAGATATCCAAGATCCTGCAACTGTCAGCTACAACCTCATCTTAGTCGGAGGTTCCTGTGCTAACAGCCTAGTACAAGAATTGGTGGACGACGGTAAGTTAGCCGCCAAGTACACTTGTGCGGGTGGAGTGCCAGGAGAAGGATGGGTGACAGGTAAGGGATACATCTGGTTGATCGAGGACGCTTTCAAGACAGGACAAACGGTTTTAGTCGTTGCTGGTACAGAGAAAGCGCAGACTAAGACGGCCTGTTCAGTGCTACAGAAGTATGCCACATTGCTAAAGGATAGCACAGCTACTGCCATAGAAGTAACAAGTGCAACTACAGCGGGTATAACACCGCTTTAGACGTAGCCGTTAAAAAATATTGCCGTTCTTTTTTTCTTTTCTTTTTCTTTAAAAATCTGATTATATTTTTTTATATATCGTAACTGTTCTTTGGTTTTGGTTTATGATGGATTTTACTTCTTCGAATCCTGTCGTCTTTAACTCACTTAGGAGATAATTTGGATTTCCAAGTTCAGCATCATCTACAAGTACATAACTTATGTTGTATTTTTCCAGCAAGCTGTAGAATCTTTCTTTATCTTTTGGAGGTCTTATCGCTATTCTGTCCGCATAATAACTTAAGTAAGGATATGACTCAGACATTATGTGTTCGTTCGCATCTGTTATTTTTTTTATGTAAAATGACCCTTCTTTCAGAACATCTACATCAACTTCTTCCCCGGAAATCATTTTACAGCCAATGTAAAGACCGAGTATGAATATAATGACTACTGATCCATATGTGAAAGTTCTAAACCTTCCCGGTATCTTTTGTATGGCAAAGGCTATCAGACAACTAAATGCTGGAAAAAAAGATACTAGATATCTTGGTTCTTTGTGATGTGTAAATGAAAAAATCAGAAACGGTATTAACGTATAGATTAAAATTAGCAGAATATTACTTTTTCTGTTTTTGAGACCATAGAAAATTCCAACTGGAATGAATATTACTGATAACCCAAAAATCTCCCAAGAATCAGCAAAGAAAAGGTAGAAAGGTTGTTCTGTCGAAGACAAGTAGATATCTGCGTTTTCAAAGATTGCGCCGATAGGATTTCTGTAGTAAATCGTGTTGATAATGAACCACGGCATGAGTGTGAGAGAAAAGATGGTTAGAGCAATGTAGAGTTCTCTCTTCCTAAAAATTTCAATTTTTTTTCTAAATAATGTGTGAACAAGATAAATTATCAGAAGAAAAAATCCGAAGTATTTTGTTAAAATGCTGATGCCAGTAAAGAAAGCTGATAGATAAAGAAACTTTTTATTTTTCTCAACTCCTAGATAAAACGTTGTTACAGCTAAAGGAGTGAAAGTGAGAAATGTCATCTCAGCTAGAATTTTATTACTGTTAAAGACAAACAATGGGAAGCTCGACATAACTAATGCTGCTAATAATCCAGTCTTCGCATCGAATAGTTTTTTCCCCATGTAGTATGTTGCAAGAATACTAAAAATACCAAAAACGGTAACTAAAATTCTAATTAACACTTCTCCATTCATCAAGGAACCTAAAGCAATTAGAAATGGAAAAAGAGCTGGACGAAAACTATCTCTTCCTGGGACAATTTCGTATCTTTCTTTCAGTATACTCTTTCCTAAAGACAGGTAAACAACTTCATCCCACCATAGGATTCGATCCATTCCAAGAAAATAGATTACAGGTATAATGTTTATAAGAATGATTACACTGAGACCTAATTTTTGGTTCAACGTTAACACTTAAACCATTTATAATACTCTAGAAATTATTTTTTTCATTTGTTCTAAGTTTTGATAACCTGAATACAGTCTCTCATTTATGACGAAAGATGGGACTTCTGTAACATTGTAAACATTTTTGATAATTTTTACGATTGGTTCATCCAGGTTGAAATCGACTATGAAGGCAGAAAAGTTTGGATTGTCCTTTTTGAGTTCATCAAGGACATAACTCTGATCGATGCAACTATCGCAGTCTCTAGAATAAAAGTAAAGAGCTGGTATTATTTCTTCACCGCATTTTTTCTTCACATCTAAAGAAAGGAGCCAAGTTCTTATTGAGAGTAATGTATAATCCCTCTTCAGTTTAACGTATTCTGGTTGAACTTCACTGTACTTTTCATACACTTCTAGTTTTGATGGTAATTTAGACCAGAAATACGCCAAATTATTGTGCATCTCGTCAATAGTAGAAACTAGGATTTTACAGCTTAATTCCCCCTGATGGGTTGTCAAGTACAATTGCTCGAGTTGTACGTTCTCGAGGTTTTGCTTATAAACATAAAACTCTTCTTGGACTTTTTCTAATTCTTCTTGCGTTCTTGACAGGACTTTTACTTGGACAAAATAACCAGTTAAGATACCCATGAAGTAAAGAATGACGGTTGTTATGCTCGCGATTATAAGCAATCTTTTCCTTTTCATTAACTCATCTCTTTATAGTCTAAATATTCATATTATAGGAATACATTAATACTTTTAAGGTTTCTATGAAAAAGCTAAAGAAAAATAAAATAGTTCAATTTTTTAAACCAAATAAGTGGAATTTGCTACTCGCATTGCTTTTGTTACTTACAAAAGATATTTTCTTCGTGGGGTTTTACATCAATTATCCGATGAACTACATTTACTGGTATCACTTGCCAAAAACATACTTTCATTTGACTTTGTTCATTCTAGCGGATTATGCCTATTTTTACATAATAGCGACTTTGATTATTCGGCTAATCCTATAGAATAATACTTAAATAACTTACATAATCTAAAATTAAGTTATGGACATAAGCTCAATTAGTATACTTATTTATGAGACAGCTTTATTGCCAGTCGTTTTTTTCTCAGTCTTGTGTTACATGGTGACAATATACGACCTATTTTCAAAGAAAAAGCATAAAACATATCCAAACCCATCCCATTGGCCTTCTGTTACGATTCAGATTCCAGTCTATAACGATCCTGTTGCGATAAGGTGTATGAAAGCATGTTTAAAGTTCGATTATCCTAAAGATAAGTTTGAAATAATAGTCGCAGATGATAGTACAGATGGTACAAAAAAAGTAATCGACGATTTTGTGAAAAAACATTCAGAAAAAATAAGAACCTTTAGAAGGAAAACAAGGAAAGGATTCAAATCCGGTGCTTTAAACAATGTTTTAAAATACTCAAATGGGGATATAATCGTTCTTTTCGATTCCGATTTCATTCCATCGAAAAAATTCTTAAAAAAAATAGTGAAACCGTTCTTTCAGGATGAAAAAATAGCCATAGTTCAGTCTAGGATGGGCTATATAAATCATAACCAGAATTTTATAACAAAATTGGCCTCAACTTTTTTGATAAATTATCACAATTTTTATTGTCCAATAAGTAGCAAGCTAGGTGTAGCATTTTTCTGTGGGACGCATGGAGCTATTAGAAAAGATGTTCTGATAGAAGCTGGTGGATGGAATGAAAAAAACTTGACTGAGGATGCTGAGTTGTCTATAAAAATATTCAAGAAAGGCTATAAGAGCATTTATCTGCCCAATTTAAAGGTTAAAGGCGAACTGCCATTCACGTTTGAAGCATTCATAAAACAACAAATGAGGTGGACTTATGGAATGACTAGAACGTTCATGGATAATGCTAGATCGATTTGGTTTGGTGATCATTTCTCACTCTCCCAAAAAGCTATAATGAGTTATTTAACATTCGGTGGTATGATTTTTCCATTCGTTGTTGTGATGACGATTGCTGGTTTATTAGGCATGATAACTGGTATTCCCCATCCACTAACTGTACAGGATATGTTGAACACAACTCAAACGTTTGCCATCACTAGTGGTTTCTTCATCCTCTCATTCTATTCGTTGAAAAAAGAAAGAAAATTAAAAATCTATAAATCAGCCCTCTTCTCAAGTTTAACATTGGGAGTTATATTATCTGTGTATAACACTATTGCCTTTTTACGCGCTGTTTTCAATAAACCCATGATCTGGTACAGAACACCGAAATTCGGTAGTATAAAGATAGTAGAAATATTTAAGAAATACTTTAAGTTTCAATAATTTATTTTTCCTTTTCCCATTTTACATACTTCTTTGAACTCTTCATTTTATAGAAAAGCGTGAAGATTCTTAGCAATATGAGGATTAATGTGTAGGGAAAGAAGAAAACGAAGGCGATTAAATGATAAAGGGTTATTCTGTCCGAAAATTTTATCAGAGAGTAAAAAATGAAACTAGTGACTGAAATGAAAACAAACATTATCAGAGCAGAAATGATATCAAAAGGATAAACCCCGGTGATTAAATTGTAGGTATAATCTGCCATCCCAAAAACCGTGAACCAGTAGAAAAAATATTTTACGACTTCGAACGAGAAATAGATTCCTTTGAAGAAGAAATATTTGAAATATCCATAGAATATCTGGTAAGAGACAACTGGCAAATAAACGAAAGAATGTATGTACCAATAGATTTTTGTTGGTGTTGAGTAAAACCCAATGCCCTTATGCTTTCTGTTGAACACCATATCAAAATGTTTTTTTATGACTTGGAATGTTCCTATCTCCCATCTCATCCTCTGTTTTACCCAACCAGATAATGTTTGTGGTGCTTTGTTATAAGCTATAGCTGAAGATGCCATTTTAATCCTATAACCAGCCTTTTTTATTATCATACAGATGTCATAGTCTTCTGCTGCTGTATCCCCCCTGAAACCACCTACCCCCTCGATAACGTCTTTTCTGAAAGCACAGACTGGTGACATGACAGAAAGTCCGCCAATACCACTGCAGATATAATTCCAGGCAGTAGAGATCGAGTATTCTAAACTCTGAAACCATGTGATGATGTTTCTTGTCAGATTTATCCTCGTGTTGGATGCAACAGCAGCAACTTTTTTTTCTTGAAAAGGCTGTAATAGATTTTCTAGAGTATCTTTGTTAACTGTTGTATCAGCATCAACAACCACCAAATAATCATTTTTAGCCCTTTTCATCGCTAAATTCACTGCTCTTGCTTTTCCCTGATGCTTACCTTTTAACAGTTTAACATGATGTTTTTTCGAGAATTTTTTCACTATGTCATAAGTTCTATCAGTGGAGCCGTCATCCACTACTATGATCTCCTTTTTTTCATAATCCGAAGCAACCAAACTTTCCAGAACATCCTTTATGTTTTCTTCCTCATTATGAGCAGGGATTATTATCGAGATGGGAGGATGGAAGTTTGTTTTCATTTCTTGTTTTTTTGGCCAGAATAATAAAAAAAGCCAAGAAGCGTATATAATCGAGAGTATTACCAATATTATCAAGAATAAATTGTTTATTATGATTTCTAACATAATTCTCAATATTGTTTATAACGATTTAAAGTAATTTTAACTTTCCTGTGACCCTGTCTAAGGTTTCCTCTCTTTCTGGGCCGATGCCTAAAGCCGTTATAGTCCCAGGTTTTAATTCTGTTAGGCCAGCATCTTCAACCAAGAAACACGATATCTTCCCCTGCTTTAACTTTTTGTACAAATCCAGTATCTTTCTTCTAGAATCAACTTCTAACACGACTTTTTTCTGCCCTTCCAATTCCCATTTTTTGATTATTTTTTTATCAGCCTTTTTGTAAGCGCCTAAGGAAGCATGAGCCGTCTGAACGCATTTTTTACCCTCGGACATACCCAAGTCGTTTCTTATGACGATGACTTGCTTGAACATCTTCTAGCCTATGTATCTCAAATCCGTCTTTTTCTTTTGCACGACTCTTGGGAAAATTAAAGGAGGAGGTAATTGCATGTTCTCTGATAGGTTGACGCCCAATGATAAACATTTCCTGAACAGAAAATTCTTTACTTCCATGCCCACTTCTCTCGGGAATGATTTATCTTTCTTCCATTTTTTTATTAATTCCTTAGTTTTTTTGCCCAAATACAGGACGTGACCACTAATTTTTATTTCAGCGACGTTGGGCTCGTATTTTGTAGTAAACTCAAATTCTATGTTAACTGGTCTCTTCTTAGTAAACACTTTCATACCAGGCCAATCAACAGAGACTATCTTCGGGGTTGAACTTATGTCTATCCTACCTCTAGGAACATTCTTTCTCTCAGCTGAAATTGACTTTATACCGAATCCTACAATCATTCGATCACGACAGATTGTTAAAATATAGTGCAACGATTTTTATATCTTTATTTTGTCAAACCGATGCCAATAAATTCTCAAAAAACTATATAATGGGAGGAGGGATAGGAATGAGAGTAATGATCCCGTTGGCGAATGGGTTTGAAGAGATAGAGGCCTTTACTGTTGTAGATGTCTTGAGGAGAGCTAAGATTAAGATCGATACAGTTGGTGTTATAGGTTCAGTCATTCAGAGTAAGAATGGAGTCAAAGTCATTGTCGACAGAACTTTAAACCAAATAAAACCCGAGGATTATGATGCGATAATATTGCCTGGAGGTTCACCGGGTTATCAGAATTTGGGAAGGAGTGCGAGATTGATGGAAATCCTTAAAACCTTTAATGCGCAAAATAAACTCATCGGTGCTATCTGTGGGGCACCCACTATATTGGCAAAGGAAGGATTATTGGACGATAAAAGAGCAACTGTATATCCAGGGTTTGAAAAAATGTTACCTTATCCGAGGGATAGAACAGTGGTTGTAGATGGGAACGTGATTACTTCACAAGGCCCAGGAACTGCAATCGACTTTGCCTTAAAGATCGTAGCAAAGATCTTGAATCCAGCCGAAGCACAAAGATTGAAAAAGGAGTTAGTCGCGAATGTATGAAAAAATAGAGAAAAAAATAATGAAGACGATGCAAGAGAAATTGGTAGCTAGAAAGAGTGAGTTAATCGAATGCGTAAAAGGAGACATTGGAAGCAATCCGCACAGTCCTAAAAGCGTTGTCGATTCTATAACAAAGACACTTATCCAGAGAGGTTTCATAATCCCACTGTACGCTTCTGAAACAACTTTTGCAATAACACAGAAAGGAATGAGAGTCTGAACACTATATTTAAAAATTAACTTTCTAATTTTGCGTAGCCCGGTGGTGTAGTGGTCAAGCATAGAAATTTTACTGTAAGGCTCTGGTCACTATTGGGAGTTACCTTCAGACGCAGGTTCGAATCCTGTCCGGGCTATAAATAGACAAATAATATAAATTCAAAGATAGTGTCATGGGGTATTCAATCTGGGGATAAGATGGTTATAGCCGAACTCGTAACTCAATTAATTCTATGGATCAAGGAACTTGGTTGGATTGGTGTGTTTATCGGAGTTCTTCTCGAGTCATTCATCGCGCCGGTACCATCTCCTTTAGTACCCATGGGTGCTGGTTTCATTCTTATCCCTCCTGAAGCTTCGATTTACGAGGCTTCTATAATTTGTTTTTACACAATTGTGTTAGCTGGTGCATTAGGTTCGACAATCGGGGCATTTTTTGGTTATGGTATCGGTTACTTTGGTGGACGTCCTTTGATTAAAAGATTCGAACGGTTCATAGGAGTTTCATGGAATGAAATCGAGAAAACTAAAAAACTCTTTGAAAAGGGATATAAGGATGATGTGATTTTGTTTATTTCACGAGCGATTCCTATAATTCCCTTATCCCCAGTATCTTTTTTTGCTGGTGTTGGCCGTCTTGACGTAAAGAAATTTACTCTCTGGACTTTTGTCGGTTCTATACCAAGATATTTTGTTCTAGGGTTAGTAGGGTGGTTTATGGGAGTAGCCTACGGAAAACTTTCACAGAGTATCGAATTTTTTGAATCTGTGATATTTTTGTCGATTATAATATTGATTGTAATTTTCATACTGTATAGGGTTAGACGAAGATGGAAAAGTAAATAAACTCATCAGAAAAAGAACAGTTAAAAAATTAAACTTCAGCGCATCTCAAGCAAATTTTCAGACCGTTCCTCACTATCTGCCTTTTCTTTACTAATTCTTTACATGATTGACAGATTACATAACTTATTTCTTTATCGGGCGGACGCCAAGTACCATCCATATGATTACCCTCAATCATCCCAAATTCCAAGGGTTCTATGTGAATTGTCGTTCAAGCTCCAGCAGACATGCGTACCGTTCTCTATATCCTCTCTCCTAGCTGGTTGATTACAGAAGGGGCAATTTATGTAGTCGTTATCTCCTTCCATTAAAATCCCTGGTTGTTTTAAAGAGGGTGAAAGGACGCGTTGTGATGGAACACCTCCTCAAGGTTCGTCTTCACCCTCGGACTGTAAAATTGGTATAACAACTATAAAAAATAAGGCTAAAATCAATGTTTTAGGGCTTTACAGAATTCGCATTAATAATTGACAAAATGTATGGAAACCGATATAAAAAGATTTAAACCAGTAACAAATAAGTTATAAATACTTTTTCGTTCTATAATAAAACCCCGGGATGGTATGGAATACTTCGTAAAAGACACAGGAAAAAACAGAGTTGTGTATAAATCGTTGCTTATTGAAAGTCCTGAATCATTAGGGATACTTGCGAACAAGACTGCATTAGATTTGGTAAAAGAATTGAGTCTTAAACCTCTTTGTGCTATGGACTTGGCGAGGAGGTTAGGTCTTCATGAACAGAAAGTTTATTATAATTTACGCAGGTTGGAGAAAGCAGGGATAATAAAACTGTTAAAAACAGAAGCAAGGACAGGTGGAACTGCAAAAATATTTACACTTGCTGAACCTGTTGTATCAGTAAAACTTGCTGAAAATACTTTTATGACTACAGACTTGAAGGTTACAGTCAAAAACCTTGAGTTATTGAGACCTTTCATTAATAATGGTAAGTTGAACGCAAAAATTATTCTAGGTGATACTTATTCTCATGGAGAATATGATGCGGCTGCAGTTGAAGGCCCATATGCATTCGATTTTGCGCTTCTACTAGGCGCACATCTAACAAACCCGCAATCCCCAAATTATGTTTTTGATACTGAAGTTGACAATGATGACTTAAAAGATAATTTAATTTTAATAGGTAAATTTAAAACAAATATAATAATCCAAAAACTTAACTCACACTTACCTGTTTATTTTGATACTAAATCGGGGGTTCGTATCATCTCAAAAATAACAAAAAAAGTTTATGATGATCCTAGGTATGGGTTAATACTGAAGATGAATAATCCCTTTAATAAAAATAAGAAAATACTTTTGATAGGTGGAATAGGTAGGAGAGGAGTCCAATCAGCTATTCTTGCTTTCACTAAACATCCTGACAAATTATCTGAAAATAAAGGAACTATAATCAGAGTAGTTAAGGGTTATGATAAAGATGGTGATAAAATAATAGACTCTGTAAAGTTTTTGGAATAATATTGGTGTTAAAATGGTACAACAAGTAGGAAAACAAGAAATAAACCTCCCATACCCATTAAAAGACTTAAATCAGATGATTGCGGACACTATCGAAGTATTAGACAATAACAAGGGTTTAATTATTACTTTGGGTTATAGCGGATGGGACTATGCAAAAGATTTCTATTTAAAACCACTTCGTAAAAATGGTGTAAAAAACTTTCAAGTCGCAAAGTTATATCAAAGTGATGACCCCTTTCCTGAACATAGAGAAATAACAGAACCCCAAAAACCAATAAAACCATTTGGTTGTCATAAAGCTATAATTTTCGACAATTCAACAAGATCGTTTAGATCGATGGCGGGTGCATTTAAGTATGTTTTGCCTCGTTGTCCTGAATGGGGCATTCATGAAGTATACACATTTATCATGGTAGACGAGAATAGTGGCTCCAATAGTTGTGCTTTACCAGTATATCAATATCATGGAATACCTTATAAAGGGCCTCTGCATGTATTCCATGAAAAATCACCAAATATATTCAAAGAACTCGATAAAGAAGCGACCGATGAGGCAACGAATAAAAAGCTTACTGAATTAGTAAGTACTTGGGCTTCGCCAATACATTCATCAACAAATTTAAAGGATAAGATCGATAAAAGACTTGTGGATGCAAAAAGAATGATACTAAACGTCAGATATCGTCTGCCAAGATCTGAACAAAATTTGGAAAATAGTTGATATTTGATGTGAACCTGTATGACGGAATATATAAATGGTATAAAAGCAAAAGCTGCAAAATTCAGTAGAGATTTTTATGGGTATCTCTTACATATCATTAGTGGAAATCCGGCCTGTATTATGGGATTTGAAAATACTGGAACACCATATTCAGAAGAAATTTATAGACTGTTTGAGGATAAGCATCCCGATATCAAACTTAGTGAAATAAGTGTGAGTGATGGGAAAATCACAGGTTTTAAAAAAGAATGCGTTCAAAATAGGAAGATAATTTTTATCACAGAAAACCCCAGAGATAGAGGAGCTCTTTACGCTACAGATTTAGCAAGGAAATACATGAATTTAAAGGGGCCGTATAACATAAGAGGAATGACAATTATCACTGTTGATCCTTTTGAGATTCGTGCAGCTGAACAATTTCTGAGAAAAGGATTTATTTAATGATTAAATCGAATAGTTTTTTATCTAAAATTCTTCAATATATTAAAAGAGAACCATGAATCCTAAAGAAATCTTCAAAAAAGTCAAAAACTCTAGAAGGAATAATTTGACAGAGTTTGAAGCTAGAAAAGTCCTTGACTATTACGATATCCCTGTTGTAAAAGGCGAAATAATCAAATCGCTTGAGGGGGCAAGGAAATTCGTGGAAAAGAACGGTTACCCAGTCGTCCTGAAAGTAGTTTCACGTCAAATCATCCACAAGACAGAGGTTGGAGGCGTTGTGCTCAACATAAAGAACGAAAAGGAACTATACCAAGCCTACCATGGGATAATAAAAAACGTAGAAAAAAAGGCTCCTAAAGCTAAAATAGACGGATTCTTCATTCAAGAAATGTTACCGAATGACAGAGAAGTCATAGTTGGTGGGAAAAAAGACCCAACTTTTGGCCAGACCATTGCCTTTGGAATGGGTGGGGTTTTTGTTGAAATCCTTGAGGACGTTAGTTTCAGGATTGTGCCAATCATGAGACAAGATGCGATAGAGATGCTGAAAGAGATTAAGGCTCTAAAAATTCTGAAAGGTTACAGGGGGAAGAAACCTGTGGATTTTGAGGCGTTGGTCGATATTTTGCTGAGGACTTCTAAGATGTTGGAAGGTAATCCTGAAATAAAAGAGTTGGATATAAATCCGATATTCGCTTTGCCTGATCGAGCTGTTGCTGGAGATGCCAGAATAATCGTTGAATGAAATGCCATCCTGGAAAACTCATCTTACAGTAAATTCTTTTCTTTTACTCGTTTGGGTTGTTTTGCTTTTTAACAACAATCTCATCAACAATTATTTTTTACTGATACTTCTGATTTTTTTCAGTTCTTTTCTGTCGGTATTTCCTGATATTGATACATGGAAATCTGATATTAGGAACCTTTTTTCGTTCGTGTTGGCATCAGTTATAACTGTCTATTTTTTCTTTAACATGACTTTTAGTTCAATTCTTTCGATATTCATCAGCTTCATTTTCATTTATGTACTGTTTAGGTTCTTTCCGACAAAACATAGAGGAATTACCCATAAGTTCTTATTTTCAGTATTTTTCTCTTTTATGTTAACGGTCATACTCTGGTTTTTGTTCAATTTTTCTATGGTTAGTTTTCTGGTTTATTTCTTAGTTATTTTATCAGGATACTTGTCACATCTATTCTTGGACGCATTATAAGAAAAGGGATAGCTCATGAGCTACCTCTGTATTCATTAAATCATACTGGAACGATTCAATCATCGCTATCCTAAATTAAATTGTAATTAGAATTATTTACGTCTTCTCCTTCTGCCTCTTCTCCTGTCTTCTCTTGGCCGAAAAGTTATTTCCATTTTAGGCTTATTTTTCATTTTTATAACATCAATTATGTATCCAGCAACTTCATTCCTTATCTTCTTTGATTCTAATGTAACTAGTTTATCCAATTCTTCCTTATTTTTTTCAAACTTGTCCGTAAACCTACCTGGATACTTCTCGACGAGCGTTTTCGCCAGATGCTTGACGTATAGAGTTTTTACTTGCCCCACTTTTTCACCTAAACTTTAAGAGATTATAAACGTAGGCATTTAAATTTGCCTTGTATTTAAGCATTAATTATTTTAAGGATAATATAGACTTTATGAAATCTTCAATTTGGAACTATTATTCTAGGGATGATGTTCAAAAGGCTTTGTTAGAGGTTGCTAAGAACAGAGAGGTTGTTGGAGTTTTTTCTAACGGGAATTTCGGGAAGAGGCCTAACGTTCTGATGTACCCTGATGATATCATCGAGATGGTTAAGGAGGGAGTTGTATCTTTTCATGGTTCTGTTGAGAGATGGTCCAACCCCATGGCTTTAGAATCTGGGATGATAAAACAAGAGATGGACAGGATAAGAATAGGCTGGGACTTGATAATTGACCCGGACTGCCCTGATTTTGAGATTGCCAAGTTAACAGTGAAGATAATACTGGATGCGTTGAAGGATCACAGCATCAACAACTATTCTGTCAAGTTTACTGGTGGAAAGTCCTTTCACATAGGCATTCCGTTCGAGGTGTTTCCTGAGAAGGTTAACTTGGTTAAGACTGTGGGTCTTTATCCTGATTTACCACAAAAAGTCATAGAATACTTGAAAGATTATGTGAAAGAGAGGGTAAAGGAAGAGGTTTTGGCCTTAGATAACCCTTTGGCTATAGCAGAGAGAGTTAAGAAATCTATTACTGAAGTAACAGATAAAGACGGTTTGAATCCGTTTAGGGTCGTTCAGATCGATTCGATGTTAGTTTCTCCTCGTCACATGTTCCGTTTACCTTATAGTTTGCATGAGAGTAGTTTACTCGTTAGTTTGCCTGTTGATCCTAAGGGATTGGATAAGTTGAGTAAGGATGATGCAAAACCACAGGGAGTAAAGGTTGTTAAAAAATTCTTAACTCGTGAAGAGGGTTTGAAAGAGGCCAATATTCTTGTCGTAGAGGCTTTAGATTGGGCTGAGAAACATAAGATAGTCGAAGAGAAAGTCCCGTACACAGGACCTAAGATGAGGATAAAACTGATAAAGAATAAAAAATACTTCCCCCCGTGTGTTCTTAAGATACTGAATGGATTGACTGATGGGAGGAAAAGATCGGTTTTCATCCTTGCCAATTATTTGAGAAACATGGGATGGGATTGGGATAAGGTTGAGAAAGAAGTCTTGGCATGGAACGAGAAGAATAAACCACCTTTACCGAGCAGATACATAAGGACTCAGGTGAGATGGCATAAGAGACAGAGAAGGAATTTATTGCCTCCTAACTGCCTTAATCAGAATTTTTACGTTAGCATGGGTGTTCATTTACCAGACGAAGTTTGTAAAGGTGGGACGAAAAAAGTTACGATAAAGAATCCTGTTAATTATCCTTTTAGGAAGATGAAGAAGAAATAATAGTTTTCCTGAAGATGATTTTGTGTATCGTTATAGGTAATTTTTAATATTATTTACCACGTATGAGTTGGATTCTTTGGTACTATGATCCAAGCTATTATGTATGCCAATATACCCGAGCCAAAACCAAAAACGAACAATACCCAGAGTATTCTGATGATAGTTGGATCAACGTTGAAATATTCGGCTATTCCTCCGCAAACTCCACCTAAAATTTTCTCTTTTCCAGATCTGTATAATCTCTTCACTTTTGCCATATAGTTAAGTTGTCGATTAAATCATTTATATATTAGATTTAAACTTAAAATCCTGTTAATTATCCGTTAATTATTAGATATTTTAATCTTTAACTCCTAATTTTCTAACGTATGCCAGAAGAACCAATAACCTTCGAATTCATCAGAAAAATCCAGAGAGAAGAAATGTCAGAGCCAAAGCTATCCAAAATCCCAGAAGATTTTTACCAGAAAGCAAAAAACTACCTGGAACAGAAGAAGAATATAGCAGAAAAAAAGGAAGACAAGGTAACAGAAAGGGAAATAAAGAACGTGGAAAGACTCTTAGAAGACATCTTCAACAGGAGAGAGACTAAGATGTTCGACCTGGCATTAATAACAGTCAGAACAGACATCCCACCCCAGAACTTGATAGAAGAAGAGAAAGAGTTCTTTGAATCAGCAGTCAACATGTTAAGGACTCAGAGAGAAAGAGTTTTAAATTTATTGTTTAAAAAAACTAAAGAAATAACAGGATTAGAAAAAATAGAATTCAAAGAGGATGTTGAGGAGTTCGTTGGCACTGATCTGAAAAAATACGGCCCGTTCAAGAAAGGTGACGTTGCCAACATCCCAAAAGACAATGTCAAGTTGTTAATAAAAATGAAAAAGGCTAAGAAAATATGAAAGTACCCAAAATACAGAGAATTTATTGCCCTTACTGTAAAAAACACACTGAGCATACTGTAGAACGAGATAAGAAAAAATCAAGAAGAAAGATGTCGATGGGTCAGAGAAGATTCTTGAAGATAATGAAAGGTTATGGTAGCTTTCCAAGACCTAAACCAGACTATGAGAAAGCGACCAAGAAAATTGATTTAAGATATAAATGTAAAGTATGCGGCAAGAAGCATACAAAAGGTAAAGGATTCAGGATTAAGAAATTTGAGTTAGTTAAAGCCACGTGATAATATGTCAAAAGAACTCATCGTAAAACCAAAAAGCCGTTTTTTAAAGGTTCAGTGTTTAAAGTGTAAAAACGAACAGATAATATTCAACAAAGCGGTCAAAAATGTAACATGCCTAGTCTGTGGCAACATCCTGGCCGAAGCAACTGGTGGCATGAGTGTAATTAAATCGAAGATATTGAAAGTCCTTACATAGAATTAGATTTTTGTTCTAGGATGAGAAAAAAGAAAAAATTGAAATCAATCTATGATTATACTGACGAAAAATATTAAGGATGATTTTATTCCTCAGTTGCCTCAATTTTCTTTCTTTTCTTTGGCACGTTTTTCACCTCCGGCATCCCCTTTTAAACCCCTTTAGGAGTATGACTTTAGTACTCTTCAACATCCCAGTCTTCTTCCTCCTCTTCCCAGTCTTCCTCCCTTTTATTTACCACAGATACCACCTCATCTGTTAGTGAGTTGAATGATATCATTTATGGAATTCTTAAGGATTTCGCTGATTTTTCGACGGAAATACGTTTAAGTACTTGTTATGCGAAAAGACGGGATTAGAAAAACGAAAGGTTTATTAATAAAAAGAATAGTATGACCGAGGCTCTTCAACTATGTAGTTTAAATACTTGTGCGTGAAACAATAAACGTCAAACCTATGGAGGGCTTTAAATGAGAATGATCTTCGAGGAAGAAGAAGACGACTGGTAAAAACAGTAAAACAATTACAAACATACAAGCTGTTCTTTGTTTTTTAAACTTTCTTCAATAGTATTAGGTTTGCCTTCGTTTTTATGACTAAACACACCATCTTAAAATTCTCTATCAAGGGATGAGATAAGTTTTTCTGTTGAGAATAAGAATATTATTCATGCAATTAATAGTTTTACTGCAAGCTTTGGTAACGTTTTTTATAGTATTTGATCCCATCGGATCTCTACCTGTTTTCATCGACCTAACAAAAAAATTCAACGATACAGAAAAAAGAAGAGCAGTTAATAAAGCTGTATCGGTAGCTGGAGTTTTAGCTTTTTTATTTATATTTTTTGGAAAGAATGTTTTGGATTTCATGGGTATTACATTAAATAGTTTTAGAATTGCTGGGGGTACGGTCCTCTTTCTTCTTGGATTAGAGATGATACTGGGCTTTAAAATTCACAAAAAGAAAGTTAGCGATTACAGTGTGGCCGTCTCCATCATATCAGTACCATTAATAACTGGGCCTGGTGTCATTACTCTGGCGATTTTATTGGCAAGTAGGATTGGCGTCTGGGCAACCGCGATATCAGCATTTTTATCCATTTTAATGATATGGTTTCTTTTTAAACGAGCGGAAAGGATACAAAAAGAACTTGGAGAAGCAAATTTAAGGATCATTTCAAAGATAATGGGTTTAATAATAGCTAGTGAAGGTATAAATCTTATAATAAACGTGTTTGGTCTTTGATTAAATTACTTCTTAAATAACCAGAATCAGATAGATTTTTGTTCTTAAAACCTAAAATTGTTATCATGTCTAAGTTAGAAGAAATCCAGAGAATCTGTCTCAACCGAGGAATCGTTTTTCCTACTGCAGAAATATACCCAACCCTATCTGGTTTCTGGGATTATGGCCCTGTTGGGGCACTACTAAAGAAGAAATTCATCGATTACTGGAGAGAATTCTTCGTTAAGTCAGAGGATAATATTTTCGAAATAGATGGGTGCACAGTCCTTTCAGAAGATGTTTTCAAGGCTTCTGGTCATCTACAATCTTTTGTCGACCCTTTTGCACAATGCCAAAAATGCAAAACCATGCACAGGGCAGATCAACTCATCGAAGAGAAGACTGGAAAGTTCGTCGAAGGAAAATCAATTAAAGAATTGACTGAGATAATAAAGAAAGAGAAAATTAAATGTCCTAAGTGTGGTAATGCTCTATCAAACGTAAGAATGTTCAACCTGATGTTAAAGACAGAGATAAGTCCTGTTGGTGGTCAGACTGGTTATTTAAGGCCTGAGACGGCTCAGAATATTTTTGTTGCTTTTCCAAGAGTTTTTCGTGCGACTCGATCAAAACTCCCGATGGGTATTGCACAAGTGGGTCATTCTTTCAGGAACGAGATTTCACCTAGACATTTCCTCGTCAGAATAAGGGAATTTAGCCAGACAGAGATCGAAATGTTCTACGATCCTAAGAAGCCTGGTTGCTCTAAATTCGATGAAATAAAGGGTAAAAGAGTAGTTATTTACACCCGAGAAGCGCAAAAAAGGAAGAAGAAGCCCGTAGAATTAACGGCCGAGCAAGCTGTGAAAAAGAAAATCGTTCCGAACGAGTGGATGGCTTACTTTTTGGCTAAGGAATTCGAGTTTTACATGTCTTTAGGTATCCCAAAGGCCTGTTTAAGGTTCAGGCACATGCTTCCTGAGGAGACTCCACACTATTCTTTAGGTAACTTTGACTTGGAGATAAAGTTTGATTTTGGATGGAAGGAAACAGTAGGAAACGCCATTAGAACCGATTACGACCTGAAAAAACACATGCAATTATCTAAGAAAGATATGACTGTGTTAACAGATGATGGTAGGAAAGTTATTCCTTGGGTCACTGAACCTTCTTTTGGTATTGAGAGGACTATCGCTGGGATACTTTTACATTGTTATATGGAAGACAAGAAAAGAGGTTGGAATTGGTTTAAGTTCCCCGTTGAAATCGCTCCTTACACTGCTTCTGTTTTCCCATTGGTTAACAGAGATAACTTGCCTAAGATAGCAAGAGAAGTTTATCGTAAATTGAAGAAATGTTTTGATGTTTTTTACGATGAGAGTGGATCAATAGGAAGAAGGTATGCTAGGGCTGATGAAGTTGGGACACCTTTCTCGATAACGATCGATTATGATACTTTAAAGGATACTACTTGTACTATTCGGGATAGGGATACGACTAGGCAAGTGAGAGTAAAGATTGATGATCTTGTTTCTGTGTTGAATAGACTGATGAATGGGGAAGTAAAGTTTGAGAAAGTTGGGAAGTTGATAAAATGAAACATCAATTATCCATTGCTATTATAATTATTCTGGTCATATTGGCTGCAATTGTTGGCATTTTTTACATAACAAAAGAAATACCAACCGCCACATCAACAACCACCACTCAAGTGACCACAACAACTACTTCTGACATCAAAGAATTACATTTGACATCTGAAGAAGAATCAGAATTAGCTAAATATAATATAACTGTAGTTGAAGAACTAAGTTCAACGAGTGAACAAATACCTCTAAATATTAGTTATACTTCTAGCTGGGGTTTAAGATATAGTTTATGTAGTGTTGAAAGTCAATACTTAGGAAAGAGACATGATTATAACATAAGTGAATATGCTGGAAAAACAGTTTTAATTAAAACCTTTGATACAGGAAAGAGATATTCAGATATTTTTCATACATACGAAGAACATGTAGCTGTAATTTTATATAATGAAAAAGTTATTTGCGCATACAAAATTTGTACAGGTGCGACACCATCCCTTTTAGCAATCGAAAAGAATTGTGGACGATAAAATAAAAAATCATTTAATCTCAATCTTACAACGAACCGGCAATTTCTTACTCGCTCTCTTCAAAGCCAACCTTCCAACATTCACATACTTCTTATCCAGTTTCAACGACATTATCCTCTGTCCCTTCATCACTCTTGCCGCTCTCCCTTTCGGCTTCCCAAAGGCCTTCCTCATCCCACTAGAGAACCTGTCAGCCCCAGCTCCTGTTGCCATGGAGTGTTCACGCAACACATGATGCGGAAAGACTAAAATCTTGAAGAAGTAGTTGTCAGGGATTTTCTTCTCGAGAAACTTGTTCGAAACGACTCTCGAAGACTCTAAAGCATTATCCCTTATCTGAACAGAATGACCAGCAACCAACCAAAGACGAGTATCAAACTTCTTGTCAGGATTACCCATCTCGAATATATGAATCCTCGAATATGGAGCACCAACTACGTAACTCTTCCTTGGCTTTTTTTTCGAAACTCTAGTCCAAGGTCTTTCCAGTTTTCTCGTCGTTCTTCCAGGTCTCAACGCCATAAAACCATCCCTAATTTACGTTCTTAATCTTTTTTAAGCTTTCTGTATAAGCTTTACTATCCTCTTCAACCCAATCTCCCACATCATACTTTGTTATGTTACCATTATCTTCCATCGTCACGACTTGTTTTATCCCTGCATTTATCAAAAGTCTCTTACATCTTGCACAGGGCAAACAGGGCTTCACATTACCGTTATTATCAACACCTAAAGTAAACATCACTCCATCCAAAACCCTAGATCCATGTCTTGCTGCATTCACGACCGCATTCTCTTCTGCATGAACTGATGGACAATGTTCATACGGTTCATTATGATTTAATTTCAATATGTTCCTACTACAACCTCCAATCTCATTACAGTTGACAACTCCTCTGGCCGGCCCACCATACCCAGTAGAGACTATGGTATCGTTCGTGACTATTATCGCCCCAAACCCCCATCTATTCTCGATACAAATAGACCTTCTAGCTACAGCCTTGGCTATTTTCAGATAGTATTCGTCTTTGGATATTCTTCCCATTTTATTCACATAGATTTTCATTTTAACGAATTTATAACTTTCAGGATATCGTCATGGATATCGTCTTTGTCTCTTTCTCCATCTATAACAACCCATTTTCCAAGCATGTTCTCATTTATCTCTTTAAAATAAAATTCCTTTACTTTTTTCAAAAATTCCAAATCTTTTTCATGTCTGTCGAGTTTCCCATGTTCTCCCATCTTCCTCTTCATACTTGTTTCAGGTTCAATGTCAATAAAAATTATCGCATCAGCTTTAGGATACTTCAACAACTCTACTAATTTTAAGGCGCATTCAAAAGAAAATCCCTTAGAACAATGATAAGCTATCGTGGATGTAATGTAACGGTCAGCTATTACAATTTTCCCATCTCTCAGACCAGTCTCTATTTTTGGAACAGAATTGAGTACATCTATTGCAAAGGCAAGAAAGGCTTGATCATTACTCAACTCAAACTTTTCGTTCAGGTAATCAGATATCAATTGTCCAAAAGGATGATTGTAATCTGGGGATTTAACAAAAACTGATGGAATGTTATTCTCAGCAAAGTGTTCTTTTAACAAGTCAGTTTGACTCTGACCTCCTGCCCCATCTAAACCCTCTATTACAACAAAAGGCAATCAAGTCACCTTCCCTCCTTGGTATTTCCCGTCGTAAAGTCTAACGTTTCCTTTAACCTCCTCGAAAACGATCTGCCCTATCTTCGAGCCTATTTCAATCTCAAAAGGAAATTCACTCAAGTTCTTCATCCCAAACGTCAAAGTTCCTTGAAATCCAGGATCTACTACTGCTGTGTGCAAACTAACACCGCATCTAAACAAACTACTCCTTGGTAGGACTATAGCCATGATATCTTTCGGCATGTTAACTTTTTCCATGGTTTCGACTAACACAAACTCATTTGGTTCAAGTCTAATCTTCTCCCCAGGCCTATCAGAAACACTCTCAACATCTGGCGTCATTCTATCACTATTCCCTAAAAACCCACTATTCTTTAATCTATAGATACATTTAACCCTGAGATCGATTCCACTCGGCTGGATATTCTTTTCATTAACGTTTTCAATTAAAGATGGTTTTTGTTTTATCAGCTTCAATATTTCTTCGTATCCGATCACAGCCAAAGAATCACCCTCTATAATTTTTTAGATATCATATTTATATTTCCTTCAATCTATTTTATTGTGATATCATGGACGACTCGGACATTGTGTTGAACTATTTTTTCACAAGTCCAGACAAACCAATATTTTCATTCCGGAATCTACCGCCAGAACTACAAAATTACATCTACTTAGGAATTAGCAGGTTTCCAAGCGTAAGAGAAAGGTTCCTAAAAATACTCAAAGATAAAGGTGTTTTAGAAAAGGTTGCCAATAACATAAGAGAAAATAAGTTAACCAATATAATTCCTGGAGATGTCGTTCAATTCGCGGCCGAAAGGAATAGTGACATATATTTTAAATGGGGCCATGGTTCAAGTTCCGAGGGCGCATCTGTTTTCATAATTTCTGAAAATAATCCAATTTATGCTACCGGGGACCAACAAGATTTCTATTATCCAATGACCACGATGGAATTCTCGACAAGATATGGAACAAGGTTTGACATTGATCACATTTACTGGGACCCAACTCTGATGCAATCTGAATTTGCTGATGAAATTAAGACTACTATAACAAAAAACCTTGAAATCTATAAAAATGGTTTTGAGTCTGTATTACAGGTTGCTTCAAAAAAACAGAACGACGAAAAGACGAAACTTTCTGCCTTGGACGCGATAAGATTCATAATACCTATATCGGCTTATACGACTGTCATACTAGGTGGTAATGTTAGAGCTGTTTTTGAACACTTCAGAAAATTGATGACAATCGACGACAACTTCATGAAGCATTATGTAAAGGAATCATTGGAGGAATTATCAAAAGTAGTTTCTGGGTATTTTGAAAAACTAGAGCCAGACAAACACATTATTGAAAGAAACAAGAGACTCCGCGAATTTGCCAATCAAATTTTCAAGAAAGAATTTAAACGAGTAAAAGAAGACATTCAGCTTTTCTATGGTTTACCACTAGAAGAATTAGCATTAACTCAAATCATTTACCCATTCTGTAACCTGCCATTTGCCGATGTTTATGATAAAATTTCTGGTTTTAATGAGAGTGAGAAAAAACAACTGTTTAAAACAGCAACCCTGGGAAGAGGAGATAAAAAGAACCCAATAAGGGGTTTTGAAACAAGACATCTTGTCTTTGAGATAGAATCTCCTTGGGCATATTGGAAGGATTTCAAAAGAAACAGGATGAATTTGAGATTTCAACAAGACATGCGTGGCCTTGCTGGTTTTGATACACCCGATCTTATCAAAGAATCTGAAATTATTAAAGAATATGAAAACGCACAGAAAAAGACTTCAGAGCTTGTTGAACGAGTTTATCAAAAATTCGGCAGGATGTCGAGAATTGTTGCAAGTCAGGGTTGTAGAAAAAGATATCTGTTATGTATGGGACCAAGACAAATGACAGTCTTAGGCGAACTCAGAACCTCTGGTGGAGGTGATATCGGCTATAGAAGAATTGCGAGTAAAATGATAGAACTTACAAAAGAAAAAAACCCCAGACTCTTTGGTCATATAAAAAATAATTTTAAACTTTAATTCCTTTCTCTTTACAATATTCTTTTACTATCTTAGCGATTTCTTCATGGATTTCTTCCGGACTTCTGTGATCCCCTTTAATAACATGAGTGTTCTTGTGGTAGAATTTCAGCCCGAGATAATTCTCTCTTATCTTTTCTAACTTGTCAGCAGTTTCGAATATCTCAAATCCAAATCTATTCTTCGCAATCCTTTCAGCGCATACCCGTCCTGGAACGTTCAGTATAAAGGTTAGATCCGGTTCTGGGAAGTCAGAGTTTATCTGTTTTAACCAATCCAAATTCTCCTCAAGAGAACCAAAAGCCAAAGTTGATAACAGATAACGGTCAGATATCACATTGATGCCCTTTTCCAAGAACGGTATAATCTCCTTATTTAAGTGGTGTGCTCTATCAGCTGAGAACAAGAGTTGTAAAGTCCTCATCTTAACTTTCCATTCTCCTTTTAGAATTGACCTAATAATGCCTCCGATTAGACTGCTGGTCGGCTCTTTCGTCAGAAAAACTTTAACGTCTCTTTCTTCAAACCATTTTACCAGTAAATCTGCTTGAGTGGATTGACCCGAACCATCAGGCCCTTCAAACACGATGAAAATCCCTTTCATCTAATCACTAGAATGGAAACCTAAATCTTTTCTTTCGTTTTTTAGCCAAAGCCTTCATCCTTTTGATATTCTTTTTTATGACTTCTTTGGCTTCATCAGTATCTTTTTTATTGTTACCGACACCAGATGTGTTGCCCACACCAACAACGATTATCTTTCCCTTCTCTTTTGTCCTGTCTATAGCAGCATCCAAAGCCTGTGTTACTATGGGAACAGAATTCAGTATCTCTTTCTTCATCGGTGTTATCGCTTCTTCTTGACTCATCTTGATTATGATGGAATCTAGTGGGAGGTTCTTTTTAACAGCTATGTTTTCTATATATGTTTTTTCTACACCAACACCGCCAATTGCTACTCCAACACCTTCAGCTATCGTTCCTGTTTTTTCTCCCTCCAATTTTAAAGCAGCATCGATAGTTATGATTTTAGCGATACTTCCCTTTCTTACGATTTTTTCAACAACTCTACCAGGATTTCCAGTTCTACCTCCCGGTCCTTTAGCTTTAACGATTATGATATCACGTTTCTTGTATTCCTTTCTGCATACGACAGTCTCATCGTCTACTTGAACGACTTTAGAATTACCTATAAGAGCTGCAGCGGTGTAAGCGCCAATCGTGTCTCCTACAGGCCAGCCATTTGCTAAAGCTTCCGTCCCATGTAGTAAAGCCCTAGCCAATCTTTCGATTAAAGGAAGTTGCATCTGTAGGATCATCGCCAAGTTTACACTCTTAGTCTTTTTAATCAACTCTACGAAATGCCGAACGAGTTTTGAGAGCGTGTAAAGACTTATAGCCCCTGACAAACCCATCATTGTGTTTGCCTTTTGTTCGGAGTTAAGTTTTGGAGCTACTTGATTCACAAAATACTTGAACCTATCTTTCTCCAAATCGATTAGATGTTCTAATTTTTTAACGACCCCATAAGGGTCTAAACTGACAGGAGAAATCACAAAAAATTCCAAAAACCTATTCACACTTCTTTTTAGTTTTGAATCGGGGTTTTTACTGATTTTTTTTAGAACAGTTTTTTTTGCTTTATCCGACATATTTTCAAGTAATTGAGCACTCTTCTCCAGTTTAAAGAGAATCTGTGTAACCATTATCCTCGAGTAGAAGAATATGAACACTAAGAATAGGACTAAACTAATGAGTTGTCCCCAAATATTATCAGTTAAACCATTCAAACAAAACACCTATGCTTAAATTTATTCGTATAATATTATAAATATAGAGTGATATCATGCGTTTTAAATTGGTATTAGGCATACTCATCATAATTGCAATAATAGGTTTATTAACCTTTTCCCCACAAGGGAGGAGTTTCAGAGAAAAATATCTGGACAAGTACATTGGGCCTGTTACTGGCTTCTTTAAAGGCATAACTGGACAGCTCATCAAACAACAACCAGCCAACAGAACTCTTGATATCATGCTTGAAACTGGTTTGAATGCTATTTCAGGGCAGAATTTTGATCTTCAAAACTTTAACTTTGATGTGGAATTACTATACGATTCTGTCGTTGTAGGTGGCCAGAACATAAATGTTAAGGACAGTGAAATCATTGACTTTAAAACCACTGGTATGTCAGGAACTATTCAAATGCTCGGAGACAACAAAATGAAAATCATCGGTGAATCTTTGTCAGTAGAAGCCAATGGCATAGTTTTTTCTCCACAGTCGGAGAAAGATAAGATTAGCTTCACATTGGCAGGAACGCCTACTAGCCTTTCTCTCGATAACATCGAAAAGGATGCGATGACATTCCCTGACATTTCTGGAACATTGAAGTTTAAAGACTGGCCGCCCCTTGCTCTAGAGAACGATAATCTGAACATTCAGAAATTCAAAGGAACGATTACTCTAGGTGAAGACACTCTGATGATAATCGGCAAAGTTGAAAAGGCGAGTTTAAACGGAGTAGACTTGAGTTTACAAGCCTAAAAAGGTCTCATTTCTCTTCTCATCTTGAATAGAGTGGATACATTACCTATTCTATTTATCAAATCCGAGTAAAACATGCTCATATCATTTTCGGATAACTTAGCTCTCTGATCAGCCTCAATTAAAACCGCTGGCAAACCATAACCAGAATGTCCAGAAGTCTGCATCATAACATTTGAAAGTTTATCAACAACATCTAACACATCAGAAAAACATACAAAATCAATCCTCAAAGGCCTGTCGAAGTCAACTGTTTTTAAATAGAAACTGAAGAATGAATCGTTCATACCACTGAATTCTTTCAAGACTGGATGGATATCTGGATTCTGGGAATAATTGAAGACACACGTTCTCTCGCCTTTATCAAGAGCATAGTAGAGTAGATTGCTATCTTTTGTTTTACCAAGGACTAATCTTAGTTCTTTAGCAATTTCTGATTTCACTTGAGATAGAATCCTTCTGTTTAAAATGTCACAGAATTTAACACCACGACTGTCCTCCACCACACCGGCCAGGATGAATTTTTCACTTTCAGACAGTTTGAACAGAGCTTTGTAAGTCCCTATTAAAGTGTTGTAGTATTCTCTTAGTATCGGATTATCTGGTCTAGGCACGTAATGCGGTATTATCGATCCATCTAATAAAACCATGTCAGGTTTGCATTTCTCAGCAGCTTCTATTGCCGTCAGTATTTCCATCGTTTGTCTTTCAAAATTATAGCACGAACTCAGCTCAAGGTCAGAGAATGAATCGAAGATTACTATTGGGTTTGGGGTTGGGTTAGAACTAGGATAATAATCAACCTTCTCCATTTTTCCGTTGGAATAGACAAAATTAACCCCAACTGATCTTGTTAACATCAAATCCAGGCCGTGATAGCTGTGTTTAACGATTCCACCATCTATACCAAGAACACTCATTTTGTCGGTTTGCCTAGACGATACTTTGTTGATAATCTTTTCATCTTTTATCTCTTCGTTAGGTCCTATTTTCATTGAATCGTTGATTTCTTTCAGGAATTGACCAATCTTCAGCCTCTTCGACTCCAAGTAACTTATTTTATTCACTATTTCATCCAGAGTTTTCTGTAGATGTTCCATACCCACTATTTCACCCTGGATAAATTTATTGTTATTCGTGATTTAGTAAAACTTATTAGTTCTAAACCATAACACAAGATTGGTGGTTAAATTAACAGAAATAGGTAAAACTTGTAAAAAATGTGGAACCTTCTTTCTCGGTAATAAATGTCCGAAATGTGGATGGGAAGTGTTATCTGTAACGCCAAAACCAATAATAAGAAAAAAACAGGAAAAAGGAAAAATTAAGGGCGTTTATCGCTAAAGCGTTACTCATAAATACCTAAAAAAATTCTAAATATACTTAAAGAAATTGATAAGAGGCGATAGAATTCAAAGAAAAAATAATCATAACTTCGGCTTTGCCTTATGCGAATGGCGAGATTCATCTAGGTCATATAACATCGACTTATTTACCCGCAGATATCTTCACGAGATTTCATAGATTGAAGGGAAACGATGCAATTCATGCTTGTGCGACTGATGATTTTGGCACGCCCATTCTGATAAGAGCAGAACAAAAAGGCAAACCTCCAAAAGAGTTTGTTAAACATTGGCATAAAATCGATGAAAAAGATTTTACTGATTTAGGAATATCGTTCGATATTTTTGATCAAACCAGTTCAGAAGAAAACCTACAAATGGCACAGTACTTCTTCACTAAACTCAATGGAAAAGGGTTCATATTCAAAAAAACCGTTGAGCAGTATTTTTGTGAGAAATGTAAGAAGTTTTTGCCAGACAGGTATGTCATCGGAACCTGTCCTTTCTGTGGAGCAGAAAACCAGTATTCGGACGGTTGCGAGCAATGCGGAAAAACATTCCAGCCAGGAGAAATAAAAAATCCCCACTGTGCAGTTTGTGGATCAAAACCAATAAATAAAGAGAGTGAACACTATTTCTTCAAACTTTCAGAATTTTCTGACGAATTAAAGGATTGGTTGACAGTTAACAAGAATCTACAGCCAGAAGTCAAGAACTATGTTTTGAATTGGATAAAAGAAGGATTGAAAGATTGGGATATCACCCGAGACATCCCATGGGGCGTTCCTATACCACTAGAAGAAGCAAAAGGTAAAGTCCTGTATGGTTGGTTCGATAATCATCTCTGCTATATCTCAGCAGCATTAAAGTATTTGGTCAAACAAAAAAAAGACGGAAAAGCATTCTGGAATTTGTCCAAGATATACCATTTCATCGGAAAAGACATAGTATACCATCATTATCTATTCTTGCCAGCAATGAGAATGGGTGTTGGCGACTACAAAGTCCCGGATTTTATTCCGACTAGAGGTCATTTGTTATTGGAAGGACAGAAATTTTCTAAGAGTAGAGGATGGTATGTCAGTTTGAGAGATTTTCTTAATTCCTTTAATCCAGATTACCTCAGGTATTATCTCTCTATTATAACTTCCTATCAACAGTCAGACGTTAATTTTGATTGGTCAGATTTTCAATCCAGGATAAACAATGAGCTGGTTGCCAATATCGGTAATTTCATTCACAGGACTTTGAGTTTTATTCATTCCAAGTTTAAAGGTAAAGTGCCAAAGCCGGCTGAAGAATACAACGATGAAGATGTGGCATTCCAAGAGAAGATCTGGAAATTAGAAGAAGAAGTCGGCAAGTTGATTGAAGGTTTGTATCTCGACAGAGCATTAAAAAGAATAAACGAGTTTTCCATTCATTGCAACCAATACTTCCAGAAGAATGAACCATGGTCAGACGAAAAAAGAGCAACCAACTGTCTTTATCTATGCGTGAATGCTGTTAGGTCTTTAGCTATATTGTTAGAGCCGTTCTTACCGTTCTCTACAGAAGGATTATGGAAATTATTGAATTGCCCAGGCTCTGTTCATGAGCAGCAATGGGATTCTATATCAAAGATTTTAATAAAACCTGGTCATAAGATAAAAAAACCAAACATCTTATTCAAGAAAATAGAAGATAAAGAAATTAAAATTCAAAAGAGTAAATTGGGGGGTTAAAATGATATCTTTCAAAGAATTCAAAAAAATGGAAATGAGAGTTGGAACAATAACTAAAGTTGAGGAAATACCGAATTCAAAGAATCTTATGAAACTTAAGGTTGACATTGGCGGGCAAGAAAAACAAGCTGTTGCAGGAATTAAAGGTCATTATCAACCGAGTGAACTAGAAGGGAAACAATTCGTTTTCATGACAAACCTCGAACCAGCAAAGCTCATGGGGGAATTATCAGAGATAATGGTATTAGCTGCTGTTGAAGGGGACAGAGTAGTGCTGATTAAACCTGAGAAAGAGATAAGTAATGGAGCAATCATTGAGTAATCATTTTTTATTTGTGGAAATCAAATCTAAATCATGAAAACAGTAAAAGAATTCATGAACCCGAATGTCGTATGTTTATCTCCTGATGACACAATCTTCGACGCAGCAAAAATACTTTCACAATTGAACATTGCCGGTGCTCCAGTAGTAGAAAACGATAAAATAATCGGAATAGTCTCCATCTCCGACATGATTAAATTCATCGACATAAAACTAGGAAAACTCCCAAAAATAAACACACCTGGCCTATCGACATTATTGCTAGCATTAGCCCAGATGCAGAAAGTTCGTTCTGACTTTAAAAAAGAATTGGAAAAAATAACTAAGACTAAAATTAAACATGTCATGACTAAGAAAGTTATAACTGCTTCTTCGTCTCAAACAATAATCGATGTGGCAGAACTGATGGAAAAGCATGACGTCAATCGTTTACCAGTCGTGGATCATGGAAAGATCGTTGGTATCGTCGCTAGAGCCGATATAATAAAGTCATTGATTCATTGATTTAAAAGAAAGAAAAGGAAGTCAGGAAAATATTACCATTCATCTGCTTCGTCGTCCCAAGCTTCTTCATCCCAACTTTCTTCTTCCTCGCCCCAGTCTTCTGTGTCTTCCTCATCGTTCCATTCATCATCCCATTCTGGCATAAAGCACATCTCGTTAGAGACTTCCTTTATTTATTTCATATGTGCAAGTGGTATATAAAATTATCACAAGTATTTTTTTCGTGTCCATAAGAAACTATTTTTTAACGTTTTAACCCATAAAAGAATAGACATTTTTTTCGTTCAAAATTTATTAAAATTATAAAACTTATAATCTTACCATCGAAAACCTTCAGTAGATGTTATGATAACTAAAGAAAAATTAAAGCCAAAGTTCAGTAAAGAATGGGAAAAATACTATAAAGTTGATTTTCTAGCCAATAATGGCTTTGTCAGAAAGGTTTGTCCTAAGTGTGGCAAGGGTTACTGGACTTTACAGGCAGACAGAAAACATTGCCCAGATCAACCATGTCAATTCTATGAGTTCTTAGGCAATCCTCCAACTACTAAAAAATTCGATTACGTTCAATCTTGGAAAGTTATCGAAGATTTCTTCAAGAAGAATAATCATGCGAGCATCAGACGTTATCCTATCGTGTGTAGATGGAGACCTGATCTATTCTTCACTATAGCTTCGATAATAGATTTTCATCGTTTAGGTAAGGAAGGCGTAACATTCCAATTCCCTGCCAACCCTTTGATCGTGCCACAATTCTGTTTACGCTTCAACGACATTCCTAACGTCGGGATAACTGGCAGACACTACAGTTGTTTTTGCATGGTCGGTCAACATTCCATTTTTAATGGAAAGGAAGGATACTGGAAGGATAGATGTATTGAATTGGACTTCAAGTTGTTATCTGGTCCATTTGGCATCAAACCAGAAGAAATAATTTTCCTGGAGGATCTATGGGTTGGCCCCGGAGCTTTTGGGCCTTCACTAGAATATTTCGTCCGAGGCCTGGAAATCGGTAACGCTGTTTTCACTGAATTCAAAACTATCAATTCTGAAGTAAAACCGATGGAAGAAAAAGTAATCGACATGGGTGCGGGCTTGGAAAGATTCGCATGGATAACTCAAGGAACTCCAACATCGTATGATGTAGCATTTGAACCTATATTACGACACTTGCGAAATAAAACTGGAATTAAGTATGATGCCGAATTCTTCTTAAAATATTCAAAATTAGCTGGTTCACTAAACTTAGACGAAGTAAAAAACATTAAAAGAACGAGAGAACAGATTGCATCACAATTAGGAGTTACTGTCGAACTTCTGGATAAAAACATCAAACCTTTGGAGGCCATGTATGCGATATCAGATCATACAATGGGTTTAACCTTTGCTATAGCTGATGGGTTGTTGCCTTCGAACGTTGGTGGTGGTTATAATCTACGTGTCATATTGCGAAGGGCATTGGGATTCATAGACGATTTCAGATGGGATATTGATTTAACAGATCTTTGTGAGTTGCATGCCAGACACCTCAGGTTAATGTGCCCAGAATTGTCTGAACATATTGATGAAATACAAAAAATTCTAGATCTGGAGAAGAAAAGATTCCATGAAACAAAATTGCGAACAAAAAGAACTGTGGAAACATTGGTAGCTAAAGGAGAAGTGATCGACGAAGAAAGACTAATCGAACTCTATGACTCAGATGGTATAACCCCAGAATTAGTTAAAGATTTCATGCCAGATTTACAAATTCCAATCGATTTCTATGTTAAAGTGACGGAAAGACACATGGGCGAAAAACAGATTCCGATAATAGAGACTATTGATGTTAGTGGTTTGCCTCCAACAGAAATCCTATATTATGAAGATCAAAAAAAGATGGAATTCCAAGCCAAAGTTCTCAAGATAATAGAGGACAAATTCGTTGTCTTAGACAAAACCTATTTCTATGCTGAAGCAGGAGGTCAAAAATCTGATGTTGGGTTTATTGGAGACCTTCCTGTATCTGATGTTCAAAAGGTTGGGGACGTAGTTGTTCATAGAGTTCTTGGGAAATTGGAAGAAGGTAAAACCGTTAATTGTAGGATCAACGAGTATAGAAGAAAGATCTTACAGATGCACCATACAGCAACACATATAATTAATGTTGCTGCTAGGCAAATTCTAGGAAATCATGTTTGGCAACATGGTGCAGAAAAAACTTCTGAGAAAGCAAGGTTAGATATCACTCATTATGAGCCTTTAACAGATGATGTGATTGAGAAAATAGAACAGAAGGCCAATGAAATAGTTAGAAAGAATCTGCCTGTAAAATCTGAATTGTTACCTAGAGCTGAAGCAGAAAAAAAATATGGTTTTAGAGTATACCAAGGCGGAGTCGTTCCTGAGGATAAATTGAGGATTATTTCAATCGGTAACATTGATCATGAAGCTTGTGGTGGATTACATTGTGAGAAGACAGGCGAAGTTGAATACATAACAATACTAAAAACCAAGAGGATTCAGGATGGGATTGACAGGATTGAATTCACTGTTGGGCCTGTTGCTTTGAAACAACTTAAAGAGAAAGAATCTTTACTTAAAGAGACTGCAAAGTTACTGAAAGTAAAAGAAGATAAAGTTCCTGAAGCTGTTAAAGAATTGTTTGAAAATTGGAAAGCAAAAAGAAAAGAATTGAGAAAATCGAGGAAAAAGTGATAAAATGACATCAGGAAATCAAATCAAAGAACTGAAAAAGAAAGAAAAAATTCTTAAACAGGCTGCTGAATCGATTAAAGTCCAAGAAAAGGATTTACCCAGAGTCGTAAAAAGATTCTTAGACGAACTAAAACAATTTAAGAAAGAGATCAAATCTGTTAAAAAATAAATTATAATTGACTAGTCACACACCACACAGGTCTCTGCAACAAAAGATTACAAACTGCTTCCTGCGTTTCATTAATCGCCGGTTTGGTAATGGTTTTCTCTCCGTTTAAACTAGTAATCGTTATTCTATCCGAACCTTCAGATAATATCTCTTGTAGATAAATCTGCCCTTCAGAATTAAACGTAATTCGTTCCAACTCATTCTTCATATCAATACACCCCAAACAACCAGAGGAATAACGGTATTCGACCAGAGTGAAATAGCTTCTTAACAAATATGTTTTCTGCTGCTCGTCCAGCTCATAGTTTAGGATTTTATCTTGCGGTATTTGTAATTGGTCGGTCGGTTGATTAAAAAGACTCATTATGCCATAAGCAAAAGTAGAACCGAACATCAGCACTATGAAAAATAGTGCCACTATTTTCATTTTTTTGGTTACCATAGTGATTAAAATCTAGATTAATCAGAAATAAATGTTTTCTCTGGTGGTATTTACTCTACTTCTACTTTTGGTTCTACTTCTCCTCTGTAAATCTTGGCAGTGGGCGGAGTCAATATAAGATAATCCTCATCCACACCGATTATATCCCCGTTCATAGCGATAGAGGTTCTTCTCAATCTCTCAACAGATCTTTTCAATTCGCCCAAGTCCCTTTCTTTTAGTTTCTTTATCCTCAAGAATACGATGTTTCCTTCTCTCAAATGTCTTTGAACTCCCTCTACATCCCTGTAATCCTGCAAATTTTCTATCCTGATGTTCATTCTTCTCCTATCTTCACCTTCAGTTGTTATCTCAATAAACTCTTCTCTATCTTCAGGTTCATCTCTTCCGAATATCGATTCAAAGACCATATTTTCACCTCACTTTTGGATTTGATACTTAGACTTAAATAATTATAGTTCCCTTTTCACTGCCTCCAACATGCTCACGATGTTCCAGATTTGTGTTCGAGTATACATCGGCATGTTAGGATCGTTAATAATTTCGTCCAGCACAGATATGGCCGAACTCAACCTTATATCCCAACTGTTTTCAGTTCTTTCAGTCAAATCTTTTTTTGCCTCTTCAGCCGCAGCTCTAATATTCCTAGGAACCGTTCTGTCCTCTACTATCTGTGTCAATAGCTTTATTATCGGTTCTATGTCTCTCATTTGAATCACTCATTGGTTCATCATCTTTTTTAATCTTGGCTCCATATCCTTTAACTTTTTAGTAATCCTCTCTTCGGCTTTTTCGAGGGTTTTCGTTCTTAAATCAAAATTATCTTTTCTTTCTTTTAATTCTGCTTTCAATTTTTTTAAATCTTTTTGTACCATTACTGGCCCTACTATTTTGTACGCCTTTGCTCCTTTACTCGTTCCCAGTTCTTCCATGGCTTTATCTATCTCCAAAATCTGTAATTTTAAGTTTTCTTTCTGAATGAGTATAGCCTGTAATTGCTGCTGTAAAGCCTGGAATTGTTCTAAAAATTGCCTATCGTCTTCTGCTACCATTTTTGTCCCTCCATTTCTTTTAGGTTTTTGACTAGGGATAAATATGAATTGATAACCGCTTTTAAATAGCTTATCTTTTTTGACTCGATCTTAATGATTAAATTTGTTTTATCTGTACTCAAATCGATCTTCAAATCCTTTTTATTCTTTACATCAGGTAATAAACTCTTTCGAATGATTTCTGGATCTTTACATTCTATCCTTAAAGTTGCCTGCATTTTATCTAAAAATATATGAAAAAGAAGAAGATTAATAGGTTTTTCTATCTGGCCTGCACTCTTTTAACTACTTCTGGGCGCATCTTGGATAAGATCCTATACCCGCAATAAGGGCATCTAACCCTTTCTTCAGCGTTTTCAATTATTTTTTTACATTTTAAACATCTGAAACTCATCAAATCACTCCATGACAATTAATTCTGTAGTCGGGGAATACGCTCCCCCAGCAAACTTGGCTTTGCATTTACTACATACCCATATACCTGCTGATCTTCTCTTTAAAGATTTTCTTTTACATGAAGGGCAAACATAACTCATTCTTTGTTTTCTCTCTATTTTTTCAACGACAACTTTTACCCCTCTACCATATCTTGCCCCAAACCTGCCTGTAGAACCGACTTTCTTACCCACCCAATCATCTCTTTATCTTGAATTTTTTCTTTTTTGTTATCGCATCCAATATCTGTTTAAGTTGAGCATCATCGATAGTATTCTTTATTTGACCAGATTGATAAAGCTGTAAAAGATAGAGTTCTAGTTGAGTGGCCAATTCGGGTTTTACTAGTCTAATCCTTCCCAACCTTTCTATCGCTTCTTTTGTTAATATCTTTCTCATCACGACTTTTTTCAACTTCTCCAATTCTTGGAGTTGCAGCATCTGTTCTGGAGTTAAGGTATTCATTTCTTCACCTCTTTGGCCATATCTCTTATGAATTTCTTACCCTTATCACTGATTACTCGACCTCTTTTTTTACGATCTTTACTCTTTTCGATCAAACCTGCTGCTTCTAGTTGTTGCAAAGTCTTCCTTATTATACTACCTCCAGATTTTTTGAACCTCTCGGGTTTGTGTCCTCTGTCCTTCTTCCCCCCATAATATGTTCTTAGTTTCTCAACTCCAACCGGACCGTTCAGATAAATCCTTCTGAGTATCGAAGCAGTTCTAGTATACCACCAATCATTCTGTCGCGGAGGGAATTTTCTACTGGGCCCAGTTTTTACGAAGCCTGCCCACTCTGGCGGTTTTATCGCTTCGATCTTCTTCAATTCTTCTTTGCAAACCGCCATGAATTCCTTTGAACCGACCTTTTTCATACTAAACACGCGTTCTCCCAGTCAACAGTATATAGCCAGTTATGTTTACAATCATAATTAAGCCACCGATCATCAGTAATGCTACCAAAACCACTAATGGCAATGAACTAACAGTACAGAAATTAAAGCTTTTATTCGTTTCGCATAGCACTGTTATCTTTGCAATATTTCCGATGATGTAGAAAATACCAAAAACTGCTATGATTACTGTTATTAAACTGACACCAATTACTTTCCAATTGTAGGCCCTCATGTTTTACCTCCATAACATAAGCATGTTAAAAATGTATGACTCTATCTTATTATATTTTTTTAACGTAGGGTTTCCTACACACATTACCACAATTCAAACATTTTATTTCCATGAATTTTTTCTGTGGATCGACTTTAATTTTAGCAGTTTTTTTAGTCGTTAACAATTGGTTACATTTCTTACAAAACCTTCCCTTCTGTTCTTTAGTTAACCTGACATTACATCTCATCCCTATTTTCCTGGCAAGTTCCACGTACCTCCTGCCTCTCTCAGGATTTTTTTTCAGTTCCTTTTCTGCCAGGCTGAACAGTATGTCTATCCTTTCCTTGGCAATATTCACCTTTTCTGGCGTTAAACTTCTAGTTCCACGTCTTCTCATTCTAATCCAATATAAAATAGGCTTTTAAGAGGTTATAATCTTTAAAAACTCTTTCCGAAACCTTTAAATATTTAACGGTAAATTCTTCACTATATGATGGTAAAGTATACTAAGTTTATCATGTTTTTAGTCGCTTCTTTATTCCTATTAATAGGTTCCATTACCACTGTTTTTGCATCTACTGGAAAATGCAATCTTGACATCTATGTATGGGACCAGGATGATAACGCTTTAGAGGCTAACATATACGTTAATGATTCTTACGAAGGTTTTAATGATTATTTAACTGTTGAAGTCGATGAAGGCACTCACACAGTCGAGGCAACAAAATCTGGCTATAACCCAGATTCTGAGACAGTAACTTGTTCATGCGGTGAAACAAAAAGAGTAGACCTAAAATTAAACATAGAAAACGAAGAAATCAGAATAGAGTTAGGTAATTTGGATGTAGATCCTGATGACATATGTAGGGATGAGTATGAAACCGTTGATTTGTCAATCCCTGTAACACTAGAATCAGGTCCTGATAACACAGAAGTAACAGCAAGGTTCTATGTCGAAGAGGATGGGGATTGGGATTATATAGGCAAGGACGAAAGAGAAATGGATGAAGGTCAAACAAGGACCTTTGAAATAGAGTATGACTATGAAGCCGATGATTTGGATGAGGGAAGACATGATGTAAAAGTTGTTGTGGAAGCTGAGGACGTTAAAATAACTGAGTATGGAGATCTAGATGTTGATGATTGTAATGGAGAAGCAAGAGTGAACGTTGGTTACATAACTTTAGAACCCTCAGGTCCTGATAAAGGGGACATAGTCGAAGTAAAAGTCTTTGTAACCTTGGAATCTAGTGAAGACGATTCAGAGAGAGTTTATGTTTATGCTTACATAGATGATGATAAATTCTACACGACCAGTAAAATCCTGGATGAGGATGAGACAGAAAGGTTTAGATTCACTTTCGATACTGATGATTATTCAACTGGTTCTCATAAGATAAAAGTGAAGGCAAAGGTTGATGATGAAACAGATACATCAACAAGGACTTTCACCATAGGAAGAATATTTGGTGAAGAACCAGGTCATTGCTTAGCTATCGATAACATAAGGACAGATAAGCTTTTACAGCCAGGTTTAAGTGTTAAAGTATTAATTGACGTGATGAGTTGCGGGGATGCTGATGAGGATGAAGTTAAAGCCAAAGTAGAAGCCTTCTCCAAGACTTACTATACCGGATTCTTTGACATAGTTTCAAGACAAACCAAAGAAGTCTTCGTCCCGATTTCAGTTCCTGATGATATCTCAGGCAAACAAACTATCAAGGTTACTGTTTGGAATTATGAAGCTACAGATACATGGTCAAAGGATTTTGTTGTTTCTACAGGAATTCCATTCATTGAAATCAAGAAAGAGTTTGCAGTCGAAGAATGTGAGACTGATAAAATTACATTCGTCGTAGTTAACACTGGAGAAGTTTCTGATACATTTTCGCTTAAAGTCACAGGTCCTGTGGCTGAATGGATAACTGGGGTCCCAGAAGCTATTACGCTTGAACCAGATGAGAGAAATACTATTACTGCTTATGTATCTGTTCCATGTGATACAGAATTGGGATACTATGAGTTCACTGTTACTGCTGAAGGTTCGCCAAAGTATTCTGCTACTTCAAACATACGCGTTGTGAGACCATGGAGATGGCCTATGTTGGCTTTACCCACGGGATTGTTTGCAGGAACTTGGGCATGGCTGCCTTGGCTGATAATCTTATTGGTCATAATATTTATCGTAGTCTTGCTGGCATTTGTTGGTGAAACATATATCAGTAGACGTAGACCAATGTTTGAATGATGATTTATGTTACAAAAAAACTTGACACATGGTGAAGTTTCTCTTGCTTTGCACCAATATCTGACCAGTCTTTTCTATCATTTTGCACGTCCTTATACATTCAATGTAAATGATAAACTCATTGATACTAAGTTTTCGTCCTTGTTAAAGAAAATGCCTGGAATTGAACCAGGCGGAAAATTTATGCTAGAGTATTCAGTTGATGGGATTAATGAACCTCTTGAAAGTGGGCTTAAACTATTTCCAAGTATGAGAATAGCAGCTCATTCTGGCTCTAACTCCGCAGTTTATGAATTAGTGGTCAAAGGACAATTCGGGGAGAGAACATTTTCTGTTGAAAGTGATGATTATGAGGTTTTTAAGTCACCTGTCAAAGAAATGCTTCGTATTCAAGACGGTGAAGAAACTCCATCTGAACCTATAACATTTGATACAAACAGAGAACGAAGGCTCGATGATTCTATATTTTATACGTAAAAGCCCCAGCCGGAATTTAGGATTCTTATTTTATTTTA
>JGI2173J19968_10000049_pt1 | contig 37934 bp, 37 predicted proteins | sample DeeMarSWOR136_30_FD_19968 | JGI IMG/M metagenome (IMG submission 19968) | reverse complement strand
AGATGAGAAATTTATTTAGAACTCTTAGGAAGAAGGATGTTGGATCTATTGGAATTGGCGCTATGATTGTGTTTATTGCAATGGTTCTTGTAGCAGGAATTGCAGCATCTGTATTAATTCAGACAAGTACAAAATTAGAGTCACAAGCAATGTCAACTGGTCATCAAACAACTGATGAAGTTTCTAGTGGTATAGCAATATTTGACATTGAAGGATATGCAGATACAGCAAATGATGGTGACCTTTCAAAATTAGCAATAATGGTAAGACCAAGAGCTGGTACTCATGGTGTTGACCTTGGTCAGACGTATATTGAGTTAGCCGATGCAAATAAAAAAGTTATCTTGAATTATACAGATAGTTATTATGATGAACCAGATGGACAAGCAGATATCTTTAGTGCTGCAGTATTTCCTGAAGCTGCTGGAGGTAATCCTGCCTCTGAATATGGAATACTTGTTCTAGAGGATGCAGATGGTTCATTAGAAGCAGCCACACCAGTAATAAACAGAGGAGACAAGGTGTTTCTTTGTATAAATATAAGCGCTACACATGGCAATATAACTGAAAGAATAGATGTCTGGGGTTTAGTAGTTCCAGAATTAGGGTCACCTGGTGTTATATCATTTAGGACTCCGGCATCATACAAAGATGACGTATTTGACCTACAATAGATAAAAAAATAAGCCATAGTTTGTGTGGTCTTTTACCACACATCTTTTAATTTTTTTTTAAATTTCATTTTTTTTTTTAAACCATAATTTTTTATTCTAATATTTGATTCTTTTTTTTGGATGGGCTCTCTTTTTGGGTGCCTAGAACCCTAATTTACTGGGAGGTGAAGAGAGTTAAAACTGTTTTAACTCTAAGGATGCTTCAATCCGAAGAAAATGCTGCTATTGGAATTGGCTCATTAATCATATTTATAGCAATGATTCTTGTAGCAGGTATTGCAGCATCTGTTTTTATACAAACTATGAATAGTTTAGAACAACAAGCATTACAATCTGGTCAAGAAGCAGCAAGGGATATTTCCAGTGGATTAAAAGTTACCCAGGTAAGTGGATACAATAATGGTTCTACAATTTCTCAAATAGCAATTTTTTTAAGAACTACGGCTGGTTCTGATTACATTGATCTAACATATACCTATATCTCACTTTCAGATACTTCGAAAAGTGTAATACTTAACCTAAGTACAGACGTTTATAGTAATACTGTTTCTGGAGGTTTATTTGGTACATTAAATGATAGTAATCTTACTTCAACAACATATGGGTTAATGGTAATTAGAGATGTTGACAGCTCATGTACTTCTGCAAACCCAATTATAAATAGTGATGATTTGGTAGTTCTCTTGGTAAATAGTACTGCATGTTTTCAGGGAATTGATACTCGAACTGAAGTTACTGGAAATGTTGTTCCAGAATATGGTATAAGTGGCGTAATTAGTTTCACATCGCCAAGTAGCTATATAAATACAATAATTGAATTGCAGAAATAGTAAAAAAATAAATTTTTATCCAAAAAATAGCTTAGCAATTTCATATAGCTCCATATCAACAGTTTTAGACTTTGAAACTGCATCCTCAAGTTTAACAGAAACAATTTTGTCACCTTGTAAGGCTACCATCACTCCATAATTTTCGTCTTTAATCTCCTCAACAGCAGCTACACCAAATCTTGTGGCAAGTACTCTATCATGGGCTGTTGGGGTACCCCCTCTTTGAACATGACCTAATATTGTTACCCTTGTTTCCACACCCATACGCTTCTCGATTTCTTGTGCTAAGGTGTGTCCTATTCCACCAAGTCTAACATTTCCAAATGCATCTTTTTCTCTTGTTTGAATGATTAATCCTACTTCTCCAGAGTTTTGAGTGGATGATTCAACATTATTAGATGAAGTATCTTCTTTTTTCGGATGAGCACCTTCGGCTACTGCAATAATACTGAATTTTTTACCTCTATCATATCTATCTTTTAAATGCTTACAAACTTCTTTTATATCAAAAGGAACCTCTGGAATTAATATTTCATCTGCTCCCCCAGCAATACCAGCCATTGTAGCTATCCATCCAGCATGTCTTCCCATAACCTCAACAACAATAACCCTGTGATGAGATTCAGCTGTTGTATGAAGACGATCGATTGCCTCTGTTACAATAGAAATTGCAGTGTCAAACCCAAATGTATAATCTGTTCCTGATAAATCGTTATCGATTGTCTTAGGAACTCCTACAACAGATATCCCCATTTTATGCAGCTTATTTGCGACACTTAATGTATCATCTCCTCCAATTGCAACCAGAGCATCAATTCCAAATTTCTTAATATTTTCAACTAGTTTTTGTACATCTTCCTTGTTATTAAATGGATTTGTTCGTGAAGTCCCAATTATAGTACCTCCCTTGGGTAATATACCTGACACGGAATAATCAGTTAGAAGTTCTATTTCGCCATTTATTAGACCTTTCCAACCATTTTTTATACCAATAATATCCCAGTTATACTGTATTGATTTCCTGACTACTGCTCTTATTACTGCATTTAATCCTGGACAATCTCCTCCGCCTGTTAAAACACCTATTTTTTTCATTTAATCAAACATCCCATTGAAATTATTTACCTTAAAACCCCTTATACTTTATAGTTATATAATGGTTTTTAGGTAGTAAGCATACCTCCAAATCCTACCTCAACTATAAAACTTGTAATAGCCACAATCCAAACAAATGGAACAAAATAAAGTAATGTCAAATATTTATGACTTCCCCGCAACAACCGTAGTGTAAGTCCCATCATAAGACAATGAATCACCATAACAATAAATATTATTATGAAATTTTGATTGTAGATATTTGGATCAATAAAATTTAGTAATGCAGGTATATTTATTCTCTCTACATTTTCAAAAGGATTGCCAGTTTCCATCATTATTGTATTAAGATGTCGACCTATAATAAGAGAAACATATATTGCAAAAGCTATTCCAAACGTGATACCACCAAATAAAGCAATTGAGGTATTTACAATGGTTAGTTTTTTTACTCGAAGATCTCTTATTTTTCTCATATTTTCTGATATCATTCGGGAAACGATACGAGGATTTGCGGCAGCATATGTTGCCTCACGAAACATCTCACTAGATCGTTGAACATAGTTGCTCCCTGTATCAACGCCAAACCAATCCCATGCAGCATCATCATCAATCCTGGTTCTTAATCTTCTATACAGGTTTCTGATATGATGTGTTAAAACACCATAATCTTTTTCACTTAGGTAATAAACTGACTCATTTATTTTTCCACCACGCATTGCAGAAATTGAGCCAAGTGCTGGTAAAAAACTTAGGAAATTCTTTTCCTTTCTTGAAATATCTGATTCCGCTGTATAAACAATAAGTCCTGTTATTAGTAATGGTGTTAAAGATATTGCAATTATTATCTCAAATGGTAAAATGTCAAAAAATGGTAATGTAAGGTAATATTTTCCAAAAAATAAAATTGAGGCTACTAAAATTACTAATAGAACTGAAGATTTAAAGATACTGTCTACTTTTTCTTCTAATTCTCCCTTTTCACCTGTTACATGCCATATTTCATCCTGTGGTATCATTGCCTTTAAAAGATACATCAATAATCCTTCGGATACTATTAATAAAAATGAAGATAGATAAATAAACATGTTCATATCTTCTGTTCCAATTATTATAGGTAATACTATTCCAAGAGACATAACAAAAATTATTGCAATAAGCATTGCAACATAGACCTCGTTTAGAATTATAACATTTTCATTGCTTGTTTCATAAATAGTTTTATATTCCTGTATTACTGCTTCCTGCTCTGTTTCAATAAATTCTCGATGCTCAACACCACTGTCAAGACTTTGTGAAAAACGATCTAAAAAATCCTTTAGTATCCTACTAGGAGTTCTTTCTGATATAAAGCGAAATGTTTTTGACAGAGGCATTCGCCATTGTGTCGATAATACACCTATTTTATTAAGTTCAACACCTAAAGCACCATATGCTTTTTTCCCTCCTAATATATTTATTATGTCCCTAAGTGATAGATCTGAGATTGCTAGAACTCTTAAGTGTGTAATAAAAAAATGCATCTTACCATTTATATCGTTCTCTTTATTTTTCCATGTAATATATGGATAAAAGACACCAAGCATTATTGGAACTATTCCTCCCACTATAAATGATATCGGATTGAGATTCAAAGGAATTGGAACAATTATTCCAAGTATAAATGGCATTAAAAAAACTATCAATCCCATTACAATTAATGGAAGAAGAATTGTAGTATAGAATTTCTTAGGGTTTTCAAGTCCTCTATAGGCAATTTTTAATTCTTTTATAAAGTCCTTTTTCTTTAGAATTTCTTTTTCTTCTTTTTCATTTTTTGTTTTTTTCTTCTTTTTTTTATCTGCCATGATATATTTCACTTAAGGCTAATTGGTAAGCCTTTATCTCCCTCTCTATAATAACTCCAAATAAATTGAGTTACTTCATAATAGTCCATTATGTTTTCTTCAACCATTTTGTCAAGAATCATTTTTCTTTTATTATACTCAACATAGATTTCAGTTGGATCTGCATATCCTGCATTTTTTGCAATTTTTTCTTCTAGTATGAAACTGTTTCTGTTCGCTCTGAAACGGTGGACGTCCTCAACAGGGTCCCATTCGAAAGCGTTTCTTGACATAATACCATCCACTTCCCTGTTATAACCCTCAATTTCATCAATTGAAGTAGCTCTCCTGATAAGCTTGCCATTACGGTCAATTGCAAGTTGAATAATTACAAAATCCAAATTATCCATGAATGTTTTTGGTACATTTATCGGGTCTCCAGTAAATCTCTGAATAACNTTTGTTACAGAACCTGCATGAAATGTTGTCATGCAAGGATGACCGGTTTGCATAGCTTGAAAAACAATGCTTCCTTCTGCACCTCTCACCTCACCGGGAATTATGTAGTCAGGCCTTGATCTTAATGCAGCCTTCAAAAGATCAAATAAATCCACTCTTCCTTCTTCTGGTCCTGTTGTTTTTGTAAGAAGTTGTTGCCAAACAGTGTGAGGTACCTGCATTTCAGGGGTAGACTCTGCAGTATATATCTTTTTTTCAGGTGGTATAAAAGGAATTATTGCATTCATAGTTGTGGTTTTTCCGCATGCTGTTCCACCACATATGAAAAAACTTCTTCCATATTGCAAACAAAGCCATAGATATGCTGCAATATTTGAGCTAAGAGTTTTAAATTTAATAAGCTGAGTGATACTTATTGGAGATTCAGTAAATCTCCTAATTGTCATACTGGGCCCTTTTATGCTTATTGCATCACTATAAATTATGTTTCCTCTACTTCCGTCTGGCAAAACACCATCAACTATAGGTTGACCTTCACTGACTGGAGTACCCATTTTTTCACTTAGTTTTCTTGCAAAAATTGGTCCGTCATCCTTACTGATTTCAACATTTGTTTTAATCATGCCAAAAACCTTATGAATTAGGTGAATTTTATGTCCAGTAATCATATGAATATCTTCTAGATAGGGATCTCTCATAAAACATTCAAGAGGCCCACCACCAGTTATATTTTTTATTAAAAAATATTCAATATTGCTTTTTTGTAATGATGTTGCCTTTATCTTATCACGTTTGGTTGATTTATTTTTTTTACCTTTTTTAGATATAGGAGGTTTTACCGCTTTTTCATCAATTTCAATAATTTCATTAATCAATTCCTGAAGGACCTCTTTGAGTTCCTCATCTGTTATCACACTCTTTTTTTTAGGTGCATATTTTATTATTAATTTTTGTAGTTCATCATGTTTTATTTGTTCATTTGTATCAAGTATGGGTTCAATTGCATGATATTCAAGCTCATCCATATCTCTTGTTTTATATACGTGATAAAAAATTGTACCTTTGCCTGGATAAATCAAATTAGGATATTTTTCTTCTCTGGCTTCATATGGTAAAGTTGAATAAAATTCTGGTTCCTTCATTTTTCTTCTAATATAATCCAAATATTTTTTTAGATGTGAATTTGTTTGAATTAATTGATTTCTAATCTTGTCATCCATTTTTGACATGTTATCTCCAATTAAAGTTGCATAACCTATAATTTAAATTACTAATTATCGAGTGCTCCCTTTACCTCCATTTTCAATTTATTTTTTTATATAGTAATTGGTAATGAAGAAACTCCTTCCCTATAAAAGGTCCAGATGAATTGAACAACTTCATAATAGTCAAATATTTTTTCTTCAACCATTCTTTCTAAAATATGTTTTCTAAGGTCATACTCATCATATATCTGCATAGGATCTTCATGTCCTGCCATTGGCGCTATACGTTGTTCTAAAATGAAGCTGTTTCTATTTGCTTTAAACATATGTGCATCATCTACAGCATTCCACTCAAATGCCTTTCTAGACATTATCCCATCTACCTCCTTGTTATACCCTTCTATTTCATCAACAGACAGTACTCGTCTAATCCTTTTTCCCTTTCGTTCAACTGCCATCTGTATCAATACAACGTCAAGGTTATCCATGAAGGTTTTAGGTATATTTATTGGATGACCTGTAAAACGCTGAATTACCTTTGTAACAGAACCTGCATGAAACGTTGTTACAACTGGATGACCAGTTTGCATAGCTTGAAAAACAACCCTGCCTTCAGCTCCTCTTGTTTCGCCAGGGATAATGTAATCTGGTCTTGATCTTAGTCCTGCTCTTAAAAGGTCNCCTTCATCAATATGTCCTTCTTTTGGTCCAGTTGACCTTGTAAGCAATTGCTGCCAAACAGCATGTGGGACTTTTACTTCAGGTGTATTTTCAACAGAGTAAATTTTTTTATCAGGCGGAATAAATGGAAACATAGCATTTGCAGTGGTAGTTTTTCCTGAGGCGGTTTCACCACAGACAAAAATACTACGCCCATACTGTAAACAAAGCCATAGATAAGCACCAACTCCTGCGTCAAATGTGCCCCAATTTATCAACTGCGTGATGCTGATTGGGGTTTCACTAAACTTTCTAACTGTCATGCTTGGGCCTTTTAGACTTACATCCTTACTATGGATAATATTTACCCTACTTCCATCTGGAAGAGTGCCATCTGCAATAGGTTGCCCTTCACTAACAGGGCTACCGATTTTTTCTGCAAATTCCTGTGAAAACCTATTTGCCCATGCTTTATCTATGAAAATATTTGTCTTAACCATATCAAAGACCTTATGGATAAGATGGACGTTTTCTCCAGTTATAATATGGATATCCTCTATATATGGGTCTCTCATAAAAGGTTCAAGAGGCCCCCCTCCAACAATATCTTTCATTATGTGATACTCTATTATCATTTTTTCATTTGATGTAACTTTTATTTTACCTGATTTGGATTTGCCTATTTTTCCACCAGATTTTTCATCTATTGTTGTCATTTTATTAAGGTATTCCCTTATTGCTTTTCTAAGGTCATCCTGGGATTTAATATCTGTTTTAAGATGTGCTTTTTCGTATATTAATTCAAGTACTTGTTCAAGTTTTTCATTTGTTTTATCATCTANAATTGGTGTAATGGCATGGTATTCCTTGTTCTCCATGTCCTTTGTTTTAAATATATGGATAAAAACAACACCTTTTGTAGCGTATATTAGATTTGGATACTCTTCCTCTTTTACATCTCTTGGTACCTTACTATAAAAGGCAGGCTTCCCCATCTTTTTTTCAATTTCTGCTACATATTTTCTAAGATGTGGATAATCCTTCAGCAGTTTTTCAACTTCTGGTTTTTCTATTTCTGTCATATTTCCCACTATTTAGAATGCCACTCCACTAGTTTCAATTGTTAATCCAACGCTAGGTCTAACAGAAAAAGTGGTCAATGGTTCATACTTAAATCTAGCACCATTAAATTTTTCAAGATAAATGTTATGAACAATACCTACTCCAGGCATTGATTCCCGAGTAATTTTAAAATGAATATCACAAATCATTTGAAAGGCACTATGAATCTTTTCAGACCATTCATTAGGATTTCCAGTTACCCATATCATTTTTCCAGAGCCTTTTAACCTATTAAAAAAGTTTGTTAATTCCACTAAATTTCCCTCGTTTAAACTTTCAGATAAAAGTGTAGATAGTGAATCAATAAAAATTATGTCTGGATCAAAAAGTTTTTTACAGGTAGTCAAACCCTCCATAAATGTGCTTTTGGGTTTTGTTTCTGCTAGCATTACCTCAGTTGATATAAAAAATAACTTTCCCCTTATGAGGTAATTTCTCATATCATATCCAACTGAGTGAACTTGCCTTAAAAAACTTTTAATTGTATATTGTGTGGAAACATATGAGCATGTTGAACCATTTCTTAGTAAACTATAACAGAATCTCTGGCAAAAAATACTCTTTCCAGTTCCCTCCTTACCCTCAATAAATATTAATGTTCCATCAGGAATTTCTTTACCAAATCTCTGTGCAAAACCATCCTTTTCTCCTTTTCTTTCTAGTATTATGGATTTACTTGCCATCTGTATTTATCCCATCCATTTTTTAAATTGAAAATATAAATTCATCCACAATGTCTTGAGGTCCAACAGCTCTTAGTGTATGATCTCCAAGAGATATAACACTATTATGTATATATAAAGTGGTAACTTCATCAGGTTGAATTGAACCCTCTGAGAAATTATAATTTGCAATAGTAACAATCTCTCCATCTATGAAAATATTAAATGTATCATTTGTTGTAGAAAGCTTTCTAGAACCAATGTTTTTAAGATAAAATAGATAGAAATTACCAGATATTGGAATACTATCAGGATCATTTATTATTATAAATTTTGTATCTAAATTTTCTTCTATTATTTTCCCTCTTTCTGAAAAACTTGTCATTACACCATCTATAACAGTGATAAAGACACCTGAAACAGCACTTGCTATAATTACTGATGCAATAAAGAATACGACATGTGTCCCAGTTAGGCTAAATCCCATTTTTTATCACATTTTCTATTTTTTATGGTAATATAAATTCATAATAATCTGAAATTCCATTATTTGTTACAACCTTCAGTCTCAAATTTCCAGAGCCAGAATAACTAGAGATATTAAAATAAACCTCATTTTCTGGATGAATATATGATTTTGAACATGTAAAATCGTTTCTAGTACCATTTATTAGAATATCAAAAAATTCTGTTTCCAATGTTACACTTCCCGTATTTTCAATTATTATGTTTATATCATAATTAGAACCATTAACTAAACTTGTCACATCTGTTATATTTATATCAGTTTGGACCTCAGTTATAGCTCTATTTCTCATGTCATCAAATGCATTATCAACATCTGTTAATACTGGTATTGTAGTGCTAATTATTATTTCAATACACATCAATATTGATACACCAATAATTGCAGCAGCACCTACTAATGAGAATCCCATTTCTCACTCCACCTCCTGTTAGTGAGTGTTATAGTTAAAGTCCCCTCTTATTTGTTATTGTATTAATTAATAACAAAAAACAAGTAAATAAATATTTTTATTTGAATTAGCAGCTATCTATCTTTTTTGTTATTCGTGATATTTCGCTTTCTATTCTATCTATAAAATGTTTGTCGAATTGCATTCCTTTTAGTTTTTGTATGTATATAAGTGATTGTATATGATCCTTTGATGGTAGATCNGTTATATGTTTTTTTGTTGTTTCATCTTTTTTTGTGTTATCGGTAATGCCTTGAGAATAATCAATTAAATTCATCTTTGCATCCTGAGAAATCCAACCGATATCAACATAATAATCAAGAATATTTGTAAGATTAGGTCTACCACATTTATCAATTAGATATTGCAACCATTTCATTAATATTACAACACTTTCTGGATTGTTTGGGATTTCAGTAAGTGGGTCAACATTCCATTTTGGAGCAGTTCCTATTACCTCTTCCGGGACCTTAATATCATCTGTTGTAACAATCTTAGGTTTACCAGTTGAACCTTTTTCTAAAAAGGTTATTTTTTCTTTTAGTTCTTCTATAGTCTCAATGATTTTTTGCATATCTTCATCTTTTTTTACAATATCTGGTTGAGCTTTTTTTTCTGATTCTTGCTTTGTTGGTGGCTTCCCTATCTTTGAATAAGTGCGTATTATCTCCTGTATTTTTTCAATAAGTGATTGAAATTGTTTTTTAGTAATTTTCACCTTTTTATCTTTTAGTTTGTTCTCTAATTTTTCTGCAAGTCGTGAAGGTATAATATTTTTAGAAACTAAGGTAGATAGTTCATAACTTAAATCAAATTCCTCTTTTGTTTTACTATCGTCTCCACTCTCTACCATATCAAACACCTAATTATTTTTTATTCCATTAACTTTTCTATAAATTCATTTATTAGGTCATCAATTTCCAGTTCGATGTTTATATCATGGAAAGATTGTTCAATTATGTAATCAAGATCATTTGCAGATAAATTATCAGATATATTAACTGGTGTTGTTGAAACATTAACCTCTGAGCTATCTTTTTCTGAGACATTTTTCAATGCTTTGATTTCTGCAAAATCTAAACCTGCTTTTTCAGCAAATGATTCTATTTCTCCCATTCTTTCTTTTAAATCATCCATTTCTTTTGTAAAATTTTCAAGCGCATCTATTCTTTTTTTGGTAACCTTTGATAGTCCAACGAATGGATTCATTTGTTCTGACACAATTTCATATAAACTTACTAGATCGTCAAGGTCTTTTGATACAGATTCTAATTTTTTATGAATAGAAGTAATATCTTCAGCATTCTTTTTTATTTGAAAATCAAAATCCTTAATACTTTGTAATATAGCACGTTTTTGTTCTAGAGAGTCTCTAGTTGGGGACTCTGAGTCATCTAAACCCTGTTCATCTTTTTTAGGTTCAGCTTCTTTATCTGATTTATCTTGTGAATCAACTTTTATAACTTTTCTTAGATTATCTGCATCCTTTTTTGTTTCAGTAGGTTCTTCTGTCTTTTCTATAGGCTCTTGAGAAGGTTCTTGTTTAGGATTCGAATCTTCATCAGATGATTGATTCCTAGAGTCATCTTCCCCTTTTCCCATCTTCAACTTAATCTACACCCCTCCTATAGTTGAATGTGAATTTTATATAATAACTATAATCTTGTATTTATAGTTTTATTAGTAGTATTTTTTAATTTAATAACTTGGAATAATTATTGTAATATTTATAATCTTGTAAAAAAACTAATTTCAAATTAAATTTTTTTTAATAATTTTCTAAAACAAAAAATTTTAAAATACCTAACAAATAGTGAAAGTTGATTTAATCATGGTTTTTGGGATAAGGGTAGTAGTTGCTAAGGAGAAAACGGGAAAAACAAAAAAAGAATTAAAAAAAATTAGTAAAAAGCAGACCCAACACTCAAAAAATAATTTAGTGTTAAGTATTGACAATGATAAACGAATATCAAAATACAACAAAGAATGTGAAAAAATTTTGGGTTTTAATAAGAAAGAAGCATTAAATCAACCAATTTTTGATTTTTTAATACCTGATAGTTATATTGGCCAATGGAATTATATGGTTGATAATTCACAAAAAAATAAGAGAATTGATGATTTTAAACTACCATTATTAAATAAACAAGGTGAAGAAGTTTGGGTTTCTTGGAGTTGTTTTCCNGTAAAAAATGCTCANGGTGTTATTGTAGATATTAATCTTGTCGGAAATCTTATCTCAACTGATAAAGAAGAAAAAGAACCTTTAATTGAATTTTCTGAGTTCGAAACTAAGGAAATAAAAATCAAAAAACCAAAAAAGGANTTTATTGAAAAAAAATCTGAGGACTATGAAAACTTTCATAAAATGATTAAAATTCTGAAAAGAAAAAATTCAGATTTAGAAAAAGAAAATAAAAATTTAGAAAAAAATCTAAATTCTCTTAAAAATCGTATCGATCAAATTAAAGATAAGGGAAAAAAGCAAAAAAAATCTGAAAAACAATTTGGTAAGGGTATCCAATCATTAACCGAAAAAGTCGGTAGTAAGAAAAGAAAGCAAGAATTAGAAAATATGATGCAAGAGCTTAATGAACGTGAGAAACTATTAAACGATTTAGAATCAAAACTTATGAAGGATAAAATAAAAATTGAAGAACAGACAAATGATTTTAGAAATTGGCGTATTAAACTCGAATCTTTGGAAATAGAGATTGAAAATAGAAAAAAAGAACTTTTCACACAGGAAAAATTCTTAACTGAAAAAATTGAACCAAAAGACTTTAATCCCATTGAGGTTCCAAAGGAAGAAAAAGTAATTGAATATCATGATCTTCTTGATAAAATCCCTGATTCTGCAGTTGTTATTCATAGAGGGATTTTAAAGCAGGTTAATTCCTCTTTTGCAAATTTGATTGGATATGAGATGGACGAAATTTTAAACAAAAGCTTATTTGATTTTATAATTCCTGAGGACCTTTCAGAGGTTAAAGAATTTTACATTAATAGATTGCAAGGTGTTGAAGTTTCTGTTTTTGAGACAACTTTACTAACAAAGGACAATGATGAAATATTGGTAGAAATAAATACTAAACCAACTGATTTTAAAGGTAAAAAAGCTGAGATTGCTGTAATTAAAACAATAAAGAGTAAAAAAGAAGAAAAATAAAAATATAAGAAGGATTTATCCTTCTTTTTAATCTAGTTTTACAATTCTCATTGTAAATACTGATGGAGCTGTGACATCGTATTCTGCTTTGATACCTATCTCTGGTGCTAATGTTCCTGATACTTCCTTTCTTGGTTCAAGTCCACCTGTATCAAGAATAGCGGAAAGATTGATGATTATTAATGCTCTATCTCCACTGTTCATACCATTTGTTGTTAAGATAGATCCATCTGGGTCATGTACTGCTATAACACCAAAATATAGCTGTGAGGTGTTTTCAACTATTGTATATGGTGACCCTGATGTTATTGGTGTATGAAATACACTTTTATTGTCTAGATTAACAATTTGTACAAGTGATTCATTTAATTTTAGTATCGATAGATTGTTGTGCAGAACTGATAAAGTACACAAACTTAGATCAATATCTTTAGATCCTGCTCTTGGTCTTACTTGTATTGCTAGATATTCAATTAATGATTTGCTAGGATTTGTATAACCTGTAACCTGCTCTATTGCAATTCCTGCAGATACTTCTCTTATTGTTGCTGTACCAACTGTTTTTGCTCTCGATTGTAAGGTTTCACTGGTATTTATAAGCACACTTGCAGCAACAGCTGCAATAAGTACCATAGCGATAAATACAATAAGTGTACCAATACCAACCATTGCTTTGTTATCTTCTGTAATTAATCTTTTTTCAGTATGTTTTTTATGTTTCTGTGCAGGTTTTATAGCAATAATTGTACTTATCCTAAGACAGCCTAATCCTTGCTCAGAATCTATTAATATAAAACCATCTTTGTAATCTACATCCTCAAGGGTGCCAATAACTACACTTGCCCTATCATCGCCAGGTTCTTTTGTTACAATTTTGCAGTATCTTCCAACCAGCCTTTCCATATATTTTTTTTCCATTCTTCACCACCTTTCTTTCGTTTCCGTGTTATTTCATAACACGTCAATGATATTCATGTATAGTGTTCTCAAGTGACAATATTTAAAGCTAACCCGTTGGAATGTCAAAAAGAAAAAAAGGCTATAAGAAAAAATCACAATTTGACATTTTTTCAAAATCTATGTTTAATAGGTTAAAATAGGGTTTATTATCTTTATAGATAATATTTGTATAATAAGATTTATATATTATTTATTCCTAAATTTACCCTGTAAACAGGGTTAAAATGGGTAAATTATTTACAACTGGATTAACAGGTTTAGTACTGATAGTTTCTCTATTTTTAATCGGAGTTACTGTAGCAGATGTAATAACTAGTGAGACTACAGGAAGCATTTCAGAGCAAGAACTTGAACAAATGACAGAGGAAACAATAGAAGAATTATCAACATATATCCTAATAAAGGATCAATTAGGTAAATTTATAGAAATTGACGGTGAACTAAAAATTGAAAAAATTGCTTTATGGTTAAGCCCACTCATAACTCAGGAAATAGATGTAAAGCAGCTCACAATTCAACTAAACAATGGTGAAAGTGTTTTGTTTCTTGCATACTCAAATAATTCAGTTGCTCTGGGGCAGTATTCATTATTTGAAAATCCAATTTGGAACAATATTAATGGTAGCAATTTTGGATTTATTTCAATTGTTGATATGGATGGGTCACTGGCAAATTATGATTCATTTAACGATTGTTCAGATAATGCATATGTTGTTTTTAAACTTCCAGAATCAATGACTTTAGGTAAACATGAAAAAATAACTGTTACCCTTTTCCCTTCAACTGGTATTACTAGAACTGTAGAATTAAAGGCACCCTTACCGATAAAATCAGTAATATCTTTTGATTAAAATTTTCAATCTTTATCAATCTCGCCTTCAAAATCTAATTTTTTTGTTTTTAAATTATCATTTGAATTCCCAAGGAATCTGTCGATTTCTTCATCTGTAGAAAGCTTTTGCTTCCAAGGTTCACCAATGTCCTGCTGAGGTGGCGTAACAGTTTCAAGCTCAGCTTTTCTTCTGGCAAGTTCATTTTCTACCATCTTAAGAGCAGATCTATTGTCTTGAAGTTTTATTTTTATATCATCAAGCTCATTTAAAAGTAAATTCTTCTCTGTGAGTTTATGTTGGTTTTCTATCATTTGGTTTTTGATTTCGTTTATGATTTTATTTCTCAGATCGATATCTAATTTCATTGCTTCAAGATCGTTTTGTCTGTTTTTAAGTTTTGTTTGAAGTTCTAGAACATTTTCTTTTTTATTACCAATATCTTGTTTTATAGTTTCTAAATCTAGAGTCAAGTTTGTAATTTCATCTTGCTGTCTACTTATTAAATTATTTCTATACATTATGTTTTTTTCTTTTTCTTTTATTTCTTTTTGTAGCTGTTCTATATTATCCTTATTTGTTTTTAAGAGTGTTTCCTGTTCATTGAACAAGAGATTCTTCTCTGTGAATTTATGTTGGTTTTCTATCATTTGGTTTTTTATTTCATTTATGATTTTATTTCTTAATTCTATATCTGATCTCATTGTTTCAAGTTCATTTTTTCTATCTTCGAGTTCTTTTTGTATATGACTTATTTTTTGTTCTTTTGTATTCAACAACATTATGCTTTTGTCAAGATTATTCTTAATATCCTCTGCAATTGAGTGTTTTTCTGCAAAATGCATTTGTTTATCGATTAATTGTTGGGTTACACCTTGAATTATAATGTTTCTTGATGATAGATCGTTGTGTAATGATTCTAGCTCTAGTTCTTTCCTTTCAAATTCTCTTTTTAGTTCATCTATCTCCTGCTGTTTTTGAATTTTTTCCATTTTATTTTGTTTTAGCTCCTCATATAATTTAATTAAAAGAGTGTTTATATATTCAGGATTATTCTTTCTATCCATCAATTCCTCCCTAAGTCGTGTAATATCCTCTTCCTTTATTTTAAGAATATTTTTTGTTTCAACAAATTCTTTTTCTAAATTATTTGCAAAATCACTTTTTTCTATTAATTGAACCAGGTTATTTTGTAATTGTCTATGAATATCTTCTATTATTTTTCCTCTGATTTCCAACTCTTTTTGTAATATTTGCAGTTCATCTTTTGTACTGGTCTTTAATATATTTTTTTCAGATTTTCTCTTAGGTATTTTTATATTACTGAATCTCTCCTGAACTCTTTTAAACTTACTGAAAAGTGACATCCTTGGATTCTACTCCCAGCCTTCTATGTACCACGGCTTCCCTCCAAAGAAAGTAATGGCACTCTCTATTCTTTAAGATTTCGCATAAGTAACTTTATTGTAAATATCCTTTAGAATCAAAATTCTTCTCTTATAATTTTTTTAAAAAAAATTATCCTATTTTAAACAAAACATTTGTTTTAGGTGGAACAGAAAATAAACTTACAATTATTACTAAAAAAAGTGAAATAAAAAATGCTGGTATCATCCCTGGAATAACTAATTCTGATGAAAATGAACTAGAAAGAAAATTTGCAACTCCAAACTTATCCCATATGATGACAGTAATAGTACCTGATACCATACCTGCAATTGCACCCCACTTTGTTGTACGCTTCCACCAAAGGGACAATATGATAAGTGGACCGAAAGATGCAGCAAGTCCACCCCATGCAAAGGCTACCAAAAAGTAGATTACTCCTCCCTGAAGAGCTAATAAAAAAGCAATAACAGATAATAAAAGAACTGAAATTCTGCTATAGAATACAAGTTTTTTCTGATTTATATTTGGATTTACTAGTTTATGGTAAACATCTTCAACAACTGAAGATGATGCAACAAGTAGTTGGGAATCTGCAGTTGACATAATTGCAGCAGTTATTGCTGCTATTACGATGCCAGCTGCCCATTCAGGTAGAAGATTCATTGCAAGAAGGGGCATTACCTTCTCAGGGTCAGGTAATCCTTTGAATAAAGATAAACCTATAATACCAATTAACACAGCGCCCCAGAGACTTATAATAACCCAGATCATTCCAATCAAGGTACTGTTCCATATTTTTTTCTCTTCCTTTATTGCCATGTATCTGGTAAGTATATGTGGTTGACCAGGGTAACCAAAAAACCATGACATACTTACAAATGCAAAAAGTAGGAAAAGCAGTCCACCATATCCAAAACTTGGAGAGAGCGCATCTGTATTTATTTTACCAACCTCTGAAAAAATTGATCCTAACCCCCCAAGCCGTATTATACCTATAATTGGTAGTATTAATAGGATTCCTACGATAAGGATTCCCTGAAAAACATCTGTCCAAGCAACCGCAAAAAAGCCTCCCATTAGAGTATAGAATGTAATAATTGCAAATCCTAAGATAAGAGCGGAATGATAATCCCATCCAAATGCTTCACTTATTATCTTTCCACTTGCTACAAGCTGAACTGAGACATAAGAAACCATAAATATTGTTATAATTGTTGTAGAAATCGCTCTAATGATATGGGTTTTATCATTATATCTATCTTCAAGAAAATCAGGTATTGTAATGGAGTGTAATTTTTCAGTAAACCTTCGGAGACGTTTTGCTATAACACTCCAATTAAACAGAGTACCTAAGGATGCACCAATTGAAGTCCATAATGCACCGATACCATAAACAAAGCCTCTACCTGGAAGTCCCAGTACAAGCCAACCGCTCATATCAGATGCCTCAGCACTTATTGCTACAGGCCAAGTGCCAAGTTTTCTACCTGCAATTAAAAAATCATCAAGGGTTTTGTTGAATCTAGAAGACCAAATACCGATTATTACAAGAACTATTAAATAAATAAGAAAGGCTAGTATTAAAATACTCATTTAAACCGCTTCTTGCTAAAATATAGATAAAGAATGGTTATAATTATTATAACAAGCAAAGATAAAACTATAAAACTCCATGCTTCAAAGAAAATATTATTTCCTTTTTCATCTTTTTTTAAATAAGATTGTTCGAATGTCTGAGCATCTAGTGCATAAATAATTCCTTTAACTCCAATATAAGCAGTCCCGTTATAAACAGTTGGATTAGAAGCTATAGGTGTTGTAATGTAATTTAAAAGACTATTTCCAATCGTAAAATTTGGACCAAAAAACCATTCTCCATCTCCATTTTTTTTATTTACTGCGTAAAATCTGCCATCATCGCTTCCAAAAAATACAAAATCACCATAGACAACAGGTGATGAATGTATTCCTGCTTTGCATGTAAACACCCATCTAGAAGTTCCATTCTTTGCATTCAATGCATAAAGATTATTATCGTTACATCCAACAAAGATTAGTTCTCCAGATAAAACTGGTGATGTATCAAATCCCCAACCGGTTTCATGTTTCCAATTAAGATTTCCATTATTTGCATTTAAGGAATAAATAAAGTTGTCCCAGGAGGCAAAATAAACTTTGTTATTTTTAAAGATAGGGGCAGAAGTTATCATTCCGCTTGAATTGAATTGCCATATAACCTCTAAATCTTTTAAAGAAATAGCACAACAACTATTTCCTGAAGTCAGATATATGTTATCATCATATCCTGATGCTATATATATCTCATCAGATAGTTCAATGTTCCATAATTCTTTTTTCTTGTCAATTGAATAAGAATAAATCTTTCCGATATTATCACCAAATATTATCATATTGTTAGAAATTATTGGATTAGATACAACTTCGTCAATCGTTGATATTCGTTTTATTGTTCCATGCTTATCAAGAATTGATACACCTTCAGAATGTCCAACATATATCAAGTTTTTATGAACAGTTGGTTTGGTAGGGTTCCCCCCAACAAATTTTTTCCAAACTAAATCTCCATTGTTTGTATCAAGTGCATATATCATTCCATCAGATGTTGTGGAATATAAAATATTATCAATAACAACAGATGATGATTCAAATTCATTTTTATTGGATTCTGTATCAAATTTCCATATTACCTCTGTTTCTTTTCCATAATAATTATCTTGACTTATTAAGGAAAAATCTCTTTTTTTTGGGATACCAAATACTCTTACCCAACCATTAGGATGCAAGCTTTCAGTTTCATGGTAGGTAGTATCTAAATTTGTATAATTTAAAATCTTTCCAGGATTGCCAAAAAATGCCCATAAACCATTTTGCTCAAGTAATTTTGTATCTGTAAGTTTTACATCAGTGATAGCTTTGCTAATTACAGGATCTGACATTATCTCTTTAACTATATCTGTATCTATTTGTCCATAATATTTATTCCCAAGCTCTTCAAATTTAGAATCTCTCAAGGTTGGTATATAGCGAACAGCTGAATAACCTAATCCTGGATATTTAATTAAAATCCATAAAAATAGGTTTATAAGATAAGTTTTATCTATCTTAAATTTCTCCAACTTTACACTAAAATCCAATGGATTGTTTGCACTCCAATAAAAACCGTTTTTTGTTCTGTAGATTGCGCTTGCTGAATAACCCAATTCAAACCGCGCAATTTCACCTGTTTTTGTATCACCGACAAGCCAAACAGCATTCATTGCCCCATCATTTCTATTTCTAAGATAATAAACTACGTCATCAATACTATTGCCGTACTGCATTGCCATACGTGCTCTAACTGAGAGTGGCAGGCCTTTATTGTCAAAAAGTCCTTGTGGAACTGTGGTTTCTAATAACAATATACCATTGTCATTCTGATAATAATCCTCATCACTCCAAATAATTCCGGGTGAGGAAGACATAATAACCCTATTACCGCTAGTTGGTTGAACATCAAGTAATATATTCCATCTTAATGATATATAGTAATTCCACCACCAGGTTGAACTGCCACAAATAGTTGATTGAGAAAAAACCATTTGACCATCTGTTGTTGCATCACCTGTTGCAATAAAACCATTACAGTGATGTGGAGGGTCATTGCTAAAAAATCCTGAAATAAATTCTTTTAAACCTATAGATTCAGTAACCGGCTCAATTTTTTGCAACTGATGCAGAAACGTTCGTAAAGGATGGATTCCCATTCTTAGTGAGGTTAACTTAGACATGAACTCATACATTTCATTCATTGCTAGTATATCCTTGTAATCGATCTCTCGCCCGTGTAATTTTATTCCACGGGCATTTACTCCATCTGTAATTCCTCTTATTTCTTGTTTGTATTCATTTGGAAACTTATCCCAATATAATCTATCAATTTGATTTCTACAAAATTCCCACCATCTCTCTGCAATTTTATGGTATCTAAATTCGGAAAGATGTTTACTAATTTTTGATACAGTCTTATGAGAATGAATTGTATGACTCCATCTATTTAACATATCAACAATTTCATTTGCAAGAAGGTAACCATGTTGATATCCACGTTCATGAGGTTCTCCTTCTATGTGTAGATAAATCCAACCTTTGATATTATATCTATACCCATTACCATAATTTTCAGAATTGGAAAAACTCATTTCTTTTCCTTCTGAATAGGTAAAAAAAGAAAAATTATTAAAAATCAGAAAAAGGACTGCAATAAAACAAATTATTCTTTTTGATAGCCTCCGTCCCATATTACAATTTATATAAATACTTAATATAAATATTTATCTTTTTAATTTATAAAAATCAATTTTTTTAAAATATTTTAAAAATTAGTTTGTTTTAAAATGAAAAACATATCTTGTTGGAATTCTTTTTTTCTTACCGGTCCAATAGCCACATTTCTTACAATTAAACTCTATTGTTACCTCTCCTCCCCATATAGTAAGATTTTTGACTCGTTTAAGGGTAATACCACAGACAGGGCATTTCACCATCAATTTTTTGGGATCTCCTTCACGAGTATGAATCTCAAGTTGTACAAAATCACTATTAATTGCGATATTTCGGAGTCTTGAGCTGCTAACATTGAATTTTTTTTTCGTTGTAGAAAGTTCTTTTGAAACTAACTTTTTTAATTTATTTTGAGAATTAACTGTTCTATATTCTTTTAAAACTTTTTTTAAACTATTTAAAACTTGGTCATCAGATGGTATGTGATAGTGCATTGAAAAAAAGAATCAATCATGGGTTACTTAAACTCTTTTAGCGTGGTATTGTATTAAGCAAGTCAGTTCTGCTTACAATACCTATCAATTTTTCATGTTCGATGATTGGTAATGCTCCAATGTTGTTTTTCAACATTAAGGTTGCTGCCTCTGTTGCAGTTATATGTGGCTCGGTCCAATATGCTGGTGTTTTCATAACATCTCTAATGAGCAGCTCGTCAAGTTGATGTTTTTGCTTACCAATGGGATATGATTTTTTTATATTAGCCAATGCAAACACAATTTCATTGTCAGAAATAATTCCTACAAGTGTACCTTTATCAACAACCGGTAACCTTGCAACATTTTCGTTTATCATTATTCTTCGGGCATGTATTACCCTATCATCTGGAGAAACAATGTGAATCTTCTTATTCATAATCTCTTTAATGTGTTTATTACTCTTTACTAATGGTAATAAATCGGCCTTGGTTATTACTCCTAAAAGATTATCATTATCCACAACACAAAGCATGGTTGGTCCAGGTTCACCAACCTTCTTTAAAATTGCTTTAATGTCTGTATCTGGTGGAATTATTTCAATATTTTTTTCAGTTACTGAAGATGCATGCAATCTTGAAGGTGGAATACCTTTTTTTCTTATTGAACCAAGCTTATATGCAATTATATTATCAGTTACTATTCCAATTAATTTTTTATCTTCAACTACTGGAATTTTTGTAATTTCATGTTTTTTCATAAGATTTAGAACATGTTTAAGATCCACATCTTTATCAACTGTTATAATATCCCTTGTCATCACATCTTTAACCTTCATTTTAATTCATCCCTTACTGTAATAAAACACCCCTATAAAACAAAATGTTATTCTTCATATTTCAAAGCATCTATGCAGTCTTCACAAAGAAGACGCCCCTCAACATTTTTTAAGTTGGCAGATAACGTTCCACAATCTTCACATTTGCCAGAAAAGATTTGCTTTTTTAGATGAGATTCATCTCTTACTGTTATATCATACCACTCCCGGGATATCTCATGTAGTACAGGGGACATAATAGAGATATCTTTTTGTGTAATTATACCTATTAATTCGTCCTTTTCTATCACAGGTAATCTTCTAACGTTACATTTGCCCATTGTTTTCATAGCTTCTTCAAGCGTAATATATGGATCAACTACGATAATTGGTGTACTCATCACATCTTTTACTATAACATCTTTTGCATTTTTACCTTCAGCAACCACCTTTTTTAAAATATCACTTTCAGTTAAAATACCAATTGGCTGTTTTTTTTCAACAACAATTACATTACCTATTTTTCTTTTTTTCATAAGTTTTGCTGCTTCTAAGACGGACACATTTGGATTTACTATCACTAGGTTTGTTTTCATTGCTTCCTTTACGATTACTTCCCTGCCCATTTTTTTCTGCCACCAATCTATTTGGTCTTGTATAAAATAACTAAGCCCAAACATTAAAACCTTTCGCTGTATTTTACCTTTTTTATATGAACGCAGGACAATATGAACGCGAACTTAAAAATATCTTGGAAGGAGAGCTAAAAACACTTGCAAAAATAACAAAAACATGTTCAGTTATAGAAAAAATGAATTATTTAAAAATATCTGAGAAACCATTTGCGGTTATAAGAGCTGCTGGTTCTTTTGGTGTAGATCTAGTAGCAACACGTGGAGATATTTCATTTCTAACTGAGGTAAAAAGCAGTATTGATGATACAATTCATTTTAGTAGTATTGGTGGAAAATTACAAGAACAGGCTGAAACCATGAAAAATATCTGTGAAAAAACAAAGTCATTACCAATTTATGCATTTAGAACAAAGGGTAAACGTGGTGATTCTTGGAGAATTTTTACAATGGATATCAATGGTCTTGAGGGAAGATCTAGTGTCTTACATAAAAGATTACCAAAACTTACTACGAGTAAAAAAGGTAATTATGTTATGAAGTGGAATGAAGGAATGCCTCTTTCTGATTTTATTTCATATCTATGTAAATGATACGAAACATATTTAGAACTGTTTCATATTAACGCCTTGCTGATTGATATGAAAAAAATGCTTGTTGCCTATGATGGATCTGAAGCTTCAAAAAAAGCAATAGATGTTGTATTGAAGTGTGCTGATAAAGATGATGAAATAACTCTTTTAACAGTTGTTCCTGCTGAACTTTCTGAATCATCATTTACAAAAATGCTTTTACCGACTATTGATCTAAGTAACGTTGTAAAATCTGGTAGTTTTAAACAAAAAGCAAAGGAATCATTAACAAAGTTAGTTAAACATATCGAACCCGAAGTAAGCAAGGTAAATATTGCAGTTGAATCAGGAGACCCTGCAGATGAAATACTTATTAGTGCAAAGAAATATGAATCAGATATAATCGTTGTAGGTTACAAGGGATATGGAAAAGAGGGGAGGTTTTTACTAGGTAGTGTAACAGATAAGGTTGTAAGGCATGCAAGCAAATCTGTTTTAGTAGTAAGATAATCATATTTTTTGTGGTCTTAATGCATCCTGCAGATGAGATACGCGGAGTTAAAAGTAAAAAACTTGCTAAAAAAAGAATAGTACTAGGAGTTACGGGTAGTATTGCAGCAGTAGAAACTATTAAACTTTCAAGAGAACTTATTAGGCATGGAGCTGTTGTAATCCCTATTATGACTCCTTCTTCTAAAAAGATAATTCATCCTGATGCTCTTTGGTTTGCTACAGGTCTCACTCCAATAACTGAACTATCTGGTAAAACAGAACATGTATATTTTTGTGGGAAAGTTAAAGATCCAGTAGACCTTTTGCTAATATGTCCATGTACAGCAAATACAATATCAAAGATTTCATACGGAATTGATGATACTGTAGTTACCACTTTTGCAACAACTGCTATCGGGTCAGGTATTCCAATAATAATTGTTCCGGCAATGCACTTTTCGATGTTTAAACATAAAATAGTTCAAAAAAACATTGAAGAATGCAAAAAATTAGGTATTAAATTTGTTGAACNAAAAATTGAAAAAAACAAAGCAAAGCTTGCAGAAATCGATGAGATTATATCTTTTGTTTTTCGAGAAACTAGTAAACAGGATTTGTTAGGAAAGAAGATATTGATAATCGGTGGTCCAACTGCTGAATCAATTGATGATGTAAGAGTAATTAGTAATAGAAGTTCTGGAAAAACAGCAATCGAGCTTGCAAAAAATGCCTTTTATAGAGGTGCAAGTGTTGAACTATTGTATGGTTCTGGTAAAGAGATACCTCCAGATTTTATTAATCTTAAAAGTTTTGAATCAATAAAAGATTTACTTGTATTGTTAAAAAAAGATAATCTGAAGAAATATGACATTATTATTCTCTGTGCAGCATTACCTGATTATATCCCAAAAAAACAACCTGGAAAGATACCCTCTGGAAAAGAAAAATTAATTATTGAGATGACTCCAGCACAAAAAATTATTTCGAAACTTAGAATGGATGCACCTAAATCAAAAATTATTGGTTTTAAAGTAGAAGAGAAAAAACAAAAACTATATGAAAGATCATTTAGTCTTTTAAAGAAAAATAATCTAAATTTTGTAATTGCAAATACAATATCTGGTTTTAGTAAAGATGAAAATGAGATATGGATAATTGACAAAAAGGGAAAAAGTAACCATAGAAAAGGAAATAAATGTGAATTAGCTGATTACATATTAGACGTAGTTAGATAAGAGGAAACACCTATGAAAGCAACTGCCTTTGCACCAGGTCACATATCAGGATTCTTTGAACCAATATATAATCAGGATATAAATCGCACTGGCTCTCGCGGTGCTGGAATCAACATCACTTTTGGGTCAGTATCAGAGGTTACTTGTGAAAGCTCCACAACACAGGGTTTAGAAATTTATATTAATAATAGAAAATCAAGTGCACCTGTTATAAGGCTTGCTTTAAAGTATCTTCTTGGGGATAGTCCTGTTAAAGTTGTTATAAAAAATAAAAACGAACTGCCTGTTGGACAGGGCTTTGGTATGAGTGCTGCTGGTGCCCTCAGTGCAACTTATGCATTAGCAAAAATCCTCAGGATTTCCTCAAATGATGCATTAAGAGCTTCTCATTTTGCTGAGGTACAACTCAAAACTGGTCTGGGAGATGCAATTGCCAGTTCTTTTGGTGGAATAGAGATACGTAAAAGTGCAGGTCTTCCCCCATGGGGGATAATTGAGCATATCCCTGGTCAAGGTGAACTTGTTTTATGTGTGGTTGGTAAAAAACTTGAAACAAAGAAAATATTGGAGGACACAAATAAGACTGTAAAAATTGTTGATTATGGTAAATATTGTACAAAGAAAATACTTGAAAAACCATCTGTTGAAAATCTTTTTACACTTTCAAAGGCCTTTACTGAAAATACAAATCTTGCAGAAGAAAAGGTCCTTGATGCAATAGATGCTGCAAGTAAGTTTGGCCTTGCTAGCATGTGCATGTTGGGTAACTCAATTTTCTCTATAGGAAAAACAGATGAATTATGTAATGCTCTATCACCATTTGGTAAGATTTTTATTTGCAATGTTGACGAATTTGGAGCACGAGTAATAGAATGAGACCTATCTAAAAATATGAATATCTGTATAACCCCTTAATTCAATATAAACCAATGGGTCAATTCCTTTTATTGTTAATCTGCCTGTTACAGAAACCATTAGCCATTCAGAAGATGGGTCGATTGTAAATATTTTTGAAAAGGGAATTATTATTTCAGATAATACAAAACCTGTTTGTCCTGTTTCTGCTATGAGGTCTTCATCTACTGTATTTTCCCCTAGTAGATTTTTTTCATCATTTTTAACTGTATATAATCTGCAAATTATATCGTTAATAGTAAGATCAACATTATAGGTATTATTTACCTCAAGATATATCTCAGTTACAAGTCCTTTAATTGATAATTTATTATTTGCCTTTATTGACAAAAGTGTAGGTTTATCTTTTGAAAAAATAAGATCTTCCAAATCTGGAACAATTATATATGTTTCAGAATCAAATGTAATATTTTTCTCAAAGCCAGCGATTTTTGCTCCTGCTGCTCCATTAATATTAAGCGTGAGTTTCTCATAATTGAAGGCTTCAAGTAGTATGTACCCTGTAGTATTAATAATCAAAGAATCTTTTGCAGGTAGAGTTCCTCCAATTACTTCAATTTCTCCAACTTTTTTACCTGTTTCAGTTATTATTTCTCCAGTAATATTTTCAATATTAACTTCAAGTGAATTAGGGTTATATACATCTATTATTGCTGATATTTGTAATTCTTCTGTTGTAATATCTTTGATTTCAATTGTAGCACTAATACTTGGGGCAACTATTTCATTCATTATTTTCTCAAGAGAGGTTATTACACCCATATTAAGGGGAATTGTTTTTTCTATAAACAATACACTCATTCCTACATCGCCAGAAACTACAGTGGTGAGTAGCTCTGGACTGCGACCTGCAAACGCGATGACAATATCTTTTGTAAAAGTCTTTTTTCCATTAGATGCAATTTTTCCACCGGCAATTTCCACATTTGCAGCCTGATAACCATCGGAAGTAGTAGTAATAATTTTAAGATTTTTTATTGAAACATCAAAGCTGTTTGGGTTGTCAATATTTATTTCTGTATGGATAACTGCTTCCTCAGGATTTATCTCAGCAACTTCTACATTTATTATTATCTCCGGTGCGGCCAATACTTGAATATTTATAAAGAGCAATCCTCCTATAATAATGTATAAAATTGTAATTATAATGAATAAATATTTGATCAATTTTTTACTCATATATGCTCCAATCTACTAAAATCTAATTAAATAATTAATTAATGAATTATATATTATTTTCCCTTAAATATAAAAAAATATTGAATTTTAGTTATTCATTATAAAAAACATTATATCTTCTTTGTTTTTCCATTTGCAAGATTTATAAGGTGTTTCTCTGCATCTTCAGGACCTTTTGCAAAAAGTATGTCCCCAGGATCAATTTTTGTATTTTTTGTTGGACCATATAGCCATTTATCCCCATGTCTCATTGCAATAACCATCATACCTGTTTCACTTGCAAGCCTCAGTTCACCTAGCGTTTTATTGCATAGAATAGAATTATCTTTAACCTCTACACGGGTAAAAACAACATCAGATTCACGAATACTTAGTTTTAATATTGGGTGTAGTTCAACATCTCTAAGTTCTACATCTGCTATTTCTTGAGCAGCATCTGCTATTTGTTCCCCTGCTTCAGCAAGTCTTAAAACAGTTAATGCATCAGTAATACTTAATTTCTTATTTTCAACGTTTTCAAGGATTTGCCTCTGTAGATTTCTATAAAGATTATCAATGAAATCCTCTAGGTCATACACCTCTTTTGCAATGATTTTATTATCATATAAAAGTGATGAATATGCAAGATCAACCATCAGCTCAGATTTATCCTTAATTTCAAGAACTATGTTTTCAACACTTTTCTTCTTCATTCTAGTACCCTCAGCTTGCCTTGTAAAAACTTACTTAGTTCTTCAAATCCTTCATCTGTTCCTCTAACAATTAACCAATCTTCAGCTTTTATTGTTGTATCAGATTGTGGATTGTATATCCAGCAATCCTCCCTTCTTATTGCAATTATTCTCATACCTGTTTCAGATTCAACCCTAAGATCACCAATTTTTTTATCGCAAGCTTCTGATGCAGATGCTACTTTTATTCTAAAAAGCTCCTCATCTGCTTGCTTTAGTATCTTTGGTAAAATTGGTACAGATTTATCTTTAGAAAGAAGATTTACAATTTCTCCAGCTGCATTGGAGATACTTTCTGCTGCTTCAGCAACCTGTAAAATTCCAGCAAGTTCTTCAGCATCCTCCTTTGTTCTTGCAGCCATCATAGCCATCATTCGAATATCATAATTCAATTTGTCCATTCTAACGTCTAGGAATCTTACCTCTTCTGCCATCTCTTCATTATTAAAAAGAACCGCAGAATATGCTAGATCAATTATTAATTCTGAAATATCTTTCATCTCTGTTAATAATTCTTTTACAGAGGTAGGTTCATATTCTAGTTCGCTGAATTCTTCCTTTCTCCATTTAGGTGTTCTCTGCAATCTTCCAAATATTTTTCTTCTCTTTTGTTCGGTCATATTCCAACTCCAACAAGTCCAATAATTGTAAATAAAAAGACTATACCCATAACATCTCCAACTGTTGTAACAACTGGTGCTACCATATCATCGGGGTCTAATCCTCTCTTAAAAGATATAAATGCAGTTAAAACACTAATAAATGAAACCACACAAATCAGGAGGAACCCTGTTAAAACTATTATAGCAACGAACTCTATCAAGGCTATATCCTCAATTAAATTACCAAATAATGCTAGGAAATAAATAATTATCGCAAGAATAAGATATGTAATCAATCCTATAAGAATAGATATCAATAGATTATCATGCATTTCTTTATCTTTCAAGCTTAAACTAATATACCCAACATGTAAACCAGAGGCAAGACGAGCCCCCAAGACACTTCCAATATTACCACTTATACTATTAATAACTGGAATAGAAATAAGAAATACAGGGAAAAGGAGCAGAGATTCTTGCTTGCCCTGAAGTATTTGACCAGCAAATATTTCAATTAAAATTGTTACTGTTAGAAGTGGTAGCCCATGTTTTACTATCTTTTTCCAGCTATAAATCATAACAACACCTCGATTAGAAAGGCACTTCCGAAAAGAGAAAGCATTGTAACAATGTCACCAAATGTGGCAAGAGCAGGACCTGTTATATTATCTGGATCATATCCACGTTTAAAGACAAGATAGATAATTGCAATTGTCATCAAATTTAGAATCACGGCAGAAATTATTCCTGCAAGAATTACAATTGATATTAATTTGACAGCATCTGGATAAACTCCAAAAATAAAGGATGTTAGATAAGCAAGCAATCCAATTATTATTGATACAAATAAGCTAAGTATAAAAGAACCTAAAATGTTTTGTTTAAGTTCCTCGTTCCAAAGATTATCTTTACCGATTATACCTAGATGATAGGCTGATCCAAGACGTGAACCAAAAGCAGTGGAAATATTTCCACGAAGGGCAATTATTGCTGGAACAACAACAATAAGACCAGGTATTTTCCTAAGAAGATCTATCATTACACCAAGAGTACTTCCCGCAACTACAGCACCCAAACCGCAGAAAACGATTAGGGGGAGGCTCTGCTTCACCATTTCCTTTGCAAACATTTAAAGCAACCTCCATTCTATAATCACACTCTTGGTCTAAAGATAACATGATCTATATCGTTCCCATATCAGATCAATATGTTTTTCAATTGCTTTTATTCTTTCAACATCCTTTTTAGGTATAAAAAGATGCCTAAATCTCCCTTGATACTTTATCCAATCCTCAACTGGTTTTCGTTTAATTTTTCCCTCTAATATAAGCTTACTTTTTCCATTAAATGTCATTTTTTCATTTTCATATTCATACAGAGCCCATGCACCTGTTTCAACTGCCATTGTTCCCATTTCAACAGTTCGTTCCATTCCAAAACGCCAACCAGGTGGGCATGGTGCCATAATCTCAATGTATTTTGGTCCCTTTATGCTCTTTGCTTTCTTTACCTTATTATAAAGATCCTCCGGATAACTTGCACACGCTTGAGCAGCATATGGAATATGGTGAGACATAATTATTTCTCCCATTTCCTTTCTGAATTCTGTTTTTCCACTTACAGTTGTTGTAGTCCAAGCAGCATAGGGTGTTGCTCCGCTTCGCTGAATTCCAGTATTTGAATAAATCTGGTTATTATAACAAATATAAATGAAGTTGGTTTGCCTTTCAAGTGCGCCAGATAGAGCTTGAATACCTATGTCATATGTACCGCCATCACCAGCCCATGCAACAACTGTAGTATCTGTTTTACCCTGCTTACGAAAACCTGCTTCAACTCCACTTGCTCCAGCAGCAGCTGCCTCAAAAGCAATATTCATTGTGGGAATATCAAATGATGTTTTTGGATGAAGGCTTTCAATTACAGCTGTACAGCATGCAGGAACAATCATAACCATGTTTTTACCAATTGCCTTAAAAACAATCCGCATTGCCATTGTCGCAGGGCATCCCGGACATGCAGCGCTTCCAGGTATGTAGCATTCCTCACGAGGTAAATCCTTTATTGCCAAAAACTACACCTCCTCAAGTCCATACCAAACCTGATGATCTTTTACTTTGCCTTCCATTGCTTTATTGCACATTTTTTCAATGTCACCAAATGTTACATCCTTCCCGCCAAGACCTGCTATAAAACCAAACACCTTTGAATCAGATTTATTATAAAGAGCTCCTTTAACTTCATTAAATAAGGCACCTTCATATCCTATAGATATGTTTCTATCTATTACTATTAAATCAGCTTTTTTACTAAGTTTCAATAATTCTTCTTCTGGAAACGGACGAAAAGTTCGAACTCTTGCTAGACCAACCTTTTTACCATTCTTTTTAAGATTATCAATAGCTACTTTACTTTCAGCACCAATTGCACCCATAGAAAGAAGGATGTAATCAGCGTCGTCACATTTGTAATATTCAAACAAATCCCCATGGTGTCGTCCAAATTTCTTCTTCCATTCATTGGCAATTTCGGGAATAAGCTTCTTTGCATTTTGTTGGGCCTTTTGCATCTCTTTTCTTACTTTTTCATATTCATGTGGAAGTATTATATTACCAAAAGTAATTGGATTTTCAACTTCAAGTTTCCATTTTGGAATGCGCTTGGGTAGAAAATCATCAATCTCTTTTTGATCAGGAACAAAAACAGGCATTGAGGTATGGGATAAAATAAATGCATTATAACTAATCATAACAGGTAATGATACATCTTCATGTTCTCCTAATTTGAAAGCTTGAATTACTGTATCAAAAATCTCTTGGTTACTACTACAATAAAACTGAATCCAACCTGTATCACGCTGAGATATTGAATCATTTTCATCAGGCCAAATATTCCAACCTGGTCCGATTACACGATTAATATTACACATAATAATTGGTAAACGTGCAAGAGCTGCCCAATGAAGCATTTCATGCATAAGTAACAAACCATGAGAAGAGGTTCCTGTAAATGTTCTAACACCTGTTGAACTAGCACCAATGCATGCAGCCATAGCGGAATGCTCACTTTCAACACAAATATATTCCCCTTTAAACTCTCCACTTGCAAGGTAGTTAGCAATACCTTCAACAAGGGTAGTTTGTGGGGTTATTGGATAAGCTGCAACTACATCAGGACGAGCCATCACAGAAGCCTTTGCTGCAATATAATTACCCGTATCAATCATAACAGAGGTCATTTTCTCTTACTCTCCCTTTCCATAATAATAGCCTTTACTTTACAAACATTTGCGCAAATCCCGCAGCCTTTACAATACTCGTAATCAATATCAATAGTATCATCCTTATTTCGAATAATTGTAGCTTCCGGACAATAAATCCAGCATCTTAGACATTTTACACATTTATCTTTGTCCAATATCGGTTTAAATACCCTCCAATTACCAGTTTTTCCCATAGCACCTTTTACTGGATAAGATATTGTAGTTGAAATCTTATATTTCTTCAAGAGTTCACCTCAACTTGTTCATATGCGTCCTGAGTTGCTTTCACATTTCTCTCAGCAAGGTCTCCTTTCCATTTTCCTTTTATAATATTTTGAATCGATTTAAGAGTAACTCTATCCAGTAATTTAGGAATAGAACCAAGAATAGGTGTATTTACAACTGGTATTCCACCAACTAGAATTTCACGGTTTATTGCAATACCTGTTGCATCTACAGTTGCAACATTATATTTTTTAGAAAAATCAAAATCATTTGGTTTTTTTCTTGTATTAATCAATATTTTACCATCTTTTTTTAATCCTTTTAATACATCAACTATGTCCATAATGCTTTCATCAAGAACTATTACAATATCAGGATTGTATATTTCACTTCTCAGATGTATTTCTTCCTCAGAAATTCGTGCAAATGCTCTAACTGGTGCACCTCGTCTTTCTGCCCCAAAAAATGGAAATGCTTGGACACCCTTATTTCCATCATTCAGCGCTGCTGCAACAAATAAATTTGCAGCTGTTACAGCACCTTGGCCACCACGTCCATGAAAAACTATTTCAACAAGCTTTCTTGATGCCACAAAGATACACTCCCGAATCTGGGAATGAAAATGTTGCATATAACTGTTTTGAATGAAATTTATAATTATTTAACAGATTCTACTTTTTTCCCTAGAATTACATTTTTATCTCTTCTTTCATCGATTTTTAATTCGGTTATAACTCGTTTTGAACCACTTTTTAATACAGCATTATGTGCCTCTTTAACAACGTTAAATAATGTATCTAAATCTTCTGTTTCTATAATTGTTGCCATATCATTTGTCTGAAATTTTATATTATTTTTTAGAAGGGCATTCAGAACAATTTTAACGTATTTACTAAGACTTATTCCTTTTCCTACAGGGGCTATACTTAGTTGTGAAATAATCATTTTTATCTCCTCATTTAATGTAATTCTAATTTATCTTTTTAAAACCAAACATTATTAAGATGTTTAACCATTTTGCTGTTTACCACTTATGTAGTGGTCACATGGGAGAGGAACTGTCTATGTCAGTTGATATGCGAAATAAATTGTTAATAGATGATATAAGGTTGAAAGAAATTAATAATTTTTTGATAAATCCAAATAATAAACTTGTCAATGACCTTTTAGCTGTTATTGAAAAATATGGTGGTCCCGAAGAGATAAATAATAAAGCAAAAGAGTCAGGTAAGTTAGAAAATCTGATGAAAAGATTAAAGGAAAAAAATCCTTCATATTTTAAAGATTTAGAATGGCTAATTGAAAAAAGAGATAAAGGTGCTTTTATAACAATTGATGAGTACCGAAAAAATATTTTGGGAGATAAAGCAGATAGTATGGATTTTAAAGAGGATTACGCTGTAACTTTAGAGATAAGTGCTTGCCAATATTTTTATGCCTTTATGGCTGAAACTCGTCAGGCGCTTAAAAATAAGGAACTCATGCCTGGTCGTTTTATAAGAGTACGTCGCATGAAGGAACAAGAGGAAGATGATGATCTACTTGCAATGACTGCTGCAATGCAAATACTTGGGGCTAGTTGGTGTGAAACGCTTGATACAAAAGGTACTGATGGTTCAAATATTCATCTTGGCGGACCTGAGACAATAACTGGATATTTTGGTGGTGTAGGCCAACCAAATGATTATCCAATAAAATGGGTGGAAGAGTTTCTTTATTATTATACAAATTATGGTGTTAAACAGGTTTTAAATATTAATCCTGGAACAATTTTTTTAGGTTATCTTCTTCACAAAATTGGAATTGATATAGAATTCAAGATTTCAGTATATCTTGGTAATGATAATCCTTATGCAGTATTTTGGACACTTATGGCTGCAAGACTTTTTTCAAGGGAGGATGGTTCAACCTCATTAATTGGTTTTAATTTCTCAAACTCAGTAAACAATTGGACTATCGAATTAAGTGATGAGATTAGAAAATCTCTGGGTCTTGAAAGTTATGTAAGATTCGAGCATCATATTCTTGAAACATGGAAAAGTATCGTGATTCAGCCGTATGACCGGAGAGATGAACTTTTAGAAATTGCGTCAAAAGTAAAAAATATCAGTGCTAAACATGAAGGAGCTGAAATTGCAGTAGATTCAAAAAGAGAGCATCCAACAGATATTCTTGATTATTTTAGACCTAGAAAAGAAATTGAGGAGAAAGGTGAGATGAATTATATGATACAGAACTATATGGATAAACATGAGGCTATTAACAACACAGCTCGTGCTCTTACTGAAAAAGGTTTGTCATTTATTGCAGCACCAAATCTTCATTATAGGGGGAATTAATATATGCATTTCAAGTTAGCTTTCATTGGATTTGGAACTGTAGGTCAAGGTCTTGCTGAGATTCTTTTAGATAAAAAGGATTTTCTTGAAAAAAATTTCAATTTTCAATGGACTGTCGTAGCAATCTCTGATGTAAATAAAGGTTCTATTAGCAATGAAAATGGCCTTGATATGAAGAAGGTTCTTGAACTTGTAAAAGCAGGTAAGAAGTTAGATGAATATCCCTCTGGATTTAAAGGAATGAACAGTATTGAAACTATTACAAGAACAGATGCAGATGTAATTATCGAGGTTACATATACTAATATAAAGACTGGTGAGCCTGCCCTTACGCACATAAAAACTGCGTTAAATGCCGGAAAAAATGTTGTCTCAACAAACAAAGGACCTGTAGTAAAGCTTGCTGCTGATCTTACAAAACTGGCAAGATCTAAAAACGTTTTTTATGGTTTTGAAGGTGTCGTCTTATCTGGTACTCCTGCAATTAATCTTGCAAAATTCACTCTTGCTGGAAATAATATCACTGGATTCAAGGGTATTTTAAATGGAACTACAAACTACATTCTTACTCGTATGGAAGAAGGAATGTCATATGAGGATGCATTAAAAAAAGCTCAAGAGCTTGGATATGCAGAAGCTGATCCCACAAGTGATGTTGAAGGACTTGACGCACTTGGTAAGGTAGTGATTCTAACAAATGTGGTTTTAGATACAGAAATTAGTTGGCAAGATGTAGAAATAAAGGGTATTACGGGGATATCAAAAGAGGATATTGAAAAGGCAAAATCTGAAGGCAAAAGATATAAACTTATTGGAAGTGCTGAAGTTCAAGAGGGAGGAACAGTAAAAGCTAAGGTTTGGCCAGAAAAGCTTCCCCTAAACGATCCACTTGCGGGGGTATCTGAAGCAACAAATGCATTGACTTATTTTACTGATGAACTTGGCCCTGTAACAATTGTAGGACCTGGTGCCGGTCGACGTGAAACTGGTTTTGCTCTTCTTATCGATTTGTTGGAGATCAATAGGAGATCCTCAAAGTAGAAGTTGATGAAATGAATGGTGGATACACTGGTAAAACGCTCATTGTTGATTTAAAGAATCAAACTACCAGTGTTGAAAAAACGAACCTTTCTGATGCAAAAAATTTCATTGGGGCAAAGGGTCTTGGAGCAAAGATTTTATTTGATAGACTAAAAAAAGGAACAAATCCTTTGTCACCTAAAAATATATTGATGTTTACAACAGGTCCACTTACTGGTACTATTGCTCAAACATCAGGGCGTGGAACAGTTGTTACAAAATCCCCTCAAACAGGTCTTTTTGTTGATTCTCATTTTGGCGGTGTTTTTGCAGCTGAGATGAAAAAAGCAGGCTGGGATATAATAATTATAAAGAATCGTGCTGAAACCCCTGTTTATATTGTAATAAAAAATGACACAGTTGATTTAAAGGACGCTTCTGATATTTGGGGAAAAGAATGCCTTGAAACCCACAACGCCCTTCAAAAAAAAGAGGGAAAGGTAAAAACTGCAGTAATAGGTCCTGCTGGTGAAAATCTTGTTAAATTCTCAGCAATAACAATTGACGGCCACAGACATGCAGGTAGAGGTGGGACAGGGGCTGTGATGGGCTCTAAAAACCTCAAGGGTATTTTATTATCTGGCAATAAAAAAATTCCACTATATAATGAAGAAGAATTCAGAAAAAAGGCAAAAGAGGTTTTAAGGCAGATTCAGGAAAACGATTTTGTTCCAAAAAGAAGGAAGTATGGAACTCCCTATTGGGTTAAACCAATAAATGAGGAAGGTTTCATTCCAACCAAAAATTTTCAGGAAGGTAAATTCGAGGATGCCGATGAAATAAATGCTGAAACTATGCAAAAGAAGATTGTAGACGGTGGTGGTGCATGCTTTAACTGCGTTATTGCCTGTTGGAACAAATCATCTATTAAATCAGGTCCATTTAAGGGAATAACTCTGATAGGCCCTGAATATGAGACAATTGCACTTATGGGCTCTAATCTCTGCATGAAGTCTATCGAGGATGTTGCATATATATGTCACAGGTGTAATGAGCTTGGGATGGATTCCATATCACTTGGTGGAGTTTTAGGTTTTGCAATAGAGGCATATGATAGAGGAATTATAACCAGTAAGGACCTTAACAACAATAAAATCGGATGGGGAAAGCCAAAGGAACTTGCAAAATTAATTGAAGATATTGCATACCGTAATGGTAAAGTTGCAGACATTTTAGCTGAAGGAAGTAAGGTGGCATCTGAGAGACTTGGAAAAGGTTCTGAACACTTTGCTATACATGTTAATGGTCTGGAGATTCCTGGATATGATCCAAGAGGTACATTTGGAATGGGCCTTGCCTATGCAACATCAGACAGAGGAGCATGTCACCAAAGGGCTTGGACTGTTAGAGCTGAGCTTTATTCACCTGACCTTGAAAGATTTAGTTTTAAGGATAAAGCACAAATGGTAAAAGATGTTCAAGATGAAAGAGCTGCTTTTTTCTCCCTTGTTTTATGTGATTTTGCTCCAATTTCTGTTGAAAATTGTGTTGATATGTGGAACTCATCCACAGGATTTAACTATACTGTTGAAAGCTATCTTAAGTGTGGAGAGAGGATTTGGAACCTTATAAGGCTTTTTAACCTGAGAGAGGGGCATGATACATCTGATGACAAACTACCGGGTAGGATATTTAAGGATTCATTTACAAAAGGTCCTGCAAGAGGAATAATTTTATCAAAAGATGAGTTTCAAAAAAGCCTTGAAGAATATTACTCTCTTCGTGGTTGGAATAAAGAAGGAATTCCCACAAAAGAAAAATTAAAAGAACTAGGTATTGAAAAAATGGTGATTTGAAATGGCAGATCTTAGCAAGGCGTCAAATAGGATTTATGGAGAAGCAGCGTTTGAAGTACTTGGAAAGGCCCAAGCACTAGAACGTCAAGGTAAAAACATAATTCATTTTGAAATCGGCGAACCAGATATGGAAACTCCAGAAAATATTGCCAGAGCTGGAATTCAAGCGATAAAAAATAAAAAAACCCATTACACTCCTTCAAATGGAATTTTAGAGCTTAGAAAAGCAGTTCAAGATGAGGTTGAAAAAACAAGAGGCTATAGACCCGAGCTTGAACAAGTAGTTATAACTCCTGGTCTAAAACCAGGGATATTTTTTTCAATGCTTGCAATAGTTGATCCTGGTGATGAGGTAATTTACCAGGACCCAGGCTATCCAACCTATGGGTCCGTTACATCGTTTCTAGGAGCAAAAAAGGTACTTGTCCCACTTCTTGAAGAAAACGAGTTTCGCATGGATCCAGATGATATAAAATCAAGAATTACAGATAAAACAAAACTAATAATTGTAAACTCTCCTCAAAATCCAACTGGTTCAGTTATTACAAAATCAGAGCTTGAGGAAATCTCAGAACTTGCTGAAAAATATGATATTTTTATTGTCTCGGATGAGATTTATTCAAAGATGACCTATGAGACAGACCATTTTACTCTAACAAAAAGAGACGAGGCAAAGGAAAGAACAGTTTTGCTTGATGGTTTTTCAAAATATTTTGCAATGACAGGTTGGAGACTTGGATATATGATTGCACCGGTTCAAATGGCAGAAAGACTACAAAATTTCCTTGTAAGTGCTGTTTCATGTACTGCAGATTTCACTCAATGGGCTGGTGTAGAGGCACTTACTGGAAACCAAGGTTTTATTGCTGAGATGATGAAAAGATTTAAGGAAAAAAGAGATAAAATTGTTAAAGGCCTTAACACTATTCCTGGCTTTAGCTGTCTTTTCCCAAGGGGTGCTTTCTATGCCTTTCCAAACATAAAGGAAACCGGTTTAACCTCTGAAGAATGTGCTGAGCATTTGCTATATAATGCAGGTGTTGCCTGTCTTCCTGGCACTGCGTTTGGACCATATGGTGAAGGTTACTTGCGTTTTTCATATGCAAATACTCTTGAAAATATTGATTTAGCAATTGAGAGAATAAAGGAATCTTTTAGTTAAAAAGTAAAAATAATTTTTTTTATTTAACTATTTATTTAATAGTTCTCTTAAAGGGATATAAAAAATTAGAAGAGCAATAAACAACCATAAAATAAGACCTGGAAAAATAGGTGGAAATTCAAACATTACAATATTTAATCCTGCAATTATAATAAAAGCAACTATTACTCCAGTCAATGCCTCACCAGCGATAAGACCTGCTGTAAATAAAAGACCTGTTCTAATAATTCTATCCTTTGGTTTAACTTCAGTTTGTTTAATTGCAAGCTCCCATTCACTTGCC
>JGI2173J19968_10000048_pt1 | contig 38058 bp, 35 predicted proteins | sample DeeMarSWOR136_30_FD_19968 | JGI IMG/M metagenome (IMG submission 19968) | reverse complement strand
GATGTGTTCTTTGAGTTTGAAGACAATTCCGTTGTAGGCGCGGATTCCTTCGAAAACGCCGTCGCCGTAGAGGAGACCGTGATCGTAAACGGAGACTTTAGCCTGCGATTTCGGATAGTAAACTCCATCTATGTAGACTTGCAGTTCTTTTTCCACCGAGTTTGCCTCCAAGGTTGACGCTTTTTATTGGGCTAAGCGTTGATATATTTTTTGGCGATAATCTATAGGATTCGTATATCATTCTCAGGATTTATTATTAAATTATGGAGTTTTCGGAGTTTGTTGTTCGTTTGCGCTTAGAACTCTAGTGCTCGGAAAAGACTATAGCCCCTCTATATATAGCTTGAAGTGTTGAGTGAACTGCGCTTTGTCAAGAAATATTGACTAAAAAACTGGCGCTTAGTCAAGAAACCTTGATAAAAACGCTTTTACCGCGGAAAACGGCTGGTATTACACAGTTAGAGGAGCGGCAGTAATGAGGAAAACGTTCCCTGCAGCAGTTTCCATCTTGATACTTTTGTTCACTGCGGTAGTTGGAGCACAGTTTGTAACATTCACAGAAGCCAATTTTCTTCCCTCTCCGCCACAGCTCCCACACGTCTACATAAGAAGTGACGGAAGTATCGAACCCGAAACATTACCCATTCAAAAAATCAAGAACATCTATACTTTCACGGAAAACATTTTCAATCTTACCCTCGAAATCCAATGCAGCAACATCATAATTGACGGCGCAGGGTATACCCTTCAAGGAAATGGAAGCGGACAAGGGATATACATGATAAACGCGACTGGCATCACAGTCAAAAATTTGAAGTTACAAAAATTTGCAACCGCGATAAGCATATGGAAATCCTCGAACAATATCATAACAGGAAATAACATAACAGGGAATGAAATTGGAGTAGCACTCCACGAAGCCAAATACAACCGTGTGGAAGACAACATAATATCATTATGTTTTCACGGTTTGCTCTTCTACAGCGACTCCGACAGCAACCGCATAATTGGAAACAACATTACCACTAACAACGATGCAGGTATCTGGTGCGAGGGAACGACGCCTACCTCAGATTATAATAGCATAATTGGAAACTACATAAAGGAAAACGGAAGATTTGGAGTATTATTGCGTTCTGCATACAACACCACTGTAGTTGGAAACAGTATATCACAGCACGAGTGGGCCATCTACCTATATGGAGACGCCAGTCGAGACTGCCTAATAGCTGAAAACAATATTGCTTATAACGAGTATGGACTTGGCTTTTTCTCCCAATACAAAAGTGAGATTTACCATAACAACTTTTTGAACAATACGCACCAAGTCGAGAGCATCAGCATAGAAAAAGCGAGTGAAGCGTGTGTCTGGGATGACGGTTATCCTTCTGGTGGAAACTATTGGAGCAATTACAGAGGAACGGACGCGGATGGCGACGGCATTTATGATGCAATATACATTATAGACGAGAACAACCGAGACAATTATCCGCTGGTTGCTCCCTTCGAAGTTGATAATAACAGTGTAGTGTTGCCACCGCCCGAGTCTTTCCCAACGATATTGGTTGCAGCGGCTTTAGTGCTAGTTGCTGTTGTTGGTTTAGGTTTTCTCTTTTACTTCAAAAGGTCCAGAAACAAAAACAATCGTGCAGGCAATGTTTAGCCGTAGAATTGTGGTCTTTTAGAAAGGTTCAGCGGCAAAGGAAGAGGCTTGAAAGGCTTGCCTTCGAGTTTACCTGCAATTTTCGTTATCAAATCATCCAGCTTCATATTTTGCACCTTGCCGTGCATTTCTCTGTCTCGGACTGAAAGAACGCCAGACTCAAGTTCTCGCTGACCCACAACAATCACGTAAGGAACCCATTCTGTTTCCGCCTCTCTGACTTTCTTCTGCAAAGTGGAAGCACGGTCATCAATGTCCACGCGTATGCAGTGTGCTGCTATCTCCTTGGCGATTTCTTCAACTTTTCCTGTGAACTTGTCAGAAATTGGGATTAACCGTACTTGGGTGGGCGACAGCCACAGGGGAAGCATTGGCAATTTGCCGTTTTGCTGCTCTTTGTAAGCTTTTTCCAACAAAGCATACACGCATCTCTCAATAGCACCGCTGGGGGAACAGTGCAGAATCAGAGGATACTGTTTTTCGCCCTTCTCATCAACGTAGGTTATTTCGTATCTTTTTGCGTTTTCAACATCTATCTGGTCTGTTGAAAGTGCCGCCGCTTTATCCTGATTGTCTACGAAGTTGGCGTCCCATTTCAGCGTGAAGTAGAAGAAACGCTCTGTCCACACTTCAGCCAAGAGTGGCTTGCCGAAGATTTTAGCCAACTCTGCAATAAAGTCCTTGTTTTCTTTGTAGAAGCCTTCCGTGAATCTTACCGCCACTTCGTAATCGTCCTTTGACAAGCCCATTTCATTTAAGACGCTTATAGACAGGTTGAATCGCGTTTTGAATTCTTGTTTTGCTTGTTCCAAATCGGCGCAGAAAGCGTGGCAGTCAGGCATCGTGAACGCACGTAGACGCCGTAAGCCACAGACTTCGCCGCTTTTTTCGCGTCTGAAACTGTAGCGTGTTAACTCGTAAACTTTAAGCGGCATCTGCCTGTAAGAGAACTGGGTATCATGCACCATCAAGAACTGCCCGAAACATGCAGCAAACCGAAGGAAGAGATCTTTGTCTTCCGTTTTTAACAGGTATTGTCGAGCGGGAAAACGGTTTAGGTAGTCCGCTAGGCTGGGGTGATTAAAATCGTACATAACTGGAGTTTCAACTTCCATGGCTCCATACGCTATCATTTTGGCGGTGACAAACTCTTCAAGCAAAGACTTGATTAAACGACCTTTCGGGTACCAACGAAGGTTACCAGGATCGCTTCCTTGTTCGTAGTCAGCTATCTCCAGCCGCTTCATTAAAGGCACGTGAGGCGGCATTTGTTGACTTGCTCGCACCTTCGCAATTTCGTATTTAGCGAATTTCTCAAGGTTTCCACGCCCTTTAAAGTCGAAGTCTTCGATTGACGCCAGTTTCCCGTCGGGCTGGAGAATGTGCCAGAGAGATTTCAGTTTCTCCTCGGCTTTTACGGCTTCAGAAACCGCTTCTTCCTTTTCCGCCTCGGCTTCCGCTTCGGCAGCCGCGTAGAATCTGGATTGCTCCGCCAACGGGTGCCCTTTAATAGAGATCGTGAACTGTTTGTTCCAGCCGAAAGGAGCACGGTACGTCTCGATGTTCTTTTGTTTTGCGTAAGCTTCCATAGCTTTTATCAATTTCAGCGCTTCTGCTGGACTTGCCAAGTTGCTGCTCAAGTGAGCGAAGGGGTAAATCAAGATTCGGTTAACCTTTAGTTTTTCCAAGAAAGCGTGAACGTCGTTTATGGCTTTTTGGGCTAAAGCTCCGTTGTCGCCTTCCTCGATGGCGGTAAAGAGAACTACAACGTCTTCAACGCGGTTTTCTTCTTTCTCCGCTTCTTCAGCCATAGCTATTTCTTTCTCAACAGGCTTGTAAACGATGAAGTTAGAGTGCAATTGCAGTATTCGCATGGTGCTCACTCTTTTTAGGCGCTGTAACGCCACTTATCAATAGTCTTGTCCTTTTTAGTCTTCTTCTTAAATTCCTTGTAGTGCTCCTTGCAAACGTAAACACGTTTTTCGCTGCTGCCAACGTTTAACCCGGCAGACTTGGCTTTTTGAGTTGATAGTGAACGGACAGCTTCCTTGCTGCAACCGGACACGCTGCATTTGACTCCTTTGTCTATGCGTCCCAATAGTTATTGCCCTCACACACGGTTTTTACGCAGTACAATATGCGTTATTGCTTAATTTCTTTTTCATAGACAGAACGGGCTCTTTCATAAATTTCTTCTTTTTTTCCGAAAAATGTTGGTCCAATGCCTTCGACGACCAGTGAAGCAGCGGCGGAGCCCACGCAAGCGCACCATAGAGAGTCTTTTTGGCGGATGTACTCGGTTAAAAAGCCGCCTATGAAAGCGTCTCCTGCGCCGGTGGGGTCAACAAATACGCTGGAGTTGCAGGCTGGAATGTTGTAAAGCGTTCCCATCACAGAGAGCACAGCGCCTTTAGCGCCCAATGTGACGATGACGGTGTCAACTCCGAAGTCATGAACGGCTTTTATTGCGGATTTTAGGTCGGAATGACCTGTCAATGCGTTAATTTCGTCCAGTGAAGATTTGTAAATGTTGATGAGGCTGAACAGGCGCTTGTCAACTTTAGCGCGTGATGTTACGTTTCCTGTTTTACTAAAGCGTCGCAGTAGACCTTGAGGGTCAAGGGATAAAACCTCCGCGTAGCCCTTTAAACGCTCAACCACTTTATACGAAATTTCGCCAGCAATAGGCGCGACGTGAACAGCACTGGCGCGCAGAGACCGCGGCAGATCACCCACATTGATGGGAGAAGCCTTGCTTTTCAGTTTCAGGGTTCTTTTTGACAAGTCTTTGCTGTATCCAAGCTCAAAACGTGTGGTCTGCTCGTTCGCAAGCTTAGTAACCCCTGAGAGGTCAATGCCTTCTTCCCCAAGCCACCATAGGTAAGCCTCTGGAAAATCCCCGCCCACCTTGGAGATTATAGAAACCGTTGCATCCAAACGTTTTGTTACAAAAGAAACGTAAGTGACGGAACCGCCCAAAACGACGAAAGGAGCAGAACGGCTCGGTAGGCGAATAGAATCTATAGCGAAATGACCGACCACTGCGACGTCAGAAGTTTGAACCGCCATCCTAGCCCCTGTGAAACGTAATGGAATAACTGATATATAGAAATAACCATTAGCCACATCATGACTGAAGCAGCAATATAGCCTTCGCTAAGTCGCCTTCACATTCTTCAAGGGCTTTTCTTGCTTCTTCTACGTTTTTGCCTGTTTGATCAGCCACCAGCTTCACGTCTTCCTCAGACACGGCTGGCTTGGAAACGCTGGGAGCGGCACGTTCAGGAGCTTTCTCAGCGATTTTTCCGCCGATAACCTGAAAGATTTTTTGCCCTTGCATTTCGAGAATCGCCACTTCAGGTTGTTCTATTGTTATTTCCTTGCGGCTGGTTTTTATGATTACTTGTTCAACGTCTGGGACAGAGTCCATGTTCATGCCCATGCGCTGCATCATGCGCCTTTGTTCTCGAGGATTCATGCGTCTGTGCATAATAAATCGCTTCCACCAAATATTCTGCAGTAGAGCCTCATATACTTAACTTTCCTTTTTGCACCCATGCCTAACTTTCACGGCGACGCCAGTCTTAAACGCCTTCATCTCCATGTTTGACAACAAGGCGCGTCCAACCGCCAAAACGCGGTTATCCTCGTCGACAACGATGACTTCGTCTTTAGCATGGATCGCATCGTCAGCCTTGACAACGTGCGCCGCAAAAACGTCGCCTCCGTCGGCAACAAACTCCGAAACGTCTTTTCGCACCGTAACAAAACATCTGGCAAACCCCGCGTTCTTGGCGATAAATTTTGCAGCGGTGATGCTTAAAGACAGCAAGCCATCAGTGGGGCGGAGAGTTGCAAGCCTTTCGCCATTTAAACGCACGTAACGTATCCTGCCAGTCGCTTTGGAGTACACGATTTCAACGTTTTCAGGAAACAACCTAACGCCTACGCCTTTTCCAAACTGGTAATCAGCAATGCTTCTGATCCTCCGCAAAGCGCTTTCCACACATACTCACCGTTGCTTTGTATTTTTGTTTCGACAACTATAAACACCACCACATAATAAAGACAATCTAGGTGAAAAATCATTGCGATGCGAAGTTTGCGGACGCAAAATTCACGGCAGCCCCATCAGAGCCGTAATTGAAGGCGCCAAACTAATGGTATGCGTTGAATGTTCGAAATATGGAAAAATAATCAGGGAAGAAGAGGTAGAAGTCGGGCAAAGAGCGCCAAAGAAGACACCTATGCCTTTCTCAGCGAGAATTCAGAGAAAGAAAACCGTGGTAGCCAAAGTGGAAATTACTCAGGAAGTAGTGGAAGGCTACCACGCCAAGATAAGACAGGCGCGAGAAAAACTGGGTCTTTCCCACGAAAAACTGGGCAAAAAAATAAACGAAAAAGCGTCAGTTTTAAGTAAACTTGAAACTGGAAAAATGACCCCTAACAACGTGCTCGTCACGAAGCTTGAGCATGCTTTGAAAATCAAACTGCTCGTTCCAATAAAAGAAGAAAAAATCTCACACGAGATGCCTAAGTTACCGAATCGCGAAACAACATTAGGAGACCTTATACAACTGAACAAGAAAGTCGGGGAGGAACCCACAGAACGAAAGCAATCATAGTGCAACGACGGCTGAACCACGAAACATCAAGTTTAGAAGAACTCAAAAAGCTTGCAGAAGCCGCTGGATACACTATTGCCGCAACAGTAGAGCAAATCAGAGAACCTGATGCCCGTTATCAGATAGGCGCTGGAAAAGTGGAAGAACTTGCCACACTTGTCAAGGAAACGGCTGCCGAAAAAATACTTTTTGACAATCCGCTGAAGGCAGTTCAATCCTATAATCTGGCAAGAGCCACGGGAATCGAAGCCATTGACCGCTTCAAGCTCATACTTGAAATTTTCACGAAAAGAGCTACAACAACGGAAGCGAAACTACAGATTCAGCTGGCGACCCTGCAATATGAACTTGCACACGCCAAAGAAAGGGTAAGATTAGCCAAGATGAAAGAGCAACCTGGATTCATGGGGCTTGGAGCCTACGAAGCAGACGTTTATCATAACGCCGTAAAGAGACAAGTTCAAACTATCCAACACAAACTCAAAAAAATCCGAGAGAAACGGCTTTTGCACCGTGAAAGAAGAGCCGAATTAGGGTTTTCAACTATTTCTTTAGCAGGGTACACAAACGCTGGAAAAAGCTCATTGTTTAATGCTTTAACGGAAGAAACAGCTCAAGTGGACAGGGCGCTGTTCACGACGCTTTCAACTACAACGAGGCTGGTAGAAGTCTCAAAAAGGAAGTTCCTGTTAACAGACACCGTTGGCTTCATAGACCGATTGCCCTTAACATTGATAGAAGCTTTCCATTCAACCCTTGAAGAAACCATCTACTCAGATCTCATAATATTAGTATTAGATGTGAGCGAACCCATAGAAACAATTGAAAAGAAAAACAACATCTGCCTAGAAACGATAGACCACATAGGAGCAACTGGCATACCCCTCATAACAGTGCTGAACAAAATTGACCTGCTACATGAGACAGAAACGAAACAAAAGCTTGAAGCACTAAAAGCGCAAACAAAGAATCCCATTCTTATATCGGCACTGCACCAAACAAACCTTGAATTGCTGAAACAGGAAATACTGAAAAAACTGGAAGATTATGTGCAAGCGTCGTTCTCTGTTCCATTGACTACCCAAACCATGCCGTTAATGTCTTGGGTTCACGAAAAAGCAGATGTACAGAAGGCAGATTTCATGAGCAACTCTGTGCAAGTCGTTTTTGAGGCAAAGCCTTTGTTCGCTGAAAAAGTAAGAAAACGAGTGGAAGAACTCAATGGAAAATTCGAAACAAGCCACAAAGTCCAATAAAGAGGAAAAGAACAAGCAGAAAATTGTTGTGCTGCGATGGGGGCACAGACCACAACGAGACGCAAGACTCACAACCCATGTTGCCCTCGTAGCGCGAGCTTTAGGCGCTTCAGGGTTTCTGCTTGCAGATACTGTAGACGAGAAAATCAGAGAAACCGTAGAGAAGGTTACGAGAAATTGGGGCGGCAGTTTCTTTTTTGAAATGGGAACAGTGTGGAAAAGCGCTGTGAGAGACTGGAAAGCCAAGGGTGGCATGGTTGTTCATTTAACAGTATACGGAGAAAACATACAAACAAGCAACGTTCTTGGCAGAATTAAAAACTTGAGGAAAGATATCCTAGTGATTGCCGGAAGCCAGAAGGTTCCGAAAGATTTCTTCTCAAAGGATGTTTCTGACTTCAACGTGTCCATCGGAAGTCAACCGCACTCGGAATGTGCAGCCCTCGCCATCTTCTTGGACCGATTCTTTGAAGGAAAAGAACTGGTTAAAGAGTTTAAGAAGGCGAAAATAAAGGTGGTGCCTCAAGAAAGAGGGAAAAAAACAATAGTTGAATGTTGATTTTGTCTAAAACTTGAATAAGAGATTTATTGCAGCACCGCCATTAATTATAGTTGAAAGGAAAACAGAGCATGTTATCAACTATTGATGACGCAACATTGATGAAAGTTGCAACGGCAATGGGGGAGGAAGAAGCCGTAAAACTGATTGAATATATAAAAAATGTAGATGAGATAACGGATGATGAAATTGCTAACAAAACAGGCATTCGGCTAAACATAGTCCGCAAGATCCTCTACAAACTTTACGACCATTCTCTTGTAAGCTTAAGAAGAACCCGTGACCCCAAAACCGGATGGTTCATATTCCACTGGAAACTTCAACCAAATCAACTTGAAGGCTTTATTCTAAGCCAAAAACGCAGAGTTCTTGAGAAACTGAATGTTCGACTGGACTATGAAAAGAACCATGATTTTTATTATTGCAATACTCCAGGATGCAAACGAATCCCGTTTGAAGAAGCCGTAGAGCTGGTTTTCCATTGCCCCACATGCGGCAAACCTTTGTCACATTGTGAAAACGGGAAAATCGTTCAGAGATTATCTGAGAAAGTTGAGCAGCTGAGGAAGGAACTGGGTGAGTGAAAAGCTTCCATCCAGGGAGCAAGCATTACAACTTCTCCGAGAACACCAATGCTCCGCAGAAGTTATAAGCCACTGCGAGGCCGTTACAAAGCTTGCTTTGGAGACCGCAAACGCCCTCAAAGAAAGAGGCTTGAAAATTGATTCTAAACTTGTGGAAACAGGTGCCCTTCTTCATGACATCGGCCGCTCAAAAACTCACATGGTTCATCACGCGGTTGTTGGAGCCGCAATCGCAGAGGCTGCAGGTTTACCTGATTCCGTGATTTCGATAATTAAAAGGCATGTCGGAGGCGGAATAACAGCTAGTGAAGCGAAAAGACTAGGGTGGCCTGAAGATGTTTACGTGCCAATTACCCTTGAAGAAAAGATAGTTTCATACGCTGACAAGCTGATTGAGAACTCCAAGCGCGCTCCAATAGAAAGAACTATTGAGAAGCTTTCTAAAGAACTGAAAGCCGAAGCGGCTGAAAGAGTTCGGAAACTTTATGAAGAAATAACAAATCTAATCGGCGATGACCCATGACGACGTTGACGGTGTTGGCAAAAATTAATAACGATTACCAATTGAAGCAAATCGATAAAGCCTTAAAGCTTGCGTTCGAAGGGCTGGAAGTAGAGGCAAAAATTTTAGGCACAGTCGCTGACAGATGGGTTCAAATAGCCCTTGCAGGGGAAGACGAGAGAATCGCAACAAACTACGTGATTAAGGAGATAGGAATCTGCCCAAGCAATTTTGGGAACGTAAAAAAACTTTCAACGCTAAACGGCTACATCTCAACCCTTAAGAAAAATGGAGAAAAGTTATCGGTAGATGTGGGAGTTTTTGAGCCGAAAAGCGTCCACGCGATTATACCTCTGCAACGTTTGCAGGCTCAGTTGGTGGATGGAAGGAAAATTGCTCTGGGAAAAATAGCTGAACTCTTCGGGTTCTGCAAAGATTTACCTGTAAGAGTAAAGGTTAGCTGTCTGAACGAGGAAGAAAGCCGCATGGAAGCTGAACTCTCAACAGGTCAGGTTGAAAGATATCAGGTTTGGCGAGAATCCCTGCTGGATAGGCTATTGGTTCTGGGATCGCCTCTTCACGAGATAAACATGACGCTAAAACATGCAAGGTTAGACCGAGATGTCATTGACGTGGAAACTTTAGGGTTGCTTGAACACGCGTTGACATGCAAACTGGGAACGGATGCAGCAGGATTGATTCCGAAAATCGGCAGAAACCTGAAAAATGTCAAGTTCGCCGTGTTCAACCCAAAGAGGCTACGAGAGTTTCTAAAGGTCTAAGACTGAAAGATTTAGAATTAAACTATTGACGGGATGCGAAATCATATGTGCTGGTTAAGGCTTGTTGGTTTTTCGCTGTTCTGTTGTGCAATTTTTTGTCTATACCCCCTTTTATATACTGTAAATAGCTGGTTCAGCTGTTTTCAACATGCTAATGGTTGTGGAAACAGCCAATACGGATAGACCCCTCTATAGGTTTCTGCATTGATTGGCTATTAGGCTCCAAATATGATGGGCTTAGTTGATTGCGACGTTTGTAAAGCCAATGCCAAAATAGCAGGCTAACAAAATCGCTCTTTAGTTTATTCGTGAATAATTCATTTCATTTTCAAAGGCGCCGCTTTTCTTGATTAAAAGCGTGAAATTTATTTTGCGGTATCAGCATTAGAATCTTGGACTGATTCCACTGAGCCACCTGAACCCCAAGAAGCTTCACGTCCGTTTTGACAGCGTTACTTCTGATGCACTTGTTTTACCTAGACGGTACACACTTACGCACTCGGATAGGACAGGCGACTTGTATCTGACAATTGGCTCAGATTTTGATCGTGAACAAATTTCAGGATGGTACACGCGGCTTATGCGAGACGAAGTTTTGGCTGAATGGAAAAAGGAGCAAGACCGCTTCTGTCTTCATGTTTATTGTCATGTTTGTGGCGGGTTTGTTTTTGGCAACGCTTCTTTTCGCGAATGGATCTTTCGTCGTGAAATGCCGCTTGTTCTGGAAGCAATTCGATACGGTGACCGTGAACTCTTTGCTAAAGATTCAAGGCTTGATCAAGCCGAAATACTTGTGCATTTTCAAAGGCCAAAAACGGAAGACAGCAAAACTCAACAGTTGGGTCGCCCCAGCAATTATTATATCCAGCAATAGACAACCGTCTCAGACAAAAGTAAGAAGCCAGCATAACGTCATTCTCAACTCGCTAATGCTCATTTAACGAATAAAACGTTGCATGGTGGGCCGGGCCGGACTTGAACCGGCGACCTTTGGCTCGTAAAGCCAATGTCCTAACCAAGCTAGACGACCGGCCCATTCTTCAGATTAAATCTGCCATGCTAATCTTTAATTTTTCGTTTTGAAACCGTTCGTTCATCAAGCTTTTGATGCCGATTGCATTTTCGTTACAGCTTTTATGATTATTTCAACTGGGTTGTCAAACTGGGCAAGCTTAGCTGCCACATCAACTTTCTTTCCGAGGTGCCGCTTAGCTAAATTCAGCACTTTTCGTGGATCGCTCATGAAAATGGGAAAACCCTTGCGCGCAAGGTACGTGTTCACGTATGTCCGCCCCAGCTCAGATACTACGATGCTTGGGACGCCTTGAAGAGCAGCCTCGCGGGCTATGGTTCCGCCTGCGCTCACAACCAAGTCCGCATTTGCAACTATTTTCGCAGAGTCCACAATTTCCTCCTTACCAGCGAAAGCATCCTTTCCAAGCGCATCATAGCGTTTGAGAAGAAGAACATTCCCGAGAGTCTCAAGTTTTCTCGCGATTTCCAATGTGGGGTCGGCTGTTCCAAGCGCGTAAGCAGCTTTGGTTTCAAGTGCCCTGACAACTATAAGCGGCTTCTTAAAATCAGAAGCCTTTGGCGGTTTCAAATCTTTAATCCACGCAGCCTCGTCTACACCTTTAAACCGAATGATGCTAGCGGGGCAATACTTTTCCAGAAATCGTTTTGGCAGAGCCTCTGAGGCAACGAGCACGGTGGCAAAAGGTATGGTTAGCTTGTTTACTGCCTTAGCGTACGGCGTGTCAGCGGTCAAAATTATTGGAACCCCAAAACCGAATGCTGTCCGACACAGTTCCACAGACTGATGAGAAATCGCTATGTCCGGAGGATTATCCCTAAACAATCTGGAAAATTTAAGGACGCGACTTGTGCTCTCCTCAAGTCTCGAAAAAAGCGATGACGGGCGATATTTCCCGACAACAATTGGATTCTCGCCGATAATACGCGCTAAAGCCAGCGTGTCAGGATGCTCTCGCGCAGTAAATATTACTTCGTGCCCATGTTTTCTAAGGCGCTTAGCGATTGCTGCACCGTATCGAACGTGCTTGCCAGTGCACGCGTCATACCAGATTCTCACGGTTAGTTTTCACCTTTCTTCTGTTTTGCCCGGATGAACGCTTCGCGCTTGGCATCATACTCTTTCTTAGTCATGGTTGCTTTTGCTGGAACCCCCCTCACGACTTTTTCAGAAGGAACATTTTTAGTTACAACGCTTCCTCCGCCGATAACCGAGTTTTCGCCCAAGATCACGCCGGGCAGTATTGTAACTCCTCCGCCTATTATGACGTTATCCTTCACTATCGGAGATGTTAGAAACGTACTTTTAGGATATTTATCGTTAAGAAGCGAACTATTGGGCGCGATGAACACGTTATTGCCGAGTACGCACTCATTTGAAATCGTCACGTGAGCTTGTATATTGCAGTTTTTCCCTATAGTCACGTTTTTGCCTATGTCACAAAAGCTTCCGATGCACGTTCCATCGCCTATTTTCGTGTTGTCGCCTATTACAACGTAATTCCAAACAACAACTTCCCTGCCGAATTGAACGTTGGCTCCAATTATTACTCCATTTCCAGTTTTTGGCTGTGACATAGTTATTCCTTTTGGCTTTCAACGTTTAAATAGTTTAAAAATTTACTTAATTTTTCTGTTAGAGGATGCGGCTAGATTGACTAAAGAAAAAGTCCTAGTAGTAGGTTTAGGTGAAATTGGGCACGCCTTATTTATGCTGTTGAAAAAAGAAGATAGCTTCGCGGTTTACGGATTAGATTTAGATGAAGCAAAAATGCGCGCGGCTGGGCAAGCCAAGCGCAAGCTGCCAGACGAAGTGGACACGATGCACGTTTGCCTTCCATGTAAGATTCAAGAAAAATTCGTAGACACAGTTGCCAAATACGCCAAACAGTTTAAACCAAAACTGCTTATCATCAACAGCACGGTTCCGCCAGGAACAACAAAGAAAATCCATGAACAATGCAAATGCCTTGTTGCCCACTCTCCAGTTCGCGGAGTACACAAAAACCCCGAGTACATGGAGTGGGAGTTGAAACGCTGGACAAAATACGTTGGTGGAGTAAACACAAAAGCAACAGACGCTGCCCGCAAGCATTTTGAAAAAATGGGTTTAAAAGTGAAAACACTAAAAAGCTGTGCCGAAACAGAGTTGGCTAAACTGTTCGAAACAACTTACAGAGCATGGATGATTGCCTGTTTTCAAGAAATGCACAGAATAGCTAGACATTTTAACTGTGACTTTGATGAAGCCGTAGATTTTCTGGAAGATACACACCGCTTGAGATTAGACAGACCCGTCATGTTCCCAGGATTCATAGGCGGTCACTGCTTAATACCAAACACTGAATTACTGTTAAATGCCTATGACTCAGAGTTTTTGCGGTTAATTTTAAAGTCAAACGAGAAACGGAAGGAAGAGATCAAAGACAAGGGTGTCCAAAAAGAAGTTGAAAAGGTCGGTAAGAGAGCCAAAGCCTTAGAGAAGGAACTGATGGACAAAAATGACAGCTTAGTGGTGCTGTAATGAAGCTCGTTATGATCAGCGATTGTGCCTTTGTGGGAGAAACTTTACTCAAGTACATGCCGCCTGAACTGGAAAAACAACACATCAAGCGCAGTAGAAGCTTTTGGAGCAAGACTTTCAGTTTAGCGTTCAAGATTTTGAGGGCGAAAGGAGACATATACCACGCAAATTACCTTTTACAAGACTGCTACATTGCAAGCCGTTTAGGCAAAAAACCGTTAATTGGACACGCCCATGGAAGTGAGTTAAGAACAATCCTAAATCATTCGTTATGGGGCAGAATCGTCAGGCATAATCTAAAACATTGCGACAAAATTTTAGTCAGCACGCCAGACATTCTCGGCATAGCTAAACGGTACAGAGAAGACGCAGAATACCTGCCTAATCCAGTTAACGCTGAACTGTTTTATCCGAAACCTGCAGTTCAAAAAGGCGAAAAGAAGAGGGTCTTAATTGCAAGCGATTCAAACTGGAGCGTGAAAGGAACAGATATAGCTATAAAAGCGCTGAGCAAGATCAGAGAGGAAGTTGATGTAAGCATCATTCAACACGGCAAAGATTTTGACAAAACAACAGCATTGGCGTCCTCGTTAGGTTTAAGCCTCAAAATTTTACCGAAAACTCCACATGAAAAACTCAACGAGTACTACTGGGACGCAGATATTGTCATCGACCGATTTGCTCTCGGGTCCTTAGGAATGGTTTCGCTTGAAGCTATAGCGTGCGGCCGACCAGTACTAGCGTACGTTTCTTCAGAATATCCCGAAAACAAGGATTTTCCATTAAAAGACTTGAAAGACGAAGAGACAATAGCGAATACGATAAGTAATTTGCCATCTGACTTGTGGGAAAGAGAACATCTATTTCTGAAGAAATATCATGATGTAACGAGCATAGAATCACGTTTGCTGTCAATTTACGAAGAATTAGCGAAGAAATGATTGAGACTTGATTATCTTAAGTATTTTTTGCGAAGCGCGTCCATCACCAAAGGGATTAGGCAGCGCCCCCAGTTTTTTGCAAAGCTCTTCTTCGTTTTCAATGATTTCCTCAGCAGTTTTGACTATTCTCTCAGTATTGGAACCCACCAGGTAATTTGCACCTAATTGAACGGTTTCCACCCATTCAGTGTTTTCTCGCAGGGTGATGCACGGTGTTTTAAGCCAGAAAGCTTCTTTTTGCACGCCTCCAGAATCTGTCATGACAAGGGTCGCGTTTTTAATGAGGTTAATGTTTTCCAAATAGCTCACAGGTTCGATGAGCTTGACATGCTTTTGTTCCTTCAACTTGGTGTATAAATTGAAACTGCGCAGCTGCTTCTGGGTTCTGGGGTGAAGGGGAAAGATTACTACGAGCTTTTTCAGCTTCACAATCGCGTCTAATATCTTCTTCAAGTTTTCAAGGCTGTCAACGTTTTCTTGCCTGTGCAACGTCAAAAGCGCATACGCCTTTGTTTTCACATCCAATTGATCCAAAATAGCTGTTCTTTCCGCCTTTGGTAATTGCTGGAGTAACACATCGTACATGGTGTCTCCAACTAGATTGACGCTGGCTTTGCTTATTCCTTCTTTCAGCAGATTCCGCGAGCAAATTTCTGTTGCCGTAAAGAGCAAGGTAGAACAATGGTCTGTTAGGCGCCTGTTAACTTCTTCAGGCATTCTATTATCGTAGCTTCTTGCTCCCGCCTCAACGTGCGCTACTGGAATGTTAAGCTTAGCGGCAGTTAACGCCCCAGCCAAAGTAGAATTAGTATCGCCAGGGACCACAACTAAATCTGGTTTTTGCTTCTGCAAAAAGGGTTCTAAGCGTGTCATCATNTTCGCTGTTTGNTGCGCATGAGAACCGCTTCCAACTTCCANGTTTACTGTTGGCTCAGGCAAACTAAATTCTTCAAAGAACACTTTAGTCATTTCATAATTGTAATGTTGACCTGTGTGAATTATGGACAATTTTACTTGTTTATCTTCATTTGATAGGCGAATAAATGGCATCGACTTTATGATTTGAGGGCGCGCGCCTAAAATTAGGGCAACATTTACTTTTTCCAATTTTTCGCTCACTTGCTCATTATGATTGTGGTTATACCGCTTTTACTATGCTTTGTGAGAGATAAAGCTATTTTAGTTTAGTGTACCAAGCATATAATCACTTACGATGATGAGTCGGTTCAATAAGACTGGATGAGATTTATAAAAATGAACGGGAATACGATGGTCACAGTTGTGATTCCAGCGTACAATGCAGAAGAATTCATAAAAGATGCGGTGAAATCTTGTTTTAACCAAACGTATAGACCAATTGAAACGATAGTTGTGAATGACGGGTCGACAGATGCAACGGCTAATGAAGTTAAAGTCTTGGCTGATGCCCTCCATAGCAATGATTTTGAGGTAAGATTAATAGACATCGGCAAAAATATGGGCGCCGCCAACGCCTTAAACGTTGGTTTCTCAAATGCAAAAGGCGCTTACATATGCTGGCTTAGTGCAGACGACATATTCATAGATAGAGAAAAAATAAAGAAGCAAATAGGATTCATGCAAAGAACAAAAGCGGATTGGGGTTATTTCAGAGATTTCTACAGTGGCACAAATACCTCAACGGCGAGACTTGTAAAAAGCAGTTATCTACCGCGCTTGCGCATGTTAGATCCCCTTTTTATTCGCGATTCTGATTTGCGGTTAGCAATGTTGTTTTTTAGAAACCCTATAAACGGAAGTTCAGTTGTGATCAAAAAAGATTGCGTAGAATCATACGGTCAATTTGATCCTAGCACAAGAAATGTTGATGGCGATGGCGATCTTTGGATGCGGTATAGTGCCTTAAAACTCAAACTTTGCGCCTTGAAAGGTGCGCCAGTTTTTTACAGGGAACATGGAAAACAGACCTCAAAAAGGAAAGATTACATGATGTACGGATGCGAGTTAACTAGAATGAGAATGTTGCGGGCTTTGGAGAAAAAGAAGAAATTAACAAAAATCATCAAAAAAATCACGCCGTTTCTCCCAATAATTCTAAAAGCTAAAAACCACTTTGAAAGACCACTTGTTTCAGAGTTCCTGTTTAACTACATAATTGAAAACAAAGATAAATTCAATTATTTCCTTTTCAAGAGTTCTAAAAGATCTTTGAATGATGTTAAGAAACACAGAAACTATCAGAGCATAGACAAAGATAAATTTGCTGAGGACCTCGAATTATTGACAAGAACCGATACATTCGCAAAGTTTGAAGCAACTTTCGAAAAGATGGTTAAAAATGGATAAAGTGTTAGTAGTTGGCGGTAGCGGATTCATAGGTTCCGCTATACAGCAACTCGTACTGAATGAACGTTTAGAAGATTTTTTCGCATTTAGCTTTAATAAAAATCCTGAAGGAATTGATGCCCACCTGAATAAGGTGCATATAGACCTTCTTAAAGCAGGAGCAAACAAGGATATTAAAAATTATCCAGTAGCAGTTTACGTAGCGGGCAACACGGATCACGGACTCGCAAAGCGCTCTGCCTTGCTCGATTTAGATTTAAATGTCCGAGCCTTCCTGAATTTCATGGAAGAATTTAGAGGTTCACTAGTTTTACTCTCTTCACAAGCGACATACTACGGTTTAGAGGGCGAAATTCCTGAAACAGTTAACCATATTGCCACAATGCCTTATGGGCTTTCAAAGCAAATGGCGGAAGCATACGCAAAGTACTTTCTAAAAAACGACGTTTTGTCAAAACTTTGGATTTTTAGATTAATGTACACGTTTGGAAAAGGAGAAAAAGAACGCAGATTAATTCCCAGATGTGCAAACGCGGTTCGCAACAGCCAGAGAATCACCATCTTCGGAGGGGGCAAATCTTTTCTAAATCCATTGCCTTCATGGTTTGTCGCACAAGTATTACTCAAGGCTACTGAAAGTCTAAAGGGAAGGAAGAGCAAATTCATGGAAGTCACAAACATAAATTATCCTGAAAAAGTATCTGTCAAAGATGTAGTCACGTTCTTGAATCGTGTTAAGCACTTTGATTTTATAATAAACGATTCTGGAGAAGAGTGGCCTGTTAAATTTTGGGGCAACACAAAAAACTTGCTCAGTCACATGAAAGAATGGAAAATGGATTTTCCAGATTTGTGGGATAACTTAAAAGAGTACTTCATCGAACTGATAGAGGGGAAAGAACATGGCTAAAATCTTTGTAACCGGAGCTCTTGGATTCATAGGCAGCTTCTTAGTACCATATCTAACTGAACAGCGTCACGAAGTGGTCAGTTCAGATGTTCATGTTAGAGATTACGCTGATTACGTTAGAGCCGATGTGACTTCATTCGAAGATTTGTACAAGATTTTCAAGAAAGAAGACATAGACCAAGTGATACACATGGCTGGAGAAGTTGGGAGGATGGTGGGCGAGGAACACCCACAGAAAATGGTGTATGTTAATAACATCGGCACATTAAACCTCATAAAACTTTGTTTAGAATACGACTGCAGATTGGTGTACTTTAGCACTTCTGAAGTCTATGGACNCCTTTTCGANAAAGGCAAAGCTGTAAAAGAAGAAGACCTTGAAAACGGATCAATATTCGTAACGACCAACGTNTATGCCATGAGCAAACTCTTTGGAGAAGCGATAGTGCNNCATTACTTGGAAAACTACGGNCTTAACGCCNTAACAATAAGACCNTTTATGGTGTACGGACCTGGAGANCACCCCTCAAAATACAGAAGCGCCCTGATCAATTTCGTACACTCCGCGCTNAAAGGCGAAACGCTAACCGTTCATAAAGGAGCCGAGCGAGCATGGTGCTACGTTTCCGATTTCATAAGCGGTCTTCATTTGGCTATGCAACATCCTTTTTCAGGAAAATATGAAGCGTTTAACATAGGATCTGACGAGTATCACACCATGGAAGAAGTTGCAAGAATGGTTGTTAATGAGTGCGGAGGGAACCAAAACCAAATAAAAGTAATAGAACCGCCAACGAAGTTTTTGAGCCTTTCAAAACAGTTTTCAATAAAGAAAATCAAGTCGATTGGATACCAACCAAAAATTTCGCTGAAAGAAGGAATAAAACGAGTCGCAGNATGGCAGAAGAAAGAAGCTGGCGGAAAATAGCACCCACAATGAGACAGCTACTCAAGGGAGTTTGTCAGTAAACATTGTGGTCTGCGACGAACAGGCAAAAATTTGCGAAAGCATGACAAGAATTTCCTAACCAAAAACCTTCTAAACTAAAGCGTTCTGGGCATGACAAATAACTCATATTGTTCGTATTCTGGTCTGATGATGCCACACGTAGTTTGCCACGTCAAACTTTGCTTTGCGCTTAATTAACGCACTGAAATATCCAGCGACAATTAATACGTATGTCCGAGGACCAATGTTTCTTAACCCAAACAGCAAATGGAGCGGTTCATAACCTAGCTGATAGTATATTGTTCCTCGAGCCATCACTTCAGCCACACTGTGAGGGCGTTTGCGTGTCTGCACTATGTTAACGTCTGTCTTAACTACTTTAGCGCCCTCAGCGATGAACTTGTGCGTGATGTATGAATCGTCGCCTTCAAGGTGAAATCGCCCATTCATCAACCGCATGAAAGGCGCAACCCGAATAAGCATTACGTAGCCCCAGTCGCCACACAGGTCAGGCTTCAAACGTAAGCATTTTTCAACATAATCTGGGGGTAATACTGTGTCTCCGTCAACTCGCAAAAGGTAGTCAAAGTCTTCAAGGCAAATTTGCGCTAAAGCCTTGTTTATCACATAAGAAACTTTCTGTGACAATACACCGCCCCTAACACGTTCAGTCAGCAACATAATTTTTTGAACTGGAACGGTTTGCGATCGAATCGCTGGCAAACATGCCGGATTCAAGTCTTCTGGCAATGATGGAACAACGCACAGTATCCGCAAATTTACCTACGCCTGTATACTTACTGAGCTTTGAGATTATTTAAAATTAAATGACCATAAGAAAAGTTTTATGAATAAAAAGCCAATCTTATCAGTTGTGCAAATATTGCTTCTACTGCGTGCCCTAGCTGAGATATTGCGTGCAAGAGTTGAAAGAATTAAGGCATTTATTGAAATGGAGTAGAAAGGAAATGCCTTTGGTTTTTGTACCAACATGGAACAGTGCGGCAACGCTAGAAGGAACTTTACGAAGCATCAAGATTGCAATTCCGAACGCTTCAATCGTGGTTATTGACCGTGGCAGCACCGATAATACCAAGCGTATAGCTTTGAAGTATGGAAAATACGTGAATTTTAACGGTAATATCGGAGAAACAAGAACGCTAATGTGCAAAATGGCGCAAGAAAGTTCTGAATGGTTTGCTATGGTTGATTCCGATATGGTTCTGCCCGAGAACTGGTTTAGGGAAGTGACACGTTATAAAGATAAGGATGTTGGCGCCATTTTTACGCGGAAGTTCTCGGTAATTAAAAAAATCCGCGGGTTTGAAATGTGGCGCCAATCCGCATTAGTTTTTCCAGTAGTTAACATAACCCGTATGGATACAGCTTGCGTTTACATTAATCCAAAAGCCGTTGCAGGTTTCCAAACGACAGCTTCAAACCAAGAAGACAAACAGTTAGGCGAATACATCATAAAACAAGGATTCAAACACGTTTTCGTTAACATNATTGCNGATCATTACGGGAATGAAACAATACACAATTTTTGGCAACATGCACGNTGGGACGGGGCAGGAAGGCGAAAAATAATTAAAGATTCAACCGTTGAAATGTTACTTGCAATCTTTGTCATGCCATTAAAAGCACCGCCGAGATTAATGCTGTTTACATTCAAAACTTATCTTCAGGAGTTCATTGGTTATTTGTTAGCTAATTATTATTTTGAATATAAACGATGATGAAAATGACGGTGAAATGATTCTTTTTGCGCGCACACTTGCACTCTTCTTTTCAAACTGTTTTTGTTGCGCTCGCCCACTTCACCAATTTTGATAATTTTTCGGGTTTTTCCATGCGGCATTTTTCTTATTTAACGCAGAACCCTCGTGTATGCTTTGAGACAAAACAAGACTTTTATGAGACACTCAAAAGATATGATAGAAGATGGGTGGCAGAAAAAACAAATGACGTTAGTAGGGCTACGGCATAAACTTGTTTCCATGTTAGCGCCTAAACTGTACTCCGAGTGGCAATTGCACTATAGAGAACGACCCATGATAAATTTCATAAAAGAAAACTATACTGAGCCTTTAGTTGGTGTAGAAGTCGGAGTTCACCAAGGTAACAACTCTCTGCGTATTTTGAAAACCCTAAACATTGAAAAGCTGTTTTTAGTAGACCCCTATTACGATTTTTCAGAAGCTGGACTCGAAGGTACATTGCATTGCAGTGAGAAAGACTATGAGATTGCACTTGAAAACGTGCGCGCTTACTTGAACAAAGTAACTTTCATCAAGAAGCCAAGTGTAGAAGCTGCGAATTCGTTCAAAAATGAAACAGTGGACTTCGTGTACATAGATGCATGGCATAAGTACGAAGCTGTTAAACAAGACATCAAAACATGGTACCCCAAAGTAAAGAAGGGGGGCGTCATCGGTGGTCATGATTTCGTCCCTTTCTTTTCAGGCGTGGTTTACGCAAGCACCGAATTTGCCAAGGAATTAGGACTCAAACTCTCGTTTAAGGGGTCGGACTGGTGGATAAAACTCTGATGCACTTTAAATTTAAAGTTCCAGAAACAAATACTGAAGTTCATAGAACGACGGAGAATATTCAATGAAAACTGCAATACTCGGTGGAGGTTTAACAGGACTCACCCTCGGCTACCTACTGAAGCAGCAACATGGAGAAATCGAGATTCTAGAGCGCAACCAAGAATGCGGCGGCTTAATGAGAACGGTTCAGCATAAAGGGTTCACTTTTGACTGGGGCGGTTCTCACGTAATCTTCTCGAAGGACAAAAAAATCCTGAATTTCATGCTTGGGCTTCTGGGAAAAAACAGAGTCGAGAACAGACGAAACACAAAGGTCCTGTATAATGGCTGTCTCGTGAAATACCCTTTTGAAAACGGTTTGTCAGACTTGCCTTTAGAGGAGAACTTTGAATGCCTGTACGATTTCATTAAAAACGTAATCAAGAAAGAAAAAGGAGCACTAAAAAAGCCTGCTAACCTCAACGAGTGGTGCAGCTACACGTTCGGCAACGCCATAGCCGAAAAATACTTGGTGCCTTACAACAAGAAAATCTGGAAATTTCCCCTTGAACAAATGAGTCTCGAGTGGGTTGAAAAAATACCTAGCCCGCCTGTGGAGGACGTTATCAAATCATCTTTAGGAATCAGCACAGAAGGTTATGTTCATCAACTCAATTTCTACTACCCCAAAACCGGCGGAATTCAAGCCTTGATTAAGGCGCTTGAAAACAGAATTGGCGATTCAGTCACGACTAATTTCAAGGTTACAAAAATCAGTGGGAAAGATGGGAACTGGTCCATATTCGACGACAAGCTGGAAAAGCGCTGCGAGAAGATTATTTCAACTATTCCAATTCAAGCTCTTGTGAAAGCTGTTGATGCACCGACAGGAGTTAGAGAAGCAGCAGACAACCTAAATTATAACTCGTTAATCACGGTGATGATAGGGTTAAAAAGAAAACTGAAAAAGAAACATTCTTGGCTGTATATACCCGCCCACAGCATCCTATCGCATCGGGTGAGTTTTCCTTCAAACTATAGCCTCGCTGTTTCTCCAACAGGAATGTCTTCTGTGATGGCTGAGATAACCTGCAGAATCGGGGATGAACAGTGGAGAAGTAAAGACGACGTTATCGCAAGCCGCGTTGTCGACGATCTGCACAAATCGAATATTATCGACAAGAGCGACGTGAGTTTTGTCCTCACGCGAAGAGCAGAGTACGCCTACGTGATAAACGACCTCAACTACAGCAGAAACATGAAAACTGTTAGGAGCTATTTCAGCCAAAGAAAGATAGGTCTTGTGGGAAGGTTCTCAGAGTTTAAGTATTTGAATATGGATGACTGCATCAGAAGCGCCATGAACTATGCTGAACAGATCGGAAAGATTGAAAGAAACATTGGATAGCTGGAAACTGGTAATAGATAAGCCCTAAAAGTAGCCTTCAACGCGAAAGCGGCTTGGGCAGCGCTAATTAGTTAGCAACAGAGGATTTATAATTAAAACAGACATTTCACTTAGAAAGGACAAGCAGAGAAACAATGATAAGACTGAGAATAGACGTTGACTACTCGTACCCATCACGAATCAAAAGTTTTCTCTTTACAGGATTAAACATCAAAACGGATAAGAACTATTTAAAAAACAGTAAAATTCTGGCAAGGATGATTAACGAGTCAACAAGGAATGTTAAAGCTTACTGGTTTTTCACGCCTAATACAATTCCAGACAATGAACTGTTAACATTGCTAAATGGCAGCAAACATGAGGTTGCACTTCACGTTGTGAATGATCCCAAGCGAGAATTGGAACAGTTAGAAAGCGCAACAAGAAGAAAAATACGTTACTATACAATTCACGGGACTGCCCGCTTATTCGCGCGGATAATGTGGAAACGGTGGAAAACAAACTCGCCCCCTATCCCAAAAGACTTTCCATTACAGCCTTTTTACCAGACTTCATCGTCCCCCTTAGATCGAGTATGTTACGAAGAATCAACTGAACGAGCGATAAAAACAGCGGAAGACTACATCAAAAACGAAAAAATCATACAAATTCATCCGATATGGCTCTTCCAAAGGGGAATGTTGAACAAGAGAGGTCCCTTTTACGAAACACTTAGGAGAATTCTGGAAGTAGATAAAGAAATAGAAACGGTAGCGGTGAGAAAGAAACTCTTCTTCAAAATTGCAAATGACATAAACGAATATGCAAGAGACGTAATTCCAACGAACGATTTTATTGAGAAACTCGGAGAAAGAGGCGTAGACATCTTCACTTTCATCGAGAGAAGATGGCGCAACACAATTTCCAATCCGCCGCACTTCTGGTTGGGAACCGATGATAATATTGCGCTTCTCCAAGTGACAACCTTTGATGAATGGTGGAAAAACATTGGAAAAAAAACGCGCAATATGGTTCGCAAGGCGGAAAAATGTGGTGTGAAAACAGAGGTTGTTGAGCCGAGCGAAGAATTGGCTGAAGGCATTTGGAAAATTTATAATGAGACGCCGATACGGCAAGAAAGAGGATTTACACATTATGAGATACCATTGCAAGCGGTGATAAATGGCATCCGCTTATCACAAAATTGTATTTATGTTGGTGCATATTTTCAAGAGGAACTTGTGGGTTTCATTCAGCTTGTTCACGGTAATGACGTAGCACTTATCTCGCAGATACTTTCATTGCAGAAACACTGGGACAAAGCGGTGAACAATGCCTTGGTAGCTAAAGCAATTGAATTTTGTGCAAATAAAAAAATCAGGTGGATAATGTATGGAAGAATTGGAAACCATCCATCCTTGGACAAGTTCAAACAGAGTAATGGCTTCTCCAGATTTACCGTAACCCGGTACTACGTCCCTATCACTAAGAAAGGCCGAATCGCTACAAAAATGGGATTGCACCGAGAGATTAAAGATATTCTTCCTCAATCAGTAAAATACCCACTTATCCCGCTCTACAACTGGATAAGCAGAAACAAAATACGGATAAGGCTCCGCTTAGGCTTGTAATGGTTCCAATAGCGATAGCTTAAAGCCATTAGTCGCCCACGCTTCTAGAGCTTAATGGGTTATAGAAGTGAAAATGATGATGCGTGAAATTAAGTGCCGTTTAGTTACATAAGATTAAATACTTACATGGAGTTATGCAAAGAAACAAATCAAAGGTGTCTCTGTGGCAAGAAACGAGATCAGACTACAATACTCGGGCTACGTCATATTCGCCGCCAAATTAATTAGCGTGGCAACTGGACTGATTTTTCAATTCATGCTGGGGCGAGCAATTGCAGGCGTTAGCCCAGAATACGCCATATGGGGTAACATTAACACCGTTATCCCGTACTTCACGTTGCTGGCTGGAATCGTGCCCTTCTGGGTTATGCGATGCGTTGCAAGAGGGAAAGAAGGCGCAACCAAAACGGGACTTATAATGAATTTGATTTTTTCCTTAATAGCCACAGCTGCTTATTTTGTCGTCATCCCGCTTGTTCTGCCATCGCTTCTTTCTGAAGCTGGAGTCTCTAATCCTGCGGCGTATCTGCCTTTTTACCTTATAATTTCGGTTCAGATAATTGAAGTATACCTGATAGGGCTCTTTGAACCCTGCCTTCAAGCACGTACGCCACAGTCAGTAGGCTACGGATTGATTTTGCAACAACTGGTTAGGGTCATTGTAGGCTACGTTATAATAATCCAGCTAGGTCAGCCTCTCCTAGGCGCTGTGGTAGGCACAATCATTGCACTCTCCGTCCAATTGGTCTATTACTTCAAATTTCTTTCGGGCGAATTGAAACAGCGCATGCAATGGGGGTATGTAAAAGAGTGGCTTAAAGGTTCAGTTTTGATCGTATACAGTGTTGTAGGAGGCGTGATTGCAGGCTTCGTTTTCATTATGCTCTTTACTTACGGAGGAGTCGGCAGCATGGACGTATACTATGCTGCCCTTCAGATTGCAAATGTCATCACTTATGCTGGCTCCATATCTTTCGCACTTTATCCGAAACTCTTGACAGAGAAACGAGGTGAGGACGTGACAACTTCGATGAAGACGGTGTTGATGTTTGCCCTTCCGATGACTGTTGGAGTAATATCGTTATCCACCTCGTACATAGTACTCCTGAGACCTGAAACAGCGAATTTGTACCCGGGCGCAGAATGGGTCCTCGTAATTTTGGCGTTAGACGCGCTGGTTACAGTGGTTTCTGGCATTTACGGAGCCGTTCTTACAGGAGTCGAAACCGTCGATCGGGAGAGATTATCGTTCAAATCACTGGTTCGAAGCAAATTATTCATGTTTTACTCTTTGTCTTACGTGCATTCCGCTATAACGATTCCGACTGCCTATTATGTTCTAACAACATATGCTTTACACCAACCCTTGGTGGCAGCATTCTCGGTCTGCGTGGTTAACTCTATAGTGCGGTTCGCCATGTTCCTGATCTTAGTTATTATGGTTCGGGGAATGTTCAAGATTTCCATGCCGTGGAGGAGCATAGCGAAGTATGGGCTGGCTTCCGCAGTTATGGGCGTTGTGTTGTTCCTTTTACCCTACACAAATAGCATATTAACGACGCTGGCTTGGACCGCTGTGGGCGGCATAGTTTATTTGGCTGTGTTGATGGCAATCGACAAAGAAAGTCGAGGACTACCTAAGGTTATACTGAAAGAAATTAGAGGGAAGAAAAGCAGCGGATAACCTTTTCCCCGCGCGAATAGCAAATGCCATACACATTCTAAAGCAGTAGAGCCGCCAAGATATCGTGTAACGCTTCTTTGTTAATACCTCTAAAAATGGCTTTTCCGCTTGCGAATAAGCGAAATGAAATGCCTTGAAAGGCAAATTCAAAAATAATTCCAGAAAGAGAATTCTTCAGCTGGGCTTTACTACGGATTTTGGCAATGGCTTCATCTTTTTTGTCGTACTTGAAGGTGACTATGACGCCTTTTTCTTCGCCGCATGTCTCTTCGATTCTCGCTACATAATCTTCCACAGCCGACATTAGAGCTGCTCAATCTCCTTCAAAACTTCTATAAAGCGGTCGATTTCTTCACGCGTGTTATAAATGTAGAAGCTTGCTCGGGCAGAAGATTGCAGCTTGAAAATTTGATGCAAAGGCTGTGCACAGTGGAAGCCACTGCGTATCATAATTCCATAATTGTCAAGAAAAAGGGCGACGTCATGGGAGGACAAACCAACAATGCCGAACGGCATTATTCCACACTTGAGGGAAGGGTCACTGGATCCGTAGAGCACAAGTTTGGTGCAACATCTCTGCATTGTCTTTACAGCGTATTCAGTCAGCATTTTCTCATGTTTCAAAACTTCAGACATGCCTATTTTTTCTAAGTATTTGATTGCTTCTATAAGCGCTACGCTACCGCAGATGTTGGGTGTTCCCGCTTCAAACTTCCAAGGTGGATCATTCCAATCTATGCCACAACGTCCGGTTTTTTGGTTATAGACTACTTCTTTGATCATTTCGCCTCCGCCTTGGAAAGGTTCCATTTTTTCAAGGAGGGCTTTCTTGCCATAAAGCGCGCCTATACCTGTGGGTCCAAGCATTTTATGTCCAGAAAAAGCCAGAAAATCCACGTCTAGGTCTCTAACATCCACGGGCATGTGAGGAACTGATTGAGCGCCATCCACAAATACCAATGCGCCGTTTTCATGGGCAACTTTGGCGATTCTCTTGACGTCATTGATTACGCCGCTAACGTTGGAAACATGGTTGATGCTTGCAAGCTTGGTGTTGTTGGAGAACTTGGTTTCAAAATCCTCGTAGTCAAGTGTGCCGTCATCGTTCACNTTCGCNTATTTAATTGTGAACCCGTTAAGTTTTGAGATTAGTTCCCACGGAACGATGTTGCTGTGGTGTTCCATTAAGGACACTAAAACCTCATCGCCCTTTTTCAGGTTGCGAAGCCCCCAGGAATACGCAACTAGGTTGATTGCTTCGGTGGTGCCTCTGGTAAAGACTATTTCCGTGGAGTCTTTCGCGTTTACGAATCGGGCAATTTTTTCTCGGGTGTTTTCATGTAATTCTGTTGCTTCCTGAGAAAGCGTGTGAACTGCCCTGTGAACGTTGGCGTTGTGGTTTTCGTAAAAGTCTTTTGTGGCTTCGATTACTTGTCGGGGTTTCTGTGTAGTTGCAGCGTTATCAAAGTAGATTAGGGGGTTGTTGTTTATTTTCCGTTTTAATATTGGAAAGTCTTCGCGAATCTCGTATGGATTTAGGATTATTTTTCCTCCGCGACCTTCAGTCTCTTTGACAGCTTTTCAGCGAGTTCTTCCTCTTCTAGTGCCTGTTTCTCCTCAAAAGTTAATTCGTGGGGAAGCCAGCTTGGAACTGAACCCTTCTGCTCATAGTATTTTCGGATAGCTCGTTTGACAGCGCCCACAGCAAGAACGCCACAGTGAAATTTGACGCTGGGTAAGCCGCCTACTTCTTCAGTCACTTTTTTCCACGTTACGTCTTTCCACGCACTCTCAAGGCTTAGTCCCTTTATCATCTCGGTGACTATGCTTGCGGTCGCTATGTTCGCGGCGCACCCATAGCTTTCGAACGAGATTTTTTCAATGACGGCTTGATCGGTAATTTTCATGTAGAAGGTTATCATGTCTCCGCATGCGGGATTCCCGGCGACCGAGATAACGTTGGCGTCTTCCAGTTTTCCGAGGTTTTTGGGGTTTCTGAACAAGTCGAGAACTTTTTGGGTGTAAGGTAATGGTACACGCGACATTCTTAATCAACTCCTGTTGAGCCAACTATTCCTCTTATTCTGTTTACTGCATTAGGTAATACGTCTAAAACATAAGTTATATCTTCTTCTGTATGGTACCGAGTTGTCTTCATCAATATGCTGCCGTGGGCTTCGCTGAATTTGCGGCCTATGGCAACGAGAACGTGACTGGGTTGGAGGAGTCTTCTGCTGCATGCGCTTCCGCTGGACACGTAGACGCCGCTGAGGCTTAACTCTATTGTCAACGCTTCGCCTTCACATCTTAGAAAGCTTATGTTCGCGTTGTCAGGCACCCTCCTGTCACTTTTCGGACCGTTAAGTTTTACGTCGGAGAGTTTCCCAAATATGCCGTCCGCAAGTTTGTCTCTCAACATGCGCATGCGATTTACATTCGCTTCAAAATCCTGAAAAGCCAGTTCAGACGCCTTTGCGAAACCAACAATAAGCGGAGTGTTTTCAACTCCTGGCCAAAGTTTTTGTGTCCCTATCTGACCTTCTAAAATCTTGTCTACGTTCACACCTTCTTTCACGTACAGCGCGCCGATGCCGCGGGGACCTAGAATCTTGTAGCTGCTTACAGTTGCCAAGTCCACTTTCAAATCTTGCATGTTTAAGGGGATTCTGCCATAAGCGTCTGAAGCGTCTGTGTGAAAAAGGGTTTGTGGGTTTTTGTCTTTGACTATGTCTAAGGCTTCTTTCACGGGCTGTATTGTTCCAATCTCGTTGTTAACCGTCGATATGCTTGCCAGAACGGTCTCTTTATCGACTGCGTCTTTTAGTTCCTCAAGGTTGAGGAAGCCTTCCCTGTCAACAGGGATTTTAGTGGTTGTGAACCCAAACTTTTGCAGCAGTTCAGTCACATGCAAGACGTTTATCGGTTCAATGGCGGAGATTACGATTTTTTTGCCTTTGTGCTTGTTGGCGAAAGCCGCGCCGATCAGCGCTAGGTTGTTAGCTTCTGTTTCGCCCGGCGTAAGCGTTATTTCTTCGAGAATTTTGGCGCCTAAGAATTTGCTGATTTTTTGGGCTGACTCCATGATTGTTTCGAAGGCTTCCCAGCCCGGTTTATGCGTGAGCGTTGGGTTGCCGTAAGCTCGTTGATTGTAGTAGGGAAGCATTGCGTCCACCACTTCTTTGGGAACTGTTGTTGAGTTTTCGTTGTCCAAGTAAACCTCGCGTTTTATGCCTTCATGTGCCTTAAGCAGTTCTTTCACATTTTCAACCATACCATATCCTGACCTTTTAGAGAATAAACAATTGTTTCACATTTTATATCACGAATTCAAGTAGAAAAATGTAACCATAAGAAAACGGAAAACGGTACGATTAACACTATAAATTAGCGCTTCCATATTGTTCTGCAAAAAATGAAATGATGGCGCATTTACGTGAAAATAACAGAATTGCCAGTGCCAGAGCAAGTGAAAGAGGTAGTGCTTCGTTCTGGAATTGCCGACTTGTATCCTCCTCAAGAAGAAGCCATACAAGCCAGAGTCATAGAGGGCAAAAACCTTGTTTTGGCAACTCCCACAGCGTCTGGAAAAACGTTGATAGCTGAACTCTGCAGCCTTAAGCACATTTTAGAGAGGAACGGCAAAGTAATTTATCTAACGCCGTTGAGAGCTTTGGCGAACGAAAAGTTCGATGAATTCAAGAAGTACACTTCTATTAGAAAGACAAGTGGAAAACGAGTAAGCGTAGGCATCAGCACTGGCGATTTTGACAGCAGCGACCCCTGGCTGGAAAGATACGATGTAATAATAACCACCAACGAGAAAGCAGACTCGCTTTTGAGGCATAGGGCTAAGTGGATGGAGGACATTTCGTTGATTGTTGCGGACGAAGTGCACCTCTTGAACGAGGCGGAACGCGGTCCGACGCTTGAAGTGGTACTGGCAAGGCTCATGCAGATCAATCCAGAAATGCAGATTTTAGCGTTGAGCGCAACCATAAATAACGTTGAAGAAATCGCAAGCTGGCTCAAAGCGGGCTATGTCATAACAGAGTGGCGACCAGTCTCCTTAAAAGAAGGCGTGCTTTTGCATGAGGAGATCCAATATAAGGATGGAGACGCCCGAAAAATCGAGAAAAAGACACGTAACACAACCATAAACCTCGTTTTGAACACCGTGAAAACTGGCGGTCAAGCGCTGGTTTTTGCGTCGACAAGAAAAAACTCGGTGACTTGGGCAAAAAAAATTGCAGAACACACGAGCGAAGTCTTGTCTAAACCCATCAAAAGGACTTTGGCGCATGAGGCAGATAAAATTCTGTCTGCAGGCGAGAGAACGCGGATCAGCGAATCCCTTGCTGCGCTTGTCAAGTGCGGCACGGCGTTTCATCACGCTGGCTTAGCTGGCGCTCACCGCAGGCTCATTGAGGATTTGTTTCGGCAGGGAAAAATTAAGGTATTGACGGCTACGCCAACGTTAGCTTTCGGCGTTAACCTTCCAGCGCGCACGGTAGTCGTTCAGGATTACCGTCGTTGGGAACCAGGCTACGGCTATTACCCTATAAGCGTTTTGGAGTACAAGCAGATGGCTGGGCGAGCTGGAAGACCCAAGTACGACAAGGTAGGCGAAGCAATACTTATCTCCAAGACTGCTGACGAGGCGGACTATTTGATGGATAGCTACGTTCTTGCGCGTCCCGAGAGAATATGGTCTAGGCTTGCTGTTGAAAGGATAATCCGTGGGCATGTGCTGGCAACGATCGCTTCGGATTTCGCTCACACGGAAAACGGCATCTACGATTTCTTCGGAAAAACCTTCTACGCCTACCAGTACGACGTGAAAGCCATCAAGAGCATCATAGCTAAAATCTTGAAGTACCTGTATGATGAGGAAATGCTGGACTTAGCTGGAGAAAATATTTTTGCCACAAAATTTGGAAAACGAGTAAGCGAACTTTACATAGACCCCGTTTCAGCGGTTGTAATCCGCGATGCGCTACGGTACAAGCCAGCTTACCTGACAGATTTGAGCTTACTGCATTTGATTGCACACACGCCAGATATGGGACCAGTGATGAGACCGTATGCGCGCGAGTTGGATGAGATGGCGGTTCTCATGGAAGAGCACAGAGAAGAATTATTTGTGGAAGTGCCCAACGAATGGGACGATCATATAGCTTACGAAGAGTTTCTCGGCGAAATCAAAACAGCCGTGGTTTTGAAAAGCTGGATAGAAGAAATGAGCGAAGACACGCTGCTAGAACGATTCAGAGTTCAGCCTGGTGACCTTTACAGAACTATTGAAAACGCGAAATGGCTGCTCCATGCTACGCATGAATTAGGCAGGCTTCTGGGAAACAAGGAGGTCCTGCCTTTAGCCGCTGAGCTGATAGAGAGGGTAAGTAAAGGGATAAAGAAGGAACTGCTGCCAATAGTCAAGTTGGAAGGAGTGGGCCGCGTGCGCGGGCGAATAATATACAATGCAGGATACAAAACAATCGAAGACATAAAGCACGCACCGCTTGATGATGTGACAAAATTGCCGTTAATAGGGCCCAGGTTAGCTAAGAAAATCAAAGAGCAAGTTGGCGGTTTCGTCAAGAAGGAAATGTGGGAGAAGCTCAAAAAAGGCGAAGAGTGGAAACAGAAATCGCTGGCGGATTATTAGCCTAACTTTGCGAATGCCTCTGCCTGCTTAACCGCAGTGCCCAGATAGTTTTTCGGGTTCAAAGCCTCATCAATTTCCTTCTCGCTTAGTTTGCCGCGCACAAACTTGTCTTCAAGGAGTACCTCGCGGAAGTGCCGCTTTTCAACCTCGCTCTTTATAGTTAATTTCCGAAGCAGCTCATGAGCTTCTTGTCTGTTCACGCCTTTCCTAGTAAGTGCCATCATCACGGCTTCCGACATGGCGCGTCCCTGAGTTAAATCAATGTTCCGCAACATCCGCTTTTCGTCAACCCGCAAGTTAGCTACAACGTTGCTCATCAAAAGAAGCATGTAATCAACGAGGATGCACGACTCTGGGAAAATAAAACGTTCAGCCGAGGACTGGGTTAGGTCCCTTTCATGCCACGTTACAGCGTTCTCAAGCGCGGGAATGACCAAGCTTCTGACGATTCGGGCTAAGCCGCAGATTCTTTCACAAGTTTCGGGATTTCGCTTATGAGGCATGGTGGAACTGCCAACCTGCTTCTCCTTCTCAAACGACTCGAAGAGCTCGCCGATTTCAGGTCGCTGTAACTCTCGGATTTCCGTGGCGAAATTATCCATTGAAGAAGCAATCATAGCTAGAAGGCAGGTGTATTCAGCGTAGCGGTCTCTCTGCACGATCTGCGTGGAAATTTCTGCAGCACGAATCCCTAGCCGTTTCATTACGAGTTCCTGAATCCGCGCGGCATGCTCGCCTAAACTGGCTTGGGTGCCAACGGCGCCGCTCATCTTTCCAACCAAAACACGATCTCTGCATTCNTTTAACCGCTCNATGTGCCGGGAAACCTCATACCCCCAGACTGCAAATTTGAAGCCTAAAGTTATTGGCAACGCGTGTTGCCCGTGNGTTCTTCCAATCATCACGGTTTCCTTGTACTGGGCAGCCTGTTTTTGCAAGATGCTTTTTAGCGTGGCTAGTTTTTTATCGATGATTTCTGAGGCGTCTTTCAACTGCAGGGCNTTGGCGGTGTCTACAATGTCGTAGCTTGTGGCGCCTAAGTGAACGTATGCGCCGCTTGAGCCGCACACTTCGGATAACGCGCGAACTAAAGACGCAAGGTCATGTTTTATCTCCTTTTCAATGGCTTTCACGCGCTCTACCTTCACGTATTTGGTGGAAGCCATAGCCGCGATTTTTTCAGCATCTTTCCGCGGGATGTTGCCGACTTCAGCGTGTGCCAAAGCCAACGCAGCCTCAACGTCAAGTAATCTTTGAACACGAGCCTTTTCCTCGAAGACCCGCAACATTTCGGCTGTTCCGTAACGACCCGTGTCTATGGGCAGGATAGGCAAGTCATTTTCCCTCGACACAAGAATATGCGGATTAAAGATTAATCTTTTGCCAAAACAATTGACAGAGTAACACTACTTGAAGGTCACTTGGGTATGAAAACAACTATCGCGGTGTTGGACAAACGAGGCGGCAACGCAACGCTTAGCTCACATGACAGGCAACACCATGTACGTTTAGGAGATACAACAGTTCTCTTTGACGGCAGAATTTACTCGCCAACTTTGGGCGCTTCAGGTACAGAAATAATAGCCAAGAAATTTCAACATGTAGACCACCTCAAAGCAAGCGAGACGTTTCTTAAAGAGGTTGAGGGTGACTTTTCATTCATCATAGCGGAGCCAAAGAGAATCATCGCAGGAAGAGACCCTATAGGCGTTCAACCGCTATACTATGGGGAGAACAGAACCATTGCTGCCCTTGCGTCTAACCGAAAAGCCTTGTGGAAACTTGGAATAGAAAAACCGCAGTGCTTTCCACCTGGACATTTGGCGTTTGTCAGCCGAGAAGGCTTCAAATTCAAGCCTATTAAGACGCTGGTTTACTCAGAGCCAAAACGGGTAACCATGCAAAAGGCAACGTCAACTCTTCAGAAACTGCTGGAACGTTCTGTTCGCAAGCGAGTTTCGGGGATAAAGGAAGTTGCGGTGGCGTTCTCTGGGGGTTTAGACAGTAGCGTTGTCGCGTTTCTGGCAAAAAAGTGCCGGGCGAATGTTTGCTTGTTTCATGTAAGCTTGGAAAATCGTCCTGAAACTGAAGAGGCGAAGAAAGCGGCAGACGAGCTGAGCTTACCTTTGCATGTTTATCTGTTTAGGGAAGCGGATGTTGAAAAGGTCGTTTCTAGGGTTGTGGAGCTTATCGAAGAAGCCGATCCCGTCAAGGCAAGCATTGGGGTGCCTTTTTACTGGACAGCTGAAAAAGCGGCTGAGGCGGGATTCAGGGTGTTACTGGCAGGGCAAGGTGCAGACGAGCTTTTTGGAGGCTATCAACGCTACGTTAACGATTACTTGTTGCATGGAAAAGAAAAAGTAAGAAAAACCATGTTTGGTGATGTCGTTAAGCTTCACGAGAGCAACATTGAGAGAGATGTGAAGATCTGCGGTTTCCACGATGTGGAGTTACGTTTGCCTTTTGCATCATATCAAATCGCCAAGTTTGCTGTAACTCTGCCGATTGAATTGAAAATCGAAAGGAGCGCAGATACGCTGAGAAAATTGGTGTTAAGAAAAGTCGCTGTGGACATGGGATTGCCCTTGTCAATAGTGGAGAAGCCTAAAAAGGCTGTGCAATACGCTACAGGGATAAATGCCGCCCTCAAGAAACTAGCGAAGGAACAAGGCAGAACAGTGAAAGACTACATGAACATGCTTTTTGTAGCTCAATATGGAGCAAAGCGAAAAAGGCGTGATGGGACCTGAACAAGTTTACTGAAGTGAACGGAGCCGAGCCGTTCAGAAAGTGAATGCAGTTGTATTTCTGTTTAATGCTTACGTTTCTTGAAGTAGACTAGTAAACCTGCGCCAACAATAGCTACTGCCACTGCAGAAGCAGCCGCGACAGGAACAGCAGGGAAAGGCTCTGCCACACTAAACCAGACGGTTTCTGAAGCGCCAACGTTCCCAAACGTGTCTTCCGCGTAAACCGTTACGTTGTGCAGACCGAAGGACAACTCCGTTAAGGTCGTGTTTCCTGCCACGGTCACGTTAAGTTCCCCATCGAGGCTATAACTCGTCCAGTTAACAGGCTTATCCAGCGTGAAAACAAAATCAACACTAGAGTTGTAGTACGTCTGGTTCAGCGGCGACAGAAACGAAATTTCGGGCGGCGTGTGCTCCAGCAAATAAAACGGGTCAGGCACACCATAACCAAGAGGCAAATACTGCTCGTTCACCGCGACTGGCCTCACCATGCCATGCATCGGGTCCGTTAAAATGTAGCCTCCAATCGCATACAAACCGTCATCTATCACTGCGACGCCAAAATCCATCCGACTTGTAGGCATGATTGTAGCTGTCGCCCAAGCATCAGCCCGAGGATCATAAACGTGATTAATTTCCAAACCTAAAACATAAACCCTTTGAAGAGCGTTCACACCAACAGATGCTCCCGCTGCGCCACCGATGATAATGGTTGGACCAGAAGTGCCTTCGCTCCAGCTGTCAGTTACCGTGTCGTAAATCATAACTTTTTGCACTTCGTTATAGTATGGTTTGACCGCAAACTCTCCAGTGACAATGATTTTGTTGCCAACAACAGCTGACACTGGAGAAGACTCTGGGTATGGCGGAGGCATACGGGTTTTGCTAATCCATGAATCAGCGGCTGGATCATAAACGTACACATAAGACCAGTCCATAACGTAAATTTTCCCGTTTACCACGTGAACTTGGAATTTCATTGCGTCGTCTGGCATGGGCGTTTTGGTTTCCCACGTGTCGGTGACCGTATCGTACACCTCGTTGACCCCAGACGTAACATACGAATAGAACACACCATACATTTCATCAACGGCGGAGCCAACAGCTCCTCCTATGCAGTAAATCTTGTTTTGGTAAGCAGCTATGGCGAAATAATCTCTTGGGGTAGGCATAGACGCTTTGGTGGTCCAAGTGTCCGTTGCTGGGTCGTACTGCTCGTTTGTTCCTACGAAGCTACCGCGATAACAGTCTGGGGGGTACTGTCCACTTGCGACGGTGCCTCCGATAGCGTAGATTTTGCCATTCACTGCCGCAACGCCTAAGCCAGCTCTTGCTTGATGCATTGGCGCTTTCGCTGCCCAAGTGTCTTCAACTAAAGTAGCAGAGGAAGACGCGGGCTTAGCCATTAGGCATGACGTTGTTAGGAAGACGAGAACAAGCAGCAACGCGGCGCTTTTGCTCATGCTTATCCCAGTTATACTGAGGCTGTTTCTGTGATTAAAGGGTTTTTGTAAAGGTTTCTTGACAAAACAAGCCTGAAACGCCCGTTTTTTAGTCAAGATTTCTTGACTAAGTCTTCTAAACGCTTAATACGACCCAAAAACACCGCACCTAACAGCAGAAGTTAAACCTACAATTGATTCTATATATAGAGGGGGTATAAGACAAAAACAGCACTAGAGCAAGCAAAGATTAAATGAATAAAGAAAGGAAGAAACTCTGAGGTATCTCTTGAGAGAAAACACGCGTACGCAACGGATAAATCGAAAATTGCGAAGCGGAAACTTACTCGATTACCTGAATTGCACCTTCAGGACACTGGGCTTCGCATGCGCGGCAGACCAGACACTCGTCAACATTAACTGGGACGGATTTGCCGTCTTTGATCTCGTAGACGCCTACTGGACAAGTGTTAGCGCAAGTTTCGCATCCGGTGCACCTGTTATTATCGACTACTATTTTTACCATGTTTTATACCTCTCGTAAGTTTGATTCAAACTTCCTCAGTGGAATAAAAGTGTTTAGGTCAGTTAGTGAATTTCTTCACGTAATCTTAAGAGAATTCCTTTGATTGTTGTCTCAGCTTTCTCTTTCCGCCGCTGATAATCCGCAAGTGACTTCTTGTACGCCTCTAACGGAAGTTCACCTCTGCTGTGGCGAACTTCAATAGTTCTAATGTTTGTTGCAACTTCAACGAGCTCAGTTTCTGCAATATCAAGCTGCCGAACCAAATCCGCATAAATGCCGCCTGCACTACGGAAAATAGTCTTCAATTCAGCTATGTTCTTGGACAGGGTATCTAAGCGAATTTCCAATGTCCTCCGTTGCACTTTATATCGACGCCTTGGAATCTTGCCTTTATGCGCTCTTGCTTCAAGAAACTTCAATTCTGAGGCTATTCTATTTTTCTCTTCGTACGCCTCGTTAAAGGCTCTGACTTGATCTGGGCTAAGACCTATGGAGGCTTTTGGCGCTGCAACTCGCCGCGGTGCTGCAGCTTTAGGTCTTCTCCAAACAGCTACAATTACGGTTCCAACAGCCGCTAAAGTCCACATCCACAAAGTAGGTCGGAAAGACAGCCACAGAGGGTTATAATCGTACGTAATCTGCAAAACGCCTTCGGAAGGAACCGCATAATCTACGTTGCTGACGCCTTTTCTGCTGATTGACAGCGATTCCTGAAAGATTTCTCTGATTAAACTTAAGGAAGGATATAGTGATGAAAGTTGCGGCTCCAGAAACCTTGCCCCTTCGGGAGGAACAAACGTGACGGTAGCCTCGTCAACGTAGTAATTAAGAGCGGAGAAAAGATCAAAATTCAGAGTAAAGCGTGTGGTCTGCCCAGAAGATGCACCGGGCAAAGTGTAATCAGCCGAAAATAGCGTTGATGCACCGCTGTTTAGAGACGAAGCTAAAGTGACGTTAACAAAACGCGTGTTGCCGCTACTAGTTATAACGTCGGCTGTCAAGTTTCTGCCAAATTCGTCTCTTGCAACAACGTTCGAAGCGTCAAGAGGCAAACCTATTTTAAGAGAACCAACGCTGGCTGTTGAGTTATTTGTAATGCGGTAACTGTCGGAGACGGCTATATTGCCTATGGGGCTTATTGCAACCTGGCGATCTAGTTTGTTTATTTTGATTATTTGAAGGCTGCCAGCACTCAGGGAAAAAGTGGCCATCGCTGGGGAATAAGTGAAAGCAGGCAAGTTGTCTCTAATAAAATTAGTTGTTTGAGCTACGCCATCATCTTTTGTGATAGTTATGTTTTGGACATCCTCAGGAAGAATGAGCGTGGCATGGCAGGTGATAGCGTCTTTCACGAGACTGGGGTAAGCTGGAAAATCGAGGCTGAACCCATTGGAATTTTGACTGACAAGGCTATTAGAAAGAATGAATACCATAGTAAAAACTTGAGGTGCTCCTTGTGGAAAGGTTATTTTTGCGCCGTAAAAACCGCTTCGGTCTCCTAATTGCACGCCAAGGCTTACTGGAAAAACGTTGCTGTCGTCGTACGCTACGCCTTTGAGAACGTAGGAACCGTACTTGTGCGGGAACCCGATTAGGAAACTACCCGTTAATTGCCCAGTTACGTGCATTGTATCGCGAATAACCACGTGCCCAGAGTACATGACCTCAACTTGATGGTCAACGCGTTGTATAGTATAGCTGTCATCCTGAGCCAAAACCGTTTGTGAATTAAGCGAAAATGGCAGAAGAACAGCCAATGAAAAAACCATAAGCACGATTATGGCGGT